>ERZ808024.133-NODE-133-length-64016-cov-9.947043_pt1 | contig 64016 bp, 54 predicted proteins | sample MGYA00380181_ERZ808024 | MGnify/ENA primary metagenome ERZ808024 (study PRJEB31490, sample SAMN06133413) | mouse gut metagenome | isolation source: Z2_1 | host: mice | place: China: Chengdu | collected 2015-05 ...
GATTTTTGTTTCGCACATCTCCATTTTTCGGAACACGAAAAACTCCGATGTGCTCAACTGGCTAAAGCCATATTTAAAAAGCCTGCCGCCGGCAAACTTTTTAAATCACGCCTTTTCCTACTTCCCCCCGCATTCTGAGGTATCTCCCGTCAATATCTGGATTCCATGCTCCAGATGCGGCAATATGTATTCCAGGCTCTCCTGAACTGCCTTCCTGCTCCCCGGCAGATTCACGATCACGGTCTTGTTCCTGATCACGGATGCGCCCCTTCCAAGCATAGCCCTTCCGGTTATCGACAATGAATGCATACGGATCGCGTCCGCAATACCCGGCGCATTTCTCGTGGCGACTGCCATGGTAGCCTCCGGCGTCCGGTCACGCTCGGAGAATCCGGTTCCTCCCGTCGTAAGGATCAGGTTCACCTGCCTGCCGTCGGACAGCCGGGTCAGTTCCCTCTCTATCCTCGCCTGATCATCCGGGATGAGCAGCTTCTCCGCGACCCGGTATCCCGCCTTTTCAAGCATCTTACAGATCAGAGGCCCGCTCGTATCCTCCCTCTCTCCCTTGGCGCCCTTATCGCTCATGGTCACTACCGCCGCTGTATACCGCGTATCCTTATCTTCAAGCATCCGCATCTCGTCCCCTACGGAAATGCTTCCGCCGCGGATTACCTGGGCGAATACTCCCTGGGTCGGCATGATGCATTCTCCCATCTTCTGATAGATCTGGCAATGCGTATGGCATTCCTTCCCGATCTGCGTCATCTCCAGGATCACATCATTGCACTGGAATCTCGTTCCTACCGGAAGATTCCTGAAATCATATCCTTCCACCACAAGATTCTCCCCAAAGGCTCCGGGTTTCACCCCCGCTCCCTTCTGGTTAAATGCATCTATCTTCTCCGCTGACAGCAGGCTCACCTGCCTGTGCCAGTTACCGCCGTGGGCATCCCCCTTAATTCCGAATCCCACCTGAAAATCAGCGGTCCCCACATCCTTCTTCTGAATCCCGCGCCTTTCACTGGTGCAGACTGCTCTTACAACTCCCATCTTTATCCTCCTATCCCCGCCATCCGGCGTTTCTCCTGTATATCCTTCTTCGTCTCATCTCCAAATGCATGGCATCTGGGCTTATGATAGATCACTTCCTTAAGCAACTGCTCTAACTCTTCATCCGTCATCCCGCTTCGCATCTCTTCTTTGAGATTCACCCGGCTCTCGAAGTTCAGGCAAGGCTTCAAGATCCCGTCAGCAGTCAGACGGATACGGTTACAGCTTTCGCAGAACTCATGGCTGACCGCGCTGATGAATCCGATCCGCCCCTTAAAATCCGCTATCTTATAATAGCCTGCCGGGCCATTTCCAAGGATCTCATCTACTAATTCCATCGTTCCGAAACGATCTTCCAGAAGTTCCTTGATCTCGTCCTGCAGAATCCTTGCATACCCGGTTCCCATCCCGATCGGCATCATCTCAATAAAACGGACCGTAATCGGATATTCCTTCGCAAGCGCCGCTATCTTCGCAAGCTCCTCTTCATTGCAGCCCTTCATGGGAATGCAATTGACCTTGACCGGAATCTTCGTCTGCGCAGCTGCATGAATCCCGCTCCACACCCGGCCGAAATCATCACACCTTGTAATCTGGTGAAATTTCTCAGGATCCAGGGTATCCAGGCTGACATTGATACCTGTGATCCCTGCCGCTTCCAGTTCAGGAAGATGCTCTTCCAGTAACGCCCCGTTCGTTGTCAAGGTGACGGATTCGATTCCCGGGATATTCCGCACCTTGCGGATGAACCCGCAGACCCCTTTGCGCACAAGCGGCTCCCCTCCGGTGACCTTTACCTTCCGTATCCCGGTCCCGGCGGCGATCCTTAAGAACCGCAGGATCTCTTCATAAGTCATGATCTCACTGTGCTCCACGAACTCCACGCCCTTTGCCGGCATACAATACCTGCATCGGAAATTACAGCGGTCCGTTACCGATATTCTAAGATAATCTATTTCTCTTTGATACTGATCTCTCATGACATCCCTTTTCCTCTCCGCTCTTATCTATACAGACTCCAGGAATACGTCGATCACGCCGCCGCAGACCATACCTTCTTCTTCGGCATCCTTCCCGGTCATATTGACCTGGCATAATTTTGTCTTTGGTTCCTGACTCCTAAGCATCCACAGCGCCTTTCGCAAGACCTCCGCCTCTGCGCAACCGCCGCCTATGGTTCCCACACATCTTCCGTCCGGCAGTACCAGCATCTTCGTGCCGACCGCCCGGGGCGCGGAACCCCTGCGGGCTACGATCGTTGTCATTATCTTTCCCTCGTTCGCCGAAGCGTCCGCATTCTCCTTGCCCTCACCCTGCGGCGTCTCTAAGATTGCCCGAAGCATCTCTTTGGAATACCCGCCGCTTAGCTTCTTCCTGTTCTTTGCTTCTATGATCTCAGCAATAATGCAGACCGCGATCTCCTCCGGCGTCTCCGCTCCAATGTTAAGCCCGATCGGAGAATGTACGCGGTTCACCACATCCGCATCTCCTCCGGCTTCAATCACAAGCTCCTTCACCAGCGCCGCACGTCTCCGGCTCCCGATCATGCCGATATATGCATGCTGTTTTCTCACAATACTCTCCAGACACGCCTGGTCATACCGATGCCCTCTCGTTACGATCACAAAGAAGGTATCTCTGTCTCCTTCTATCTTCTTAAGCCCTTCTGCAAATGACTCGCAGATCACCTGTGAAGCTCCTGCCCGCCTTGCATTATCTGCAAACATGGGGCGGTCCTCCAGCACCGTAACATGGAATCCTACCATCAATCCCATCCGAATGATAGGAATAGACACATGTCCGCCTCCGCAGATCACCAGCTTCTTCTCTCCTCCCAGCAATTCGCAGAACACCTTCTGGCCGCCGACAGATACCAGGCCGTGATCCTGAATCTGTTCAATCTCTTCTCTGTGCTCTGTAAAATATCCTTCATCAAAGGATTCCCAGGCCAGCCTGCGGTCTATGACCAACGCCTTCTCCCCCGCCGCCTGTCCTTCTACGACGGTCAGTGCAAGATTCTGACGGTTAGGATCCGCATTCTCTATCCTGTTATAAAATTCCATCATATTATGACCACCTTCATTCTTCTTCTCTCCTCTTTGCGCCTACTTGCCAAACCCGCAATTGGGGAATGTACAGACCGGACAGGACAGGCATAAGCCCCCTTCTCCAAGGATATCCAGGTCCTTCTTCTCCAATATCTCTCCCGCCATCACTCTCGGCAGCACCAGGTCGAAGATCGTCCGCTTCGCATACATGACGCAGCCCGGCAGTCCCATAACAGGAATATTCCCCTCATAGTACGCCAGAAGGAACATTGCCCCCGGCAGTACCGGCGCCCCGTATGTTACGACCTCTGCGCCGGAGTTACGGATCGCAAGCGGCGTCTTGTCGTCAGGATCCACACTCATACCTCCGGTACAGATCACCATATCTGCGCCCTGTCCGATCAGCTTCTGAATACATGCCGTAATACGCTCGTGATTATCGTCGCTGACCTCATGACCGATAATCTCCGCGTCATATTCCGACAATTTTTCTGCGATCACCGGGGTAAATGTATCCTGTATCCTCCCGTGAAATACTTCATTGCCCGTGGTGACGATCCCCACCTTCTTCTTCTGAAACGGCAGGATCGTGAAGACCGGAGCATCACCGCCCGCCTCTTTCGCACGTTCCATCTTCTCCTTCTCGATCACCAGCGGAATGATCCTCGTTCCGGCGATCTTATCTCCCGCTTTCACCGGGAAATCCCCGTGGCGGCTGGCGATCATCATCTCACCCAGCGAATTGATCCGGTTAAGCTTCTCCCTGTCGATCTTGAGGACACCGCCGCACTCTGCGACCAGCTCGATCTTGCCCTCCTTAACCTCGGTCGGCCTCATATGGTCATTCTTGCAGATATCGTATAGAATCTGCGCCGCCTCATTCTCATGAAGCATGTTCTCGTTATTCTCCCAGATATAGATATGATCCTTGCCTACGCTTAAGAGAACCGGAATGTCCTCTTCGCGGATCACGTGTCCCTTACGGAACACCGCGTCCTTGGTGACTCCCTTGATGATCTGTGTAATATCATGACATAATATCTGTCCTACTGCATCTTCTGTCTTCATTAATTTCATCTGTGTCTTCTCCCCATTATCTGTTTTCGTTCGATTATTTTTTCAAAACAAATCGGTGTCCAAAAAAATATCTTCAAATAATTCCAGCGCCGCCTTCTCCACCTGTTCTTCATACCGTTCGAACTTATATAACAGCTTCTTGCCGCGTTCCGTTACATAAGCCGCGCCGCCGTTCTTCCCGCCGTGCCGCCGTTCTACGATCTTGTATCCAAGTTCTTCCTCCGCCGTGCGGATGATCGTCCATCCCTTACTATAAGAGATCCCCATCTTCCCGCAGGCTTCTCTTACCGATTCCAGCCTGTCGATCTGCCGAAGCAGCGTCACTGCCCCGGGCCCGAAAAAGGGTCTGTGATTCGCAAGCCTTACCTTCACCTGCGGCCGCATCAGCTTCTCATCATGAAGCTTAAGAATATGCTGATAATTCCCGGGTTCGTCCGCATCCACTACGACTCCTTCATCATCAACCGGCACCTCATACGCCGCAATTCCCAGGGAATCAAGCGCACCCTTAAGCCCCCGTTCTCCCTGATACTTAAGGATCGAAGGAACTAACTCTGCATCAAAACGTACCGGATGCCCTCTTCTGCCGTTATACTTAGGGATCACGATCTCCCCCGGCTGCTCTAACAGACTTCTTAATGTCTTCTCCGTAAAAAAAGGAATGTCCACCGGACAGAAAAAGATCTGATCGCAGCGGTTCTTCAAATACTCCAATCCCATCCTGGCAGAATCGAACAACTCCGAGCTCTCATAATTCTCCTTCTTCAAAAACGTGACGCCGAAGCGGTGCAGCGACTTCTCAACCTGCTTTGCCGAAGCGCCCGTTATCACTGCAATATCCTTAATTCCGGCTCTCTGAAAATTAATGACGATCCTCTCGGCTAACGTCAGGTTCCCGATCTTCACGATCTGTCCGCCGTCATCCGTTCCAAGAGGCCTGTCCGCCGCTGCGATTACTGCGCCTACATTCATATCTGTCTCTTCCTTCTGCAAAATATAGCTGCCATTACCTATGAGTGAATGGCCTGGTACTTATACAAATGATTGTAACATATTTTATTATTGTAATAATAAATTATCACATTTTAACAAATATGTCAATAATATATATTTATAAATTAAATAATTCAGCACAATGCCTGTAACAGTTCTGATACCTTCACTGTTACAGGCATCCGGTCATTACCAATCGCTTCGCGATGGACCGGATGCTTTCATGCTCTATTCTATGGCACGGTCAGCGCAGTGAATGCGCAGACCTGTCTGAACTGTTACCAATGCCTACACATCTTCCTTGAAGCCTTCCCCCACAACCTCATTAGATTCCATAATGATCGTAAATGCCTTCGGATCGATCTGCCTCACCAGCTTCTTAATCGTATACATCTGCTTATTATTGCACGCACACATCACTACATCCTTGTGCTGCTTGGAATAGCTCCCCATTCCCTTCAGGATCGTAGACCCTCTTCCCGAATATTCGTCGATGCATTCCGCAACCTGCGAGCCATGCTCCGTCACGATCAGCGTCATCTTGCCCTCATCGATTCCATACAGGATCCGGTCCATCACGATCGCCATCAGATAAGTCACGATCACACCGTAGATGAATCCGTCAATGTCCTTGAACACAAGCACGCTTCCCAGCACGATCGTCGACACATCCAGGATAAAAGTAATGATTCCAAGCGTGATATGAGGCTTCACCTTCTTAATCGACATACTGATAAAGTCCTGCCCTCCCGTAGATGAACCGCGCATGAATACGACCGCATAGCCCGCGCCGCTCAATATCCCCATACAGAGCGCGGCAAGCAGCCGGTTTCCGTCATACACCGGAAACATCGGCGCAACATAATCCATAAATACCGAAGATATGATCATCGTCTTGATGGATTTAAGGAAAAACGTTCTGCCAAGGAACTTATAACAGAAGATGGAAACCGGCACATTCAAGAGAAGCGTCCCCGCACCGACTGGAAGCCCGAACAGATGGTAGAGAACGATCGCAATTCCCGAGAACCCTGCCACCGGAAAATTCGCATTCAGCGCAAAATTATAGATCCCTACGGCGATCAGCATGCTCGCCGCAATGTCGACCAGAATATCTATCCCTAATTCTTTCCATTTAATACTCTTCATCACAGTTACCTCCCGCTTCACAACTAATAGCTCAATGATAAAAGAGCAGCTGCAAACTATAAAAGTATAATTCGCAGCTGCTCTTCTGATTATTAGTATATCCAGTAATTATCTCTTTGTCAAGACATCCCTTTCCTGACAATCCTGTCTCCGTACTTCCCCCGCACCTTCGCAAGCGCCTGGTTAAGCTTCTCCCGCTTCGGATCCGGCTGAAACTGCGGGTCAAACAGGCTTAGCTGCTCCGGTTCGTCCTCCTGGACAAGCTTCGAGCTTCGGATACCCAGAAGACGGACAGGCGTGCCGTCCCATAATTCCCGGAACAATACTTTCGCTTCCTCATAGATATCCTGATCCTGGTTCGTTGCCCTGCCAAGCTGCCTCTGATGGGACACGCTCTCGAAAGTATGGTACTTGATCTCCACACTCAGCATCTTCGCCTTCTGTCCTGCCCTTCGAAGCCTTCTGCCGACGCTGGCGGCAAGAACTTGCAACACCTCTTTCGCCTCTTCTTCAGAGACCGCATCCTGAGATAAAGTTGTAGAATTCCCGATCCCTTTCGCCTCCGCCGGCTCAGCCTCAACCACGTCGCTTCCGATTCCATTGGCGAATTCCCACAGTTTCCTGCCGTGGCTCTTCAGATGCAGTTCTATAAGCTTCGGATCCATACGCGCCAGATCTCCGATGGTATGGATATCAAGCTTCTGCAGTATCTCTACACTGGAATGCCCCGCCATATAGAGTTCAGATACAGGCAGCGGCCACATTTTCACCTGTATTTCTTCGGGAAATAATGTATGTACCTTGTTAGGCTTCTCGAAATCCGACGCCATCTTCGCCAGAAGCTTATTGCTCGAGATCCCTACATTGACCGTATATCCATATCTTCGGCAGACTTCATTCTTAATCTCCATCGCACCGTCGACCGGCGAGCTGTAACGCTTCACGAATTCAGTGACGTCCACATAACATTCGTCCACACTTACCTGCTCAATGCTGGCCGTATATTCTTCCTGACCTCTTGCCGTACCCACCCGGGTATATTCCCTCAGGAAATCCATAAGCCTGTCGCTGTACTGCCTGTACAGCTTGTGATCCGGCGGCTCCATCACAAGTCCCGGGCACTTGCGGAAGGCATTCACGACAGGCTCCCCTGTACGGATGCCGTACTTCTTCGCCGGGATCGACTTCGCAAGCACGACACCGTGCCGTGACTTCTGATCTCCTCCGATAATGGACGGAATCTGTCTTAAGTCTCTCTTCGCACCGTTTTTCAGTTGTTCTGCCGCCGTCCAGCTAAGGTAAGCAGAATTCACATCTATATGAAATATGACTGACACACTTTCCGCCTCCTGACACAAATTTGTTCCAATCATAACACAGATCCGGCTCGTTTGCACTACACAGCTACGATTCGCTGATACATCAACGGCGCAGTATACACTGCGCCGCCATCCTCTTATACGACCGCTTCTATCAGCAGCTTGCCGTCTAATTTAATCTGCCGCATCCCGGTCTTCTTGCTCTGATTAAAATTAAAACTGAGCATGTATCCCTTTTTCAGATGATAATATTCCAGATATTCCGCCAGTTGCGCTTCACCGCGCCGGTTGTATTCCTGTCCATGCCAGATCTTGAGCTCGACAATACTTTGAATGCCTTTGTAATCAATAATGATATCCGTCCGCTTCATATTACGTGTTCTGGCCTCGATATAGTAATTCCCGCTTCCGTTGATGATCGGTTTTAAGAACATCAGGAATATTCTTCTTCCGTTCTCCTCGATAAATCTGTCGTCTGCATCTGCATAGATCTCTTCAAAATATTCACAGAATTTCTGCATTACCAGCTCCATATGGAGGATGCCGTCTTTGACAAACTGATTCTTCTCCATATCGGCAACTGTAAAAATCCTGCTGTCTGTCTCATTTTCAGAGCTCAGAAGATTATATAGTTTCATCTCAAAAATTCTGTTAGAGACGCTGACCATTCCCTGTTTTTCGGCCAGAAACCCGAACATCTTCCCTATATTGACCTTGTGGTTTTCGATCTCGTAGGCATATTTTTTCCCCTGAAACAGAATGCTATGGATCATCTCTTTTAGTTCAGGATATTCTGCAAGCTTCTTACTCATATCGTCAAATAATGCATTGGGCGCTTTCAACAGTTCCCGGACCGCACCTTGGAACCCCTCCCGGCTCCACCCTTCCCGACCGTTCTGCGCCATAATCTGGCACAGCCTGGATACCAGGAATGGATAGCCGGACGTATATTCATATAAGATACTGCTCATCCAGGCAATATCGATCCCCATATTCCAGTCATTTTCATAATCCCTAATCATCGAGGCAATCTCGTCCGGAGAAAAATTGATATCCAGATCAAAGTCAGCCGCGACATTCCATGGGCTGTTGTATTTGGGTTCCGCACCCGGATGGAGCTTGAGTTTCAGATTCTTTATATCGTATACACCGGCAAGTATCACCGATCTGAAAGTCTGATCCTTCCCCTTCATCTGCTCCAGATATTTTTCTCTGAGAAGCCCCAGGAAGGACAGGAAGATCTGATTGTCCGAACTCTTGTCTACTTCATCGATCATCAGAATGACATCCCGGCCGCAGCTCATGCAAAGTTCTGTGATCCTCTGTCCCAGATCATCAAAAGGGAACTCCTGTGATATGGGCTGCTGCCAGTCATTGAGTATAGACCCCTCTATCCCCTGCGCCTTCAAGATCCGCGCAGTCTTACGAATGAATCCCGCGGCCAGTGTATAGAGCGAAACGAATAGTTCGTCTGCGGATTCAAAACTTAAGCTTAACACAATATAGTCATTTTTCAACTGCTCCTCTAAGAGATATAACGTTGTCGTTTTCCCGCATTGTCTTGGACGGTCTATTGTAAAATACTTTCCGGGCGACACATAACGGGCAATAATCTGCTCAATCACCGCCGATGTATCTGCCATGTAATTGAGCTTTGGAATACACACTCCCGCCGTATTAAAACATTTCATAAGATACACCTTTCTTTTACACTGTTGATGACTCATCCGCTTCCTGAGTATAATTATATTCCAGCTATCGTTTTTTTACAAGTGCATCTCCCTCTGGAATCGTTTCCCGAAAAAGTATTATTATTTTACACCCGTACAGGCTGTAAGCTTCCCGTCCGCAACATCGATCAGAATCGTATCCTGTGCACCCACGTCGCCCTTAAGCATCAGCCGCGCGGCAAGGGTCTCCACATTCTTCTGCAGATACCGCTTCAGAGGTCTTGCTCCGTAGGTCGGGTCATAACCGCCCTCCACCACATAATTCTTCGCCTCTTCCGTAAGCGCGATCGAGATCTCCCGGTCTGCCAGCCGCCTGTTCACATCCGCCACCAGTAAGTCAATAATGCCGTAAATATTTCCTTTCGTCAGCGGCTTGAACAGGATCATCTCATCCAGACGGTTCAGGAATTCCGGTCTGAAATGCGCCCGCAGATCATCCATCACAAGCTTCTGACTCTCTTCGCTGATATTGCCCTGCTCGTCAATTCCGTCTAGCAGGTAGGATGAACCGATATTCGAGGTCATGATCAGAATCGTATTCTTGAAATCCACCGTGCGTCCCTGGGAATCTGTGATCCGCCCGTCATCCAACACCTGCAGAAGGACATTGAACACATCCGGGTGGGCCTTCTCCACCTCGTCAAAGAGCACGACCGAATAAGGCTTCCTGCGGACTGCTTCCGTCAGTTGTCCGCCTTCATCATATCCCACATATCCCGGAGGCGCTCCGATCAGCCTGGATACCGAATATTTCTCCATATACTCGCTCATATCGATACGGACCATGTTGCTCTCATCATCAAACAGATTCTCGGCAAGCGCTTTTGCAAGCTCCGTCTTCCCCACGCCCGTAGGACCAAGGAACAGGAAGGAACCGATCGGCTTGGTCGGATCCTTGATCCCCGCCTTGGAGCGGATGATGGCTTCCGTTACCAATTCTACTCCTTCGTCCTGGCCGATCACACGCTTATGAAGCTCCTCCGCCAGATGAAGGGTCTTGCTCCGCTCACTCTCGTTGAGCTTCGTAACCGGAATACCAGTCCAACGCGACACGATCTTGCCGATCTCATCATCCGTCACGCTCTCATGCACCAGAGACTTGTCTTCATCCTTCACCTTCGCTTCCTGCTCTTCTAACTGCTTCAAAAGCTGCGGCAGCCTTCCGTACTGCAGCTCCGCTGCTCTGTTCAGGTCGTAAGACTGCTGGGCCTTCTCAATATCCTTATTCACCTGCTCGATCTCTTCCCGGATCTTCTGCACACGCTCCACATCGACCTTCTCATTGTCCCACTGCGCCTTCTTTCCGGCAAATTCTTCCCTGTACTCTGCCAACTCCTGCTGCAGATGTTCCAGACGTTCTCTGCTTAAACGGTCGTCCTCCTTCTTAAGCGCCGCCTCCTCGATCTCCATCTGCATGATCTTCCTCTGCAGCTCATCCAATTCCGCCGGCATGGAATCAAGCTCCGTCTTGATCAGCGCACACGCCTCGTCCACCAGATCGATCGCCTTATCCGGCAAAAAACGGTCTGAAATGTAACGCTGTGACAGTGTGGCAGCCGCAACCAGCGCGCTGTCCGTGATCTTCACGCCATGAAAGACCTCATATCGCTCCTTTAATCCCCGTAATATAGAGATTGCGTCTTCCACCGTCGGCTCCTCTACCATAACCGGCTGGAAACGACGCTCTAAGGCCGCGTCCTTCTCGATATACTGACGGTATTCATCCAGCGTCGTCGCACCGATACAGTGAAGCTCTCCTCTTGCGAGCATAGGCTTCAGCATATTGCCCGCATCCATGGCCCCGTCTGTCTTGCCTGCGCCTACGATCGTATGAAGCTCGTCGATAAAGAGAATGATCCTCCCGTCGCTGTTCTTCACATCCTCAAGCACTGCTTTCAGACGTTCTTCGAATTCTCCGCGGTATTTGGCTCCTGCCACCAGGGCGCCCATATCCAATGAAAATATGGTCTTATCCTTAAGACCTTCCGGCACGTCTCCCCGGACGATCCTCTGCGCCAGACCTTCCACGACCGCCGTCTTGCCGACGCCCGGCTCCCCTATGAGGACCGGATTATTCTTCGTCTTCCTGGAAAGGATCCGAATCACATTGCGGATCTCCGAGTCACGCCCGATCACAGGGTCTAACTTCTGCTCCCGCGCCCGCTCTACAAGATCTGATCCGTATTTATTAAGCGTATCATAGGTGTCTTCTGGATTGTCACTGGTCACTCGCTGATTGCCTCTGACCGTAGACAAGGCTTTGAGAAAATCATCCCTCTTGATCCCCATTTCCCGGAAGATCGTCTTAAGCTCCTTATTCGGATGCTTCATCAGAGACAGGAACAGATGCTCTACCGATACATACTCGTCTCCCATCTGCTTCGCCTCGTCCTCCGCGTGGATCAGCGCCTTATTCAAATCCTGGCCCACAAACTGCTGCCCGCCCTGCACCTTCGTGCGCTTGCGCAATGCTTCCTCTGTACGGTTCACGATAATGTCCTTGTCAATCCCCATCTTCTCCATAAGCTTCAGGATCAGGCTGTCGTCCTGGGTAAGAAGCGCATACAGAAGATGCTCCTGCTCGATCTCCTGATTGCCGTATTCCATTGCTGTACGCTCACAGTCCTGGACTGCCTGGATAGACTTCTGCGTAAATTTATTTATATTCATAGTTACAGCCTCCTTTTAAAAATGCTGAATAGGTAGTTGTTCTATTTACGATATAACAATAACGCATTTTATTAGCCAAGTCAAGGGGTGAGTGCTGAAATTGTATGAAAATTTTGTTAAGTCTTTTCAGGCGCAGCAAATCAGCCCACCAATACTCCGTTATTTATGTGGTGGGCGTTTGTAAAATGATTATTCGTTATTTTTCATTCTCATCATCTTTATTTTTTTCATTCTTAATCAATCCATGATAAAACAGCATGGCACAAACTGCTGATATCGTACCTGTCGCTGTCTGGTCTAAGTGAATGTTATGCATATTGCAAAACATACTGATAATCATTAAAGTAATCAATACCACTGCTGCTACAGCAGCCCCTTTTAATAAATGCTTCATAGCTTCCTGCTTCCTTTCCAACAATAAATTCATTTACCATAGGGGTAGTATACCAAAGAAAACAGCAATTTTTTCAAAACAGTCATAAAATGCCCCAATTCATGAATAAGTGCGTTTTTCTTTTCACAAAACACTCACTTATTCGTCATTTTTGCAAGAGGACGGTTGATATAAAGAATGGTATAAAGTATAATTAGGAAAGTAAATATCGTAAGAAGGAATATATTGAAATGCTGCTTTCTTTTTTTCGGCTTTCCCTTGCTATTCGCAATGTATGGCCCCAACATATGAACATCAAAGCGTTTAGTGTGCTTTATATACTGCTGTTGGCTGCCGGAATGCCTGTAACGCTCTTCGCCTGTGTTCCATACGGTCTGTTCGGTATTCTGGCGGCGGTATGTATTTATGGATTGGTTACCTGCCGGGACACCGCACCACAGAATGTTTTTATGGGCATGACCGGATGTGTGCTTGCCGTTATGACAGAGAATTTGCTGTCAATTTTTCTTTATACACTGATTCCCTCACCTTTATCAAATCAGTGGTATTTTTCTTTCGGCGTCAGTTTGATTTATATTTTTCTGTTTTATTGGATCACGCTGCTTTTCGGCAAGCTGCTGAAAAAGATATTCCTATCTGGCAAGGGCATTTTGCGCCTTTCGCAGACGTGGTATGTGATAGACGCTGCATTACTGCTCCTTATAACCATCTATCTGTTTGATAATTTGATTCCAGGCCAGAACGGCTCTATCGGCAGAATGATATACAATAACGTCTTACACATTTCAGGGTATCTGCTTGTGATGTGTTTTTTACTTCTGTCTATGCGCCGCTCCTATCTGGAACAGATACAGGCCGAAGCAAAGCAGAAAGCCCTGCAGGACTTACAGAGCTACACTCAGAATTTAGAAGCTATGTATAACGGCCTGCGTTCCTTTAAGCATGATTATGTTAATATTCTGCTCTCTCTTTCTGGTTATATTGAAGATGGTGATATGGACAGATTAAAATACTTTTTTGAAAGCAAAATCTTCCCAACGAAGAATCTGATTACGAAGGGAGATTATAAGCTAAACCAGCTTAGCAACATCGGTGTATTAGAAATCAAAAGCCTGCTCTCCGTAAAAATGATTTACGCCCATGAATTGGGGATCGATATCACCATTGATATTCCCGGCAAAGTGGAAAGTTTTCTGATAGACACGGTAGACCTTGCCAGAATACTGGGAATCTTTTTAGACAATGCAATTGAAGCCACATTGGAGACAGAACAGCCGCAAATAGGCTTAAATATTATTCAAGATAAAGCCGGCGTATCAATCATCATAAGCAACAGTTTTCGGGATAACGGTGTAATGCTGCATAACTTAAAGCGAAAAGGCTTTAGCACAAAAGCCGGGCATCAAGGAATCGGGCTTTGGAACGCCCAGAAAATCATCAGTTCTTATGACAATGTACTATTGGAAACGACAATGAAATGCAGCTATTTCATACAACATATAGAACTTACTGACAAAAAGGAATGACAACATATGCAGAGAGGAGCTATTACCATGGATTTACAAGAAAAGGCATTTGCGTTTGCCAGACACCTGCACGATGAAAATATTATAAAAATAGATGATCTGAACCAATTAAAAGGCGAGACCTATGAGGAAATCGTCTTATTGATCAGGCAGAGGCTTCAAGAGACCTATCCTCAGACAAAATTAAAACGCATGATGAAAAGCGTTCATTTTGCAAATGGTTTCCCTGATGAACGCCTGAAACGGGTTGCAATTATTCTCACGGATGAAATTGAACAATACCTGTACTTAAATAAATTCCTTGACCACGATACATCGGTTGAGTTCTTTAATAATAAGATCACATCTGCCGATTTTGTCATAAATCCAACTTCACTGGTCGAGGTTACATTTGAAAGCTTATGTATCTGCAAAGGACGAAAATTATAAGTATTCTCTTCTGCTTTTTTTCAGTGACTATTATGTTGAAAGACTAAGCTGATATTTATATATCGATTATTATTGGTTTATGTTTGGCGTAAGGCATAAACTTCCTTGTCAAAAACTACTTGAATATCTCTTTCCACATCAAGTAGAACACTAAAAACGGTCGCCGCACCGATTTTTGTACCAAGCATTTCAAGCATCAACTCCGCCGGGGCAAAAGAAATGCGTGAAACTTTTAATGCACTGCTAAAATCCTTCGAACGGAACGGTTTGTCTCCTGTCGTTATAAAAAGAAAAAAAGCAGTCTGCTGACGATTGCAAAGAAATAATGTTTTTACCATTTTCATATCCAGCTTATCATCAATTTGAATGCAGTCGTCCATCGTAATCGCTTCTTCAGTATCAACACGTTCAAATGGAATTTTTAGTGCTTCTAATGCTTGATATGTTTTCTCCTGCAAAACTGTTTTAAATTCTTTTGCTAAAACTTCTCAACTCTCTCTATCACACAGCTATGCGGCTTATCCTTATTATCTCTGGCATAATTGATCCCTACCAGCAGGATTTCTCCAACATATCCGTCAAGCGCCTGAATATACTGTCTGTCCTTAATCTGCTGTATAGCTGCATTTGCAGTTTTGTCATACTTCAGTTCTATCACAAGCGCAGGCTTATTGACTTGCGAAAGCGGCAGAAATACCACATCCGCGAAGCCCCGCCCGGAAGGTAATTCCCTGATGAGCCGGTAGTCTCTCCTCGCGCTGTAATATGCAAGCCCAATTGCACAGCTAAGGGAATTCTCATCATTATAAGTCAATATAGACGCCGCTTCCATATGTGCTTTGTCAAGCCCTAAGGCAACGCTTTCCTCATTCCCGTTCAAAGTATCCGAAAGAAGCTGTTCTGACGCCCTAAGAATACGCATAATCTCCGACCAGCCGCTTACACTCATGGCATTCTCAAATTCTCCGATAATCTCCTTATTCGGAATGAACGCCTCCCCTGTCTCTGGTTCATACCCCAGGTAGCCAAGGTGGATCAGCAACGTAAGGACATCATCCTTCGTCTTAAAATTACGCATATCATTCTGGAAACTCAGAGTATTCACTTTCACCCGCTCCCCTCCGAGCATCTGCACAATATCCATCCTAAGCCCGTCAAAATCCATATCCATATAGATCTTCAGCGCCTCATAAGTCTCTGTAGAAGTCCAGTAATTAGAGAGAATGCGATTTCTCATTGCCGCTACGACCGATCTTGGATTATAGATATGTTTAAACTTCCTAAGACGGTATCCGTCGTACCAATTACTGACCGCGTCAAAGTCCATATTATACCGGCCGCACAGACCTTTTACTTCATCTTCTGTAAAACCGGTATATTCTTCAAAGACAAACTGCTCCGTCATAGAATATTCCCAGAACATATTCAGTGCAGAATGCTGCCCGTACTTCTTCACAGGGAGAATCCCTGTCATATACGCAAGCGCAACATAAGGCTGGTCTTTCAGAAGATTCCTCAGAAAATCAAGGTATTGCTTCTGCAGCGTTTCAGACTCCTGCCGTTCCCGCATCACACAATCCCACTCGTCTATCAGAAAGACAAACCGGCTGTCTGTCTTTACATAGATCCGCTCAAGAACCTCCGCTAAAACAGTTATCCGTTTGGGGATCAGATCGCCGTATTCCTCCCTGAGTTCTTCTATGACAGCTTCTTCGATATATTCTGTCACCTGCCGGTTCTTCGCCCTAATCACAAATTGCTGCATATTCAAGAGAATCACGTCATATTGATTCAGATGTTCCCGAAACGTCCCGTTATCTTCTATCTTAAGTCCTTTGAACAGATCGGAAGAATCACACCCCCGGCTGTAATAAGCAGCCAGCATCTTAAGCGCCATCGACTTGCCGAAACGCCTGGGCCTGCTGACGCATACATATTTATCCTCCGTATTAAGAAATCTATTCGTGCATGCGATCAGATGCGACTTGTCCACGTAGATCTCAGAACGAACGGATTCCCAAAAACCTTTATTCCCCGGATTCAGATAAATCCCCATAAACCACACCACACTTTCCACAGAACTTAAGAACTCGCCTTTTTATTTAGTTTACCATTGGCGTATGCGGTAACGCAAGGTCTACTTATTCTCCTCCCGCAGAAGCTTCGGCTCCACCTTACTGATATGCGTCTCCAATGTATTCCGATCCACCAGCGCAGGCACAACTCCCTGTCTGGATACACAAAACCCCGCGGCATACGTCGCTATTCGGATCGCATTATCCATTGAAAATCCTTCGCTCATATAGGATGCAAAAGCAGAGATGAACGCATCCGCCCCGCCCGTCGCGTCAATCGAGACAAAATCCGCCGCCGGATAATACTTCGCAGTATCATCCGTCTTCAGATAACATCCATCCTCCCCAAGTGTAATGATAACCGCTTCTATCCCTTTTTTCAGAAAATATTCCGCCTGCTCCTCCACCGAACTTAAGCCCGGACACAATGTAGCCGCCTCCTTGCGATTGGGGATAAAGATATCTGTAAGCTTAAGAAGTTCGTCTGGAATCATCTTTAAAGCCGCAGGCTTCAGGATATTCTTCACACCGTATTCTTTCGCCGTCCTAGCCGCTTCGATGACCGTCTCAACAGGGATCTCCGTCGCAAGAAGACAGAACCCGGCATTCTTGAATAGATACTGCCGCTTGCGGATCCCTGCTGCCGACAGATTCCCATTCGCCCCCGACAGAATCGTTACCGCACTCTCGCCGCCTTTCTCAATATAGATATAAGCCTTTCCGGTCTGTGCGTTCAGATCTCTGTGCACGCCCTGCGTCGTTACATTCTCCCTCTCTAACGTATCAAAAAGAAACGCCGCGTCTGCATCATTGCCGATCTCACCGATCAGAGATACTTCCCTGTTAAGCTTCGCCGCGCCTACCGCCTGGTTCGCCCCCTTCCCGCCTGCCGCAGTAGCAGAATTCAAGATCGTTGTAGTCCTTCCCGACTGCGGAAGCCAGTCTACATTGAATGTAACATCAAGGTTGATACTGCCTACAACCACGATTTTTCTGACGCGCATAAATGACGGCGGCTCAAGGCTGTCCTCATTGTCAAAAACGTACGGCGCCGCAAATAGATATTCCGGGTCATGCTCCCTCTTCTCACACTTATCGATCAACTCCCTGCATATATAACTGCCAAATTCACAATACGGAATCTTAACGCTTGAAATATGAGGAAAGGAAATCCCTTCTCTGACATCGTCCTTCAAACTTACCAGCGACAGATCCGACGGAATATAATAATGCAGCCGCTCCATCTGCTCATACAATATCAGCGACGACGCAAAATGAGAACTGACAATCCCCGATATCCCGTAATTGATTATTTTAGAGAAATATTCCCTGTCCGAAATATATAACTCCATCTTCTCACTGTATGGTATCTGATTCTCATAGAGACACTTCTTGAAGCCTTCTAACACAAGGGCGGAACGCTGACTCTTCTCTTTGAGCAGACAGGCAAGTCTCGTGTGCTTGTAATCTAACAGCTTTTGAGTCAGTATGTAGCCCATCCGTGCAAAATCTATAAGAAAAGAACACTCTGTATAGCCGTTAATATAACAGACCGAAATGTTCTGCTCCGTAAAATAGCGTTCATACTGCATACTCTGTTCAGATACCGGCTCCCATATGATCCCGTCTGCATTATTCTTACACAGAGACGTAATATGCTTAAGTTCCATCTCCATGTCGTTCCCGCTGTCATACAGCAAAATGCTGTACCCGCTCTCCTGTGCCGCATGCAGGATACCGTTCAGCATCAGGTTCGTCTGAGAACCGCTTCTTAACAGCACCCCAATCTGAAAGCTTTTTGCAGTAGATATGTTTTTCACATTACCATATGGTGTATAATTATAATCTTTTACAATTTTCAATACACGGCTGCGGGTTTCTGGATTGATATTCTGATCTTTGTTATTAATGATCTTGGAAACTGTAGATATGGAAACACCGGCCAGATTCGCAATCTCTTTAATTGTCATAAGTTTTTCCTCGTCTTATGTTTTATGTACCCATTATGTATGATAATCCATATTTTGTCAACGTTCAAAAGCGTCAAGCTGTATAATATGCACAAGAAAATGCTATAAGAAAAAATTTTCATTATATATTTTTCAAAATATATGTTGACATCTGCAAAAATGTAATGTAGTATATACGCATAAGAAAACTGTTTAGGAAAACATTTTCCTAAATAATATGCCAATTCATACTTTTAACAAGCTTTACAACAGAAAGGAGAATTATGAGTAAGGACGAAGCAAAGAAAGAATGGGAAGCATTTACCAGCGCCTCCGTAACAAACTGTCAGTCTGACCAGGCAAAGCTCATCTCACGGCTGAAAAAACCGGAAGGGAAAGTGGACGTAGTCATCGACACAGATACATACAACGAGATCGACGACCAGTTTGCCCTGGCATATCTGATCAAATCAGACGAAAAATTAAACTTAAAGGCTATCTACGCCGCACCTTTCTTCAACCAGAAGTCTTCCGGCCCTGCCGACGGAATGGAGAAGAGTTACCAGGAGATATTAAGAGTCCTGACATTGATGGACAGAGAAGACCTGAAAGATGTTGTGTTCAGAGGGTCCACCCAGTATATGCCGTCCGAGGAAGAACCTGTATTGTCCGACGCATCAAAGGATCTGGCCGCACGCGCTATGGAATATACAGAAGAAAACCCGCTGTACGTCATCGCTATCGGGGCAATTACGAATGTGTCTTCCGCTCTTCTCATGAAGCCGGAGATCAAGGACCGGATCGTACTGATCTGGCTTGGCGGCAATGCAACGCACTGGCCTCATAACAAAGAATTCAATCTATATCAGGACGTGGCCGGAGCCAGGATCGTATTCGGATGTGAAGTACCGCTTGTACAGCTGCCTTGTATGGGAGTTGTGTCTGCATTCACCACCAGCGGACCGGAGCTAGAGTATCATCTGAGAGGCAAGAACAAGCTCTGCGACTATCTCGTAGACGTCACGACCAAAGAGGCAATGGAATGCTACGGCGGTTCCACATGGACAAGGCCGATCTGGGACGTTACTGCGGTAGCATGGCTTTTAGACGGTGATTTCATGGAAGAAAGCCTGATCCACAGCCCGATCCCTGAGTATGACGACCGGTATGCATACGACAATAACAGACATTTTATCAAATATGTATATTACATTAACCGAGATAACTTGTTTGCGGATTTATTTAAAAAACTTACCAAATAATAATAGAAAAGGGGAATTGTTATGAAATTAAAGAAGATTATGGCACTGACACTTGTAACAGCAATGACAGCCGGTATGTCTCTCACCGGATGCGGCGGTTCTGACGGCAAGGATTCCGGCTCTGACGGCGGATCATCTTCTGACAGCGGGGATTCTGTCACGATCAAATGGATATCCCAGGGAACCGGCGAAGACGGTTGGGAAGGAATTACAAAGCCTATCCTCGAAGCTTACGAAGAAGAAACCGGTGTTCATATCAACGCAGAATTCTATACATTTAACGATCTGTTCGAAGTAATCGAGACAAAATCTGCAGCAGGCGACGCCGACTTTGATGTTATGAGCGTTGACGTGACCTATGTATCCAAGTACGGTTCAAGCGGATATCTCGAGCCGTTGGATCAGTATTTCAGCGATGAAGAGAAAGCCGAATGGGATGACGCTTCCTACCAGGCAGGCGTATGGGAGGACACAATGTATGCCGCGCCGGAGAATACGTCTACTCAGGAATTATATTACAATAAGACTCTGCTCGACAAAGCCGGTATCTCTATTCCTGAAAATGATGCCGATAACCGTCTGACCTATGAAGAGGTTGCAGAGCTCGCAAAGCAAGGACTTAAAAAGCTCGACCCGGACGGCTCCCAGGGATATATCGGTTTTGATTTCCAACAGGTAAGCCGTGTATATCAGATGAATATGCTCGCCAATTCCATGGGCGGCAAGAATATCAGCGATGACGGATATTCCCTGGACGGTGTTGTTAATACAAAGCCATGGATCGACGCCATGACCTGGTATCAGAAATTAGTAGACGACGGAATCGCTTCCAGAGGATATGACGCAGACCAGCTCGGAGACCAATTCTCTGCCGGAAAAGTATTATTCATGATCGGCGGGACCTGGACGCCTTCCAACATGACTTGCGACGACGAGGTTGGCTACACTTACGCGCCTTGCTTTGAAGGACACGAAGATGAAGTCGCCACTTCAACCGGAAGCTGGTACTTTGGAATCAATTCCAAGTCAAGCAACAAAGACGCTGCCGCTGACTTTATCAAATACTTCACCCTGGGCAAAGGAAGCGATATGTGGCTGGAGATCAACGGCGACGTTCCAAGCCGTATCGACAAGCAGGACGAGATAGCTAATAACCCGGATGCTTCCGAAGATATGAAGATTGCAGCCTATGAAGCGGCAAACACTGCAGTACCCCGTGCAGTAACGCCTGTATTCGGCGAATATTCCACAGCTCTTGACCAGGCTTGGGAAGATGTCCGAAACGGAGCCGACGTAGAAGAATCTTTGAATAATGCAGTGGAACAGTTTGACGCTGCAACCGCAGCATACAAATAATTGGCAGGACCAGGCTGCTGACTCCGTCAGCAGCCTGATTTTCTCATGAAAACAGAAAGGAGAAGGTCATGGGCGGTATCTATATAAAAAACAAATGGCTTCCATATCTTTTGATATTGCCAACTATATTAATGATATGTATTTTTAAGATATATCCTATTATCGACAGTGTCATTCAGGGATTCTCTTCTGCGGACAGCAATTTCACTCTGGATAATTACAAACTGTTATTCGCAGACAAGACTTTCTGGAACTCTCTGAAGGTCACACTGAAATTCAATATTATCATCATTCCTATCCAGATCGTTGTTTCATTCATCATGGCTCTGTTTGTCAATGTGAAAATCCGGGGAATAGAGGTCTTCCGTACCGTATTCTATCTCCCTTTTTGTATATCTCTTACCATATCGACCGTAATCTGGCAGATGATGCTGAATGTTAACAACGGAGTTATTAACAGTATGCTCGGCGTTCTGGGCCTCAGACCGATCGGATTTTTGATCGATAAAAAATGGGCGCTTCTTTCTATCGTCCTGATCTCCTCCTGGAGAGGATGCGCGTACTGGATGATGTTCATTCTTGCAGGACTAAAAGGGATCGATTCCGCGGTCTATGAATCTGCGAAGATCGACGGCTCCGGGTTCTTCAACACAATGTTTCGGATCACGATCCCGCTGCTCAAGAATACATGGCTGTTCGTACTGGTTGCCAATACCACCGCCAACTTCCTGCTGTTCGCACCGATGCAGATCGCCACAGACGGAGGTCCTCAGGGAAGCACCAATGTATTAATGTATGAAGCATACAAATCTGCTTTCAAGTATTCAAACAGGCCGAGACAAGCCTGCCTTGTAACTATATTGCTCATCATAGTAATGCTGATCTGCTTTGTGCAGAATAGATTCATGACAGATAAGGAGGCGCACAGATGACATTAAAACAAAAATCATTTACCAGAAAAGTATTGATCTATATCGCCCTGATCATTATGGCTGTCGCGGCGCTTTTCCCGATTTTATTCTGCCTTTCCGCGTCATTGCGCACACAGGATGATCTGTTTCGGAACATGTTTCCGTTCTCGATCAAATCTCTGATACCCACTGCCGCTACTCTCGAGAATTATGTGATCATTTTTACAAAGCATGAATTCTGGCGGCCGATCATGAATACGATGATCGTAACCGTATTCACGATCATATTCGGATGCATCTTAAACTCCATGGCGGCCTTCGCATTCACGTGCTTTGAATTCAGAGGCAAGAAGATTCTCTATCCGCTGGTTTTGATCTCTTTCATGGTGCCTTTTGAAGCTATTGCCATTCCATTATACAGTGTGGCAAGCAACCTCAGTATGGTGGATACATACGCCGGAATGATCATACCCGCCGTTGCCGACGGACTGGTTACTTTCCTTTTTATCCAGTTCTTCAAGGACATTCCCCCAAGCTTGGTAGAAGCGGCAAGAGTAGACGGAGCCAAATGGCCCACGATCTTCACCAAGATCATTATGCCGATCTCCGTTCCCGTGTTTGTTACGGCAGGGCTCATGATCTTCATGAACCAATGGAATTCTTATATGTGGCCGTTGCTCGTCGCACGCTCCAAGGACATCCGCACAATCCAGATTGCGATCAGCCAGTTCAGCGGAGAACGTTCTATACAGTGGACCTATATTTATGCAAGCTCCATGGTATCCGCAATCATCCCAATCTGCCTGTTCCTGCCGTTCCAGAAATATTTCGTGGAGGGAATCACAGCAGGCAGCGTGAAAGGATAGACAACTATGAAGAAAATACTAGTAATCGGAAGCCTGAATCTGGACATGGTCGTCAACGTAGACCATACACCGACCACAGGCGAGACAATCTTAAGCAATAATATGGAAATGATCCCAGGCGGCAAAGGCGCCAACCAGGCATGCGCCGCAGGATATCTGGGCGCCGATATCACCATGCTCGGCGCTGTCGGCTGCGACATGTATGCAGATATCCAGATGGCGAGCCTTGGCAGCGCCGGCGTAGACACGTCGCGGATTATAAAAAGAACCGAGACAACGACAGGGACCGCACTGATCACCGTAAACAGCGACGGGGACAACTGCATTGTAGTCGTCTCAGGCGCGAACGCCACCTTATCATGCAGCGATATTGACGATAACATAGATCTTCTGAAGGAAGCTGATCTTATCATCTTTCAGCTGGAGATCCCGCTTGAAACCGTATGTTACGGCGCAAAAAAAGCAAAAGCATTAGGGAAGACAGTTATTCTCGACCCGGCTCCCGTTCCGAAGGAATTCCCTAAGGAACTATACCGCTATGTAGATATCATCAAACCGAACGAGACTGAGCTTCGGATGCTGACGGGGATCGACCGCATCGAATCTCACCTTCCCGAAGCCTCCAGACAGCTCAGAAGTCAAGGAGTTAAAAACATTCTGGTAACCCTTGGAGAGAAGGGCGTCTATGTGGATTCCGAAGAGGCCGGGATATGCAGGATCCCCGCCATTCCTGTAGACGCCATTGATACAACCGCTGCCGGCGATTCCTTCACAGCGGCGCTGGCTGTCATGCTGGCAGAAGGAAAGAGCCTCCAGGAGGCCGCCGTCTTCGCTAACTATGTATCCGCTATCGTAGTTACGCGAAAAGGCGCCCAATCCTCTATTCCTACGCTTCAGGAAGTACAGCAATACATACAGCATATAGAAGCCGAGAAAGCAAGCTGATACAAACGGGAAGTCCGTACACCATACAGACTTCCCGTTCAATTATGACAGCCAAACTGCCCCGCCCAAACTGCCGCGTTCACTCCTCACTCTCCTGCGGCGCGGCGATCCGCAGGAATTCCTGCATAGCCCGTGTCAGATAAGCATTCTTCTTGTAATACAGATATACATCCCTCTGAGCCTCCGGGGCGTCCAGCTTATAATAGATCACCGTCGAATCCGCATGCAGATGCTTGATCAGGGTATCATTGACGATCGAGATCCCCATTCCATACTGTGTGAGATGATAGGTCGTCATTACCTGATCCAGCTTCAATATATAATTAGGCTGGATATTCTCCCTCTGGCAGATCGCGTCTATCCTCTCCCGCGTATCGTTGTGGGCGCGCAGCACCACAAAAGGATCATCCTTGAATTTCTTAAGCGGTACCCCGGGAAACCTGGGATTCCGGTGAAGGTCCTTCTCCACGTCAGAAGCAGTCAACTGGTAATTCGCTGCTCTCCGATTGCTGTCATATGACGCCGGAACCGCCAGTAGAAGCTGTTCGCGAAAACAATGCTTCCTATGGTAGATCTGCGGATTCAGATCATAGTTATCTATCACGATATCCAACTCTCCGCTAAATAACTTCTGCTCCAGCTCCATCGTTGACCCCTCGTAAAAATCCAGGTTCACATGGGGATATTTCTGCCGGAACTGTTCTATAAACGGCGGAAAGATAAAAGAAGCGAAAAAATACGTGCCCCCAAGGGACAGATGGCCTGCCCGAAGTTCCTGGAGATTGCCGACATGATAAGCAAATTCATCCTCCAGATCCAGTATCTTCTCCGTAGTCCGTATATATTCTTTCCCGCACTCTGTCAACTGGATCGGGCTGACGCTCCGGTCGAACAACGGGGCGCCTATTTTTTTCTCTATCTTCTTGATCGCTGCGCTGAGCGCCGGCTGAGAGATGTAGAGATTCTGCGCCGCCTTCGAAAAACTTTGCTCCTTATATACTTCCATCACATAGTTCATTCCATGAAACATCTTCTTACCTCATATTCACGGCAGATCATCCGGTTTTTAATTCATAATATCCCACTTTGCCATCGAATGCAAGTATATATACATAATCTTTTGACTCTGACATTATATAACATATATAATCATTTCTTTATAATCATTTCTTTTACTTACACAGCAGACTATAGTTTTTTTGCAATATTTTCCACATATCATAAGTATTTACTTATAACAAATATATAATTATAAGTATTTGATTTTTATGCCCTGAATTCCTATAATAAAATCATAAGTCAGAATAAACCAGTCAAAAATAATATAACCTAAAAACAGCAAGATAGCATGGAGGACAAATTATGAACTATGCTGAAGAATCATTGAAAATGCATTATAACCTGAAAGGGAAGATCGAGGTCACTGCAAGAGCCGCCGTAGATTCCAAGGAAGCTCTAAGTCTTGCCTATACGCCGGGAGTTGCAGAGCCTTGTCTGGAGATCCAGAAAAATCCTGACAAAAGCTTCGATCTCACCCGCAGATGGAATACCGTAGCCGTCGTAACCGACGGAACCGCAGTCCTTGGATTAGGGGATATAGGACCGGAAGCCGGAATGCCGGTAATGGAAGGCAAATGTGTCCTGTTCAAGGCATTCGGTGATGTTGACGCGATCCCATTATGCGTACGCAGCAAGGATGTCGACGATATCGTCAAGACAGTAAGTCTTCTGGCCGGAAGCTTCGGGGGCATCAACCTTGAAGACATCTCCGCGCCGCGCTGCTTCGAGATCGAAGACAAACTCAAAGAATGCTGCGATATCCCGATCTTCCACGACGATCAGCACGGAACCGCAGTGATTACCCTGGCCGGACTTCTCAACGCCCTGAAGGTAGTCGGCAAGAAGCTCAATGGGGTCAAGATCGTCACATCAGGCGCCGGAGCCGCTGGAATCGCCATCATCAAGCTTCTGATGTCCATGGGGCTTAAGAACGTGATCATGACAGACCGTCAAGGCGCTATCTACGAAGGACGCGAGGGTCTGAATGCTATTAAGAAGGAAATGGCCAAAATTACCAACAGCGCCCGCCAGAAGGGAACTCTTGCCGAGGTAATCAAGGACGCCGACGTATTTATCGGCGTATCCGCTCCTAAAACACTGACCGCCGATATGGTAAAGACCATGGCCAAGGACCCCATTATCTTCGCCTGCGCCAATCCTACCCCGGAGATCTTCCCGGAGGAAGCCAAGGCGGCCGGCGCAGCCGTAATATCCACCGGGCGTTCCGACTACCCGAACCAGGTCAACAACGTGCTTTGCTTCCCGGCGCTGTTCAGAGGCGCTCTGGATGTACGCGCTTCTGAGATCAACGACGAGATGAAGGTAGCCGCAGCGCATGCGATCGCGGACCTGGTGACACCGGATGAACTGAACGCAGAATATATCCTGCCGCAGCCCTTCGATCCAAGGATCAAGGACGCCGTAGCCGCAGCAGTAGCCGAGGCAGCAAGAAGAACCGGCGCGGCAAGGATCTGACACATATATTACTTAACAGCTTTCAAAGCAATGCAATGACAGATAACAACAGAAAGGACGAAAAATAATGAATACAGATAACATGATCACAAACGAGAAGGATTACCGTACAGAAGAAGACTCTATCGGTACAAAGGCCGTACCCGGAAGCGTTTACTATGGTGTACAGTCCTTAAGAGCCGCCGAGAACTTCCGTATTACAGGGCTGAACATGCACCCGGAGATCATCAACAGCCTGGCATATATTAAGAAGGCATGCGCAGTAACCAACTGCGAAGTCGGTATTCTTGACCGGAAGATCGCCGACGCCATCGCCAAGGCCTGCGACGAGATCTTAGAAGGGAAGATGCACAAGGACTTCATCGTGGACCCGATACAGGGCGGCGCCGGAACCTCTATTAACATGAACGCCAACGAAGTGATCGCCAACCGCGCTATCGAGATCTTAGGCGGCAAGAAGGGGGATTACTCCATCGTCAACCCCAACGACCATGTAAACTGCGGCCAATCCACCAACGACGTTATCCCTACGGCCGGGAAGATGACCTCCCTGCGCCTCCTTAAGAATCTTAAGGAAGAGCTGCTCCGCCTGCATAAAGCATTGGTTGCCAAGGCCGAGGAATTCGACCATGTGATCAAGATGGGACGCACCCAGATGCAGGACGCCGTACCGATTCGTCTGGGGCAGGAATTCCGCGCGTATTCCGTCGCGATCATGAGAGATATCCGCCGTATGGACAAGGCCATGGAAGAGATGTGTACTCTGAATATGGGCGGTACTGCAGTCGGAACCGGAATCAATGCGGATGCCGCTTACCTGAGACGGATCGTTCCTAACCTTGCGGAGTTATCCGGTATGGAACTGGTACAGGCCTTTGACCTGATCGACGCCACACAGAATCTTGATTCCTTCGTAGCCGTATCAGGAGCCATCAAGGCATGTGCCGTCACATTATCGAAGATCGCCAACGACCTGCGTCTGATGTCATCCGGTCCCAGAGCCGGATTCGCAGAGATCAACCTGCCTGCACGGCAGAACGGTTCCTCCATCATGCCGGGTAAGGTGAATCCGGTCATCCCGGAGGTTGTAAACCAGGTAGCGTTCAACATCATCGGCAATGATGTGACCATCACCATGGCTGCGGAAGCCGGACAGCTTGAATTGAATGCATTTGAACCGATCATCTTCTACTGCATGTTCCAGTCCATCGATACACTGGCCTACGCGGTACAGACCTTCGTCGACAACTGTATCACCGGAATTACCGCCAATGAAAGCCGCTGCCGTTATCTGGTCGAGAACAGCGTTGGCATCATTACCGCCATCTGCCCTCACGTCGGATACCAGAAGGCCGCGGAGATTGCCAAGACCGCTATGAAGACAGGCGAATCCATCCGCTCCCTTATCTTGAAGGAAGGAATCTTGAACGAAGAAGAGCTGGATGAGATTCTGGAGCCTACACATATGACCGAGCCGGGAATCTCTGCCAAAGAACTATTGAAGAAGAGAAACGCAGAAAAACTTTAATATTACCTATGAGGCTATGATTTTGTCCTCAGCTGCGGTCCTCACGGAGATATAAAAAGGTGTAAAGTCCTTAACAACTGAACAAGGACTTTACACCTTTAATTTTGGTCATTTAATTGTTACTCTTTTATCTTATCAAGTTCAGTCAGATTAATTCCTGAAGCAGTTAAAATAATTTTTAATTCAATGTACCTGTCTTTCATAACTCTGTACGCCTCAGAATTCTTATCAGATAGCAGCATATAATTCTGTAACCGGGAAAACTCTTCTACATTTTTTTGAAGCATTTCTTTTTCTGTCATATCTTCACCACCTTTTTTAAAGTGCTGTTTACTTGGTACTTTTATTATATCAATCGGTGATTGTGGTGTAAAGCCTTTATTCCCTTCTTCTAATGAATCCGTATGATCTGCTCATACAGCAGGATCTCCTTATTATTCACGCTTCGGTTATCATGGTAATGCCCGAAAAACCACTTCTTATATCGGCACATCTCCTTGATCTTATCAAAATATCTGGTCAGGATGTCCGGCTGATAGGTTCCGTCCGCTATCCTCTCCTGCGTACTGGTCGCGCAGCAATGCGAAAAGATAAAATCCACCTCCCAATCATTCTTGATCAGATTGCGGAGCCCTTCCGCCAATTCATCCTCCGTAGGCATCTCTTCCTTCCACCAGCTTACATGGTTGATCCTGTACAGCTCCTTCTTCTTATCCAGCTTCTTCCTCTTCTCCCGAAGCCTTGGATCTCCAGCCTCCAGAATGCCGCCGGATATATCATGGCTCTTCGCGCCGCCAAAGGTAAATATCTTAAGTCCGCTCAGTTCATAGATCTGTCCCCGCATCAGATGAATGACTGACGGCATGATATGCTGCACCTTCCCGCCGCACCACTGCGATACCTTTTGCTTTTTTAACAAATCATAATTCTCATGATTTCCATCCACCCAGAGAGTCGTGAAGGGCTTGTCATCCAGCCATTCCAGCCAGTATTTCTGTTCCCGCGATTCATCCCAATAGCCAAAATCCCCGCATATAATGACATAGTCGTCCTTGCCCATACTCTTCTGCTCCGGGAATATTCCTGTGCCAAACCGCCGGTAGTCCCCATGACAATCTCCGGTAACATAAATCATATTCCCCAGTCTCCTCGTATTCTTCTCTTAACTTTAGATTTTAACATCTTTTCATGCTCCAGGCAATTATTATGCACATATTCATAAAAAGATTATAGAATAGCAAAAACAGGGCGGAATACCGCCCTGTCTGTTCGCTTTTTATAATCCTTAACAGTTCCTTACTCCGCCTTCACCTGGACGCAGTTCTCGGTCAGCCATTCCTTGACCATATTGTTAAGAGCCATATCCTTCAGGTCATCTTCCTCCGCCGACTCCTTCAGCGCATCTACATCCTCATAGCCAAAGCTCTTGGCGATCTTCTTAAGCTGCTCTTTGTATTTGTCATCGCTCAGCTTAATCTTCTCCTTATCAGCGATCGCCTCTGTCACCATGGTCTGCTTAATGCTGGCCTTTGCAGCGTCGTCCACCTGCTTCTCGAATTCCTCCACGCTGTATCCCATCTGATCCTGGATAAACGTCTCATAATCCTGCTGGTAATACTCCGCCGTTGTCTTATACTGGTCAACCAGAGAATCTGAGATCTTCTTAACCTCTTTCTCTGGATATTTCTTGATCTCCGTGTTATCCAGCACCTTCTGCCATACGGACTGGCTGATACTATCTTCATAATTCTTCTTGTTATCTGAAGCGATACGCTTCTTAACTTCTTCTTTATATTCCTTCACAGTCTTGGATTCACTGGATACGCTCTTGACAAATTCATCCGTAAGCTCTGGAATAGACTGCTTGGATATCCCCTTGACCGTAATGGAAAATACAACATCCTTACCGGCATATTCTGCATTATTATAATCGTCCGGGAACTTCCCCTGCCAGTCATACGCATCGCCGATATTATGGCCGATCACGCTGTCTTCAAATCCTTCGATAAATGTACCGGAACCGATCACCAGCGGATAATCCGTAGAACTTCCGCCCTCAAATTCCGTCCCGTCGATCTTCCCTGTAAAATCAATAGTAGCCGTATCTCCTGACTCTACCGCACGGTCCGTAATCTCTTCCGGTGTTGCGTTCGTCTGGAGCGTCGCCTGGATCGCACTCTCTACCTCTTCATCCGTAACCTCTCCCGGCTTCGCCACCTCGGTAATCTCAACTCCTTTATAGACAGAGATCGTCATCTCATCCGTCTCCAACCCCTTGCTGCCGGAACAGCCTGACAGCATCATAGAAGCTGCCGCTACGCCTGTTAATAACATTGCAAATTTTTTCTTCATACTGCACCTCATCTGAATCATACTATAAATATCGTCTGCAAAACTACGCTTTCTACGTGTATTTTTGAGATACCCGCCCGGGCATCCTATTATGTTATACCACATTTGCCCCAACTTTCAAAGCATTTTCACATATATTTCACCATTTCTTTTAGAGCACCGGCGACAACAGTCTGCAGAACTGCTCCTTCACACGCACCGCAAGATCCCGCTGTTCATAATTCTTCCTTGTCACCAGAGTACTCCTGGTGATATCATTCTCGAACGCCTCCATCAGCTTCTCCGTCGTCCTCGCACTGTACACCACCGCGTTGACTTCAAAATTCAGGCTGAAGCTTCGGATATCCATATTGGCCGTCCCCATACAGGTGACCAGACCGTCCACGCACATGCATTTCGCGTGGAGAAATCCGTTGTCATACGTGTAACATCTTGCCCCGGCCTCGATCATCTCCCCGATATAAGAATAGGTCGCCCAATATACAAATGGATGATCCGGCTTGCAGGGAATCATGATGCGGACGTCTATCCCAGACTTTGCCGCGATCACAAGCGCATCCCTGATATCATTATCCGGTATGAAATACGGCGTCTGGATGTAGATATTCTTCCTTGCCATATGGATCAGCCGCATATAGTTGTCCCGGATCTCCTGACTGCTGGAATCTGGACCGCTGGAGATGATCTGAACAGGATCCCTGCCTCCTCTCACATAGGTCGGAATCTCAAAAAGCCGGTCCTCCAGGAACAGATTCTCTCTGGCCGCATAGTTCCAGTCCAGCACAAACCGCACGGCCAGGGACGTCACCGCGGAACCCTCTATACAGATATGCGTGTCCCTCCAGTAGCCGAACTTCTTATTCTTCCCCAGATACTCCCGCCCCACATTAAATCCGCCGACGAACCCGATCCTTCCGTCTATCACTGCGATCTTCCTGTGGTTGCGGTAGTTCACGCGAAGCTGAAGCTTCCCAAGGAGCGCCGGGAAGAACTCGGCGACCTGGATACCGGCCCTCTCCATCCTGGCCCAGTCTGAGCGATGCATCCCCCTGCATCCCATACTGTCAAAGAGGACGCGGACCTCCACGCCTTGTCTTGCCTTCCGCGCAAGGACCTCTTCGATCTCCTTCCAGAGCTCGTCATTTCTTATAATGTAATACTGTACATGGATATAATTCCTTGCGTGATCCATCTCCGAGAGAAGGGCCTGAAACTTCTCCCGCCCATCCGTAAAGATACGGATATCATTATTATCCGTCAGCACGGCCTCCCCTTCATTCAGATTATACAGGATCAGCCGCTTGAACCGTTCAAGCTCCGGATCCCGCAGCTTAAGCTTCTTCCGGTAAATGGATTCCTCCTGCCTGCGCACGGCATACTTGATCTCACCCTCGATCTCCTTCATCTTGAACATCCTGTCCTTGCGGAAGTTCTGACCGAGAATCAGATACAGGATGAATCCCAGGCCCGGAATAAAATACAGCAGAAGAAGCCACGCCCATACTGTCGTGGGATTCCTCCGCTGAAAAAAGATGATCAGCAATGAAAATACAATATTGATCAAAAAGAGATGATCGAGCATCCATCTGTATCCGCCGACGGCGCTCTCTCCTATTATCTCCAGCATTCACTTCCTCCTACGCCTTGATATATTCCAGAAGAGACTGCGCATCCATTGTCATCCTATGCCTTGATATATCCCAGAAGAGACTGCGCATCCATTGTCATCTTGCTCATCTTCCGGTAGTTGGCACACTGCGCCTGCCTCTGCCCGCTAGCCACGATCTGCGCGCCGTGGGCCTGCAACTCCTGCGTAAGCCTTGCACCGATATCCTCCGGCTTCTCTGCCTCCTTCTTAAGCAGTTCTTCGATCTTATCGATCAACTGCTCCAGTTCATCGATGAGAGCCTCCGTCACCTTCGCCGTCTTCCAGAAAGCATCCTCCGCCGACCATGCCTCCGCGTCGTCCTGCTTATCAGCCCCTTCTTCAAAGCAATAGGTCTTCTGGGCATTCTCCTTGGCGATCTGGACTGCAACATCCTGCTTCAAAAGACCGAAGGCCTTCTCCATGCTGTCAAGCTCCTCTTCCATCGTAAGCTTGCGGTAGCGCACCGCATGCCCGTCGATCTCGAACTCCACACCGCTGAAATCTTCTCCCGTGCTCTGATCCAGCACCCAGACCTCTCTCGTACCGTTGGCATAGCCTTCCCTGATCTTCTCCTGCATGGCCAGATGCGTGCGCGCCAGGCTCTCGGCATGATCCGACATCTCTCTTCCTTCCCGCATGCCCATCTCTTCCTCGTAGCGGGCCGCCATCTCATTATAGAGATTGCTGCTCGCGCCGTTGACGCCGATGTTGTCAAGTCTCTTCAATATATAAGACCTGCACAGACCGTCCATCAGGGATAATCCGTCGCCCATAACCAGCTTCGTGCCGTCCTTGGGCAATGATCCCTCCTCCATAACCGTATCATCCGGCAAATGATCGCGCAGGAAATCCATCCCCTCTTTCGAGATCGACACCTTATCCTTCGCTGACGCCTTCTGGGATTCTATGAACTGATCCGCGAATTCCACCACCTTCGTGCCATTCTGAAAAACCTGTACCTGAGAATGATTCCGAACATTCAACTTGTCCAGTAAAAACGTGTAATCTCCATACATCTTCATACTATGTCACCACTTTCTCTCCCGGGAACTGCCGGTGCAATTCCCGCCCTTACTTCAATTATCGGCCGTCTCTTTATAAAACATAAGGTAATACACAAATCTCTTGCACTTGCCCCTAAAGAATGGTACAATATTTTTCATGAAACGCAATGTACCAGGCGCAAAAGATTCCGGGAGTACATAATAGATTTTAGGAGGTTTACCCATGAGTACGTTTACCATCGTAATGCTTGTCATACTGGTCGTTTTGATTATTGCCTGTATCGTACTGTATTTTCTTGGAAAGAGGGCTGAGAAGAAGCAGGCGGAACAGCAGGAGCAGCTGGCCGCTGTAGCGCAGACCGTATCCATGCTGATCATTGACAAAGGACGTCTTCGTCTCAAAGATGCCGGCCTTCCCGCAGTCGTTCTGGAGAATACTCCCAAGTATCTCCGCAGATCCAAGGTTCCGGTCGTCAAAGCCAAGATCGGCCCGAAGATCATGACGTTAATGTGTGATGCGGACATCTATCCGCTGATCCCCATTAAAAAAGAAGTGAAGGCTACCGTAAGCGGAATCTACATCACCGCTGTCAAGGGCTTAAGAAGCCCTCTCGAGACGCCTCAGAAGAAGAAGGGCTTCTTCGCAAGGATGCGCGACAAGGCGAAGTCAGCTTCCAAATAACGTATAACTATTCCAAAAGCATTGGATCACGGCCGGTCCAATGCTTTTATATTCATATCTATGTTGCAGTCCGCGATCGTCTCGCTGTTGACATCCAACGCATAATTCACATGGACGTCTATACTCTTGTCCGTCACATCCACCTGCATATCCTTCGTGTGCGTCCCCACCAGCAGTTCTCCGTAAGGAGTCTCATACTGTGTAATATTGATCTTATCCTTCTCAAAGATCATGTGGGTATTCGACAGGCCGCTCTTTAGGATCTCCAGCTTACCGCTCTCTGTGATCCGTACTTTGTTCCTGATCGTTCCCGGCATCCCCTCTACCACTTCGTCGTAGATAACATAATGCTTATCATTCTTATAATAATATGTCGCCGGAGTGATCACTTCAATAGGCTCTTCCCCGTCCTCTTCCGGTACGCCGGCCGTCTCGTAATGCAGGCCGGATATTCTCAATAATACTTCCTTCGTCATAATACCACCTAATATTCTTCTATATTGACTACCTTCGTCGCTGCCACATCATAAGGAAGGATGGTGTTCGCAAGCCGCGTGAATTTCTCCGCCGCATCGCTTACATAGAACTCATATGCCGCCGCCGCATCCGACAGGTTCGCCATCCCGCTCTCATCAAGTATCTTCTTAAGATCCACGGCTGTCTCATACGCTGGATTTACTATATGTACTTTTTCACCGAAATATGCCATGATCCTCGAACGAAGCAATGGATAATGAGTACATCCAAGTATCATCGTATCTATATCCGTCTGCCTCATCTCTGACAGATAGATATCGATCACCTCCTCCGTGATCCTGTGCTTGGCGAATCCCTCCTCCACCAGCGGTACAAACAGCGGGCAGGGCTTGCCGATCACAGCCGCGTCCGGCCGCATCTTCCTGATCACATTGGTATAAGTCTCGCTCTGTATCGTAGCCTCCGTCCCGGCTACTCCGATCATCCCGTTCTCCGTCGCCTGTACTGCCGCCCGAGCTCCCGGTTCGATCACCCCTATTATAGGGATATCTGTCTCTTCCTTGACAGTATCCAACGCTAATGCGCTCGCGGTATTGCATGCGATCACGATCGCCTTGACTTCCTTCGTTTGAAGGAATCTGATGATCTGTCTGGAATACCGTATGATATTATTCCTGGACTTGCTTCCGTACGGTACTCTCGCCGTATCTCCGAAATACACCATATTCTCCCTTGGAAGCTGGCGCATGATCTCCCTTGCCACCGTCAGGCCGCCCACACCGGAATCAAATACTCCGACAGGAGCCGTTCTATTCGAATTACTCACATCCTGAATCTCCTTTATGTCATTCGTAATACTCATTGTACCGCCTGATACTTAGATTTTCAAGCACAAAATACAAACTGCGGATGACTGTTGCCCGGACAGTCAGATTATGTGAATGCAAAAAGAGACGATAAACTTGATTATCATCTCTTTTCCGTCACGTATTCTTCACGGCCTCACGCGCTGTAAGAAGCCTTACCGCCGCATGCCGCCTCCAAGCCGCCGTCCGCTCTTACAGAGCCAGCTGCTTCGCAATCTCATATTGATACACAGGAATTCCCTTCTGCATGCCGAGCGCCTCATTGATATCAAAATCAACATACTGGCCGTGCTTATATCCGACAACCCTGTTTGACTTGCCTTCGATCAGAAGGTCAACCGCCATCGCACCCATGATAGACGCATACACTCTGTCCTTACAGGTCGGGCTTCCGCCGCGCTGCATGTGCCCGATGATCGTTGCTCTGGTCTCCATACCGGTTGCAGCTTCGATCCTCTCCGCCATCTCTATGGAACCGCCGATACCTTCCGCATTGATAATGATGTAATTCTTCTTGCCGCGCTTCCTGCACTCCTGGATATCCGCTACGATCGCCGCCTCATCATAACCGTGCTCTTCCGGCAACAGGATACGCTCCGCACCGTTGGCAATTCCGCACCACAGAGCCAGATATCCGGCGTCTCTTCCCATAACTTCAATGATGGAGCATCTCTCATGAGATGTAGATGTATCACGTACTTTGTCGATCGCTTCCATCGCCGTATTGACAGCCGTATCGAATCCGATCGTATACTCTGTACAGGCAATATCAAGATCGATCGTCCCCGGAACTCCGATCGTGTTGATCCCAAGGTTCGCCAACGCCTGCGCTCCGGCGAAAGAACCGTCTCCGCCGATTACTACCAGACCGTCGACACCGTACTTCTTAAGGATCGCGGCCGCTTTCTGCTGACCGTCTTCCGTACGCATCTCTTCGCACCGTGCAGTCTGAAGGATCGTTCCTCCGCGCTGGATCGTATCAGAGACATCTCTTGCGGACAAGTCTATGATCTCTTCTTCCAGCAAGCCCTGATAACCCTTCCTGATTCCTCTGACTCTCAGGCCTTTGGTAAGACCTGAACGGACAACGGCACGGATTGCCGCGTTCATTCCCGGCGCATCTCCTCCGCTGGTCAATACTCCGATTGTACGAATTACTTTTGCCATAAATCATTCCTCCATTGCAGTCATTTTATCGTATTCTCTGTCTCTCTCGGCAACATTTTACATGAATTAACTAAGGTTTTCAATGGCTTTTTCTATCACTTTTACACAAGATTCTCCGAGATAATTCGTCAATTTGTTCAGCAGAAGTTTATCGGCGTTCACGCTTCTGTTAAGCGGCAGCCGCTTCACCGCCTTCTCCTTCCGGCAGTATATGACGACGCAGTCCTGCCCGTCCGAATCCTGAAGCATGCTGAGAAGTTCCCCCTCCTGTTCAAGATAAGCGTCCTTATCCGCATACTGCAGCCACAGCTCCCTTCTCGTCTGTTCGAAGGGTATGACCTTTTCACAGATCAGCTTGCTCGCCGCCTCGTCCTCCTCCGACACTCTTCCCCGGATGAACACCTTCCCTTCTTCATTCAGATATTGCTGGTTCCTCTCGTAATCCCGCGGAAATACCACTACCTCCACGGAACCCGCCAGATCTTCTAACGTAACGAACGCCATCACCTTGTTCTGCTTCGTGTATTTTATCGTCTTGGAAGTGATCATTCCTCCGATCGTCTCCCTCGCCCCGTCATGTACTTTGGTTCGCCCTGTATCTTCGTCCAACTGAAAATCAAGAGTCGTCCTGGTGATGTTCTTCCGCCACTTCTCCTCGTACTCTTCCATTGGATGACCGCTTAAGTAGACGCCCAAAACCTCCTTCTCAAAGGCGAATTTCGTCTCTTTTTCGTACTCTCCCACATCCGGGAGCGGAATATCAAATTCCGCCTTCTGATCGTCGTCCACCATATCAAACAGAGACATCTGACCCGTCATGGAATATTTCTTCTCGCGGTTTACCTGATCCATGATCTGTATGTAGATGATCATGAACTGCTTCCTGGTTCCTCCAAGGCTGTCAAAGGCGCCGGATTTTATAAAGTTCTCAATGGTCCGTTTGTTGATATCCTTGCCCGAAAGACGCTCTATAAAGTCCTTCAGGTTCTTGAATTCGCCTCTGGCCTCTCTCTCTTCAATGATCGACGCGATCACCGGCCGGCCGATGCTCTTGATCGCCGTAAGGCCGTACCTGATATTTCCGCCGTCAACAGAGAAATTACCAACCCCCTTATTAATGTCCGGCGACAGGATATCGATCCCCATCTGCCGGCAGGTATAGATATATTCCGCCACCTTGCTCGGCACGTCGATCACAGAGGTCATAAGAGCCGCCATGAATTCAACCGGATGATAACACTTAAGCCACGCAGTCTGATATGCCACGACCGCGTAAGCCGCCGCGTGGGATTTGTTAAATGCATACTTCGCAAAATCTATCATCTCATCGTAGATCTTATTGGCAACCGCTTCCGGTATCCCGTTGGCGATACAGCCCGGAACTCCTTCGGCGGCATTCCCGTACACGAAGCTCTCCCGCTCCCTGCGCATGACTTCGCCCTTCTTCTTGGACATAGCGCGGCGCAGAAGATCGCTTCGTCCAAGGGTATATCCTGCCAGATCGCGCACGATCTGCATGACCTGCTCCTGATAGACGATACAGCCGTAGGTCGGCGCAAGGATCGGCTCTAACTGCGGGCAGTCATAGGCAATGCTTTCCGGATGGTTCTTCCCTTTGATATACTGAGGGATGAAGTCCATCGGTCCCGGGCGGTACAGTGAGATCCCCGCGATCACATCCTCCAAATTCTGCGGCTTCAATTCCTTCATGAATCCTTTCATCCCGCCGCTCTCCAACTGGAAGATCCCGTCTGTTCTCCCTGTTCCGATAGAATCTAATACTTTCTTGTCATCATAATCGATCTTCTCCATATCGACCGTGCTGCCCGTACTCTTGCTTGCCAGCCTTGCGGCGTCCTGTATCACCGTCAGCGTCCGAAGCCCCAGGAAATCCATCTTCAAAAGCCCCAGCTCTTCCAGCGTCGTCATGGTGAACTGTGTCACTGCGGATCCGTCGGAGCCCAGTGATAAGGGCACATACTCATCTATGGACTTCTGACTGATCACGACTCCCGCCGCATGCATGGACGTATGTCTCGGCAGACCCTCTAACCTTCTCGACATGTCCACCAGCTCGTGAACCTGTTCATCCTCCTGATACAGCTTCTTAAGATCGGGGTTCATTTCCAGAGCCCTTTCCAGCGAAACCGGCTGGTTATTCTGCCCTCTCGGAATCATTTTGGCGATTCCGTCTACGAACGCATAAGGAAGGTCCATGACCCTTCCCACATCTCGAATCACACCTTTGGCAGCCATAGTACCGAAGGTGACGATCTGCACGACCCGGTCCGTGCCGTACTTGTCCACTACATAGTTAATAACCTCCTGCCTGCGCTCGAAGCAGAAGTCCACGTCAATATCCGGCATGGACACACGCTCCGGGTTCAGGAAACGTTCAAAAAGAAGCTGATAGCGGATCGGGTCGATGCTGGTGATCTCAAGGCAGTAGGATACGATGCTCCCTGCCGCGGACCCCCGCCCGGGCCCTACCATGATCCCGTGATCCTTCGCATACTTGATGAAATCCCACACGATCAGGAAATAATCCACATATCCCATGGATTTGATCACTGACAGCTCATATTCCAGACGTTCTGTAAGCATCTCGTCTATCTTGGGATACCGCATCTTAAGCCCCTCATAGCAGAGATGGTTCAGATATTCCCAGGATGTATATCCCTCAGGCACATCGTATTTCGGCAGCTTCGTCACACCGAATTCGATCTCCACATTACACCGGTCGGCAATCTTCTGCGTATTCTCCAGAGCTTCCAGCGCGTATGGGAACAGCTCCCTCATCTCTTCCTCCGACTTGATATAATACTGGCCTCCCTCATAACGCATCCGATTCTCATCCGAGAGCTTCTTGCCGGTCTGAATACACAGAAGCATGTCATGGGGCTTCTCATCCTCCGCATAAGTATAATGGATATCGTTGGTCGCCACAAGCTCGATCCCCGTCTCCCTTGACATCCGAAGCAAAGACTGGTTCACAAGCTTCTGCTCCTGCATCCCGTGATCCTGAAGCTCCAGGAAGAAGTTCCCCTCCCCGAATATCTCCTGATACCGAAGCGCCGCTTCCTTTCCCTCCTCATACATATTGCGCAGGATATTCCTCTGAACCTCGCCCGCAAGACAGGCGCTTAAGGCGATCAGCCCCTCATGGAACTTTCTTAATACCTCCATATCCACACGGGGCTTATAGTAATACCCTTCCGTAAATCCCTTCGATACGATCTTCATCAGATTATGGTAACCCTTGTCATTCTCTGCAAGCAGCACAAGATGGTAGTAACGATCGTCCCCGCTGCCAACCGCCTCCTTATCAAACCGGGAGCCCGGCGCCACATAGACCTCGCAGCCAAGGATCGGCCTTATCCCTTCTGCTCTCGCCGCACGGTAGAAATCGATCACTCCGAACATCACGCCATGGTCTGTGATCGCCACGCTGTCCATGCCAAGCTCCTTCACCCGTGCTATACATTCTTTTATCTTATTCGAACCGTCCAGCAGGCTGTATTCCGTGTGGACGTGAAGATGTGCAAAACTCATACTCCCTCCTTAAAAGTTTCCAATATGACAAAAAGTGCTCCCCTTTCATCAGGGGAACACCTCCGCTGCTACTCGCCGTCTACCATGAACTTCACCAGTCTGTCGATATCTTCCTTCTCATATGCGATGATCTCAAGCTCCGGGATCTCTCCGTTGGAGAATATATTCGCCATGGACACATACTGGGACAGCTTAGACTTAAGATTCAGCCTGTCCCCCTCTCCTGTCACCAGCTCAACCTTTCCGGCGCACTCATCGATTACTGTGAAAAACTTATCAATATTGGTTATATTCTGTACCTTCATAATCAGCAAAATCTCCTTCCTGCTATGCTATGTGAATATACTGCATATGCCTTATTATATCTTATTTTCTGCATATTTCAATAGATTTTTCACGGATCTCGATCTTTCCTTCCTTCAGAAGACGTCCGACAGCTCTCTTGAACGCGTTCTTGCTCAGCCCGAATTCAGCTTTGATCCGTTCTGGGTCCGCCTTGTCAGTAAATGGCAGCTTCCCCTTGCAGTCGTTCAGCCTCTCCATGATCATCTGTGCGTCCGCGTCCATCTGAAGGAATGCCTTCTCTCTCACTGCAAGATCGAGCTTCCCGTCCTCACGGACCCTGATGACCCGCCCGCGGACTCTCTCTCCTACCCTGAGGCTTCCGAATGCCTCTCTCTTGGGTATCAATGCAGAATAGCAGTCGTCCACCGCCACAAACACACCGAAATTATCACTGGTGTCATAGACGATCCCTTCTACCTGATCGTCCTTCCCGTAAGGTGAATCCTGCCGCAGCTTATCATAGACCTTCATTGTCGCGCACAGCCGCTCGGACTTGTCCACGTACAGGGCGACAAGCACCTCGTCCCCCTTCTTCACCTTAGCCGTCTGCTCCCGGAACGGAAGCAGCAGATCCTTCTCAAGCCCCCAATCCAGGAAAGCGCCGATCTTCCCTACATCCGCGATCTTAAGCACCGCCAATTCCCCCAGCGTGATCTTCGGTTCATTCGTAGTTGCGATCAGCCTGTCCGCGGAATCCTTGTACAGGAATACCTCCACCGGATCTCCAGTCTCCAGGCCTCTTGGCACCTGCTTCTTCGGAAGCAGCACCTTCTCCTGGCTGTTGCCGAGATATACGCCGAATTCCACTTCCTTTACGATCATTAATCTTACTTTTTTTCCCAGATTCTCTGATAAAGCCATATCTTATCCCTCTTCTCTTTTTCTGTTGTTTCTATGCTCTGAACTCCACCACCGCATAAGGCTTCCCCGCTCTGTCGCACAGTTTTGCCACCGTCCGTTCATCTTCCTTTGCATATTGGGGGTAAATAATATCCCCGTATACCGCTGATTTCTTGTACTCTACACGAAGCTTCCTGATCTCCGTCTCTTCCGCAAGCCCTTCCAGCGCCATCTGGACATACTGACAATTGTTCACATGCTCGTTCGTGTCAATGTGGTATCTCCTCACCGGAAACGCTTCTCCATCCTCGAACTGCCCGGGAAGCGCGATCTTGCGCGGCGCATACTCCATCGGCAGAGGTTCGGCAGTACCGTAGCGCGTAATCTCATGTTCATCCGGCTTCGCGGGCCGTCCTTTCCTTGCATCCATATAGACCCACACAGAATTGGCATACGCCGCCGTCTGCTGCCTTTCATCCGTCATAAGGAAATTACGCGTCCCGAACAATCCCTCAAACTTCGTTGCCCAGGTACTCACGCTGATCTTCTCTCCCAGCATCGGGTATCTCTCTACTGCCACCTGCCACGCGGACAATACCCACGCCCTTCCATGCTCTGCACAGTAGTCGATCCCGACGCCCAAATCCTCTGAATGGAAGATGCTGCAGTCCTGGAAATAGTTAATGATCCCCGGCAATGTGATCTTCTTGGTATGATCCACTTCACTGAACCGGATCCTTCCCTCAAATGTATATCTGTTCTGCTCACTATTCTTTTGCACTGGCAACATAGCTCCTTTCTGTCGTGATCGCACACTCAAAACGCTGATCCGTAATCTGAATAAGCTTGATCAGCGTCGTCTTAAGTTCATCCTGTCTCTTCTCATCGTATTCATAGGGAACTTCCATATCGAAGATCAGCTTCACCTGCTCCTCGCCGTTCACCATACGGAAATCATGGATCGACACCCCCTGATCCAATGCCTTAACGATCTGTTCAACCTGGCGGTGCACCTGGAGCACATGCGCGTCCTTCGTCTCCACCGGATCCATGTGTATCACCAGGAATACTCCAAGCTTGCGGGCGGCATCCCGCTCAATCCTGTCTATAATCTCATGAGACGCCTCAATCTCCACGTCATTGGGTACTTCCGCATGGATGGACGCCATATTCTTCCCCGGCCCATAGTTATGTACGATCAGGTCGTGGCTGCCTAACACTCCGTCATATCCCTCCACGAATTCCTTGATCCTCGCATATTCCTCCGGCTCCACTGCCTCTCCGATCAAAGGCTCCAGCGTATCCCTCGCAATTCCGATACCTGCCCACATAACCACTAAGGATACCCCCAATCCGACGATCCCGTCCACATTGATCCCCGTCATCCGAAAGAACAGGACCGACGCGATCGTCGCTGTCGTCGTAACTACATCCCCAAGGGCATCCGTCGACGTCGCAAGCATCACCTTGGAATCGATCCTTCGCCCGAGCTTCCGGTTAAAGAAGCACAGCCACAGCTTCACTCCAACGGATAAGACCAGGATCATGACGGACAGCGCCTGAAACTTAAGCTCCTCCGGCTCCCGGATCTTCCCGACCGCATCCTTGAAAAATGTGAATCCGACCTCCATGACCAAAAACGCGACGATCAGCGCCGCAATATATTCGATCCGGCCGTGTCCGAAAGGATGATCCCGGTCCGCCGGTTTGCTCGCCATCTTCACTCCCACCAGCCCGATGACAGACGAGCCCGCGTCCGACAGATTGTTAAATGCATCGGCCATAACCGATATACTGTGCATCAGATATCCTATTGTCCATTTTACTCCGAATAATAACACATTGCAAAAGATGCCTACCACACTCGCCAATATCCCATAGGCGGTCCTGACAGACACCTTCTCTATCTCTGTGTATTCTTTTACAAAACACCTAACTAAAAATTCAGTCATGAATTGCCCCCGTAAATTTGTTCCCGTACATCAATCTATGTCTCCAAAGAAGAACCATTTTATCTTAAAATCCGATGTGGCCGTAACCATCTCATATTCTTCCGCCGTCAGGACTTCCTTAAGCCCTTCTCTCCCTTCGTCGCTGACCACCGTACAGGTCGTATCGGTAAAACACAGGCTCGGATACAGGACGCACCACCAGTTATGCCCCCGCGCGTCGCCCAGCCGAATCCGCAGCGCCTCATATTCCCCCTGCGGAAAGAAGATATCGCCGTACTGCTTATCCGGGAAATACGTGACTTCAAGCTCTGCTTCGGAACGGTACGGATATCCTTCTTGTTCAAGCACCTGGTCGGCCGTCCTCTCTATCTCTTCCAGATGCGCCTCTATCCAGGCCTTCGTCTTCCCGGCATCCGGCTCTTCCTGCAATTGCAATGTCATATTCTCTTCCATATATGCAAGAACCTTATCCCGAACCTTAAGCTTTACCTCCTGGTCTTCATTACTGTCGCTGTTGGCAAGAACATGGAACCGCAGCACCTCCTGGGCCAGCGTCTCCTGTGTACGGGACATCTTCGCCTCCACCCATTCCATCCTTCGTTCCACGATCGCGCCTGTCAGTATCGCCGCAATACAGATACTCAGTATAGCACAGATCACCTGCCGGATTCTATAGCCAATATTAATTTCTTTCCTTATATTCATATGTAACTGCCTCCTTTCTGATATCAGGAGTCTTGACATATGATACAGGATTTATTCATTTTTTTAATTATTTTTCATACGGATCGTATCCATGACCGCTTCTACCTGATTGTCGATATGCTTGCACACCATATCCGCCGCCTCTTCCTTCTCCTTCTTCTCTATCCGGCGGATGATCTCCTCATGCTCGGAGAGAAGCTTCGGGTACGCCTCGGGCCTCTTCAGATATTCAATTCGGTAGCGGTACATCTGCTCCCTTAAGTTATTCAGCAGCAGGATTAGCTTCTGGTTATCCGTCGCCATATAGATGATATCATGGAAATTCACATCCGCCTCCGCGATCTGTGTGATATCACCGCTCTTAAGCGTCTTCCTGAATTCCTCCGCGGCCGCCTTAAGCTCTGCGATCTGGGCTTTCGTGATCTTATCGCAGGTGAGCGTGACAGCCAGTTCCTCCAGTGCCTTCCGTACCTCCAGAACATCCCTTAGGCTCTTCTCTGAGATATCTGCGACCTCCGCCCCCTTCCTTGGGATCATGAGCACAAGTCCTTCCAGTTCAAGCTTCCTGATCGCCTCCCTGATCGGTGTCCGGCTGACGCCAAGCTTATTCGCAAGCTGGATCTCCATCAGCCTTTCACCCGGCTTAAGCTCCCCGCGCAGGATCGCCTGACGCAGTGTATTGAACACCACGTCCCTAAGCGGCAGATACTCGTTCATATTCACCTTTAGTTCCATTCCTTCTTCCTCCTCTTGGTTTTGCCCCCCGGAAGGCATTTTAATAATGCTTCGCATTGGCCTTCCTCCTCTTGGTCTTGCCCCCTCTCTTCGCTCGGCGGCATTTCGTCGGAAGGCATTTTAATAATGCTTCGCATTGGCCTTCCTCCTCGCATTATGTATGCTGGTGACGTAGGTTTGTCGGGCGAGGCCTTGCTCTTTGATTCGGAAGGCCGCTTTTCTGGCTTTTCTCTTATCGTCGTATAAACCGAAGACCGTGGGGCCGCTGCCGCTCATCATTGCGTTAAGCGCTCCCTCGCCGCGCATAACCGCCTTGATCTCCTCGATTACCGGATATTCCTCCACGGTGACCCTCTCCAGTACATTTCCCATGCTGGCCGCCACCTGGTCTAGGTTCTGTCTCCTAAGTCCCTCTATGATCCCGTCAATATTCGGATGCTCTTCGATCGCGTGGGAATCCAGCTTCTCGTAGACCGTCTTGGTCGAAACGCTGATCGGCGGCTTAGCAAGCAGAACATAGCACTTCGGCATAGCCGGAAGAGGCGTCAGACATTCCCCGATCCCTTCTGCAAGAACCGTTCCGCGAAGGATGCAGTAAGGCACGTCTGCCCCAAGCGTCACCCCAAGAGCCATCAGCTCCTCCTGCGACAGGCCCAAGGCAAACATGCGGTTCATCCCGAACAAGACCGCGGCAGCATTCGAACTGCCGCCCGCCATCCCGGCCGCCACCGGGATGTGCTTCTCCAGCGTGATCTTCACCCCCTCCTTGATCCCGCACTCCTTCATCAGAAGGTCTGCCGCCCGGTACGCCAGATTATTCTCGTTGACCGGAAGATAGAAGAGATTGGAGGATAAATGGATCCCCGGCTCCTTCGCCTTCTCGATCCGAACCTGATCATAGAGATAGACCGTCTGCATGACCATGCGGACGTCATGATATCCGTTCTGCCGTTTCCCCAATACATCCAGACCCAGATTAATCTTTCCCAGTGCCTTTAATTCTAATTTATCCATATGTTTTCTCCTTGTATCTTGTATACAGTGTGCTTATAGTATACTCATATTTTCCTTAAAAATCAATATCCTGTCGCCCGCTTTTATGTCGCCCGATTCCAGATCATTGACCTCCATGATTCCTTCTACCGTTGTATTATACTTCTTAGCCAGATCCCACAGGATATCTCCGTCGCGGACGATATAGCCCGTGATCCCCGGGCGTTTCTCCAACTCCTCCAGATCAAACGGCGTGAATTCAACCTCTTTGATATTTCTGATCCGTACCGGAGCTTTCAGGAAGCTATTGAACGCCAGAACCGCCTTGACCTCGATCTCATCCGTTCCGAGAAGCCCGACCGACAGCTGCTCAACCGCGTATGTCAGCCCGTATTTCATATCTTCAGCAGTCTCATTGCTCTCCAGCAGATATGAGAACGGAACCATCCCCTGCCAGGTATCAAACGGGATTGCATCATCCGCCTTGACATACAGGAAGCTCAGATGAAGCACTCCCTCGATCTGAATCCCTCCCTCGGCAGTTTCCGTATGTTCAATCTGTATGCGCGCGCTGTTGTGGCATATCTGCAGGATATCATCCTTGATCTCCGGCAGCGATAACTGTTCGGACACCTTACACTTGGAATGATTCTGCAGGATCAGACGTTCCATCTCTTCCTCCGTAACCTTCGGCGTGCAGATCTGATCCAGGGAATACGCGTCTGCAAGGATTTCCAGACGTTCCTCCTCGTATACGGTCAGGCGCACCTCCAGGGTCGCCTCGATTCCGATCAGGCGCATCTCGCCGTCTTCATCCATCCTCACGTCAATATTGACATCTGTAAGATCTGGATAGATCTGATGATACATATTATCCTTCGCACCGTAACATTCTATTCGTCCCTCATAAGGAACGGTCTGCTCGATCCAGTCTGTCTTGCCGTCAAGCGATTCATAGAAGCAGAACAGGAGCAATTCTCCCTGGAGCCGCAGTTCATCATCCTCCAAGCGTGTATCAAGCTTCCGTCCGGTAACCTCCGTCCACAGCAGCGTTCCGATATTCTCCTTCGTTCCGTTGATGGATACCTCTTCCTTGATACGGTAGGTGTCCTTTTTTGTTGTAAATACTTTCAGGAATTCTTTGTTCTCGAACCTTTTATAGAGCGGCGTCTCACACTCGATATCCGTCGTCAGCTCCGCTTCCTGTTTCCCTTCGGAACTGATGGTAAGCTCCGCAAGCGTCTTGATGCTAAGCTTCCTGGAATGGATCGCCGTAACGGTGATATCCGCGCTTGACGACTGAACGAACAGGCTTCCGGCGGGTTCCTGCTCCAGGTAGATCATTTCCTCGAACGGAATTCTTCCTTCCAGGCAGGACAGTCTGGTCTCTCCCTCTTCCGTCACGTACAGCACTTTAAAATTCAGTTTCCCGGACACCCTTATGTAATTCTCCACTGCCTTCATATCTTCTACGGTGAGCGTCCCTTCGCCCAGAATCACCTTTTTCACATCATTTTTCGCATCAGGTACATTGTAATCATCGTCAATATAAAACTGGTCGGTGATCATATTCCCTGTCTTGTAAGTCTGCATCTGCTTTGTCACATATTCCATGACCAAACCTCCTAATCAAATTCTATCTGCTTATCTGTATACTCTGTCTTTATCACTACATAAGGGCAGGTCTTTTTCTTAAGGATCTTCTCTTCCTTTCCCGGACCTAACAGACCGGTCTCGACGTGTATCTCATTCTCTGTCTCATAGCATCTGCGGACCTCTACGCTGTATCCGCTGGTCTCCTTCTGTCCGTATCCTCTGGCTATATACAGATATCCCCGGTCTGCGTAGCTTAATTTGACCTGTCCTTCCTTCGCTTCCTCGATCTTGGCCATGAATTCTTCGGGAACATCATCCTTGTCAAGTACGGTAAATTCTACATCTCTTAATTTTTTATCATCCGCCTTCCTTACGGAGCATGCCGTCAGTATCAGGACGATAAGCGGCAGCAGGAGAAGATATTTTTTCCTCACGGTTACTCCTTGGCTAAGTTACAGTCCGCTTTGCTGTAACTTGACAGAATATATTCTCTCTATATCATACACGGTTACTCTATGAAAAATTCCATTTTTGTAGTATAATTAGTTTTATTATTGACCTGGCGTAAGAATATGCCGCCAGTGAACATGAAGGAGATATGTATGAGAGATAACGAAAGACTTTCCGGAATTTTACTGCACCCTACCTCTCTTCCCTCTCCATACGGGATTGGAGACCTGGGGCAGACAGCTTATGAGTTTGTAGATTTTCTTGAGAAGGCAGGACAGCATCTATGGCAGATCCTCCCGCTGACACACACAGGTTACGGTGATTCTCCTTATCAGAGCTTCTCGGCTTACGCAGGACAGCCGCTCCTGATAAGCCCTCTGCACCTGACTGAGCTTGGGCTTCTCGATTCAGGCGATCTGGCCGGCGTCCCTGACTCCGACCCGGAGCATATTGATTACGGAAGAATCATTCCCTGGAAGCAGGCGATCCTTAAGAAAGCCTATGCACGTTTTACAGACCGCACATACCAGAGCCGTCCGCTTTATAAGGAATTTCTGGATTTCGTACAGGAGGAGAGCGGCTGGCTTACTGATTATGCCCTCTTTATGGCATGCAAGGACGTTAACGGCGGGGTCAGCTGGCTTAAGTGGGACGACCGCTTAAGGCGTCCTACGGAAGTCTTCAAACAGACCCTTCGTAAGACCCTGAAGGAAGAGATCGGATTCTATCAATTCATGCAGTTTATATTTTATAAGGAATGGCTTGCTCTTAAGGCGTACGCTAACGGGCATGGCGTTCAGATCATAGGGGACATCCCGATCTTCGTATCTATGGACAGTGCGGATGTGTGGGCGAACCAACATCTGTTCCAATTAGACTCCAAAGGCTTCCCGCTTAAGGTTGCAGGCGTGCCGCCGGATTATTTCTCCGCAACCGGACAGTTGTGGGGGAATCCTCTGTACGATTGGGATGCCCATGAGGAAGACGGATTCTCCTGGTGGATCTCCCGCATCCGGCATCAGCTGCGTTCTCTCGATATCCTGCGGATCGACCATTTCCGCGGATTCGAAGCCTACTGGTCTGTTCCTTACGGGGAGAAGACCGCTATCAACGGCAAGTGGATCCCTGCGCCCGGATATGAGCTGTTCCAGGCAATCCAGGAAGCGCTTGGAGACAGCCTTCCGATCATCGCAGAGGATCTTGGTATCATCACACCTGAGGTCGACGCCCTTAGACGGGCTTTCCGTTTCCCGGGAATGAAGGTGCTGCAGTTCGCCTTCGACAGCCTGGGCGAGAGCGATTATCTGCCGCATCGGTTCACAACTACGGATTGCATCTGCTACACGGGCACCCATGACAACGATACCTCTCTTGGATGGTATCAGAATCTTTCTTGCGAATGCAGGAAGAAGGTGCGCTTATACACCCGCAGCACCGATGATCTGAAGCCGGGATGGGAACTGATCCGCACGGCTCTTTCCAGCATTGCAGGCTACGCCATCTTCCCGCTCCAGGATGTTCTGGGTTACGGCTCCGACGCCAGGATGAATACCCCCGGGACCGCCTCCGGCAACTGGAACTGGCGTTTCTCAGACGGTGTCCTGCGCAGTGAGCTTGCAGAGAAATTAAAAGAACTTACCGTATTATACGGCAGACATACGATAGATGAGCCAGAGGAAGACGCCGCTCCTGCCAGTACGGAGGACTCAGTCGAAGAGGTTACGCTGTCCACAGAGGATGCTAATGCAGAGGATTTGACCAAAGAGAATGATCTGGCCACAGAGGATACCAATACGGCCGTTAAGCAGACAGGAGGAATCGGCAGATGATACGATTTATATTATTGGTCCTGTTTCTGTTCTCCTTCTTATTATTCGGAATTCCGATACTGATCGTCGAATGGATCCGCAGCAAGTTCGATCAGGAGGCAAGCGATTACCGCTGCCTCCGGCTCGTTCAATGGGCTTTCCGCGGAATCCTTAAGATTACCGGAGTTACTGCAACTGTGATCGGAGAGGAGAACATTCCAGACGAACCGGTGCTGTTCATCGCGAATCACAGGAGTTATTTTGATATTCTGCTGACCTACTCCCGGTGCAAGAGGCTGACCGGATACGTCGCCAAAAAGGAGATGCTGCGCTACCCTATTCTCAGGGATTGGATGACACGGCTTCACTGTCTCTTCCTTGACCGGGATAACCCCAAGGAAGGTCTCAAAAGCATCCTCGAGGCGATAGATTATGTGAAAAACGGAATATCCGTATGTATCTTCCCTGAAGGAACCCGCAACGACGGCGAGGAGTTAAGTATGCTCCCCTTCCATAACGGTTCCTTCAAAATAGCAGAAAAATCCGGCTGCGCCATCATCCCGATCAGTATGAACAATACACACACTATGTTCGAAAAGCACATCCCAAGGATCGAGAAGACCCATGTGGTGATCGAATACGGAAAGCCCATCTACCCTAAAGAACTGGACAAAGACACCAAAAAACGCATTGGCAGTTATTGTCAGGGCATCATTCAGGAGACCATTAACCGGAACCAGGAACTCGTATAATTAAAATATTTAATTTACGAAATGATGCAGTAGTGATATAATGGGTGACAAATTATTCAATCCAAAGGAGCTGTAAAAATGAACAGACGAGATTTAACTTTGCTGACAGACCTGTACGAGCTGACCATGATGCAGGGCTATTATGCCCAGGGACAGCAGGAAAAAGTCATCTTCGACGTATTCTTCCGTCAGAATCCTTGTAACAACGGATATTCGGTCTGCGCAGGGCTTAATCAGGTGATCGACTATGTCAAGAATCTGAATTTCACTTACGAGGACGTCGATTATCTGAGGGGGCTTGGCATATTCAGCGAAGATTTTCTGCAATATTTGAGCGGTTTTCATTTCAGCGGAGACATTTATGCCATCCCGGAAGGAACCGTTATATTTCCCAAGGAGCCTATATTAAAGGTCATCGCGCCGATCATGGAGGCCCAGTTGGTTGAGACGGCGATCCTGAACATCATCAACCACCAGTCGTTGATCGCCACCAAGGCGTCCCGCGTGGTATTTGCCGCCGCAGGCGACGGTATCATGGAATTCGGCCTCAGAAGGGCGCAGGGACCGGACGCCGGCCTGTACGGCGCACGCGCCGCTATCATCGGAGGATGCGTCGGAACCTCTAATGTTCTGGCCGGGCAGCTTTTCGACGTGCCTGTGATGGGAACTCATGCCCATAGCTGGATCATGAGCTTCCCCAACGAATATACGGCCTTCAGGACTTATGCCGAGATGTATCCCGACAACTGTACGCTTCTGGTAGATACCTATGACACTTTGAAGTCAGGAGTCCCCAACGCGATCCGCGTATTCGAGGAATTCCGCAACGCGGGAAAGGCATTCAAGAAATACGGAATCCGTCTGGACAGCGGCGACCTTGCCTACCTGTCCAAGGAGGCGCGGAAGATGCTTGACGCCGCCGGATTCACCGACGCTTCGATCTGTGCATCCAACGATCTGGACGAGTATCTTCTGCACGACCTTAAGGTCCAGGGGGCTGCCATTGATTCCTGGGGAGTCGGAACGAATCTTATTACCTCCAAGGACAACCCTTCCTTCGGCGGTGTGTACAAGCTTGCCGCGATTCAGAATGAAGCCGGCGAATTTGTACCGAAGATAAAAATTTCCGAAAATACAGAGAAAATTACAAATCCCGGTAACAAAACAATCTTTAGAATCTATGATAAAACAACAGGAAAGGTGAAGGCCGATCTGATCTGCTTTGCCGACGAGACCTTTGACACAGACGAAGATATGCTCCTGTTCGATCCGATCGATACCTGGAAGAAGACGAAGCTTCCGGGCGGATCCTACACTATGCGCGAGATTCTTGTACCGATATTCCGCAACGGCGAATGCATCTACAAGTCACCTTCTGTAAAGGAGATCGCGGAATACTGCCGTCAGGAGAAGAAGACGCTGTGGGAAGAGACCAAGCGATTGTTCTATCCGCACAGAGTCTATGTAGATCTGTCGCCGAAGCTCTACGAAGTGAAGAAAGCTCTGCTGAATAAGATGAGCATTACCGAGTAAGTTACGAAAAAGGAGACTATTATATGAAGATTATTGTATTAGCGGGCGGATTAAGCCCGGAGCGCGATGTTTCACTGACTTCAGGCGCCGGAATCTGCCGGACGCTGCGCGAGATGGGGCATCAGGCATTCTTAATGGATGTATTTTTCGGATTTCCATATGATGCCGACAGGCTTATGGAGGTATTCGACCTTCCGGGAGCAGGCCTTGAGATCGCAGACGGGATCAAGACCACAGCGCCGGATCTTGACGCTCTTAAAAGGTCCCGTCCCGATCAGTCTGACTGTATGCTTGGACCGAACGTCATTGAACTATGCCAGATGGCGGATATCACATTCATGGGTCTTCACGGATCCATAGGAGAAGACGGCAAGTTACAGGCAACCTTCGACGTCCTGGGAATCCGATATACCGGCCCGAGCGCTCTTGGATGCTCTCTGTCCATGAATAAGCTTGTTGCAAAACAGATCTTCAAGATGTCGGACGTTCCGACCCCAAGAGGCACTTCTCTGACGAGGAAGACGAAGGATACGCCTCTTACGGAGCTTGGCTATTATCTTCCGCTGGTGATCAAGCCATGTGCCAGCGGCTCCAGTATCGGCGTATATATTGCCCATACAGAGGAAGAATATACAGAGGCGATCCGCCGTTCCTTCGAGATCGATATGGAAGAAGAGGTTGTGATCGAGCCTTATATCAAGGGCCGTGAATTTGCCTGCGGCATCATCGCCGGCAAGGCGCTTCCGCTGGTTGAGATCATACCGAAGAGCGGATTCTTCAATTATGAGAACAAGTACCAGGACGGCGGGGCGCAGGAGATCTGTCCTCCGCAGTCTATTGACGCCGCGACCCAGCAGAAGATCCAAAAGGCCGGCGAGAAGGCCTTTGAGGCATTGCGGATGGACGTCTATTCAAGGGCTGATTTTATTGTCGATGACGAGGACGGCAGCTTCTACTGCCTTGAGGTAAACGCGTTGCCGGGAATGACTCCTGCCAGCCTTCTTCCGAAGGCAGCCAAGGCAGCCGGACTTGAATACAGCGCCCTCTGCCAGCGGATCATCGACGAATCCTACAAAGCGCGTTATTAAGGAGGCTGCCCTATGAAGAATCTCACACTGAGAAACATTACACAGACCTGCCAGGGAACCTACTACGGCGACAGCGCCCTTCTTGACAGAGAAGCGGAAGGCGTCGTTATCGACAGCCGTAAGGTTAAGCCCGGCTATCTATTTGTTGCGATCGACGGCGCTAACGTCAATGCACACAAATTTATCCCGGATACGGTCAAGTCCGGGGCGCTCTGTGTAGTATCCCATGAAGATCTAGGCGAGACGGACTTCCCCTATATTCTGGTGGAATCTACCGGTCAGGCGCTTCTTGACATTGCGAAGCTCTACCGTGATTCCTTCGATATCAAGGTTGTCGGCATTACCGGAAGCGCGGGTAAGACGAGTACAAAGGAGATGATCGCCTCTGTTGCCGCGCAGAAATACTGTGTGCATAAGACACTGGGGAATTTCAACAACGAATGGGGGCTTCCCATCACCATCTTTGGGATGGATGAGACCCATCAGGTCGCGATCCTGGAGATGGGGGTGAATCACTTCGGCGAGATGCGCCGGCTCTCTTCTGTCGCAGCTCCCGATATCTGCGTGATCACCAACATCGGCGTCGCGCACCTGGAATTCTTCAAGACAAGAGAAGGGATCTTCCGTGAGAAGACCCAGATGATCCAGGATATGAAGAACGGCGGAACCATCATCCTGAACGGAGACGACGACCTTCTGGCGCAGACATCCCCGATCAAGGGAGTCAGCCCCATCTTCTTCGGCTTCGGGGACAACAGCCAGTTCCGTGCAGATAACATGCAGGCTCTCGGCCTTAAGGGAACTGCCTGCACGATCCATCTGCCGGATCAGACCTCTTTTGACTGTACGGTGCCGCTGCCCGGAATCCATATGGTGAGCAACGCCCTTGCAGGCGCCGCCGTCGGTTATACGCTCGGTCTGACCACCGAGGAGATCAAGGCCGGGATCGAAGGACTTCCCTCTATCCCCGGACGCAATAACATTATTAAAACAGAACACCTGATCATCCTGGATGACTGTTACAACGCCAATCCTGTGTCCATGAAGGCCTCTATCGACGTGCTGAATATGGCGATCGGACGGAAGGTTGCCATCCTTGGCGATATGAACGAGCTTGGCGAAGACGCCCAGGAATTGCATCAGAATGTGGGCGAATACGCCGCACAGCAGGGAGTAGACCTGATCTGCGGGATCGGCCCTCTTTCCCGGCATCTGGCAGACGGAGCGTCAAAGTGCTCCTCTCAGTCCGAGGCTGTATGGTTCGAATCAAAAGCCGCATTCCTTGACGCGGCTAAGGATCTGATCAGAGAAGGCGACAACGTGCTGGTCAAAGCCTCCCACGGCATGCAGTTCCCCGACATCATAGACGCACTGAAACAATTCAACCAATAGGGAGTAATTTATGGATTATCAGATTCTAGCTCTGGACCTGGACGGTACGCTTACAAACTCCGCGAAGGAGATCACGCGCCCCACTCTGGATGCATTGATTGCGATACAAGAACAAGGAAAAAAAGTCGTTCTGGCAAGCGGACGCCCTACAAAGGGCGTTGTTCCGCTTGCCGAACAGCTTCATCTGGGAGAATACGGCAGTTATATTCTCTCCTTCAACGGCGGGCGCATCACCGACTGCCGAAGCCAGAAGATCATCTATGAGAAGCTGCTGCCGCCAGATGTTGCAGAGCCGATCTTCTATATTGCCAGGAAATATTCCGGAATTGACGTTGTCGGCTACACGCCCGACGCCCTTATCTCCGGTATCCGCCCTAATCAATATACGGAACTGGAATCCCGGATCAACCACATGCCTATCGTCGAAGCAGAGGACTTCCCTGCCATGCTGACGGGAACCGAGAACAAGCTTCTGATTACCGGATCACCCGAGATCATCCCCCTTGTCAAGGCAGAAGTGATCGATTATTTTCACTCCTACCTCTCTGTCTACTGTTCCGATCCCTTCTTCTTAGAGATCATGCCGAGAGGTATCGATAAGGCTCATTCTCTGCTGCGCCTTTTAAGCGGAATCGGCCTTACCGCGGATCAGATGATCTGCTGCGGCGACGGATACAACGATCTGACCATGATAGAGACTGCCGGACTCGGCGTCGCCATGGCAAACGCGCAGCCGGCAGTGCTTGAAAAGGCAGATTATATCACCAAATCAAACGACGAGGGCGGCGTACTGCACGTGATCAATAAGTTTATGCTCACTTAAACTCAGGGATAAAACTCTCCAGGGCGGCTTCGCCCTCCTGGATATATCCGAATTCCACGCCAAGGCCAAGAGCATAATCCACCGCCTTCTCATACTCTCTTCTTGTCACCCGCCTTCCCAGATGCTTATGCCCCTTGACCTGCGGCATCGGGGTGTACTGGTTCATAATACTGATCATGATACTGTTACCGTATGTCTCATACAGGTAACGGATCACTTCCTTCGAATCCCTCACATGGCCCGGAAGCACCAGATGACGCACCAGAACTCCTTTTGTCATCAGCCCGGTATCTTCATCGATGTGAAAATCCCCCGTCTGCAAATACATCTCTTCCAACGCCTTCTTCGCATACCAAGGATAATCCGGCGCACCGGAATACTCTGCCGCAAGCCCTGCATCCATATATTTCAGATCCGGCAGGTAGATATCCACATACCCCCTCAGCATCCGAATCGTCTCCGCCCTCTCGTAACCGCTTGTATTGTACACGACGGGAAGCTTCATTCCCTTTCTCTTCGCTATATCCAATGCCTCTGTGATCTGCGGTACATAGTGGGTCGGCGTCACCAGATTGATGTTGTTCGCGCCCTGTCCTTCAAGCTCCAGGAAGATCTCCGCAAGCCTCCCCGCCGTGACCTCTGTCCCGATCCTCCCATCCGCCGTCCTTTGGCAATCCGGCCTCACCGCTGCCCGGCCGGCTCTGGATATCTTATAGTTCTGGCAGAAGATGCATCCCATATTACAGCCCGCGAAGAACACCGTGCCGGAACCATTTACCCCGGAAATGCACTCTTCCTCCCACATATGAAGAGCCGCCCTGGCAATAACAAGCCCGGCGGCTCTCCCGCAGTATCCTGCCTGTCCCTCCAGGCGGTTAGCATGACATAGCCTGGGGCACAGCGTACAGTCCGTAAGGCGGGCATCTGACCAGAATTTATCTGACAAGCTCATAGTTCTCACCTCCTGCGCACGAACCGAAGCGCCGGATAACGGAAGCCGTTCTTCTCGATCTGCTCAGATTCCTCTTCCAGTATCATGTACCTGCTGTTTCTTCTCGTACTGTAATCATATGCCAGGATCAGCTTCTCGAACTCCTCTTCATCCCTTATATCGATCCATGATGCATCCATGATCTCTTCCTGCATATGCTCCTCTATGAATTCCTCGATCTGCTCTTTGCTGTACCGGACCTGAATACGATTCAGCTTCAGAACGTCTTCCTTCTTAAGATCCTCTGTCTCCGTATCCTCCGCCATCTGTCCCGTGAAGTCCTTCCTGCTCTTTCTGCGCTTATATAACGGCTTCTCCGATAGCATCTCAACATGTGACAGATTCATCTTCTCTGCAATCCCAGCGAGCATCTCTTCCGAATCATCCGCGGCTGCCAGACGGTTCAAAAGACGCACCAGAAGCCCCTTCGTATCCGACTGCCCGCTTAAGAGGTAGTTCAGCCTCGTCACCGTCGCTCGCACGTACTTCGTGTGCTCCTTGTCCATATTGGAGATCCGATGCTCAATATCATCAAAGCCTCTCTCAATGAGATCCAGAAGCTCATGTATATCGTCTGACGTATCTCCGATCGCCCGGGACGATCTTCTCACACCCTCGATCCAATCTTCATCCTCCCGCATCTCCCTGAGACATTTCTTAATATCCATCTTATAGATATAGAAATTATCAGAAGTCTTCAGGATATGGTACTTCCTGCGCACGACCGCCTCTACATATCCGTCCAGATGTTCCTTCAGAAGCTCACCGTAAGTCTCCTGGTCCAAAAGCCTCGCAAAAAACTTGTCCATATTGTGAAGCATATCCTGCAGCGCCTTGTTCAGTCTTCTTGTATTCACAAGGGCCGTCCGCAGCATACCCAGATTCCCCCTTGGATCGTTACGGAATAAGAAAAGCGTGGCATACACATTCTGGATATAGATCTCCGTCTCTTCCATCTCATCCGACTCCAGACGTTCAAAGGCGTCGATAAATACCGCCGAGTAATCCGGGATCACGATATTCGTCACCAGCGTATGGTAATCCTCGATCCGCTTAAGCCAGCCTGACCTAAGCAGCCAGCCTAAGATCCTGGAAGACGGAGTCTCCAGCATATCATATTCCGTCTCATTCTCCTCCGCCTTAAGTTCAAAACGCTTTCTGGCGTTCATATCACTCAATGCCTGGATACATACTTCCCTGGTCAGGAAATAATTGCTGTACTGATATTCTTCATTGATACACAAAAGCGCTTCTATATAAATCTCCCGGTTTACACTTCGGAACAGGCTCCAAAATGTATCCGGGATCTCATCTCTTAACTGCATAAATATTCTCCAATACTTACACCCGTTTTATTTTTCTTTGCCAAAGATCGCTTCCCAGAAGCCGACCTTCTTATCAGGTGCTTCCTTCCAGCCGATCGCCACCGGCGCACAGACCGGAACCACGAACTCGATCCCGTCATCCGTCTTAGTCACTTCCGGGTAAGTAATCGTTCCTGCCTCTGTTCCGTCTATTTCATCCGGGTAAATATATGCGACGACCGCCTCATGACTCTTCTTCCCTACGCCCTTGGGGTAAGGCACGGTAATCGTCAGTCCGTCATCGGAAACCTCGTCGTCATCCGCCCGCTCCCACTCTGTCGCATCCGCATTCTTCCTCATCAGGGTAGGGGCATAGGTATAGACATACGTCTGCCGGATTCCCTTCGTCATAACTGCTCCGATCAGACCCTTCTGAATCTCGCTCGGCGTATCGAAGTCCGCAATCTCTGTCAGACCTCCCGGCACCTTAGACACACCGCTCTCAAGATCCAGCCTGTACATCCTGCCTTTTACCACTGCCACTCCGTGAGGCACCGGCTTTTTAACCACTTCATTAATGACGCCGTAGACGACAGGCAATTCTTCCGGCAGCACATAATTCTTAGCCGCCGCGCTGTCTCCCAGCGTAAATCTCATGTTCTCATCCTTCCACACAAGCCTGATCTCCTGCTCGTACTCTGAACCCTGAACAGACTTACCTGTTATCAGCCCTGTCGGAAAGCTCGTCGGTATGACCTCCTCATCCTGATCGGCAGGCAGAAGCCCTTCCACGCGAAGTTCTCCGTAGATATACACGTTCTCATCTCTGGTATTCCCAACTACCTCCAGATCTCCGGTGTTCCACTCTAACTGCTTCGGCGTAATATTCCACTCCTTCGTGACGCTGGCGGGTCCGGTTATCACGTAGTTGCGTCCGTATCCCTCTTCCAGGAAAAAATCGATCGTGACAGTATAAGCGCCGACCGCCGTTCCACTGACTGCTCCTCCGACAGACACTTTCAGCCCCTCCGGCATATCTGCGCGGAACTTCAATGTCTTCTCCGTCCCGTCATACTCAAAAGCCGTAACAGTCTTCTCCTCCCAATTGATCTTCGTTACATCTATCTCTCTGGGAGATACCGTAATCTTCATAGAGCAGGCAGCTTCCTTCCCGTTCTCCTTATAAACCAATGTAACGGAGGTCTGCCCTACCTGCAGGCTGCCTTCCTTAACCCCGATCTTGTCATTGGACGCGGTCTTAGAAGCTCCTGAACTGTAAGCCACCGTGACCACCATGCCCGATCTGTCAAACCGTTCTCCATAGGTATAATCCGTCTTCTTCGGAGGCGTCGTAAGCGTGATCCCCGTCATCTCACCGGCATCCAGCACTTCAAAGGTCTTCGATACCTGTTCGTCTTCGTCGTTCGGATCAGTAAAAATAACCGTATAAGTCCCCTTTTCAATAACCTTGGAGGGGCTGATCTCCATCTTCCATTCATCGCTCTTCGTCCGGTTAAATATCCGGTTCCTGACCACGGCTGTCCCGTCAACCCTGATACTGTCTTCAATATATTTCTTCACATATTCCGTATGGTCTTCTCCTGTGCCGTACAATATACCGTCCGGTACTGAGAACATATCCTCCGTCATTTTGCTGAGTATGTAGAATGCACCGTCGCCGCCTACATAGCCGCTTCCTGTCAGACTGTCTGAGCTTCCGATCCTGAGCGTTCCGTTATTCATCATGTTGCCGTCCAATTTAAGAGAATATGAAGAAGGGATCTCTAACGTCTGACCGTTCGGAATCGTCAGCAGCTTATTGACCGGCACTGACAGATCTTCCTTATTCACGGTGTATTTCCCGTAGACCTGTCCTGTATTCCCCTCAAACAGCACGCCGGATATGAAGCCGTCCTTGCCGGCGCTCACGCTTCCCGCGTCGATCCACGCCGTTCCGTCCTTATCAGAAGCCAGCGTTCCGCCCCCTGTTCCGCCGATCTTCGTCGTACTGATCCTGCCGCCGTTTATCTTAACCGTTCCGCAGTTCGTATTCTTCGTATTCTTCCCGCTGTTGTCCTTCGGCGTACCGCCGATCCCCGATCCCAAGTCCGGCGTATCCGTCCATGCTTCCAATGTTCCGCCTCTTTGCGCGCTGATCTCTATGGCAGCGTTCTCCGGCACCGCAATCGCAGCGTACCCTCCCGAATGCAGGATATTCTCCCCCTTAAGCGTCAGAGATACCTTGGCATCCGGCGCAATATAGAGCGGATTGTATCCCCCTGACACTGTACTGATCCTGACCTTGTCGAACATGATATCATGCTTCTTGCCGCTTGCCACCGTAACTACATGATCCGTTTCCTTCCCGTTCGTGGTTATGATGTAACCGTCTCCGCTTGTCGGACCCTCCTTCTTCTTGCCGTCTCCCTGCCTGTAACCGTCAGAGCTGATCTCAATATCTCCCTTTGTCAGATCAAGCTCCACATCTCCGGAAGCCTGGGCTGCCGTCCCTGCCCACAGGAAGCACAGCGCCGATAACAGCACCGTTCTGGTTATATCTGTCAATGTCTTTTTAATATATATATTTTCCATATTCATCCTTTCCGTATATAATGCAGAGCAACGAAACTATATGCGGACAGTTCCTACTTCTTTTTATTCTTTTTCAGCCTTTTTCTCCCAAATCGGCGTATCTGGATCAATCCTAATATGTCAGCAGCAGCCAGCGCCGTCAAAACTGTGTAGAAACCGATCTGCGTCTTGTCTCCGGTAGTAATGCCCTGACCAGAACCTCCTCCATTCCCGGACCCGCTGCCGCCGCCAGAACCATTCCCGCCGCCGCTGCCAGAACCATCTCCATTCCCGGACCCGTTGCCGCCGCCAGAACCATTCCCGCCGCCGTCTCCGTTTCCGTCTCCGCTGCCGTCTCCATTCCCGGACCCGTCTCCGCTGCCAGAACCATCTCCGTCTCCATTCCCGTCTCCGTCTCCGTTTCCATCTCCGCTGCCAGAACCATCTCCGTCTCCATTCCCGTCTCCGTCTCCGTTTCCATCTCCTCCAGGCGGATTATCCCCTTCTCCCAGGTCATCTCCGTCATTATCAGATGGATCCTTAATCTCTTCCCATCCTACAGCAATCGGTGCCGGCGCCGGAATCGTGAATCGAATCCCGCCGTCTGTCCTGGTCACTTCGAGATAAACAACGGTTCCTGCTTCCACTCCGTTGATCGTCTCAGGATAAATATATGCGACAACTCCTTTGTACTTCTCTCCTGTAATCCCTTCTGGATAAGGCATGGTAATCGTCAGACCTGCTGAAGGGATTGCGGATGCCTCTGCTCTTTGCCAGCCTGAATCTCCGTCGCCTCTACTAAGAAGCGCAAGGTCATAGGACATAACATATCCCGGGGCAATTCCTTTCTTCACAACCTCTTCCACCAGCCTGCCCTCCAAGGCGCTGGGAGTCTCATACTCATTGGCCAATCCATCCGGCACTTTCGATATCCTCGTCTCCAGGTCCATCCGATACTCGGTTCCCTCTTCTGGTTTAAGTTCCCGCGGAAGTTCAAGCTCCTCTACCTCATTGACACTGCCTGAGACTACAGGGAGCTCTTCCGGCAGATTATAGTTCCCTGCTGCACTTCCTTCCAGACGGAACTTGTCATCCTCATTCTTCCACTCCAGCGCAATATCTTTATTCTCCCCGGCAACCTTGTCATGAACGCCAGTGATATTGTCTGCAGGGAAACTTGTATTAATATTCCCGTCTCTTACATCGGAATCGACTGCGCCGTTCACGCCTAATTCCCCATAGATATTCGCATCATCGTCCCGCGTATTGCCTACCGCTTCCAGATCACTCATATTCCATTCCAAATCCTTGGGCTTGATGGTCCACTCCAGTTCAGTCCTCAGAGATGAACCTCCGTCATCACCTAATATATATTGGCCCTCATATCCCGGCTTCAGTTTGAACTCTACCGTTACCTTGTAAGTACCGGCATTCTTCTCTTCACTTGTTCCTGTGACAACCATCTCTACCCCTTCCGGGAGCAGCTCTTCATCGAAGATTGGGCTGTGAGACTCTCCGTCGTACTCAAAGACTGTATCCTCCTCATTCCATTCTATTCCTGAGAGGTCGATCTTCTTCTTCCCTACTGTGATACCAGTCTCACACTCAAGCACCTCGCCGTATACTCCCCGGTAAGTTATTGTAACAGAAGTCTGACCCGCCTTAAGGCCTGTGCCGTCCGTGATGGTGACCTCTTCCGTAATATCCTGCCTGCTCCCATCCTTACTGATCGCAGTAATGATCATTCCTGCCGGATCAAAATTATCGCCATGCTCATAGGATATCTTATCAGGCGGAGTGGTTACTTCAATCCTGACTACTGTATCATCTGAATAAACAAGGAAGCTCTTCTCTATCGTTCTGTTAAACGGTACAGTTGTAAATGTAGCCGTATACTGTCCTGCCCCATTGACCGCACTCGGACGAATGTTCAGTTCATAAGGCGGATTGACAAAGTTCTGACCTTTCAGTGATGCCCGACATGCATTTTCAAAACTTGTTTCCAACCTTGTTTTTACTAATTCTGTCTGATCCGTCCCTGTATCCTTTAGATCCTGGGGCGCTTCAAAATCATCTGAAAACAGATAATAATTACCTCCGGCACCTATAATCCCATTTCCTGCCAAACAATCCTTACTGTCAATACAGATTATTCCCTGCGCATCTGCCGCCGCAGATGCAAATTCAATATTATTACCTCCTGACAATGTCAGGATATGATCCTTTGGTATGTATAACATCTTACCTGCATCGATCGTAAGTTTTTTCCCCTGCGATATTGCGGCATCCTGATTTAATTCATAACTGTTGCCGTATATCTTTCCTTCATTTCCAATAAATAAAACTCCGCTTAAAAACTTGCCTGTTCCATCGGTTCCTGATCCGGCGCCCAGTATTAAACTATCAGTCTCCACCCATGCGCTGCCGGTTCTGTCACTGACTAACTCACCGCTGGGCTTCACACCGCCTCCTCCAATACCGATTCCGGCAGCATCCGTTCCTCCGGCCTTCGCTGATACATAACCTCCGGTGATCGTAATTGTTCCTACCTGAATCGTATCTTGGGTACTTGAACCTGCTACACCTCCGCTTCCGATTCCCGCACCGGAGCCTGTGCCCATATTTCCAGACGACCCGGTCGGACCTTTCCCGCCTGTTGCTTCCACATGGCCTCCGGTAATCAAGATATTACCGCAGCCTTCTTTGTAATTACCGCCGATCCCCGCAGCACCGTCAGCGCCGTCTGCCGTCACACGCCCTCCGGCAATCTTAAGCTGACTGCCGTCTGCCACCTTAATGCCTGCTGAACGATACCCGCCTGCCGTATTGATCGTTCCTCCGAGAATCTCAAACGTACCGTTGTTCACACAGATAGCAGCACTGTCACTCGTCAAACCAGTAGAATCGTCGATAACCGTCAACTCTCCGGTACTCTCCTCTGTAACCGTCAGCGTAGCTTTGGTTGCATTCTTGATGCCGACCACCACGGGATTCCAACCTTGCAACTCATTCTTTCCTTCAAGCGTCAGATATACCCTGGCCGCGCTGGCCGCTGAGTTACTCGTGGCAACACTAAACTTGGAGTTTCTGGAATTAATATGTACCTCTGAAAATGTAATTTTATGCTCTCCGCTTCTGACCGTAACTCCGTTGTCAGTCACCTCGCCGCCGCTTGTAATAATATAATCCTTTCCCGGCTTATACACCCCAGCAGTAACACCGTTTTGCCTGTATTCGTTCTCCTCGATCTCGATCGAGCCGTTCCTTAGATCAAGCTCTATCACCTCACCTGCGGCATGCAGTGTTTCTCCTTTTAAAGCAAATGCCAGAATGGCTGCCAATATTCCCCAACGCGCTATTTTCAATGTATTTTCCATTCTCATCGTATCTATATACAACCTCGTATTCTTCCTTATAGTCATACTATCCCATTAAACATGATAAGTATAACACAGGTGCATCCGATTTTCTACAAGCGAACTCCTTGTTTGTCAGGAAATTTCTTGAATTTTATGTCGAAAATTGTTATGATATAGGAAATGTGGATTACACATCTGAATATTCAACACAAAAAGGAGGGAGTATTTGTGTCTAATGAATTGAATGTTACCAGTGGAGAAGCCACAGGAACGGCCGCTGAACCGGCTGCAGGGGAGAGTACAGGGGTTACAAGCGATAATAAGATCGTTCCGATTGCGAATAAAACAGGCGCCGCCGAACCCGGCATTGCCACAGAAACAGTTGTCCCGGCAGCGGTCCAACCGGTTGCCGCGCCTGTAGTTAACAACAGCTCCGACGGCACCGCCAAGGCAGCTGCACCGGCTGCACCAACCGCACCGTCGGTTCCAACAGCTGCAGATCCGGCTTTAGAATCGGCCGCTGCAAGCCAGGCAACAGCGGCTTTTGCCCAGACGGCGGCAGGCAGTCCGGTACAGAACCAGACACAGGAACCTGAGACACCGCCAAAGCATAGCTCTGCCGCCTCTTCATACAGAGAAGAGCGGGAAGATTCTTTTGATTTCGATGAGGACGAACGGCCCAGAAGACGGCTCTTCCGTTCCCGCCGCGAGGAGGAATCAAGAGATAAGCTGATTCTTTCCCGTATCAAAGACGACGAACTGTTAGAGTACCTTACATTAGAACAGCGCAGGCTTGAGTTCCTGCAGCAGGCCAAGGAGATCCGCGAGAAGCGGCTGCTTGCGGCATTTCAGCTTCTAATCTCACTGGCAGCGATCGTTGCAGTTACATATCTGCTGAAGGATAATCCGACGATCCTTATAAGTATCTTATATATTGTCGGCATCATTGCCGCACTGATCATATGGAAGAACCCCCGGGATAAAGGCAGGGGAAGGCACTGATATTTGAATTTTTTTAAGGGAGAGTCCTATGGGATTCTCTCTTTTCTATTTATCATACTTATTTTATCATACTTATTTAAGGACAGCCTGTTTGGGGAAGGGAAGAGCGTTTTGCTGTAAGCGATACAAAACACACCGTAAGTCGCCCCCACCCGTAAAACGGGTGGCTAGGGACGCGGGCTATAAGCCCGCCCTACTTGGCCGCGCCTCAAGACGC
>ERZ808024.134-NODE-134-length-63686-cov-8.045748_pt1 | contig 63686 bp, 62 predicted proteins | sample MGYA00380181_ERZ808024 | MGnify/ENA primary metagenome ERZ808024 (study PRJEB31490, sample SAMN06133413) | mouse gut metagenome | isolation source: Z2_1 | host: mice | place: China: Chengdu | collected 2015-05 ...
GTATAGATTTGCGAAGACGGGTGACAATTTGAAGTGAAGGGAGTATTTTCGTCAAAAACGAGAGTACTCCTATTTTTGTGAAAGAACGGATGTTTCGGAACAATTGTTCTAAAATTGTGCGCCTGGCGGCGCACGTTTCCAACGAGTGCAAGTCTCGAATCCGCCCGGTAGCGGGAAGGATATAGCCGAAGGCAAGGGTGTCCATCGTGAGGTGGAATCTGAATAGGGCGGTGTGCGGAAGCTTGGCATACCAACAGTGATAGACAGAACCATTCAACAGGCAATAGCGCAACAGCTAATACCAATCTATGAGCCGCTCTTTATTGAGACGAGTTACGGTTATCGTCCGAACAATAGCGCAAAAGATGCTATTCTTAAGGAAAAAGAGTACGCAGGAAAAGGGTATACCTATGCGGTATCAATATTTGAATACATAGAGACATTTTATAATACGGTAAGAATCCATAGTCATTGTGGATATCTATCTATCACCAAATGAATACGAGAATGAGTATGAACAGAAATTGAATAAGATGGAAAGATTGGCTGGATAAAAAGGGAATGTTGTAAGAAAAGTTCACTTTTAACTTGTACTTTTTCTTGACATAGTACCAATTTTAAGTCAGTATAATGATTATAATAGTCTGAAAGGATGTATGATTATGAAACAATCAGAGGAACCTACCTATGAAAGGATTCTGTCGGCCGCGGCGAAATTATTTGCACAAAAGGGATATGCGGGGACAACGACAAGGCAGATTGTAGCGGAAGCAAATGCAAGTCTTGCTTCGTTGCAGCTTCACTTTAAGTCAAAAGAAAATCTCTATTATATAGTAGTGGAAAAAACGACAAAGATTTTTCACACAATGAATGCATCCATTATAGATGAAATTAATGAAACTGATAAGCGGGGACAGTTGGATAAAGAGACAGCGTGGGATCTACTTGTTCAATTAACTGCACAGATGGCGGAATGGGCGTTCTGCGATGAGTATAGATATGAAATACTGCTGATACATCGTGAACTGCAGAACCCAAGCGAAGTATTTGAACAATTGCCGGATTCTATTTATGATATGTTCTGTTATTATGAAAGATTATTAAAGAAGCTTATTGCGGCAGAGAATGATTTTGAGATAAAGTCTATATGCTTTAGCATTGTAATGATGCTTTTCGATCATTCAAATTATCCGCGGGTTTTGAGCCATGTGCTTGGATGTGATGCTGAACTTCCAGAGAATAAAGAACGGATAAAAATATATGTAAAGAATTTTATGCTGTCTGCAATACGCGTAAATATGGATAAATGGAACAAGTAATGTGAATTTTTGCGTGTTAAAGTGTTGCAGATACTATAAAGATATGATTGAATTCTAATAGTTTACACAAATTTTGTGTTTTGCTATTAGAATTTTTTTGCCATATATCAATGTGAATCAAATGATACTATACAATCTATTAATGTATTGACTGAATGAAAAATATATGATAATATCAATAAAAACGAATGAATCAAATGATTTATATTATGAAAGGAGGAGATTGCATATGAGTATTTTGGAAGGGCTTCGGGAAATTGTAGGCGATGAACATGCGACGAATATTCCTGAAATATGCAGGTCATATGCCTATAGTACGTCTTTTACTGCAAGGTATGAGCACATTCCTGATTTTGTTGTGCAGCCTCTAAGTACGGAACAGGTATCGAAGGTATTGAAGTTTGCCAATGAACATCATATTCCAGTTACACCGAAAGGTTTGGTATCCGGAGGAGGATACGGCGGACCGTTTTATGGAGGGATTTTGCTGGATCTGTTTTATATGGATAAGGTGATAAAGGTAGATCCGGTAGATATGAAAGCAGTAGCAGAAGCAGGCTGCAGTTTTTTTAAGCTGTCCCAGGAAATATTTAAACAGGGAATGATGATACCTACGACGCAATATACATGCGGTCCCAATGTGGCAGCCTCATTGATCACTCCGGCTATAGCATTTGGGAAAACCAGATACGGAAGGAACTGCGAGCTGATAGACGGTATTGAGGTGGTGCTGCCGACAGGTGAAATCTGCAGGCTTGGTTCCTTGGCATATGAAGATACTGAGTTTGGACCATATACAAAATATATCTGCGGCCCAGATTTGATTGGTTTGTATATCATGTCAAACGGCGCTTTTGGAATTGTAACAAAAGTTGCTTATGGATGCCAGAAACGGCCTCCGGTTTGGTCAGGAACCTCTTATTACTGGAAAGAATCGGAGATCAAAGCCTGTGCGGAATTTATGTCAGAGGCCACCGCAATGGAAGTGTACGATATACATATGAATGACCGGTGGAAATATGATCTTCCGACTAGGGGGAAAAATGCTCAGAAAAAAATGCCGGGGCTTCTTGACCTTCTTCCCGAAGATGCTTACTTTTTCATTGAGAGTACGTTGACAGCGTTCAGCCAGGAGGAAATGGACGCCAAATTAAAACAGATGGATGCGCTGGCAGAAAAGTACGGCGGCGCTAAGATGGGAAATGAATTAGGCGGAGAATTTTTTGCAAAATGGCCGACTGTTCACTCGGTTCCCCATTTTTTCTGCCATCTGCTTGGCTCTGTGTATGAGATTGATAAGTTTAATTATCAGTTTATTTTTGACAGCATCGTTTATCCTACGTCGAAATTCGATATTGTATACTTGAAAATGAAAGAATTATTTGAAAAGTATGGGTTCTGGGGTTATCCGGCAGTATCTGTCATTGATGCGTTTCCGATAAAAGGACAGACTGTCTGCACACAGACGTGGACATATTTGAATACCAGGGATAAAGAAATGGTTGACCGGGTGTTTGCATTCCGCGAGGAGTTCCGTCAATGGTTTGGCTCCATGGGAGGAACAAATCAGATGACGGTTCCGCCGCTTGGACCGGATTATGAATGGAAAAATCAGCCCGGACACTATAAAATGCTGCAAAGATTCAAGAAGGTTTTGGATCCCAATAATATCTGCAGCCCGGCGACATTCGAGATGGAGGTGTAGAATATGGCGTACAATGACAGAGAAACCCTGGTTCAGGAAAGGTGGACGCTGGATCAGTTTAAAGATTGGCAGGATATCTGTATAAACTGCGGCGCATGTGCAGCGCATGGTCCGATCATACCGCATAATAATGAGGAACTGCCGCCGCCGGGGTGGAGTTCTCCAGAATATAAATGCCCGTCTCTGGAGTATTACAAATTTAAGACTTTTGCGGGACAGGGAAGACTGGCTTTGGCGGTCAATCTATTTCAGGATAAAATACCGGTTACGGACAGCTTGATAAATATTATGTACACCTGCGCTTCCTGCGGCATCTGTAACGAAATCTGTCCTGCATATAAGCCGATGCAGGTGATCTTGGCTGCGAAAGAAGATATTTGTTCAAGAGGAAAACAACTGCCGGAACCTCTTTGTGAGTTGTTTGAGAACATGGAAGTTGCCGGGAACCTGTTTGGATTGGATAAAAGAGCAAAGGCGGCTTTGAAGCTGCCTGAAACGGGAGAATACTTGTATTTTACCGGCTGCTATACGTCGTATCTTCTTCCGCAGATAGGATATGTCAATGGGGAAATTCTAAAACAGGCAGGTGTGGACGTATGCTGCCTCGGAGAAGACGAAACCTGCTGCGGCGAGGTCGCAAGGCAGGCAGGAAATACGGAATTATTCCGTAAGATTGCATTGTCAAACATCGAAAAAGTAAAGAAAACAGGTGCGAAAAAAATAATTGTAAACTGTGCACACTGCTATAAGACGTGGAAAGAAGCCTATCCGTGGGTGATGCAGGAAGAACTTCCGTTTGAAGTATTGCATATAACGGAAGCATTCAGTGAATTGATCCAGCATGGAAAGCTTACGCCTGTTATTCCGGTAGAGCGTAATATCACATATCATGATCCTTGTTTCCTTCGTTCACAGGTGAACGAGCAGCCCAGAAAAATTTTGGAGAGCATTCCGGGACTTCGGCTGACAGAAATGGAAAGGAATGGGCGTTGGTCCTATTGCTGCGGTTCGGGAGCGAAGATTGCCCTGAACTGTTATCCGGATTATGCTGCGGAAACCGGAAGAGAGCGGGCAGAAGAAGCGGCGAGGGCTGCAGAAGAAGTGGTCACTGCCTGTCCGGTATGCTACAATCAGCTTCGTTTTACAGCTAAGACTGAGGGTATAGCTCTTAAAGTGAATGATATCTCATTTTTACTGGCAGAATCTCTTGGAATTTCTCAGGATATTCATGTAAGGAGGGAGGATGAATCATGAAAAATAAGATAGATAAAATACTTTTTGACAATATGGCTTCGGCAGGCAGAAGATTTTATGGGCTGGAAGTTGTCATTGATTCAGAAAAATGTGTTGGATGCGGTATTTGCGCGATAGAATGTCCCTCCAGGATTATTGATATGGTACAGACGAGCTGCAAACAGCAGGTTTCCGCCTGTGAAAAAGAATGCCTGTGTGAAAACGACGTGAAATATGCGCTATACCAGCTTCAGCAGGGGATGGGAGAAGAAACTGCATTTTATACGATTACCGAAAAGAATCCGTTTCCCGCCATAACCGGACGCATATGCAATCATCCATGTGAAACCGGATGTAACAGAGGACATCTGGACCAGGCGGTTAATCTGCATGGCTTTGAAAAGTATATCGGTGATTCGGCAGTTTTGAAACAGCTCGCTTTTTCTGCGGCTGATGAGAAAAAAAGCAAAAGAATAGGAGTGGCAGGCTCCGGCCCGGCAGGGCTTTCCTGTGCATTCTTCCTTGCAAAGGCGGGATATGATGTGACAGTCTATGAGAAAGAAGATAAGCCCGGCGGTGTATTGAGATATGGAATTCCAAAGTACCGTATTCCAGAGGAAACGCTGGATGCAGAGATCGACCGGGCGTTGGCGGTCGGGATTCATGTTAAAACAAATGTGAATGTAGGGAAAGATGTAAATTTGGAAGATTTGATAAAAGAGCATGATGCGGTTTATCTAGCCTGCGGCAGGCAGAATAACTTTAAACTGAATGTTGTGGGAGAAGAGTACGCGATTCCTGCACTGGATTTTTTGAAACAATCTCACCAGGATCATTCACAATGCCTGAAAGGTGAAGCGGTAGTCGTAGGAGGCGGCAATGTGGCGTTGGATGCGGCAAGAACGGCGAAGAGGTCAGGCGCCGATTCCGTTACTGTGATCAGTCTGGAAAAAGCACATGAGATGCCTGCCTCTTCGGAAGAAATAGGCGCTGCAAAAGACGAAGGTATCCGCTTTATCTGCGGGATGGGCGTTGCGATACTGGAAAAACTCAATGGAAGAATCTGCGTTTCTTTAAAGAACTGCACAGGGCTCCGTGATGAAAGCGGAAGATTCAATCCCCAATACACTCCGTCTGATAAAAAAATCATCACAGATACCGTAATCACTGCAATTGGACAGGGAGCTGACCTTAAGTGGCTGCCGGCGGATATCGCAGCGGAGCATGACCGCCTTGTGCCAGTGGACGATGAGAAACAGACACACAGGCCGGGGGTGTTTGCAGGTGGAGATTTTACAGCTTTTTGCCATGCAGGAACCGTATCCGGCAGCATTACAGACGGGCGTAAAGCGGCTGAACAGATTCGGAGATATTTAGGAGAAGAGGTTCAGGCAGGTTCGGGACACAGGATAGAAGATACGGACCATACCGAAAAATATTATGCAATGAAAGTGCGGGCAGAAATTGCAGCAGAAGATACGGCGAGATATGAAGCGGAAAGATGCCTGCATTGCGGAAATAAAAAGGCGGTTTACCGAAAGAAAGAGAATGCGCTTTATTTCAACCGCGCCTGCCAGAACTGTAGGAATTGTATCAGCGTATGTCAGGAAAACGCCGTTACATTTGAATATTCGACGGTTTAGAAGTAAAGTGAAGAAGATCAGGAGGAAAAGGATGATGTATGTAAAATGGATTACGCTGCAGGTGACTGAAATGGAAGCCTCAAAAAACTTTTATGGACAATTTCTGGGATTGAGAGAACAGAGGCTGTTTTCTCCGGCTCCGGGAAAAACGATCTGCTTTTTGGGGGATGACAATGATATGCAGATAGAGTTGATCTGTGATGATACGGCGAAAGGAGCAGTTCCTCATTCGACCGCCAATATAGGAATCTGTGTTGATAATTATGATGAGATGTATCAGAAGTCTAAGGAGCGCGGAGTAGTGTTGGCTGAACCCGCTGTCATGGGAGGGAATCTACATTGTTTCTTCATTTCTGACCCGGACGGAACAAGATTACAAATCATTAAAAATGAATAAAGGCTTAAAATAAGAGTCTCCCGCGAAATTCGGGTGTTTAAACACCGGACTTTCGATGAGAGACTCTATTTTTATTTTGCGTACTGTTCCGGTAGGAACCTGCTTTCAGGCAGGAGAAGCGGTTCTGAAGCTTACCCAGATCGGAAAAGAATGCCACAGCCATTGTGAGATTTATAAGGCAATGGGCGACTGCATTATGCCAAGAGAGGGTGTGTTTACGGAAGTGATCAAAGGCGGCCGGATCAAAACCGGTGATGAAATTACTATGCTGCCGCTAAAAAAGGATAGGCCTTTTACAGGGGCGGTCATTACCCTGAGCGATAAAGGTCATGCGGGGGAGCGGGAGGATGAGAGCGGACCGTTGATCCGGGAGCATGTGGCAGGAGCAGTATAAAGGGATTGATGACTGGGAACTTCGGGAACCGGAAGATTCCTATGGAAATATGGCCGCTTAGTTGCTATAATGTATTTAAAATCTAAGACAGAAAACAGTCTGAAGATGACGGAAGGAGCGCGGAAAGAGATGGAGATGCGAAAGAAGAAACTTCCGATAGGGATTGAAAATTTTGAGAAATTACGTTTAGAGGATTTTTACTATATTGATAAAACAGGACTCATCAAGGAACTCCTTAACAACTGGGGAGAGGTGAATCTATTCACTCGGCCACGGAGATTTGGGAAAACGCTTAATATGAGTATGTTGGAACATTTTTTCTCACTGAATGGAGATAAGGGCATTTTTGACGGACTGGAAATTTTAAAAGAAACGGCGCTCTGTGAGGAACATATGGGGAAATATCCGGTTATTTCCATTTCCCTGAAGGGGATTGATGCATTTAACTTTGAGATAGCATATCAGATGGCAGTCCGGGTTATTATAGAAGCGGCGGCAAAGTTCTATTTTCTTTTAGACAGTGAAAAGTTGAATGATCATGACAAAGCAGAGTATCAAAAGCTTTTGAATGATACTATGAATGAAGGCATGTTTGGGAGTAGCCTGAAACTGCTTTCGGGAATGTTGGAGAAACATTATGATTCAAAAGTAATTCTGCTGATTGATGAATATGATGTTCCGCTAGCAAAAGCCCATGCAAATGGATACTATGACCAGATGATCTCTTTGATCCGCAGCCTGCTGGGGGAAGCGCTTAAAACAAACAACAGCCTGAAATTAGCGGTGTTGACAGGATGCCTTCGGATTTCAAAGGAGAGTATCTTTTCTGGGCTTAATAATTTGAAGGTACGTTCTGTTACGGATGTACGGTTTGATGAGTATTTTGGATTTACAGATACGGAAGTGAAGACGCTCTTAGGGTATTATGGATATCCAGATAGTTATGATATAGCGAAGAAATGGTATGACGGATACCATTTTGGCAATGTAGATGTATATTGTCCATGGGATGTATTAAATTATTGTGATTCGTTATTGGATGATAAGGAAGCGCAGCCGGAGAATTACTGGATCAATACCAGCAGCAATGATGCGGTGAAGCGGTTTATTCAGGAAGCGGCAAATGCTACGACTAAACGGGAGATTGAGCGTCTGGTAGCAGGTGAAGTCATTATGAAAGAAATTCATCAGGAACTCACATATTCGGAGATTTATCAGACGATAGATAATATCTGGAGCCTGCTCTTTACCACCGGTTATCTGACCCAGCGGGGAAAAGCAGTGGGAAGACAGATGAAGCTAGCAATTCCCAATCTGGAGATTCGGGATATTTTTGTGACGCAGATCATGGATTTTTTTAAAGAGAATGTCCGGGAAGACGGGGATACACTGAACCGTTTCTGTGATGCCCTGCAGAATGAAGATACAGAAAATGTAGAAAAGCTTTTCACAGAGTATTTAAGAAGGACAATCAGTATTCGGGATACAGCCGTAAGAACAGAGATGAAAGAAAATTTTTATCATGGTATCTTACTTGGAATCTTAGGAGTGAAAACCCGTTGGGGCATTTCCTCCAACTGCGAAATGGGGGAAGGCTATGCGGATATCCTTGCGGAACCGGATACGGGAGATATGGGGATTATCATAGAAGTGAAATATGCACATAACGGAGATCTGGACGCTGCTTGCAAGGAAGCATTAAGGCAGATTGAGTATACCAGATATGAGGATGACCTTTTTAACGATGGAGTGGAGAATATTCTGAAATACGGGATTGCCTGCTATAAAAAACGATGCAGGGTTATGCTCGCAGAAAAATAATAAATCAGATAAAAATGAGAGCCTTGAAGCGAGTATGTTTCAGGGCTTTTTCATCCTATATGAAAAAGAGTCGATAGCATTTCAAGGATTCTGTCTATGTAAAGTTTGAAAAGGAACAAGTGAAGAACGATTTATAAAACGAGGAGTAGAGTACTTGTGCCTGCAAAATATATATGATGTACGGGAGATAGAGGATAGCCTGGTTGATTCGTATATATTATGGCTTCAGGAACAAGGGATCCAGGATAAACACTTGATTGGGGCATACCAAAAAACTTTACGGAACTGGAGGGAATTTCATAAGGAGAAAGAATTTGTAAAATTAAAAGAAGAGATGGAAGAATGCGGTACGGTAGAACAGACTCTTAAGAACAAGGCGTATACATTTTTGACAGAGAATGGGATACACAGCTTGGAAGAGATTGACTGGGATGTGCGGGTACGTTACGAACAATATTTGGAGAAAACGATAAATACGAGAATCCGCCCCTGGTATCTGAAAGGTTTAGATAAACTAAAGTTATTTGATCTTGAAAAGAGAAGTGATGGCATAAGGGCAGGCAGGATCCGGCTAAAGTATGAAGAAAAGAGAATTTATTTGGGATATCATCCGGATTATCAATTGGCAAAGGAATTTTATTATTGCAGGAATACCAAAGGGTTTATCTGGGATTTCTCCATTCATACATCTCAGAAGCTAAAATACCAGGTCTTTACGGTACTAAATTATGCATTGGAAAGCTCATCAGATCGTGAATTGAGACGGGGGTATCTTGCGCCTCTGCATTTTTTATATATGTATTGCATAGACAGAGGTATTTCGGATCTTACATGGTTAGAACAGGATCAGATTGATGATTATGTAGGAAAAGCAAAAGAGGTGCCGCTTATAAACAACAGATATCACCAGATTGTGGATAAGGCACAGAGAATCCTTTTCGTACAGTCCAAGGATATCAACTGGGAAGCAAATGTATGGTATTTGGAGCGATTTCAGTTTGATGCAACCCGTTATGATCCAACCAGGCCGGTAAAACGAATCTCATTTCTGGATATATCGGACAAAGATAACTGCGAGTACCTGAAAATGTATGTTAAATACCAGCTTGGAGTAACGGGTCTTTCTGTTCAAAATATTAGGGGCCGGGTATATATTACCAAAGCTTTCCTGCGGTTTTTGGATAAAGAGGAACTGAAAGTAGAGAAACTGACGGCAGCAGAGATTGACCGGTATATGCGAGTATTATATGAAGCGGGAACCAGTATCACATTATTACCGGTCTGTGCCACAGAATACAGTGACAGAGATTCTTAAGAATCTAAAACGGTTACCGGAAGAATGCCAGCATTACCTTATAGTATAACAATATCAGATGAGGAACGTGCCTATCTGAAATCATTGATTAAAACCAGAACGATACAGGCACAGGTTGTTGACCGTGCCTGTATGTTGTTATGGAAGTCTGAAGCCATAACAGACAAAACTATTGCAGATGGTCTTGACGTTAGCGTGAATACTGTCCGCCGTTGTATTAACCGTTATCTCAACAGTGGAATTAACCTTGCTGTACCTGACGATGAATGTTCTGGCCGTCCAGCTGAGATTACCGATGATGCAAAATCATGGATTGTCAGTATCGCCTGCCAAAAACCCTGCGATCTTGGCTATGCCGCAGAATTATGGACATTGGCAGCACTGTATAAACACATACAGGCACATGCTGAAGAAGCAGGCTATCCACGCTTAAAAACAGTTACAAAACCATGGCTTCAAAAATATCTCAAAAAGATGGAGATTAAACCGTTCAAAATTAAATATTATCTTGAACGAAAAGATCCAAATTTTGAGAACAAAATGCATGATGTTCTCCTGGTTTATAAACAAGTGGAGATGCAGTTTGATGATAATGGAACTATCACCATACCGGACAACGGACATTTGACACATACTATTTCATATGATGAAAAACCCGGCATTTGATGCAAAATATCCAGAAGGTGACACAATCCGGTTGATATTGGACAACCATTCCGCCCATACTTCAAAGAAAACACGTCAATTTTTTGCAACATTACCAGAAGATCGCTTCGTGTTTGTATTTACTCCGACACACATCTCATGGCTGAATATGATTGAAAGCTTTTTAGTAAAATGACAAAGCAGATGTTAAAGGGCATTTGTGTCAATTCAAAGGAGGAACTGTTAGAACAGATATACCGCTACTTCGATGAGATCAATGCTGATCCTATCGTCTATCATTGGACATATAAAATGGATGAAATTGATCCAGACGAAGCAACAACAATTTAAACTATCAACAATTTAATATTCGGTGTACTAGCCTCCGGTCCGATGTCGTCTAAACTCAGAACTGCAGTTCCGTTTGTCACGACAGCTACCATATTCCATCTGCGGGTAAGCTAGAAGCTCTTGCACGGATCTTTTTGAATCTCTAGGCAGGGTTCCGCGACGCACGGCGTATAAGCGAGGCTTAAAGCTTCCGCTGAAACTACTGGAGCTCTCGACGTAATCTCAATTTTTCCTTTTAGGTCATAATGCATTTTCAATGATGTCTCTGCATAGTTCATGGGTTTTCTCGCCTGATTTTTTTCCCGCGAATTTAGATGTGGGGACTTTCGGTTTGGCGTTTCTTAGTTAGTTCTATAAAAAAGAGTTCTGCTGTCTGAGTGAACAGTACAGACTGTTCGATCTGTAGATTATGTCCCGCCCTGTCTGCAATCATAACAGTAGAATGCTCGTATGAATTGGCCAGTTCCAGAGCATCAAGGTATCCTACGCAGGAATCCTGCCTTCCTGCAAAAAGTAGTACAGGAAAAAGGAATTCTTTTTGTGTGTCTGGCAAAGGGAAGGTGAATGTGTATCCCTTTTTCTGAAGTTGATTCAGGAACATATTGTCAGTTTTTTGAATTCCTGGATAGATCTCAGCAAGAAATCTTTCGTAGGTATAAGAGTTCTGGATTACAAACATATTGGAGTACATTTGGTTCATGGGCTGCTCCATGTCAAGGTCATTCGTAAAATAATGTTCCAGAACGTGATGCTCCGGTACACGGCGTTTCGATTTGACCGGTTCGACCACAGGGCAAAGGAGGAGCATGCCACGGATCCTGTCTGAAAAATCTTTCAAAAGACCTCTTGCCAGGTATCCCCCGTAGGATTCACCGGCGAGAACAAAAGAATCGTTTGGGATATGGTCTTTGATGAATTCACATAAAAGCTCTAAAATCTGATCGGAACTGGCAGAAGCTATGGATGCCTCTGTATCCCCCATTCCGGGAAGATCCAGATAAAAACGCTGATAACCCGCTACCTTCTCAAAAACAGGTTCCATACAGGCTTCCATCATGGAATGATCCAACATGGCTCCATGTAGGATGACAATCGGAATTCCTTTTCCCGCCGTGAAAGCCTGCAGAGAATAAGACTCTCCGTTGATTTGATAAGAACACAATTCCAGTTTTTCCAATTTTTTTGGATACATACTTGATCCCTCCCTGTTAGAGCAATCCGACAAAAACGCCGGCAACCAGCACGGAAACCACGGAAACCGAAATGACACCGCTTAGAACCATTGGAGGAAGAAGATCTTTCTCCAGTAATTTCCTCTCTTGCGGATCTTCCGTGACCGCGTTGATGGATTCCACCGTAATCTGATGATTAAATGGATATCCAAGAAAACAGTTCAGTCCGATGGCACGGGAAAATGCAGGTGTAAAATTCAGCTTCTTGCCTATAAGAGGGCATAAGAACCATATTCCGATGGAGGATATCACAAATACACCTATAAACGGAATGAGCGTTTCCAATACCATCCCAGGAGTTACGGATTTCAGATTGTCCATGATTCCAATGTTAAGTCCCAGCATCAGGAATGGATAAGAGCCGGATTTTTCGAGCGGATTTTTTTCTATGATTCCTATGGCATTTGCTAGAATTCCGAAAATAATCGCTAAGATAGAACGATTTACAATTCCGCCGGTGACTGAGCCGGTATAATTTCCAAGGAAATACGCGGTGGCGCCCAACAGACAGCAGGCAAAGAAATGAAAGGTGGTATCCTTATACTTGTCCGGTATCCTGTCGATGAGCCGTGATTTTTTTGTTACAATGTCAGAATCTTTTTCATCCGTATCAGCATTTAAAAGACCTGACGCAAGTCTGACTGCCGCTTCTTTGCGCAGCACAATTCCTGATAATGTGAATCCAATGAACATCTGCAGGGTCATGATCATCATGGCAAGCAGTGCTGCCTGTGTATACCCTTTTGCGTTTGCTGCATCCATCATAATGATTCCGGCAATCCCGCCGCCGGTCAATGGTGGGATGGAGCTTATAACAATTTCCTTGCCAAAGATTACTCCGCCGATGGTAGATACAAGGACAGTGATCGCTATGATTGCGGTGATTACGACAATCGCAATACGCCAGTCCTTTTTTAAATTTTTCCATTCAAACATCGCACCTACATGGATTAATACCACTAAGAAGCATATATTGTATACGGTTTTCAATCCGGATATCTCGATCAGATCCTGAGGGAAAATGGTCCAGAAACCTGCTAAGAATAAAATGGCTACAGTTAGCATGGTCGGAATCCTGAAATTCGTTTTTAACGAGATGGCCGAGCCAATCAAAAAAATGCCTACACAGATTGTGATTGCCCACTCAAATGTAAATGTCATAATTTTATTCTCCTCACTTTTTAAATACAGTATTGCAGTACGGTCGCCAGAGCAAGCTGTTGTCCGGCAATCAGACTTTCACTTTCGATCCACTCGTCATAGGTATGCGCACCGTCTCCGGCAACCGTGCCCAAGGTTACTGCGGGTATCCCGAGAGATAAAGGAATATTGGCATCTGTGGAGCCTTCATGGATATACGCTTTTTGCCTGGTATAATGTTCGATCAGCTTCCTCTGTCTCCCAATCAGATCATCCATCCTGGCTTGGGGAAGGGCTTCACTGCCGCATGGCCTGGCTCCTAAAAATTCCACATATACATCCACTTCATCTGTTTTATACAGCTCCAATATCTCATACAATTTTTGTTCCATATCTTCCAGTGCTTTCTTATGGTCTGAACGGAATTCATAATACATTTTGGCATAGTGTGGAATTGTATTTACGGAAATCCCACCCTCAAAAAATCCCACATTATAAGTCGTTCTACCTTTTGTGGGAAGGGACTGATCATATAGCTTCTGTACAATGCCTGCAAGGACTTGTATTGCGTTTTTCCTTCCAAAATCTTCATAGGAATGACCGCCTTGTGTTTTAACTTCAATGTGATATCTGTGAGAGCCTACGGCAGTGCTGACCAGATGTCCCATATAAATATCGAAAGAAATCATTTCTTTTATATTTAGGTGCTGTTGGAAAACCATTTTTGAACCTTTTAAGTTTCCAAGTCCCTCCTCACATGTATTTGCCACGAAAAGCAGGCCGTTTTTTAGAGTTTCCGGCGGATACATCAGTACATATTTGGCACACATCAGCAGATTGACCAGATTTGCGGTATCATCACCGATCCCAGGTGCCTTCAGCAGATTTCCCTCTTCTTTTACCGGAATCTGTCCTTTCTCCGGAAAAACCACATCCATATGCGCCATGAAGGCGATACTGGATCTGTCAGGAGAACACTGAAAAGGGAAAATGACATTTCCAGCCTCGTCAATGTACACATTTTTTGCCCCTTGTTCTTTTAACCATTCTAGGCAGAAGGCAGCCCGCTGCTCCTCATGGAATGTGGGGGCGCCGATGGACGCCAGTTTCCGTAGAAGTAAAAGTGTTTCGTCACGATGTTGCATAACGTATTGCGTTATATCGGGCGTCTGTTTGACTTCCATTGTGTTTCACTCCTTTCTCTTGCCGTCTTTGATAGGCGGCAGGTATATTGATTTGTTTTTTTGATTATAACAAAGTAAGATAAAGGGGAATAATCTTTCTTTTTTATATAGATATCAGTTTTTTTTATAACAAAGCTTTTATTTTATATACATTATGGTACAATATATATAAAATGATGCTTTTGTTATAAAGGGAATAGGTTAACTGCCATGAAAATAAATGTGTTATCTTATGCTTTGACCGTGGAAGAATGCGGGTCTTTCAATAAAGCCTCGTCAAAATTATATATTTCTCAGCCTAATTTAAGCTTAGCAATCCAATCACTGGAGAAAGAACTGGGTTACCCTGTTTTTAACCGGACTAACCAAGGGGTTCAGCTTACGGAAAAGGGGAAGGAATTTATCATTTTCGCAAAGAATATTTTGAATAATTATGAGAAAATGATGACAGTGAGAGACAGGTTTGAAAAACTACAGTATCATATTGTAACAGCAGCTTCGAGCATTCTCGAAGAACCGTTTTATACTCTATGTATGGAATATCAAGAATATCCGCGTTTTCAGTTCAGCATGACACATAACACAGCAATGCCGCTTCTGGAAGAAGTCTATAAAGGAACCTGTGAATTGGGGGTGCTGCTTTACTCGAATGGGCAAAAGGTGGAAATCAACGAGCTGACTGTTAAATATCATCTGGCTATGAAGCATGTCAAAACGGTTTTATGTAATATTAATTTCCGGGAAGGACATCCCGCTTTGGAGGAGACGTTCAAATTTGAAAAATTATGGAATTATCCATTTGTAGATTATACGGGCAGCGGTTTTTCTTCTTACCATGAGATCGGCGGTGCCAATATAATCAATCCGGCCAGGATTATTTATGTGGATGAGCGGGAACTGCGCTGTCGGCTTGTTTCAAGGACTAATGCATATAGTATAGGGATGCCCTTATCCCGGCGGGAGCAGAATTGGAGGGGATGGGTCTCTATCCCCTATCCGGGATTGCAGATTAATATAGCCTATGTGTATAAAGAGGGATATCCGTTAGATGTGGTTTCTAGACAGTATTTAACATATCTTCACAATGAGCTTGTTTCATTATGATAACTATAAATGAGCAAATCTGAAAATTGCACAAAAATAAGACATCAGCCTCGTTTCGGTGAGCATGCTTTTTCGAGAGTACGTGTATAAAAACGCTGGCGTTTGCTTATGACAGACTATTTATTGTTCCAGAAAGCCTTTTTGCCGATGTTAAAGAAACAAATCTGACTCCAGGACAGCCAAAGATTCTTGATTATTTATTGTATCATGATGGTGTTGTTCAAAAAGAAATTGCCAGCGCCTGCCACATTGAACCGGCAACCATGACATCGGTATTGTATGGGATGGAGAAGAAGGGTTATATTTTGCGGAAGAATCTCAATGGAAACCGGCGTAAGAAGATAAGGAAATGCTTACTGCTTTTTTAATGAGAATAAGTAAAAATATACAGGGAGATGTCAATGATGAGTAAAAGTGAAATTGCAAAGCGGTATATACTATTTATAATCAGCCTCTTTTTTTCTGCTTTAGGCGTGGCATTTACAAAACATGGTGAATTGGGAGTATCACCTATTTCTTCCGTGGCAAATGTCATGAGTTATAAGTTTCCCTCGCTTTCTTTGGGAACATGGCTTATTATCTGGAATTGTATGTTGATAGTTGGGCAGATTTTCATACTTCGAAGAAAATTCCAGCTCATACAGCTGCTGCAGATACCACTGTCTTTTGTATTTGGTTGGTTCACTGATTTTGGAATGTGGCTGATGTCATTTATTCCGGCAAATTCATATCTGGTGCGTATTATAATGGTGGTTATTGGAATTTTAGTTCTTGGTTTTGGCATCTCTCTTTCTGTTATTGCGGATGTTATTATGAATTCCGGCGAAGCCTTTGTAAAAGCAGTTTCAGATACACTGGACAAGGATTTTGGAAATGTGAAAATCGCATTTGATGTTTTTTATGTTATTATAGCTATCGCTTTATCTTTACTGTTTTTTGATTTTACTGTTGTGGGGACAAGGGAGGGCACTATTATTTCTGCTTTGTTTACCGGAATAGTGGTAAAATTTTTTTGCAGTAATCTGAAAACCCCTGTAAATGCTGTCTTATCTCACAAATCAATGGGCTAAGACAGAGAGCTTCTGTTTTGTATTCATCCAACAGATCCAATGCACCCAAGTATGAGTCTTTGGGTGTATTGGATTAACGATAGGAATTTATGGCAGTCTGTTTTTATCTCCCCATTCACACATCCCATCTAATATAGGAATGAGCGATTTCCCACGTTCTGTCAAGCTATATTCCACTTTTGGAGGTATTTGAGGATATTCTTTTCTGTGTACTAATTGGTCTGCTTCTAATTCTTTTAGTGTAGAGCTTAATGTTTTAAAAGAAATTTCACCAATATATTTTTTCATTTCATTGAATCGGACAATACCAAATTCCATAAGCGTATAAAGAATTGTCATTTTATATTTCCCGTTGATGAGGGATAATGTGTAGCTGAAACCGGTTGTTTCTAAGCATTCTTGCGATATACACCGTTTGCCCATTTTCACACTCTCCTCTAGGTAAGTATATAACTTCTAGGTTAGTATCGCACTTGAAGGTGCGTACTTGTTTTCTATTTCATTCTCGCTATAATTATAATATCAACAGCAGGAAAAGTCAATCCTGCAGTAAAGGAGGAATCGTTGTATGAGTAAGAAAATTGTTGTTATTACAGGGAGTCCGCGCAAAAATGGTAACAGTTTTGCCATGACGGAGGCGTTTATTAAGGTCGCCAAGGAGATAGGGCATACAGTAACCCGTTTTGATGCCGCTTCGAAAAAAGTGGGTGGATGCCGTGCCTGTGAAACCTGCTTTTCTACGGGGAAAGCCTGCACCTTTGATGATGACTTCAATACGATAGCGCCAGCTATTCTGGAGGCAGATGCCCTTGTGTTCACTATGCCGGTCTATTGGTATTCTATCCCGGCACAGATTAAGGGGGTTATTGACCGGATTTTCTCTTTCGTAGTAGGCGGTAAAGATATTTCTGGCAAAGAATGTGCACTGATTGCCTGCTGTGAGGAAGATGATATGTCAGTCATGGATGGGGTTCGTATCCCCATGGAGCGTATGTGTGCTTTGAACAAATGGAAGATGGTAGGCGAGGTTCTGATTCCCGGTGTTCTGAATGTGGGTGATATTGACAAGACGGATGGCTGCAAAAAGGCGGCGGCTTTAGCGGACAAGATTTAAGGAGGGGAATATGAGTAAGAAGATTGTGATTCTGAATGGAAGTCCCAGAAAAGCGGGGAATACTGCAGCTTTGACAGCACAATTTACGAAAGGCGCAAAAGAAGCAGGAAATGCAGTTACGGAATTTTTCCTTGACGGTATGGATATCCATGGGTGTAAGGGATGCTTTGGCGGTCATAGCAGCAGGGAATGTCCCTGTGTCCAAAGAGATGATATGGATAAAATTTATCCGGCAGTGAAAGAATGTGATGTGATCGTACTCGCCACGCCGTTGTATTACTGGAATATGAGCGGCCAGATCAGAACGGCTATCGACCGCCTGTTTGCATTAGAGGAAGGCGATGGGAATCTCCTGCGAGGGCATGGCAGGGCTTCTGCATTGCTTATGGCTGCGGAAGGAAATGGTTTTGAAGATGTGCTTCTTTACTATGACCATTTGATGGAGCATCTGAAATGGGAAAACCTTGGAGCTGTCCTTGCCGGAGGGAATGGGGATGTAGGTGACATTGAAGGGAAACCAGAACTTCAAAAAGCCTACGAGCTTGGAAAATCTATTCAATAAATCAATGACAGGAAATAAACCAGGTCTATGGAAATGAAGCTGAGCAGGGGTCTAGTACATTTCACTTGTCTAAATTTCCATCTGTTGCGTTGTTGTCAATCGACGTAGCCACCTCTACGCCTCATTCCTCCGCCTCGCAGGCTGAAAATTTATCCTACGTGAAACGTATCGGTAATTAGTGTGGGTTATACTAGTACACCGAAAAATAAGTTCCTGGTGCCCGCGGCTGAACATCATATTTTTCTGTACATACCGCAGTTCCTTCCAAGGAGACTGCGGACTTTTTTGTGTCACAAGGGAAAAGCTCACTGATGATATTTGAGCGACACGCAAACCTGAAGTACAATTATTTAAATAGAATCTGGCTGTGTATGATTTAGAAATTAGAAACGGCACAGCCAGATTTCATACTATTTCAAGCAGAGAGAACGGTACTTATTCGGTGCCACTCCCTTATGTTCCCGGAATTTTCGTATAAAGTAACTAAAATTATCAAATCCAACAGAAAGTGCGATATCAGAAATCGGCACTTTTGATTCTGACAGCATTTCGCAGGCTTTTTCTATTCTATATTCATTGATAAAACTGATCGGTGTCTTTCCAATTTCTTGTTTAAAATAGTGGCAGAAATAATTAGGACTCATAAAGCATATTTCAGACAATGTCTGCAAAGAGATTGATTCCGGGTAATTGATGTGAACATATTCAATCACTTGTTTTAATTTGTTTAAGGAGTCCTTTCCTTTGGGAGATAACGTATTCTTATAAAAATAATCTGACTGAAAAAATAATTCGATCATGTGTAATATGTGGAGCTTAATACTTAAAAGGGCACAGGTGGGCAATGTGTGGTAAAGTTTTATAATCTCCTGCATATGGAACAGGATTTGTTTATTATCTTCTGGTGAAAGCATAGAGCAGAAGGTTGGAAACAGCAATGTTCCGTTGGTAATCGGCCGGATAAAATTATGCTGGCAGGCATCATACAATGAAAAGTCTAAAAAGCTAGGATTAAATACAACGGCATGGTGCAGGGACTCGCCTACGGATTTAATTTCATGCAGTTCACCGGAATTGATAAAGCAGAATTCACCCGGGTTCAAGACAAGGGGTTTCCCGTGGATCGTCAAATTAAGAATTCCATATTCTGCATATACCCATTCCAGTTCTTCGTGCCAGTGCTGTGATACAAAATAAAATCCGTCTTTGTCATGGTGAGAATATACCTGTAAAGGAAAAACAGAAGTACCATGGGTTTTATCTTCATGATAAGCTCTTGACATAGCCATCAACTCCTATATCGTAAATTTGTGTTATTATCGGGTAAAATTATGCAAGCAATCAGGGATTCTTTTCCAGTATACTAAAATCACCGAAGAAAAACAAGCGAGGTGAAAAAAATGGTGGAAGAAAAGTGGTGAAAAAGCAGTGTTGTATACCAGATATATCCACAAAGCTTCTGTGACAGCAATGGCGATGGAATCGGCGATATTAACGGTATCCGCTCCAAATTGTGGTATCTGGAGGAACTGGGGATCGACGTGATATGGCTGAGTCCGGCCTATGCCTCTCCCAATGCGGATAATGGCTATGATATATCCGATTATTATGGAATATCACCGGAATACGGCTCAATGGAAGATATGAAGGCTCTAATCCGAGAATGTGAAAATTGTGGTATTAGAATTATCATGGATCTTGTTGTGAACCATACTTCTGACGAGCATCCGTGGTTTGTGGAGGCGAAAAAATCGAAGGACAGCCCGTACAGGGACTATTATATCTGGAGAGAAGGGGAAAAAGGCAGTCCGCTCCTGTCTGATTATGAACAGGATTCCGAAACCCGGCTTGAACAGATGAAATTGCGTCCCTATGAAGCTGCTATCTATGAAATCGTATGATAAAAGGAGGAAGAAAGAATCATGACAAAGGAAGAACGCTATCAGGCGTCTGCCGAAGAGCTTTTGAGGCTGGTCGGCGGCAAAGAAAACATTATCAGCGCCGCTCACTGCGCAACCAGGCTCAGGCTGGTTTTGAAAGATGAGTCAAAGGCAGATGTGGACGGAATCCTGAAGGTAGATCTGGTGAAAGGCCAGTTTGCCAATGGAGGCCAGTTCCAGATAATTATCGGCAGCGGCACCGTAAACGAGGTTTACAAACGTTTCATAGAAACAGGAGGGATTGCCGAAGCAACGAAGAGTGAAGTTAAGCAGGCCGCTGTCCAGAAGATGAATCCACTGCAGCGTCTTGTAAAAACGCTGTCTGACGTATTTGTACCATTGATTCCGGCATTGGTTGCCAGCGGTCTGATGATGGGGTTAAATAACGTGCTTACGGCAAACGGGCTGTTTATTCAGGGGCAGTCTTTAGTAGAAGCCTATCCGGCTCTTTCTGACATTGCTGCTATGATCAATACATTTGCCAGTGCCGCATATGCCTTTTTGCCTATTCTGATTGGATTTTCCGCTACAAAAATGTTTGGGGGCAATCCGTATCTGGGAGCAGTTATCGGTATGATCATGGTTTCGGGGGATTTGCTGAATGCTTATGCTTACGGTACTGCCGTAACAGAAGGGACAATCCCAGTATGGAACATTTTGGGGCTTACGATTGAAAAAGTAGGATATCAGGGAACGGTTCTTCCGGTGCTGGCTGCTTCGTATATCCTTTCGTTTGTGGAGAAGAAACTGCATAAGTATATTCCGGAGATTCTGGACAATCTTCTGACTCCGCTGCTTACCGTTATGATCACCGGTTTTGTTACTTTTACGGTGGTAGGCGGGATTATGAGGACTGCCGGTGATATGCTGACAAACAGCTTTGTGTGGATGCATGATACGTTAGGGATTGTGGGCGGTATGGTCCTGGGCTTCTTATATTCGCCTCTTACCATGACCGGTATGCACCACAGCCTGCTTCCGGTGGATATCCAGATGGTGGCGGCGGGAGGTTCTTTCCTGCTTGCGATTGCGTCCTGTAATAACGTGGCGCAGGGCGGCGCAACTCTTTGCGCCATGCTTCGGACAAAGGATAAGAAGTTAAAGAGTGTTGCGGCGACTTCGGGTGTGTCTGCTATGCTGGGTATCACAGAGCCTGCTATGTTTGGTGTAAACTTGAAACTAAAATATCCGTTCTATGGCGCTATGATCGGCGCTGCTCTTGGCGGCGGGTATGTAACTCTGACAAATGTTTTGAACACGGCTCCGGGAACTGCGGGAATTGTTGGGTTTGTCTGTGTTCCTGCGTCCAGTATGCTGAACTTTTTGATTGGTACGGCTATTTCTATTGCGACAGGATTTATTTTTACATATATTATGTCAAATATGAAAAAGTTTAATAAAGAATTGGAGAAAAAAGAAACGGTAACAGAAGAAACAGCGGATACGTCTGCAGACATTTTCCCGGAGGCAGAGAAAGGTGTGATCTGCAGTCCGCTTACAGGAAAAGCGATTCCGATGAGCGAGGTGCCGGACGATACATTTGCCGCGGAAGTATTGGGGAAGGGAATGGCAGTCGTTCCTTCGGAGGGAAAGGTGGTAGCGCCTTGCCATGGCGAGGTTTCTACACTGTTTGATACGAAACATGCCATTGGCATTACAACGAAAGACGGAGTAGAATTGCTGATTCATGTGGGTGTCAATACGGTAGAACTTAACGGAAAGTATTATGAGGCCCATGTGGCACAGGGCGATCAGGTAAAGCCCGGACAGGTGCTTCTTACGTTTGATATCCAGAAAATCCAGGAAGCAGGTTATCCAGTGGCGACTCCGGTAATTATTGCCAATACAGATGATTATAAAAATGTGGAGGGGCTGAAGAATGGTGAGATTCACTGCATGGAGCCGCTTATTAAACTGGAGGAAGCATGATGGCAGATAAAAAAATCGTATTTTTAGATATCGACGGGACATTTACTGTCCCGTTGGAAAAACCGACAAAGCTTGCATCAAGGGCAGTACGGAAGGCAAGAAAAAATGGGCACAGGATTCTGATCAGCACAGGGCGTAATATGCCGATCGTAAGCGAGGATGTTCTGGAAGTAGGATTTGACGGTGTGGTTGCCAGTGCGGGAAGGCATATAGAAATTGACGGGAAAGTAATCCGTGACAGTGTACTTCCGGAAGAAACCATTAAGAAGTGCCTGGAAATTTTTCATAGATTTGGGATCTATTGCCGCATAGAAAGTCCGGAGGGGATTTATATTGACGACAGCCTTCAGGCAATCCTTACAAGTGCAACGGCAGATCTGTCAAATTCGGAGTTAATCCGAATGAAGAAGGAACTGGATTCGGATGTGGGGGTAAAACCGTATACAAAATATCCACACAAGGGGGCATATAAGCTGGGATTTATCTGTACGGATCTGGCCGATCTTGAGAAAACAAAACCGTACCTAGAGCGGGAGTTTCATTATGTAGTGCATCCCTATGCAGAAGATGCAGACTGCTATAATGGCGAGATTATACGGAAGGATATGGATAAGGGCGAGGCCATAGAACGTGTCTGTGAATACTATGGTGCGGATATGGCTGATACGGTTGCTTTTGGCGACAGTATGAATGATCAGCAGATGCTGGAATATGCGGGGGTTGCCGTTGCAATGGGGAATTCCTGTCAGGAATTAAAAGATTGTGCAGACGTTGTCTGTGAGAGTGTTGATGAGGATGGGGTTTATTTTGAATTTAAGAGAATGAATCTGATATAGGAGGAAAATAAAATGAGAACATTTGAATATGCAATTATTGATGAACTGGGAATCCATGCACGTCCGGCAGGAATGCTTGTGAAGGAAGTGAAAAAGTTTGATTCTAAGATCACATTATCTGCTAAGGGGAAGACAATGGATGCGGGTAAACTGATGATGATCATGGGCATGGGGATTAAACAGGGGGACGTGGTTACCGTTTCTGCGGAAGGAGAAGATGAGGAGACAGCCATTACCGCAATGGAAAAATTTTTTAAAGAAAATTTATAAGGAGGTACAAAGCAGTGGAAATCTATACAGGTAAATCCATATTTCAAAAAGTAGCGGTGGGGAAGGTCCTGTATTATGAAAAGAATGAAAATCAGGTAAAAAGAAGCCATGCCGCAGATGTAGAAGCGGAAGTAAAAAGATTTGAAGCTGCAAAGGTTGTGGCATTAGGACAGCTTGACAGGATATATCAGAAGGCGTTGAAGGAAGTGGGAGAAGATAATGCGTCTGTCTTCGAGGTCCATAAGATGATGATGGAGGACGACGATTATCTGGAGTCTATTCTGGAAATCATCCGGGAACAGGAAGTAAACGCGGAATATGCCGTAGCTGTAACGGGGGATAATTTCTCAACGATGTTCGCACAGATGGATGACGAGTATATGAAGGCAAGGGCGGCGGATGTAAAAGATATTTCCGAGCGGCTGATTTCTGTTCTCCTGGGAAATGGAACGGATATGGGAGCGCTTGCAGAACCAGTAATTCTGGTGGCGGATGATCTGGCACCCAGCGAGACTGTGCAGCTTGATAAATCGAAAATCCTTGCTTTTATCACCAGGCATGGTTCTTCCAATTCCCATACTGCAATTCTCGCAAGAACCATGAATATCCCGGCTGTGATCGGTATTGAAATCGATAAGGGATGGAATGGGAAAACGGCGGCGGTTGACGGATATACTGGAACAGTCTATGTGGAGCCTGATGAAGAATGTCTGGCCAGGATGAATCAGCGCATGGAAGAGGATGAAACAAAAAAGCGCCTAATGCAGGAACTGAAAGGTAAGGAGACCATAACGAGGGACGGCAGGAAAATACACCTTTATGCAAATATCGGTAATGTGGCCGATACCATGAGCGCATTGCAGAATGATGCGGAGGGAATCGGGCTGTTCCGCAGCGAATTTTTATATCTGGAATCCAAAGATTTTCCCACAGAAGAGGAACAATTTCAGGCATACAAGACCGTAGCGGAAAGTATGGCAGGGAAGAAGGTAGTCATCCGTACCCTGGATATTGGGGCAGACAAGCAGGTAGACTATTTCAATCTGGAAAGAGAAGAAAATCCTGCAATGGGATACCGTGCGATTCGGATCTGTCTGGATCGGCCTGAAATATTCAGGACACAACTTCGGGCAATTCTCCGCGCGAGCGCATTTGGGAATATTTCTATCATGTTTCCCATGATTATTTCGCTGGCAGAGGTAAAGGCAGCAAAGAAAATACTAGATGAAGAGAAAGCGGAACTGAAATCAAATGATGTTCCGTATCAGGATGTGGAAACCGGGATTATGATAGAGACGCCGGCCGCTGTCTTTGAGAGTGAGGAATTGGCGAAAGAAGTTGATTTTTTCAGTATCGGAACTAATGACCTGACGCAGTATACATTGGCAATCGACAGACAGAATCCCAAATTGGACAACATTTACGATGCACATCATCCGGCAGTATTGAAAGCAATTAAAATGGTGGTGGAAAATGCGCATAAGCATGGCGCATGGGTTGGCATCTGCGGAGAGCTTGGAGCAGATCTTACACTTACCAGAACGTTTTTGGAGATGGGGGTGGACGAATTGTCAGTATCGCCTTCCTTTATCCTTCCGGTGAGAAATGAGGTTTGTGGCATATAAGAATCAAAACCGGGAGGATATGTTCTGGAGTTTGTGTAGAAGCATGTATGGTTTTTTCGGAGGAAGAAAGCAGGGACATTACAATCTGATCGCCCGTGAGGAGGAACGGGAGATGATACCGTTCTGTGAAGATCAGGGTATTGCATTGACTCCGTACAGCCCCTTGGCTTCCGGCAGGCTCTGCCGACCGGCTGGTGAAACGACAAAACGGCTCGAACTGGATGCGTATGCGAGGTTCAAATATGACAAGTCTCAAGATGCGGATGCAAGTATTATCGAAAGGGTTAAGGAACTGGCAGAAAGTAAAAATATAGGTATACTGTTATCTTGTAAACCAGCCTGCAAAGGACGGAAAGACATCAAAGATTCAAAAAGGATTTTTGGTGTCTTTTTTGCGTTTTAGGATTTATCCGGAAGCTTGCCTTTTTTGCATTTTAGTCCAACTGATATATCCATACATATCATTCACTAAGAACATAATGAAGCAAACGATAACCGATAAATAAGAAATATCCGACAAGACAGCCAGTGTCCATAAAACAATCAATACAATATCATTGGCAGCGTAGGCAAGCGCAAAATAGGCACTCCGCCGAAAAGTCAGATAAACGGCAAGGAAGCTTGTTGTAACAGACAGCGTGCTTGGTATCAGATTTGCCGTATCAAAAAATTTCAAAATAAAATAGAAAATAAAGGTGATGACGGCGGTGAGTGCAAGCATGAAAACAGGTTCTCTTTCTTTCAGGCGGTTGACTTTGACCTCTGCCCTGTTTCCTCCATAGGGATTGCGAAGCCATGATAAGAAAGCAAAGACAGCCATAGGCGCCGTCATACCAAGATAAGTTATCATTTCTCCGTAGTATGCAAACGTGAAGGATATGATGCCGTATAAAATACTGAAAACAACAGTCAATAACTGGCCGGCGGGATTCCCTTTGGCATTAAAGATCAAAGCGGTAGCTCCAACCACTGATGCTGTGAGTGTCAGATAGTTCTCCCTGTCAAAAACCAAAAAGGAAATAATGATCAGCATTATGGATAAGCACCATAACATAATTTCCCCCTTTGAAAAATAAAAAAGTAGAGATTTGCATTTTTCCATAAGTATCCTCCTAAAAAAATAAGCATCCGTATACACATCTCCTAAGACCTAACGATGTGTACCGAATGCTTTCGCATTTCATTACCCGGTGGCAACTTCGCACTTATTCTAGCACACTGGGTTGGAAAAGTAAAGATTTTATCGGAATAAATTTTTTCTTGTAAAATATAACAAATAAAGAAAAAATTTCTAAAAGGGACATATGTCCTTTCAATAGATAAAGACATGGTTTAGAATCCACTTATAACATACAGTAAAGGTAATTCAACAAGCAGTCATGCCGCAAAGTGAATCGTATAAAGCATAAGGAAATGCGAGGAAAAGAGTATGGGCGACAATCATTTAGACAGAGTATTACCGTTTCTAAAAAAAATCGACAAAAAAAGGCGAGAGCAGTTCTATACTTATTTTAAAAACGCGCCGCTTTGGCTTCTCGACAGTTTTTCAATTGAAAAGATGGAAAAAGGGAGAATATTTATCAGAGAGGGAACTTTGGTTGAGGCTATTTATTTTATAGGCGATGGACTGATCAAAGCAACGGATTACAGGATTTATGGTATCAAATTTGATTTTATACTGTTTACAGACGTCTACGCTTACGGAGGCATGGAAGTGATTATGGACTTAGATAAATACCAGACATCCTTGCAGACGGTGACAGACTGTACCGTATTAAAGATTCCCAAGGCACAGTTCGCCAAGTGGATGAAAACAGATATTCTTGCATTAAGGCATGAATCGAAGCTGATGGGTGAATATCTTTTAGAGCAGGCGCGCAGTATCAGGGCTTTTTTGTTTTTGCAGGGCTCGGACAGGCTGGTGATGCTGTTTACCAACAGGTATAAAAAATTTGCAGTGAACGGAGTATTGAGACTGGATAATGACAGACAGGAATTGTCTGATTATTCGGGACTGAGCGTGAAGACCATTACCAGATCCATACAAAAACTTGAAAAGGACGGATTCATTACAAAACAAGGCAGCCGGATTGTGATTCATAAAGAACAGTACGACCGAATGAAAGAAAATCTATCGCAGATTCTTTCGGAAGACGATTAGAAGTATAGCAATTTGTTATACGTTGCTTTGCATAAAAATTATATTTACAAGGAGGAGCAGTCATGCAAAATTATTCAGGAGAAGTGGGATTACAGTATCATTTACAGATCAGGCCCGGCGATGTGGGGCGGTATGTAATTTTACCAGGAGATCCAAAAAGATGCGCCAAGATCGCAAAGCATTTTGAAAATGCACAGTTAGTAGCCGACAGCAGGGAGTATATCACTTATACGGGATACTTAGACGGAGAGAAGGTAAGCGTCACATCTACCGGTATCGGCGGCCCATCCGCATCTATCGCATTGGAAGAATTAGTACTTTGCGGCGCGGATACATTCATCCGTGTGGGGACATGCGGAGGGATTGACCTTGAAGTGAAAGGCGGAGACGTCGTAGTTTCGACAGGCGCGGTCAGAATGGAAGGTACAAGCCGTGAATATGCGCCGATCGAATATCCGGCGGTCGCGGATTTTGAAGTTGCGAATGCACTGGTAAAGGCGTGCAAAGCCTTAGATGTGCCGTTCCATACAGGCGTTGTTCAGTGTAAGGATGCATTTTACGGACAGCATGAACCGGAAAGAATGCCTGTAAGCTATGAACTTTTGAACAAATGGGAAGCTTGGAAACGGATGGGCTGTAAGGCGTCAGAGATGGAATCGGCAGCGTTATTTATCGCGGCAAGTCATCTAAGAGTACGCTGCGGTTCTAATTTCCTGGTAGTCGGCAATCAGGAAAGAAATGCGTTGGGTATGGATAACCCGATCGTCCATGATACGGAGATCGCGATCAAAGTTGCAGTGGAGGGCATCAGAAACTTAATAAAAGAGGATAAAGAGAAATAATGCATAGGAGGAAAGAGCGATATGCGGCTCGTATTAAGTTTACTCGGTATTGCAGTAGTTTTAGGTCTTCTCTGGCTGTTATCGTGGAACCGCAAAGCCATTAACTGGAAGATCGTTTTAAAAGCAGTTATTGTTCAGTTTGTTCTTGCAATTATCATTATTAAAATACCGCTGGGACAGAAGGTGGTTTCCGTTTTATCAGAAGGCGTTACGGCAGTTGTCGGCTGCGGCAGAGACGGTCTGTCGTTCGTGTTCGGCGATCTTGCAGACAGTTCTAAGATGAGCGTGTTCTTTGTTCAGTCATTAGGCGGCGTTGTATTTGTTTCCGCGTTAGTTGAATTGTTATACTATGTCGGGGCGCTTGGATTTGTTGTAAAATGGCTTGGTAAAGCGGTTGGAAGATTGATGGGGACAACGGCGGTAGAAAGTTTTGTGGCTGTCGCCAATATGTTTCTTGGACAGACAAGCAGTCCTGTGCTGGTGAGTAAATATATCGGTAAAATGACAGATAGTGAAATCATGGTAATTCTTGTATCAGGCATGGGGAGCATGGAGGTGTCTATCCTGGCAGGCTATGCCGCCTGCGGTATTCCTATGGAATATCTCTTGATCGCAAGCGTACTTGTACCGGTTGGAAGTATCCTGGTAGCGAAAATGATCCTGCCGGAGACACAGGAGGCGTTATCCATTGATGATGTGAAAATGGATAATAAAGGCTCGAACTCGAATGTCATTGACGCTGTAGTGGGCGGAGCTTCTACGGGTATGTCAATGATTGTCGGAATCGCATCGTCATTGATTGCCGTACTTGGCCTTGTTGCGCTTATCAACCTTATTTTAGGAGTTGTCCGTCTGGATCTCGAAACGATATTCTCTTATGTATTTGCGCCGTTTGGATTCTTGATGGGGCTTGATGCAGAGAATATCCTACAGGAAGGCATGTTATTGGGACAGAAATTAGCATTGAACGAATTCGTTGCATTTGGCAATCTGGGGACGTTTATCGAAAGCCTGGATCCAAGATTTGCGATGATCGCGTCTATCTCTATTGCAGGTTTTGCAAATGTATCAAGTATGGGTATCTGTGTAGGAGGTATCGGGGTTCTCTGTCCTGAGAAAAGAGGAACGCTTTCTAGATTAGTATTAAGAGCGATGCTCGGCGGAATGTTGGTGAGCATCCTGAGCGCAATGATCTGCGGTATTGTCGCGCTGTTCTAAGGAGGGACAGATAGCATGGGTAAACAAAAATATAACAGAATTTTTATTATCGTAGTAGATTCCCTGGGGGTAGGCGCATTAAATGACGCGCCGGGTTATGGAGACGCCAATACAGATACGCTGGGGCATATTTCCCAGAATGTCGGCGAATTTAAGATTCCAAATCTTCAGAAGCTTGGAATAGCGAATTTGCACGGATTAAAACAGGTGGCGCCGGTTTCCAGGCCCATGGGATATTATACGAAATTAAATGAGGCAAGTACCGGAAAAGATACCATGACAGGCCACTGGGAGATGATGGGACTCCATATTACAAAGCCGTTCCGAACATTTACAGAAACAGGCTTTCCAGAGGAACTATTGGAGGAACTGTCAAGAAGAACAGGCCGTGTAATCATCGGCAATAAAAGCGCCAGCGGAACGGAGATCTTAGATGAGCTTGCAGAGGAAGAGATTGCTGCGGGGCATATGATCGTCTACACATCTGCGGATTCTGTACTTCAGATCTGTGGGAATGAGGAGACGTTTGGGCTTGAAGAACTGTATCGCTGCTGTGAAATTGCAAGAGAGATCACTATGAAAGATGAATGGAAAGTCGGACGTGTTATTGCCAGGCCTTATGTCGGCAGGAGAAGAGGCGAGTTTAAGAGAACGAGCAACCGTCATGACTATGCGTTGAAACCATACGGAAGAACGGCGCTCAATGCGTTAAAAGACGCCGGATTTGACGTGATCTCCGTAGGGAAGATTTTTGATATTTTTGATGGAGAAGGAATTACAGAATCAAATAAATCGAAGAGCTCCGTGCATGGGATGGAGCAGACAATTGAAATCGCAAAAAGAGATTTTGAGGGACTCTGCTTTGTGAACCTGGTGGATTTCGACGCATTGTGGGGACATAGGCGCAATGTGCAGGGGTATGCTGATGAACTGGAAAGATTCGACGAGAAGCTGGGAGAATTGCTGAATCTTCTAAAAGAAGACGATTTGTTGATCATAACCGCCGACCATGGTAATGATCCTACTCATACGGGAACAGACCATACAAGGGAAAAAGTTCCTTTCCTTGCATATTCTCCCGTTATGAGAGATAATGGTGAATTAGAAGAGGCTCAGACTTTCGCTGTGATCGGAGCTACGGTTGCAGATAACTTCGGGGTAGAAATGCCGGAGAATACAATAGGAAGTTCTCTTCTTGACCAGTTGGTATAAATAAAAGGAGGAGTTGGACGATGGATAAGAAGGAGATATTAAAGCGTCTGGACCATACATTACTCGGACAGACGGCTGCGTGGGAAGATATTCGCAGGATCTTGGACGAGGGAATGGAATATAAGACGGCGTCTGCATGTATTCCGGCGTCATATGTAAAACAGGCGTCAGAATATGTAGACGGGAAATTGCCGATCTGTACAGTGATCGGATTTCCTAACGGATACAGTACAACGGCGGTAAAAGTCTTTGAAGCAAAAGACGCGATTGAGAATGGCGCCAGGGAGATTGATATGGTCATTAATATCGGTCTCTTAAAAGATAAAAGATATCAGGAAGTAGAAGACGAGATTCGTCAGGTTCATGAAGCGTGCGGCGGTAAAATCTTAAAGGTTATTATTGAGACATGTCTTCTTACGGAAGAGGAAAAGATCAAAATGTGTGAGATCGTTACGGCGGCAGGAGCCGAATACATCAAAACTTCTACAGGATTTTCCACAGCGGGGGCGACATTTGACGATGTGGAGCTTATGAAATCCCATATCGGCAAAGACGTGAAAGTAAAAGCGGCAGGCGGAATCGCGACGCTTGACGATGCAGAGAAATTTATAAGCCTTGGAGCAGAAAGGCTTGGAACAAGCAGATTAATTAAAATGATACAAAATACGGACGACGGTTTGGGTTATTAGATTTGATTGGAGGATTATAAGATGACGAACGCAGAATTAATTAAAGAAGCAAAAAAAGCCAGAGAACGCGCATATGTACCCTATTCACATCATAGCGTGGGAGCAGCCCTTGTAACAAGAAGCGGAAAGATCTATCATGGATGCAACATTGAAAACGCCGCGTATGGACCGACAAACTGTGCGGAGAGAACCGCATTCTTCCGTGCCGTGTATGAAGGAGAAAGAGAATTTACCAAGATTGCCGTCGTAGGCGGAATGGAAGGAACAGACGGGAATGCACTGTGTGCTCCGTGCGGGGTCTGCCGTCAGGTAATGATGGAATTCTGTAATCCAAAGACATTCAAGATCGTTTTGGCAGACGGAGAGGACAGGCAAGTGGAGTATACATTGGAAGAACTGCTCCCGCTTGGTTTTGGGCCGGATAATCTTGACAAATAGTTGGTTCTTATTAGGATGCTGTCATTTGGTAGTACATTTAGGATTCGTGGAACGATGTTCTGCCAGGAACGGAAGACGGAATCTTTATGAAAAGACCAGAAGGCGGTGAGTAAAAAGAATATGCTCAATAATATAGATAATAGAAGTAGAAATATTAAAGAATATATTTTGTTTTTTATTGTGGCGTATGGTGTTTGCTGGAGCGTCGGTATACTTAATTATTGTAAGAAATTTATGAGTGGAGATTTGATGGCTATATTTATGATGACGCTTCCAGCTACGGGTGTTTCCATTGCCAAATTATATAGAAATATAAATAAAGATGAAAATAGAAAGATACACTTTACGTTTGTAGGATGTTTCGTTTGTTTTATTGTTCTAATACTATTCAGAATAAGAGGCATTATAGATGAGAATTTTTTAGAGATGTTTATATGTTATATCTTATTACCAATTGAATCTGTATTAATACTAATATTTGCATTATTAAATGAAGGGGAATTTAATTTCGGAAGAAATTGGAAGAATGTAAAGTGGGATTTGATTATATTTATAATTACGTTAATTGCAGGAGGAATAATATCTAATGTGGGTATGGAATTTATAGATTTTAGCTTTATAGTAACATTTCCAATTAATTTTTTATTTTTCTTCTTGCAAGGAGCGGCGTTTTTGGGAGAGGAGTATGGGTGGAGGGGGTTCCTGCAGGAAAAAATGCAGAGAAAATGTGGTAAGAGAATAGGAGTTATTTTTTTAGGAATTATATGGGAAATATGGCATATGCCAATCTGGTTTAGCGTCTATCACGTGGATGGTGTGGGATTAGCATTAAGATTTCTTTCTACAATGAGCTTTGCTATAATAATAGGATTTGTTTATATGAAGTCCAATAATATATGGGTGTGTGCCTTTATGCATTATTCAATTAATTTATTTTCAACTGTTTTTCCAGGGAATATAAATAGCTATAATTTGAATGTAGAACATATAACTAGTTATGGAGTTGTAGAAGTTTTATTTCTATTTGTTGTTTTTTCTTTATTTCTATGTACAAAATATTATAAAAAAGATAAAAGCAGTTATTCCGAATAAAAGTAAACTTACCCGATGATGTGCCTGTAGCTCTCCATCTTTCTGGAGATATTTGGATTGAAATCAGTGCCGGGTGTCTGCGGAACAATTGTGTACCAAAATATAGCAAGATTAGAGGAACGGAGATGACACAGCTGGTGGTTTGCAACAGTAGCCGTTTCAGTGTGGAGGAACTGGAGGCGCTTGGAGCACAGGAGGCAGACAGTCCAGCGGACGTGGCGTCGAAATGTCAGGTGATCATTACCATGCTGCCGAATTTGCCGCAGGTACGCGAGGTCTGTCTGGGTGAAAACGGAATCCTTGAGATGGCGGGAGCCGGCGCGGTGGTAATCGATATGAGTTCCATCGACCCGATAGAATCGAAAGCGATCGACGGAACCCTCTCTGTTATGGCAGGCGGTGAAAAAGAGGATTTTGACAAATATTATGATCTGTTGATGGCAATAGCAGGCTCTGTCGTATATGTAGGGCCTCTGGGCTCCGGGAATGTGGCGAAGCTTGCGAATCAGGTCATTGTGCGGTGAATATCACGGCAGTTTCCGAGGCACTGACACTGGAGGTAAAAAGCGGCGCCGATCCGGAACTGGTATATCAGGCAATCCGAGGCGGTCTGGCAGGGTCCACAGTTTTGCCGTGGGAAGCAGTTCGGCAATCTATATTGCCCAATGTCTGAAACTTGAATATGCAGTTTCAGCGGGTACGATCGTGCTTCTTACACTTTTGATGACGAAGTGGGAAACTGTGAAGGTATCCATTATTCCGTCTTCTTACGTTTCTGGTTTCGATTGCTGTATCCTGGATCATCTTCTTGCATATCGAGAAGATTTGGATTGCCTATGGATTGTTCACATTTATCATCGTTTTTTCTCGGAACTGGCAGGTTGGAGGCGGCCATATCCGTAAATTCCGTGGTCGGGGCGCATTTTTTGGTCAGCAGAGATTTTAGTTTTTATTCTGTCTGTAATGAGTTGATTCTGGCGTTGATCGGGATTACGGCAGCGTTACTTTTGAATCTGTTCTATGATTACAACGGCAGTAAGAAATCAATCATTGCCAATATGTGTTATCGGAGAACCAGCTCCAGATGATCGTGGGAGGTCTGGCGGCTTATCTGTCTGACAGAGATGCAGTACAATGTCTGGGATAAGATCTGCGGCCTGGAAAATGTTTGCAGGGATTTATCAAGGATGCGTATGAATATCAATCCAACACGTTCTATTCTCATCCTGGATATTATATTGATTATTTTGAAATGCGGCAGAATCAGTGCCATATCTTACATAATCTGCATTACGAGATGAAAAGGATCCGGTCGATGCCAAAGCAGGCAAAGATTATTGCCGATTATATGATGTATCTGGTAGATTTTGTGATAGAGATTAATGCACCGGATCAGCAGATGGAAAAACTCGAGGAGATATTCCGGCAGATGAAGAAGGAAGACCTGCCTGTGAACAGGGAAGAATTCGAAAGCAGAGCTGTATTGTATCACATCTTGATGGATCTTGAGGAATTCCTTGTATTTAAACAGAGGTTCGTAAAAGGGCTCAATGAACGGCAAAAAAGGGAGTACTGGGACAGATAGATGTTCTGTTGGACACGACAGATTATAAAAACGAGGTTGACGGGAAATGGCCGGTCCAAAACAGAGAAAAGATGGCTGACAACAATCATCTTTTCTCTGTTCCATGTTATACTGGAACTATGCTAATCAATGCATATTATAACGAATTTTTTTGATTTTGGGCAGGATCTTTTTCCAATCCAATCCCTCCGTGGTGTCGTAGCTTACCTCTGTTTTGGCGGGATGGCAAGCGGGGAAATAAGTTATAAAAAATTCATAAAAGATTTGTTGCGTTAACCGATATAAAATAATAAAATAGAGATAGAAAAGTATGAATTGAAACGGAAGAACCATACTAACAAAGGAGGTGTTTATTATGGCAACTTCAAGTATCACAAAGAATTTTGTCATTTCCGGCAAGGAACAGGTGGAGATGTTCATCAACGCGATTGAAGAATCTGCCAAAAACCGTCCTGTTCATATACCTGTGTCTGCGAGAGAGATAAAGGGGGAACCCGAATTGAGGGAAATGATGCGGCTGCGGAAGATGAAAATAAAGGAGAAAGAAAATGCCGGAAAATGATAAATTCTTTTCGGTCAATATCCGTGAGTATTTGGCATTGGGGAATGATGAAGAAGCCGGAGAGCCTGCACTTGCTGAACTGCTTTCCGGTTTTTACTGTCCGAAGAATCCAGATGTTGAACAGTTTTTGAAAAAGAGTGCCATAGAGTTTACCAAAAAGAACCAGTCTGTTACATATCTTGTAGTTTCAGCAGAGGATGTCAGGCTGCTTGGATATTTTACCCTTGCATTAAAGCCGTTGACGGTAAGGGGTGAAACAGTGAGTAATACTATGAAAAGAAAACTGTTGCGAATCAGTGAGTTGGATGAAAAATCGGATACCTATACCATGTCGGCATATCTGGTTGCACAACTTGGGAAAAACTTCTCGGAGAGTGGCGGGACAGAAATCACGGGAGCAGAACTGCTTAAACTTGCATGGGATAAAATTAAAGAGATACAGTATTTGGGCGGAGGCGTAGTGACCTTCTTAGAGGCAGAAAATGAGGAAAGGCTGTTATCATTTTATCGCGATAACCGTTTTTCGCAGTTTGATACCAGGCAGACCGCATCAGATACGGACGAGCCCCATGAGCTGGTACAGCTTTTAAGGCTGCTCTAATGCGGCTGTGCAACATTGAATATTATGGATTTTATTTACAAAAGTACAATTTGTCGAAGCGAAAATTGGGTGGGGTAAAGGGGTAAAAGTCATCAAAATCTAACAGCGGTACAGGTGGCTATTCTCAATTAATGCCATAGGATTTTGGGGTACTCGCAGGCAAAAGTATTGAAATATGGCTTAAAATCAAGGTTTTTAGGCTTGGTGGGGTTCATCAAGGTGTGTGGTGGACTCCGCTTTTTTAATGTTTCTGATGCTGCTGATAGAGGGGCGATTGGGGTGAAATGGTACTATCACGCAAAAGTCGGTAGTTTCCGTGATTGTATGTAAGCGATACAAAACACATCGTAATGAAAAGAACTGCATGTTGTGATATTCTCTATCAAAACATACACTTCTTATTTCTACCAATGTATATACGATGCCGCAGGCTCTTCATGAAAGGATGGGTCAAAAGGATAGGCTTGTTCCTGCTCAAGTGAAAGCGGAGGAAGCAGTGTATGCGGGAGTTTCACAAAATCCATAGGAGATACCGACCTTTCCGGATCTGTTCTGCGCAGCAGTTTCTTCTCCCAATATTTATACTTGTCATAACTGATCTGATTGCTGTCACACTACTTTCGGACAGACAGGTCGCTCTGCGTTCTCTGCTGAAAGATCAGCAGCCATTCATCATCTGTAAACTTTGTACTCATTTGAAATAGCTTCTTGTGATATAAGGAAAGTATATCAATTGACTGGGAAAGATTCACTACGGTATGTTTTGTGTCACTTACAAAAGGAGGTCTGAATTATGAGTAAAGCAGGGATATCTTTTGAAGAAATGAAAACTGATATGCTCAAGGATGAAGAATTTAAAATAGAATATGAGAAATTAAAGCCCAAATATGAAGCAATTGAACAGATTATAAGAGCAAGGAAAGAACAAAATATAACACAAGCAGAACTTGCTAAAAGAGTAGGTACACAGAAAAGTAATATTTCCAGATTGGAAAGCGGAAATTATAATCCCAGTTTGGATTTCCTTTTTCGGGGTTTTTCTGACCTATTAACATTTTAGGCCATTTAGTTTATAATATATTTGAACTTACGTAGTTTTCATAATGGAGGTACTGGTATGTGCGAAGTGTTTATGAAATGGTGGGTTATTTTCTACTGCAAAGAAAATAACGTCAGGTAATAGAAAGGAACCTCTTTGCAAAGCCTGCAGGATATGCCGAGAGTGAATACAGATGAAATATTGCAAGATTTTGGCGATTGAAGAAATATTTCAGATGTAATGAAAGCGGGCAAAATTGCGGTAAAGAAGATTGCCGAATATTTTGATGAAGGAATTACTTTTAACCAGAGGATTTGTAGAAAGTAAGACATACAGGGAGATAAAAATGAATTCAAAACATATTAAGACATTAAAAAGACATATTTCGACACATACGGCTCGTTCTGCAGAAGACCGTTCTGCAGTAAGTTATTTAGAGAATGTTTTAAATCCTCAAGGGAGGATTAATACTTCTTTTGCAAGTGAAGATAAGTGGCCTAATCATGACGGAATGTTTGAATATGTTTTGAATCCAGACATATCTAGACGACCAGAACAGAATTTTATTGTACAAATCAAAGGAACACATAATTATACTGAAAGTAATGGAGTTATTTCATATTATTTAAAAAGCTTAGCTTTTCCTGCATACATAGCATCTGAGGTTACTGCAGATCCGGGAATTTTGTTTGTTGTTCTTGATCCAGACATAAGAGGGGAAAAACGTATTTTCTGGAAGTATATGTCACCTTCGTTTCTCAAGACTATTAATTTTGAACAATCAAATGCAACAATTAAGTTATATCCTAAAGATGAAATCAAAGACACGGATGAAAGTATAGAGTTGTTTTGCGAAAAATTAGACCAAGTTGTGGATACTCATTTGTTTTTAAAAAAGTTGGATAATGAATACCTGACAAAAGAAGATGCATTGAAAATTATTCATTATAGATGTGAAGAAATATCTATGGAAATTGATAGTGTTTGTGTACAGCCTGAATTACGTGATACGATATCAAGAAAGATTGTTAGAGGATTGTATGATTTGTGCCATTCTGTCTTAGTACTAAACGCAATAAAACTTGGTTATACAGATATAAGTCAGAAATTAGCATGGGAGGTTTCTCAATTTAAACCAGAAACTAAATATTTATATAATTTTTTAAAAGGGTTAAAATACATAGGCATTAGAATACCTGAAGAAGGTCAATCGGAAAGATTAATGCTCAAATACTATAATTATCTTTGGGAAATAAGAGAATTTCTGAAAAGGAATTTTGATACTGAGGTGTTAGATAATTTATCAAGTTTTCCATTAGATATGGACACGTTAGATGAAGAGTATTATGAATTGGTTGCAGATAATATTGCAAGGACTGATCTAACACCTAATAATGTAAGAGTTTCAAGATATTATATTCAAAAAATAGTTCCATTTTTTGTAAATGGGAAAAGATATTTTGAGATTACACTTCAACTTGCTGGGTTATATGCGACAAAATACAATAGGATAACTGTTTACAGTAAACACTATATTTCAACGAGATATTCAATTCAAATTGCTTATGCAGAAGCAGAATTAGAGCTTTGGGGAATAAAAAATAAAATAAAGATTATAAATAATTGGAAAGTAGCAATTGATCCAATCTGCTTAAACAAGCTGGCTAAAATGTTAATGTTACATACGAAAATTAACCGGAATTACGGTGAATATGTTGCACTAATGAAATTTCTGACTGATACAGAGATGGATTTATTGCAAATTATTAATTTAAGTGATGAAAGATTCCAACAGGTTTATGATCATATATATGGATCAACAAAGACACATGAGTTTGGAAAGGTTATTTTAAAGATAAGAAATAATTATGCAAAACCTTCAAACAAATTGGGGAGATACACTATTAGATATGTACTGTTGAATTTGAGAGAAGAAATATTAGAAGCTATTTTGCCAAACCAATATAAAAGCAAACGCTTATCAGATGAACTTTATATAACAAGTAAATGTTATCCATTTGAACAAAAGCCGTTTATCTCAAATTTAGCAGGTAAAAGAACAAGCAAAGGTGATATAAAGGATATTATTGAAATTGTGGATGATAGACACAAAGTTGAAAAAGTACAACCGTATTTAAGGATTGAAAAGTTAATTAGTGAAACGGGTGAATTATTCTTTGATGAAAAAATAATTGCAAGCAAAAATGCAATAAAGAAATATAATAATAGTTTGGATTCTTGGGAACAGAATAATGGATTTTTGATTAATGAAGAGAAAGGCGTAGTATCCATTGATTCCTATGAAAGCACAACACTTTTTGTTTTGAAAAGGTTATTGAAGCTATCACATATTTCTGATAGAAAACAGCAAAAGAATAATGAGAAATACCTTCGAGAGTGCGGAATAGAATTTGAAGATGAGTTAAAAAGGATTGCATTAAAATATCTTTTTGTATCCTCACAGGTAATGCTGATATATGGTGCGGCGGGAACAGGTAAGACAACTCTGATAAAGTATATTTCTCAAATGATGAGTCAATCAAAAAAATTGTTTCTGACAAAAACACATACTGCATTGCAAAATTTGCAGAGGATAGTATGTGATGATGGAAGTAATGTACAGTTTTTTAGCATAGATAGTGTGATCAAAAGTAATGAATCTTTAGAGTTTGATATTGTATTTGTTGACGAATGCAGCACGATTGATAATCGAACAATAAAAGCTCTTCTCGAAAAAATGAATAAAGGAATTAAACTTGTTTTATCTGGAGATATATATCAGATTGAATCAATTGACTTTGGAAATTGGTTCTACTATGCAAAGGATATTATTAAAGGTAAAGGAGCCAGTATTGAACTTTTACATACTTGGAGAACGGATAAGGAGGATTTAAACAATTTATGGGATGAGGTTCGTGGAAAAAGACCTATTATTACTGAAAAATTGTCAATGGAGGGACTATTTTCTGAAGATTTGGGTAAAGGTATATTTGATCTAGAAGATGATGAGGTTGTATTGTGTTTAAATTACGATGGAAAATTTGGTCTTAATAATATGAATCAATATTTCCAAAACGCAAACACAAAAAGCAAAGCATTTTCATGGGCTGAATGGATTTTTAAAATTGGAGATAGAATTATTTTCTTAGATACCAGGCGTTCATCATTGTTATACAATAATTTAAAGGGAACAATAGAGAATATAGTAAAAACTACCTCGTCAATCATATTTACAATAGATATAAAAGCTTATTTGACAGAAGAACAATGTAAGGATGAATCTTTTGAGTATATTGCCAATATCGATGACGGAACAAGGATAAGATTAGAGGTTATTGCCTGGGATGATGAATTACCAGAGGAAGATAGAATCAAAACAGTGATACCGTTTCAGATTGCTTATGCAATTTCAATTCATAAAGCACAGGGGTTGGAATATAAATCGGTTAAGGTTGTTATTCCGTCTAGTAATGCAGAAAGAATAACACATGCCATATTTTATACGGCCATAACACGTGCAAAAGAAAAGTTGAAGATTTTTTGGAGTGCTGAAACGATGGATGCAATTGTAAAGAGCTTTACAGAACAAAAGGTAGAACATAGAACACTTCGATTAATTAAGGACAAATTGATAGGTGAGGGCAAGTGTGAGGAGAAAAGGAGTTGATAGTACTATGAAGCGAACACATCCATTCAGGAAGATTATAGCAACTCTGTTGATTATGCAGCACTGACATTTGGTATTTTGGTTGGAGTGAAAGTATATCGGATGTATGAGAATGCCATATCTCAGCAGAGAATCATCGATTCATGAGACACTCCGGGTTTGATCCGATTGCCATCGGCCGTGCCGCACTGGGCGTAAGGCAGGAGGGCAGACAGGACACAAAGGAACAACGCGTACAAAAGCAGAAGTCGGGATCTTATCTCACGGTCATGAGAATGCGTAAAAACCCTGAAAAGGAGAAAAATGGAGATCTTTGAAAATATCAAGATCTTATTTATAGGTACACCGGCTATTTTTTAGCCGGTGCATTGCCAGTTGTCCAGCCGGAAGGGTGAATAGTTACGGGGATAGAGCAGGATTTCCAAAGGCGGAAAAAGATGAACACGATATGATTCCGCAGATTCATTGACAATCCCACAAGTTTCCTGTATTATGAAATTTAATTAAACAAGATTAATTAAACATAGTTAGATTTATTGGAAAGAGGGAAATATATGGCTAAGGATGTGACTTTGGCAGATATAGCGGCAAAAGTCGGAGTAAGTAATGTTGCAGTTTCCAAGGCTTTGTCAGGAAAACCAGGAGTAAGTGATGAACTTAGGATCAGGATCAAACAAGTAGCCGACCGTATGGGGTATACGGCAAGTCAATCGAGTAAGGCGGCAGTTACAGAGACGGGGAACATAGGAGTGATCATTCCTGAGAATTATTATGGATATTCGATCTCGTTCTACGGACAGTTGTATGAGAAGGTTGTAAAAGCTCTGTATGATAATAAATATTATGGGATTCTGGAACTGCTCCACAAAGAAGATGAACAGGAAATGAATATTCCCAAAGTATTACGGGATGGAAAAGTTGACGGATTGATCTTTATGGGGCAGATGGATGAGAACTACATCCGTAAGATGGTCGGACAGTCAGAGCTTCCGGTCTTTTTTCTCGATACTTATATGCCGTCCGTCGCACTTGATACGGTGATTTCTGACGGATATTACGGGACCTATCTGCTGACAGACTATTTGATCAGGAATGGACACAGAAAGATCGGGTTCGTCGGAAACATAGAGGCCACAGACAGCATTGCAGACCGGTTTTGGGGATATCGGAAAGCCCTGAGGGAAAACCATATAGAGTTCGAAAGCAAGTGGGAAATTTCTGACCGCAGTCAGTACGGAAAAGTCGGCGATAAGATATTATACGGAAGAAAAGAGCTGGACGCCTATGTATGCAACTGTGATTATACGGCGCAGATTGTAATCCAGGATTTGGAGGAGATGGGGTATTCTGTTCCGGAGGATGTGTCTGTGGTTGGGTTTGATGATTTTCTTCCGGTTGGAGGGGGAATGGACGCAGACAGGATTACGTCGTACAGTGTCAACATGGAACAGATGGCGGAGGCTTGCGTGAAATCCCTGATCAAGAAGATGAAGCACCAGAAATATGTAGAGGGAGTTCAGATTGTAACTGGTAAAATAGTCGAAAAGAAGACGGTGAGGAGCCGCAGTATTGCAGAATAATTGAAGAAAAGGCTGTAGTGATCTGAGGCTGCTGCGAAATATAAACTATATTTCGCAGCAGCCTGTTTTTTTGCGGATTTTACGAACCTCCTTGCCTAAATTTCCATCAGGCTGCGTTGTCGGCGGTCAACGATTAGGTCATAAGGAATCCTCCCGCAAGCGGGTCCCTCCTTGTGACAACGGCCACCGCATCGCCTCCCTTCTCCGCCTTGCTGATGAAAATTTATTCTGCGGAGTTTCACTAGATATAATGCAGACACTACACTAGGTATCTATCGGCAGATGAGAAGGTAAATTAACAAATTAATAAATTTATTAATCAAGAATTAGTTTAATATATTATAAAAAAAGCAAGTAATAAAGGCAATATACACAAAAAATACAATGTAAAATTGTGTAATATGGCAGAAATGAATCAAGGAAGTAAAAATATATTGACCAATAAAATTAATTGATGTATAGTTAAATTAATCTAAAAAGATTAATAAAAATAAATAAACTTCATATGATAATTGGGATATACAGCGCAGAACAGGAGGAAGAGGAAAGCGTTAAAACCGGTGTCTTTCCGTCACAAGATATTAAGGCATTGCGGCCTTAAAATAAAAATAAAAGGAGAGAAAGTATGAAAAACAAAGTTTTAAAAAGGATGCTTCCGGCATCACTGGCGGCGGTAATGATCATGTCATTAGGCGCTTGCGGACAAAAAAAGCAGGTGGAAAAGCAGGAGATGGATGTGACGATCGATCAGATCACGTTGGGAGAGGATTACACAGATATCGAGGCAGATCTTAAGTTCCTGACGCATAAGACGGACGTTGTGGATACTACTTTTCAGGGATACATCGAAGAATTCCAGAAAATGTATCCAAATGTCAATATCGAATATGAAGGGATCACGGCATATGCAGATGACATCACAACTCGTCTTACCACAGGGGACTGGGGAGATATCTGTATGATTCCAACGACAGTTGACAAAGATGAATTGGGAAATTATTTTACAGTGCTGGGTGAGAAAGCAACGCTTGCAAAAACCTATGAAGAAAACATGCTGAACAATTATTCATACCAGGATACGGTATACGGTCTTCCTTCTATGGCAAACGTCCAGGGTGTGATCTATAACAAGAAGGTATTTGAGGATGCAGGTGTGAAAGAACTGCCGAAAACACCGGATGAATTCCTGGAGGCGCTTCAGGCGATCAAGGATAAGACGGATGCGATCCCGTTATATACGAATTTTGCCGCAAGCTGGACCATGACGGCATGGGATGCGGTGATTGACGGCGGCGCGACAGGAGATCCGGATTTTGCGAATACAGGACTGACAAAAGGCAAGGATCCGTTCGCGGACAGAGGAGACGGAACCGGTCCCTATGCAGTGTATAATACGCTTTATGAGGCGGTAAAGAGAGGCCTTACAGAAGAAGATCCCACCACCACAGATTGGGAAGGAAGTAAAGGCAAGCTGAATAATGGTGAAATCGGGTGTATGGTACTTGGTTCATGGTCCGTTATACAGATGCAGCAGGCAGGAGAACATGCAGATGATATCGGTTATATGACATTCCCGATCACGGTCGATGGAAAACAGTATGCGGCGGCGGGTCCTGATTATAACTATGGCATTAACTGCAACAGCTCTAAGGATAATCAGATTGCAGCGATGTGTTACATAAAGTGGCTGGTAGAGGAATCTGGATTTGCGCAGGGAGAGGGAGGACTTTCCGTAGTGATCGGCGATGAATATCCGGAGGCTTTGAAAGCATTGGACGGAGTTGAGCTTGTGGTAAATAATCCGGCAGAAGAAGGAGAAGAGAATCTTTTTAATGATGTAAACAATGATTCTGAACTTGGAGTAAATGTATCAGGAGCGATCGCTACAGAGATTGTAGAGGAAGCAGTATCGGGTACAAAGACAATGGAAGAAATGGCAGACGAATGGAATGAGAAGTGGACGGCAGCCCAGGAATCAAACGGTGTAGAATACTAGAGGAAGAAGCGGGGGAAGAGGTCAGCGCTTCCCCCGCAGGAAAGGAGTGGGATCGATGAAGGAAAAGAAGAGCCTGAAAGCCTGGGTACAGTCGGGCAAGGTAAACCGGAAGCTTTGTATTTTTGCATTTATGCTGGTGCCGGTAGCGCTGCTCGTTGTTTTTACCTATATACCGTTTTTCAAGATGATCGGATTCAGTTTTTATGATATGAAATATATCGGTGACAGAGAATTTGTAGGATTGCAGAATTATATAGAAGTATTTACGAGAAAAGATTGTTTTCAGGCGTTAAAGCTGAGCTTGTATTATATCGTGGCATCCTTTGTACAGCTTGCGCTTGCGTTATATTTTGCATCCGTCTTAAGCTTCAAAGTAAGGGGAAGCGGAGTGTTCAAAGGACTTATGTTTTTCCCGTATCTGGTATGCGGAATTGCGGTAGGATTCATCTTTAAATTTTTCTATACCAGAGGGTTCGTACTTGATACGGTACTCCAGTGGTGCGGATTTAACTTAGAGCAGCTTCCTTATTGGCTGAAAGATACAAGTATCAATAATATTTCAGTTGCGGCAACTTCTGTATGGAGGTATATGGGACAGGGAATGGTCATGTTTATCGGTGCGATCATGTCGGTAGACGCGTCCCTTTATGAGGCCGGCGATATTGACGGGGCAAATAGTTTCCAGAAATTTATATACATCATCCTGCCCAATATTAAGACCATTATCGTGTTGAATATGATTCTTTCGATCACCGGCTCCTTAAGCGTATTTGAACCTCCATATGTTATTACAGGCGGTGATTTTGGAACAGGAACTTATTTTGTAATCATGAACAAGCTGGCGCATGAGAGCCAGAAGGTAGGCCTTGCATCTGCGATGGCAGTCGTATTGCTGATACTGATCATGATCGCAACGCTGATACAAAAGGGAATTGAGAAATATTACTTTGGCGTCGGTGATACGGAATCGATCAGGGAGATCAGAAAACGTAAGAAACGTATGGCGATGGCGGGAAAAGGAGGTACACGGTAATGTTAAAAGCAAAGAGATCAATAATAGCAGTTTTAAAGTACATTACTCTGATTTTTGGCGCGTTTGTGTCTGTGCTTCCTATTGTAGTCTGCGTAATTACTGCATTTAAGACGCCGGAAGAGTATGCGTCCACGAATGTAATGGCGCTCCCGCAGAGCTGGGCTTATTTTGAAAACTTTATACAGGCTTGGTCCCAGGCAAATATGGGAGTCGCGTTCAGAAATTCAATCATTATCCTGGTATGCGTATTGGCAGGCTCTATTATGACCGGCTCCATGCTGGCATATGTACTGAGCCGTTTTAAATTCAAGGGGAATGGACTGGTAAGGAATATGTTCCTGTTTGCGTCATTGCTGCCGGGTATCGCGATGCAGGTATCTGTATATCAGATCATGTACAGCCTGGGATGGATTAACTTTTTGCCGGGATACATCATTATGATGTGCGGAACAGACATTATATCCATCTATATCTTTATCCAGTTTTTTGAAAATATTCCGGACTCGCTTGATGAGTCGGCGATCATGGATGGATGTACCTACTTTGGCGTGTTCTTTCGGATCCTGTTCCCGCTGTTAAAACCGGCGATCGTTACGGTAATGATTCTGAAAGGCGTCGGAGTTTACAACGAATATTATACGGCGAACCTGTATCTGCAAGATAAGAACAGACTGGTTACGGTTGCGACTTCCCTGTTCAAGTTTACGGGACCGCTTGGAAATCAGTACAATTATATCTGTGCAGGAGTAATTATTACAATGGTGCCTGCCCTGATCGTATTCATTCTCTGCCAGAAGCAGATCTACGGCGGACTGGCGGCAGGGGCTGTGAAGGGTTAGATGATATCAGGACAAAATGAAGGAGATTAATATGAACAATGTTAAGATAATAGGGGAGGCAGTCCCGAATATGCCATGGCAGGAACGGCCTTTGGATGAGAGAAGCGGGATGCCGTTATGGCGGTATAGCGACAATCCTGTGATCGGACGTAATCCGGCAGAAGGAGTGGCGCGTATCTTCAACAGTGCGGTGATGCCTTACGAAGGAGAATTTATCGGTGTATTCCGGGGCGAGCAGACCAACGGGATCCCATATATCTATCTTGGAAGGAGTAAGGATGGCGTTTGCTGGGAATTTGATAAGGAAAAGATTCCGTTTCAGGATGAAGCGGGAAATGACTTTATGCCGAAATATGCGTATGATCCAAGACTGGTAAAAGTGGAAGATACTTATTATATAATCTGGTGTCAGGACTTTTACGGCGCGTCCATAGGCGTTGCCGGGACACAGGATTTTAAAACATTTACCAGAATTGAGAATCCGTTTCTTCCGTTTAACAGAAATGCCGTGCTGTTTCCAAGAAAGGTGAACGGCAAGTTCCTGATGCTGTCGCGGCCAAGCGACAGCGGGCATACGCCTTTTGGGGATATCTTCATCTCGGAAAGCGCAGATATGGTGTACTGGGGAAAGCATCGGCATGTGATGGGAAAAGGCGAAGAGTGGTGGCAGAATGTCAAGATCGGCGGCGGCGCGGCGCCGATTGAGACCAGCGAGGGGTGGCTTTTGTTCTACCACGGTGTGACCGGAACCTGTAATGGTTATGTGTATAGTATTGGCGGCGCGATCCTGGATATTGAGCAGCCGTCTGTGGTGAAATACCGTTGCAGCACATTTCTTCTGACGCCGGAGGAATGGTATGAGGAGCGCGGATTCGTGCCGAACGTGACCTTCCCCTGCGCAACGATCCATGATTCGAAGAGCGGCAGGATCGCGATCTATTACGGCGCGGCAGATACTTATGTAGGCATGGCATTTACAGAAGTGAATGAAGTTGTGGCATATATCAAAGAAAATAGTGTTGTTACGGAAACGGATACGGAGCCGGGAATAAGATAGAGGGAACGGATAACAGATTTGGAGGAAAGTTCATGCTGAGAGCAGAAGTAACAAAGCATTTGCAGGTGGATATCATACCATTCTGGCAGGGCATGGAAGACAAGGAGTTCGGAGGGTTCTACAGTTATATGGGGTATGACCTGAAACTGAATAAAGAGGCGGTAAAGGGCTGTATCTTAAACAGCAGGATCCTGTGGTTTTTCTCGAATGCTTATCTGGTCTTAGGGAGAAAAGAGCTTCTTGAAAGTGCAGGCTGTGCATTTCGCTTTTTAAAGGAGCATTGTCTGGACCGAGAATACGGCGGCGTCTTCTGGTCGCTTACATACAAGGGGGAACCGGAGGATACCACGAAGCACACTTATAATCAGGCGTTTGCAATCTATGCCTTGTCGTCCTATTATGACGCATCGAAAGATGAAGAAGCAATAGAAACCGCATGGGGACTGTATCATCTGATCGAAGAAAAGTGTACGGATGAGTATGGCTATATGGAAGCTTTTGAGAGAGATTTCCATCCGGCAGATAACGATAAGCTTTCGGAAAACGGCGTGATGGCTGAAAAGACCATGAATACACTACTGCATGTATTTGAAGCCTACACAGAGTTGTATCGTGTAACAGGGAACGAATGTGTGGCAGACAGGCTTCGCCATATGCTGGACCTGATCGCTGATAAAGTCTATAACCAGAGATTGGGGCGTCAGGAGGTGTTCTTTGACAGGACATGGAATACGCTGATCGACCTTTATTCATATGGACATGATATTGAGGCCGCATGGCTGATCGACCGGGGGTTAGAGATCCTGAAGGACAGCTCTTACACAGAAAAGCTGGGGCCGATCACAAGAACCATTACAGAGAACATTTACGATCGGGCATATATAGACCATTCCCTAGTAAATGAGGCGGAGAATGGAGTTGTAGATACAACTCGTGTCTGGTGGGTACAGGCAGAAGCAGTGGTGGGATTTTTGAACGGTTATCAGAAAATGCCGCAGGAACGAAAGTTTCTGGAGGCAGCAGAAGACATCTGGCGATATATCAGAGATTGGATGATTGATAAAAGGCAGGGTTCAGAGTGGTTCTCGGAATTGGACAAAGACAGGAATCCGTCTGATAAGCCGATCGTAGAGCCGTGGAAGTGCCCGTATCACAATGGGAGAATGTGTTTTGAGGTAATAAGGAGGCTTAAAGATGCTTCATAGACAGTATTATGTAGAACAAGAGAAGGTGGAGCGGCTGATCTCAAGAAAAAATCAGAAAAGCGGCTTTTATAATGGAATATATGACAGATACGAGTATCCGGTGCTGACAAGAGAGTTTGTGCCGGTGCATTGGAGATATGATCTGGATGACGAGACGAATCCGTATTTTATGGAGCGGTTGGGAGTCAATGCGGTGATGAACTCCGGAGCGATATACCTGAATGGAAAATATTATCTCGTGGTGCGCGTGGAAGGAAATGACAGGAAATCCTTTTTCGCGGTGGCGGAGAGTGATACGGGGATTGATAATTTCCATTTCTGGGACTATCCGGTAGTGCTGCCGGATATCTGCCCCGAAGAAACGAATGTATACGATATGCGGCTTACACAGCATGAGGATGGATGGATCTATGGATTGTTCTGCTCGGAGAGTAAGGATGAAGAAGATCCGGATCTGTCTGCGGCAGTGGCGGCGGCAGGGATCGTCAGGACGAAGGATTTAAAAACATGGGAACGGCTTCCTAACTTAAAGACGTTAAACTCTCCCCAACAGAGGAATGTGGCGCTCCATCCGGAATTTGTGGATGGGAAATACGCATTCTATACAAGACCGATGGATGGATTTATTGAAACCGGCAGCGGCGGCGGGATAGGATTTGGTTTATGCGAGGATATCTGCCATGCAGTGATTGATGAAGAACGGATTATCAGCAGGCGGATCTACCATACCCTCACAGAGTCGAAGAACGGAGCCGGAGCGCCTCCGATCAAAGGAAAGAAATGCTGGATCCATATTGCCCACGGCGTGCGCAATACAGCGGCAGGGCTTCGCTACGTGCTGTATGTGTTTGGAACGGATCTTGAGGAACCGTCCAGAGTTATTGCAGAGCCGTCCGGTGTTTTTCTTGTTCCGCTTGGGAATGAAAGAGTCGGCGACGTATCTAATGTAGTGTTTACAAACGGAGCGGTTGCGAGAGAAAACGGCGATGTATATATATACTATGCCTCCTGTGATACCAGGATGCATGTGGCGTCGACAACCGTAAATAAATTGGAAGATTATCTCTTTGGAACGCCAAAGGATCCGCTTCGGTCAGCAGATTGTGTAAGACAGAGATGTGAACTGATCGGACAGAATCTAGAACTTTTGAAGCGGTAAAATAGTTCTGCCTGTGCGGTTGGAAGGTTGTTCAAGGGATGGAAGTTTTGCTGTTCCCTTCCTGTGCACTGGAAATAGATCTTCGACCGTACAGGTGGAAATAGTTCTTCATATATGGATGCGCCCGCAAAATAAAAAAATCAGAGGAGGGACAGATTAGATATGAAAAAGTATCTGAGGGACATAAAAGAAAAGACCTCCGGTATGACAAGGAGAGAAACATGCTCTTATATATGGTCTTATTATTGGTATCATATAATGATATTTATTTCTGTCATTGCTCTGATTCTTTTATTTGCGGCGCATTATGGACTGGGAAATAAAAAGCCCTTATTTACCTGTCTTATGATCAATCAGGGGCTGGATGAGGCAAGGGATCTGAGGATCCGTGATGAATTTGCACAAAGAGCGGACCTGCCGAGAGAAAGGGTGGTGATTGATTCGGATTATAATTTTTCTTACGGCCAGTTTCGGCTGGAGGGGACGAATGAAAGCTCTTATGAGAAATTCTTTTTTCAATGGCGAAACCAGGAGATTGATGCAGTGATCTTGTCGGAGAGCTTCTATAAGCATTGCAGAGAAATGGGAGGGGATTTCCGGGTATTGGCAAATGAGATGTCAGAGGGGACAGGAAATAGATTACAGGCATATATGGACGAAGGGGAATGCAGGGCGGTGGTTCTTGGAACGGATTTATATACAGAAAAGATTACAGGAAAAGAAGATGAGAAGCTTTTGCTGGCGTTCCCGGAGTATGGAAACAGCTCGGAAAACAGCTTGAAGGAGAGTCGAATATTTTTAGAATATGCGTGTGAAAAATTGCAAGAAGAGACGGGAGGTGGTATTCTTGAAGAAATTTTCAATTGAGCGTCCGTTTTTTGAGTTTATGGGCAGCCTTGGCGACTGGATGATCCTGAATGTTTTATTTGTGGTTACGTGTCTGCCTGTTATCACGATCGGAACATCGCTTACGGCTATCTATCAGGTGTCTTTAAGGCGTATCAGGAAAGAAAGCCGGTATGCGGCAAAAGAGTATATCCAGGCGTTCAGGCAAGAATGGAAGGACAGCACGAAGCTGTGGATGATATTTTTATGTACGGGCGGGATCCTGCTGTTTGACGTTTTGTATGGGAAGAATCTTCCGGGGATATGGAACATTGCAATTGGATGCCTTGTGGTTTTGTGGATGTTTTCATTCACTTATGCATTTCCTTTGCAGGCGAGATTTAAGAACAGCATTAAAAATACGATCATCAATGCGTTTTACCTTGCATTTCGTAATCTGCCGGTTACGCTCCTCATGGCGGCGCTTAACTGCATTCCGGTTATATGCGCTGCGTTGGGGGAATTTGTGGTGATGGCTTCGATGCCTGTATTCTGTATCATTGGATTTGCAATGATCACCTGGCTTAACAGTCTCTTCCTGACCGTTATTTTTGATAAATTTATATACGATGGAGGCAAGAATCGTGTGGGTTAAAATGAATGATGAGAGATTATCTTACAGTGGAAGAATCGACTGGAGTGAAGGGGAATGTCCGGTCTTTATTTATCCGTGTACATGGGTGAAGCTGCGTTTTACAGGGAATCGGCTGAAGCTCCATATAGAGAATCATCAGGCATACTGGGACAATTATATGGGCTGTATTCTGGATGGAAAGCAGTTGTCCCTGGCGCTTCCCAAAGAGGGAAGGGGGGTTCTTACGGTTCCGGTTGAGCAGGAAGAGAAGACGGAGCATGAGGCGCTTATCTTTAAAAGGCAGGATGCCTGCCATGAGGTAAAGTTCTTTGGGATAGAACTCGCAGACGGAGCCAGGGTGTTTAAAACGCCTGAGAAGCCGGCAAGAAGAATTGAGGTATACGGAGATTCCGTATCGGCAGGCGAGGTGTCAGAAGCTGTGGAATACACAGGATGCGAGGATCCTAAGCATAATGGGGAATACTCCAATAGCTGGTATTCTTATGCCTGGATGACAGCCAGAAAATTAAACGCGGAGATCCATGATATTGCCCAGGGCGGGATAGCGCTCATGGATGGTACGGGATGGTTCCACGCTCCGGACTACATAGGGATGGAGACGGCGTGGGATAAGCTCCGCTATAATCCGGAATTGGGAAAGACTTTGGACTGGGACTTTGGGAAGTATGATCCGCAGCTTATCATCGTTGCAATCGGACAGAATGACAGTAATCCGGAAGATTACATGAAAGAGGACTTCCATGGGGAAAAAGCAGAAAAATGGAGACGGCATTATAAGGGGTTCCTGAATCAGCTTAGAACGATATATCCGTCGGCTTATATCGTTTGCTGTACGACACTTCTGCGCCATGACAAGGCATGGGATCAGGCGATCGGGCAGGCAGTGGAAGAATTGCAAGATGAGAGGATTACACAATATTTGTTTGGACGGAACGGAGACGGGACGCCGGGGCATCTCAGGATAGCAGAGGCGGAAGAAATGGCGGATGAACTCGCGGCGTATATTGAAGATCTTAACATAGAAGGATGGGAGTAAGAAGGATGAAACAAGTTGATTTGACAAGATTAAAAAATTGTATGCGCAGAGCCATGAAAGGAGAGAAGCTGACGATCGGGTTTTTCGGTGGTTCGATCACACAGGGATGTTTGGCGGCAGAGCATGAGAGGGCGTATTCTTACCGTGTGTTTCAGTGGTGGAAGGATACCTTTCCCCAGGCGGAGATTTCTTATGTGAATGGAGGGATCGGAGGAACGACTTCGTATTTTGGGGTTTCGAGGATATGGCAGGATCTGCTGATGTATCAGCCGGATGTGGTTGCGGTGGATTTCAGCGTCAATGACAGAGAAGGACAGGAAGCGTTCTTTCAGGAAACCTATGAAGGAGTGATACGGAGGATCCTGACCTGTCAGTCAAAACCGGCAGTGATAATTCTGAATCATGTAAATTACGATTCAGGAAGCAATCTTCAAGCATGTCATAATGAAGTTGGAGACTGGTATGGTATTCCTCATGTCAGCATGAAAGATACGCTGTACCAAAGGATGAAAGAAGGCGTGTATCAGAAAGAGGAACTGACACCGGACGGGCTGCATCCCAGTGATAAGGGACATGAGCTGGCAGCCGGTGAGATCATCTCTTTCCTCTGTAAAGTAAAAGGAGATATGGGAAAGGAAGATGAGGAAAAAGCATTTCCAGAACCGATGACGGCAAATGCATACGAACATGCCAGAAGGCTTACGGTGCGGGAGGTCTTGCCTGAACTTCCGGGATTTCGGATTGATACGGACGAGAAAACAGGACATCTGGATATCTTTAAGAACGGATGGATCGGCAAAATGCCGGGAGACCGGATCGTGTTTGAAGAGGAGGCAGCCTGTATCGGAATACAGTTCCGGCAGTCGGTAGAACGTCCGGCTCTGCGGGCGAAGCTGATACTGGATGGGGACGAGGAACATGCCTGGATACTGGACGGTAATTTTGATGAGGATTGGGGAGACTGCGCACAGCTGGTTTCGATCCTCCATCATGGAGAGCAAAAAAAACACCGTATTGAGATAGAGGTTCTGGATGATATGTTGGAGGATGCGACGCCGTTTTACCTGATGTCGCTGATTCTTTCGTGATTTTTTAGAAGCTCAAAGGCACCGCGGGAATAAATATATGAGATGAAAATAGGAGGATATTTCAGGTATGGATGCAAGGGAAATCTATGAATTCTGGCTCACAGATTCTTATTTTGACGAGAAAACGAAGGAAGAGCTGAGGAGTATTGCAGAGGATGAAAAGGAGATAGAGGAACGGTTCTACAAGGAGCTGGAGTTTGGAACAGGAGGCCTGCGCGGGATCATCGGCGCAGGTACAAATCGTATGAATATCTATACCGTGCGTAAGGCAACGCAAGGGCTAGCAAATTTTATCATCAGGGAACAAGCGCAGGAAAAGGGTGCGGCGATTGCTTATGATTCCCGGAATATGTCTCCTGAATTTGCAGAGGAAGCGGCTCTGTGCCTTGCGGCGAACGGGATCAGAGCTTATATATTCCCGTCTCTTCGCCCCACGCCGATGCTGTCGTTTGCGCTGCGGAAGCTTGGATGTATTGCAGGGATCGTGGTAACGGCGAGCCATAATCCGCCGGAATATAATGGATATAAAGTATACTGGGAGGATGGCGCGCAGATTACATTTCCTAAGGATAAGGAGATCATCGGGGAGGTAAAGGGCATCACAGATTATGCACAGGTGAAGACAACGTCGCGGGAAGAGGCGCTAAAGACTGGTTTTTACCAGGTGATCGGTGAGGAAATCGACGACGCGTATATGGAGGAGCTGAAAAAACTGGTCCTGCATCCGGAGATCATCCGGAAAGAAGCAAAAGATCTGAAGATTGTCTATACGCCGCTCCATGGAACGGGAAATATTCCGGTCAGAAGAGTGCTCCGGGAGCTTGGATTTGCCAATGTCTGCGTGGTAAAAGAACAGGAATTGCCAGACGGTAATTTCCCTACTGTCTCGTACCCCAATCCGGAAGATAAGAATGCGTTTGCTCTGGCTCTTGGATTGGCGAAAGAGGTGGATGCGGATATCGTATTGGCGACAGATCCGGATGCGGACCGTCTTGGCGTATATGCAAAGGATACAAAGACAGGGGAATATGTAAGCTTTACCGGAAATATGTCCGGGATGCTGATTCTGGAGTACCAACTTTCACAGAGAAAGGAGCTGGGACTGCTTCCGAAGAACGGAGCCGTTGTCACAACGATCGTGTCCGGCAAGATGGCAAGAGAGGCTGCAAAAGCCTATCAGGTGGAGCTGATCGAGACTCTGACAGGCTTCAAATATATCGGAGAACAGATTAAATTCTTCGAGCAGAATCAGGAAAAGGAATATATATTTGGTTATGAGGAGAGCTACGGATGCCTTGTGGGAACCCATGCACGCGATAAGGATGCGGTCGTGGCGGTGATGGCGCTCTGCGAGGCGGCGGCTTATTACAAGAGCCAGGGAATGACATTGTGTGATAAGATGCAGGAATTGTTTGAGGTATATGGATATTATAAGGAAGATCTGTGTACCGTGACTCTAAAGGGACAGGATGGGGCGAAACAGATCGATGCAATCATGGAAAAGCTTCGTCTGGATGTGCCAAAGAGCATTGGCTGTATGAGAGTGACACAGTTCAGAGATTACAGGGAAGACGTAAAGCTTGATATGGCAAGCGGGAAAAAGACTGGTACCGGGCTCCCGAAATCTAATGTGCTGTATTTTGAACTGGAAAATAGTGCATGGTGCTGTGTGCGTCCGTCCGGCACAGAGCCGAAGATTAAATTCTATGTGGGCGTAAAGGGGAAAAGTGAAGAAGATGCAAAAGCTTTAATGCAGAATATTACAGAAGATGTAACCCGCTGCACCGTCGGTTTGCAGACGCATAGCTGATACGAATATCAAGCACTGTCAAGATCAATGTAATGGCGTACAAGGAGGATATGATGGGATTTTCAGAGAATTTTGTGTGGGGCGCGGCAACCAGCGCCTATCAGATAGAGGGCGCGGTAAAGGAAGATGGGAAAGGCGAACATATATGGGATGTGTATGTAAAAGAGCCGGGGCGTATATATGGCGGACATAATGGAAACAGCGCATGCGACCATTACCACAGATTTCGTGAAGACGTAAGCATTATGAAGGAAATCGGCATTATGGCTTATCGCTTTTCTATCGACTGGTCAAGAGTCCTGCCGGAAGGTTTTGGCTCTGTGAATGAGAGAGGTATCGCTTTTTATGATTCGTTGATCGATGAGCTGTTGAAAAATGGGATCGAGCCGTATATCACCCTGCATCACTGGGAACTCCCGTATGAGATTTACAAACGGGGAGGATGGATGAATCCTCAGATCGTTGAGTGGTTTGGAGAATATGCAAGGCTTATTGCCGGGCGGTTCAGCGACAGGGTGACTCATTTCTTTACCCTGAACGAACCGCAGTGCTTTGTCGGCCTGGGATATTTGACGGGCGATCATGCGCCGGGAGTCAAAGCGCCCTTGCGAGATACTTTCGAAATGGCACATAATGCGCTGAAGGCGCATGGAAGGGCAGTGCAGATGTTACGGCAGTATGGGAAACAAAGGCTGACTGTGGGCTATGCGCCTACCTGCGGGATGTGTTACCCTGAAACAGAGAAGGCGGAAGACATTGAAGCGGCAAGACAGGCGTTGTTTGCCATGAATCAGGATGACCAGAACTGGACATGGAATGTATCCTGGTGGTCAGATCCGGTGCTGCTTGGAAATTATCCGGAAGAAGGGCTTAAGCGGTATGAGCCATACCTGCCCAGAATAACGGACGAGGATATGAAGCTGATAGCAGAGCCGATTGATGTATATGGACAGAATATATACAATGGACGGTGCATTCGCATGGGCAGGGACGGTATGCCAGAAGAAGTGAAACGCTGTGAAGGTTTTCCTAAGACTGCTGTTTTGTGGCCGGTGACGCCGGAAGCTCTTTACTGGGGACCTAGATTCTTATATGAGCGGTATCGGAAGCCCATATATATAACAGAGAATGGGATGTCCTGCCATGATGTTGTTTCGATAGACGGCAAGGTACATGATCCGAACCGGACGGACTTTTTGGCAAGGTATCTTAAGGAGCTTAAAAGAGCGGCGGGGGAGATTGATTTAAGAGGATATTTCCATTGGTCTCTTATGGATAATTTCGAGTGGGAGAAAGGGTATTCGGAGCGATTCGGCCTGGTGTATGTGGATTATCAGACACAGAAAAGAATGAAAAAAGATTCTGCGTACTGGTATCAGGATGTGATTCGAAGTAATGGAGCTAAGTTATGAGTATATTAAAATTAAAACCAAGCTGTAAAGACTATCTTTGGGGCGGCAGCAGACTTGTAGAAGAATATGGAAAAGAGTATGACGGAGAGGTGCTGGCAGAAACGTGGGAGTTATCCTGTCACCCGGACGGGCCGTCTGTGATACGGAATGGGAAATATACGGGCAGAACGCTGTCAGAATATATTGAGCGGGAAGGAAAAGATGTCCTTGGAACACATTGCAGAAGATTCAGGGATTTCCCGATTCTGACAAAGTTCATTGACGCGAAGGATAATCTATCCATCCAGGTGCATCCTGATAACCGATATGCTTTGAAGAATGAAGGGCAATACGGCAAGACGGAGATGTGGTACGTCATGGATGCCGGGAAGGAAGCATTTTTATATTACGGATTCAAGAAAGAGATCAGCAGAGAAGAGTTTGCAAGACGGATTCAGGAGGATACGCTTCTTGAGGTGCTGAATGCGGTGCCGGTGCAAAAAGGCGATGTATTATTTATAGAGTCAGGAACGATCCATGCGATCGGAAAGAATATTCTGATCGCGGAGATTCAGCAGAATTCTAATGTAACCTATCGTGTATATGATTATGGCAGAGTCGGAAAAGACGGGAAAAAGAGAGATCTGCATATAGAGAAAGCGCTTGCGGTTACAAACAGGATTCCGATCGTTAAGGATAATAGCAGTTACCCCCATGTGGCAGACTGTGATTACTTTACCGTGGATAAACTGAATCTGGACGGGAAGGTTATGAGGGAGCTTACAGGTGAGGTGTCAGAGGAATCCTTTGCCAGTATCCTGATGCTGGACGGGGAAGGGATCATTGAAAATGAGGGAGAAACTCTGGGCTATAAAAAAGGAGACAGTTTTCTTCTGTCGGCAGGGAGCGGGAAATATACGATAAAAGGGACGTGCGACGCCCTGATCACGACGATCCGGGAAAAAGCAGCGCAGGTAAGGGTAGGAATTGCGATAGGCGGAACGGATACCAGAATCGGTCTGATAGATGTCCATCAGCATGTGATAGCAGAACGGACGATAAAAACCAATGCAGAACGTCCGGCAGAAGAAGTGGTTGAAGAGATCGGGAGGACGGTCCTTGCGCTTTTGGAACAGCAGAAGATCCCTATGGATCAATGTGTGGGAGCAGGAATCGGCGTACCGGGTACGGTGGACAGAAAACAGGGAGTTGTCCGCTATTCGAATAATATCAGATGGGAAGATGTAGACATCGTAAAAGAGATGGGAAAATACCTGCCGATACCTATCTATATTGCGAATGACGCGGACTGCGCGGCTCTGGGCGAGGTCACGGCAGGGGCAGGCAGGGATTATCAGGATGTTATCATGCTTACGCTCGGAACGGGCGTAGGGGGCGGAATTATTCTGGACGGCAATATCTATGAAGGAAAGGGGATCGGCGGAAGCGAACTGGGGCACATGGTGATTGTGGAAGACGGAGAGCAGTGTACCTGCGGAAGAAAAGGCTGTCTGGAAGCGTATGTTTCTGAGACAGCGCTGATCCGGGACGTCAGACGTGCTGTGGGAAAAGAGCTGACGTCGGAGGCAATCTTTGCAGCGGCGAAGAAGGATGAGGCGGTGAAGGCGGTCGTGGATTCCTATATAAGAAGGCTTGGAACAGGGATCGTGAATATCGTGAATATTTTCCGCCCGCAGCTGGTATTGCTTGGCGGCGGCGTTTCTGTTCAGGGGGAAGAGCTTATAAAACCAGTGGAAGAAATTATGAGACAGGGGTGCTTTGGAAAAGAAAAGAGCGAGCTTCCTCAGATTAAAATTGCATCGCTTGGGAACGAGGCGGGGATGATCGGGGCGGCTGGTTTGATATGATGGAGGCAATACGAGGAACGCGCCAGGGCTGCGAAAAAGACCAAGATTGACGCAAAGAAAGCGGCTAGACGGCAGGAGGATACAGAACGAGGAGAATTTTACATTAAAATTTTAAGGGGCAGATATGACTCGCACGAGTCATACCTGCCCTGTTTGGAACCATCTATTTCCCGACAGCCCCGTTTAATGACAGGCGTGTGAAAAGACCTCTGCTGGACGACGGCTTTTTTCTTTTGCTGTCGTGCGGCAGATTATTATTCTATATTCATTTCTAAATGTCCTGTAAAATTGTTTCCAATAACGCCAATATAGTTCCCGCCTTCCGGCAATGTTATTGTTTCGGAATAGCTGCCAGTTGCTTCAAGCAGGATTACCGGATCATCGCTGCCAGAAACCCAAAACACTTGCGCTGTTCCCTCGGTAATTTCCAAGTCACAGGAAACAGAAATATCTTTGCCATTTTCACGCTCAATAGAAGTTCCGCCAAAGAGATATTCTGTTTTAGAAAAATCCTTATAATCTGCCGTATACGTCCCGGTATAGCAATCTTCCCCATATGTCCGATTTCCTTTAAGTAAAAAATTGCTTGTGAGTGCTGCATTTCCGGCTGTTTGGACAACACTATTATACTGATCTAAGATTTCATCTTTTGAACACCCTGCAAGTGTCAAACTAAATATTAAAATACTTATTGAAAGGAAATGGAAACGTATTCTCTTATAGCACATATCATCAGCCTTTCTATTTTTTAATTCCAAACCTATAACTGCCCTTATTCACTCGTTGGTGCTGTATAATTGCTTTGCACAACGGCAGGAAGTTCATCATATTGCACCTCTTTCCATTCAAGAACACCTCGGATCGGCATTACCGTTAAACGGATAAAAGCTCCCTCTTTCAATTCCTTTGATGTTCCGAATGTAATGTCTTTTCCTTTTCCATTCTCATCGTAAGAAAATAAAGTGTATGAGTAATCCATACTCCCACTAAAGTTAATTACACCGCCTTTTGATTCGGTCTGTTCTATTTTACTGTTATCAATCTGTGAAAAATAGTATGTGCTGCCAGTTCCCGAAAGAAACCACATACAAAAACCAATAAAACCTACAACAATTATTACAACTACCGCAATCCCGATAGATAATTTTTTCTTCATTCCTATATCCTCCGCTTACCAACCTTTTTTTGTTATTGTTTTTTTGTGCTTTTTTGCTGCCTTGACTGGCACGTTTCCTTTTGCCGTGAATACGAAAACAGCAGTAATCATCAATACGGCAATCATGCTAAACAGACAGATTAACACATTCCAATGTACAGCCGGATCGTAGCTTCTGTAACTGATTAAGCCTAAACTTGCAGTAACAGGATAAACATTTGCTAACGCAGCATTTCCAGAGGCAAACATACCGCCATAGCCATAAACAAAAGCAATAATCGTTCCAAGCATATGTCCGTTTGGTATACGGGCAGCGAATGCAATTACAGGCATGACTGCAATATACAAAAACAGACAGTTGAGAATAATCTGAATAAATGTCTGTAATACTGATGTTACAGACATTCCCGAAAATCCCATCATCAAATTGGCAATTACCGTGAATGTCGCACTTACCATCCCAAAAAATAAAGAAAGCAGCGCACATACAAGCAGTTTCCCCCACAACAGGCTGCTATAAGGAACAGGAATAGTCATAATACTTTTCAGCGTATCGTCTTTTCCTTCCCTTGCTATGATATATCCGGCAATGAGGGCAATGCACATGGGGAAAATCGTTGTGACATTATTTTTGATTACCTGCTCTGTAAAAAAGGAAAATGTCCAAACCGTTCCGTCCAATGCAGTTGTGGAAAAAAGTGTTAATACGACGGAGAGCAGCATTAGAAAAACACCTGCCCATATCATATGATACCGCTTTAATTTCCATATTTCGGTCTTAACCATGCGAAACATATCATTCATCCCCTCTCTTTTTATACATATAATCAATCACTATAACGGAAAGCAAAGCGATAACGGCTAAAATAGTGATTGTCTGAAATGTAGTCGGAATTAAATTTTCCAACATCCCCACACCGTCCATAGTGCCATGCGCGGTTAAATTTCCTGCGCTCCATAGGGTTGTAAGCGGAATTGGCATTAGCCAGCACATCACTTTAGGTAGTGCGCCAAAAGATGATTCGGCTGTCATACTTAAAACACTGTAAAAAACACACAATAAAACAGAAAATATATAGTTCTTGCTAAAGAAAACGACAAGGACGATTAACGGCAGCGTCCCGGCTGTAATAAAAATCCCCATTTCCAGAGCAAAAAATAATCTGTAAGCAATATTGTTTACTTCTGCAATCAGCCCGCCGCAAAGGATTGTTATAAGAGCCGATGTCAGACTGAAAATAATTCCAAAAGAGAACAGGACAATAATCTTTGCCAAAATCATCTGTGTGCTTGTTATGGGAATTGTTCGCAGATTTTTGAAAGTATCATTATCCCGTTCCATAAAAAAGAGCATGGCTGCAATCACCCCGATCATGCACGGTAAAAGCAATTCTACTCCATAGCCCATAACCGACTGAAAGTAATCATTGAAAATCGCTATCTTACTGTCATATCGTTCTGCTGTCTGCGGCATTGTCATCAATACTGTCAGCGGCACGGGAAATAAAAACGCAGAAAGAACAACTAGCCATATAAATTTTTTGCGCTTTAATTTTGCAAATTCGCACATAACAAGTTTAAGCAATCCCCTCACCCCCTGTTACACGTTTGAAGTAATCTTCAAGGCTTTCTTCGCAAGTATGGGCTTCCGATACTTCTAAACCATTTTCCACAAAAGCAGTAACAATTCTTCCTATTGGTAAATCAAGATTATGCACCTGTATATTGTGGTCGTCCTGTATGGTAAACCGGCTCTCATGGAAAATACGTTCTAAAATTCTTGCCGCCTGTGCCGTATCAGAAACAGTAAACCGGATATGCTTGCTGCTCTTTGCTTCCAGTTCTGCAAGACTTTCTTCTTCCAGCAATGTACCGTGGTCAATAATGCCTATATCGTCTGCCAAAAGTGCAATTTCGGAAAGAATATGGCTGGAAATCAATATTGTTTTTCCACGCTCATTGCAGAGATCACGGATAAAGGAACGGACTTCTGCAATTCCAATCGGGTCAAGACCGTTGATCGGTTCGTCTAAAATCAAAAGCTCCGGGTCGTGCATAATGGCAAGTGCAATCGCCAGCCGTTGCTTCATGCCAAGTGAATATTGGGAAAACAGCTTTTTATCTTTGTAAGGCAGACCAACTAAATCAAGTGCGTTTTTAATTGCGCCTCGGTTCGGCACTCCCCGCAGGGTAGCAAAAATGCGCAGATTTTCGGTGGCTGTGAGATTAGGATAGAAGCCGGGGGATTCAATCAGACTGCCAATACGGGGCAACAGCTTTTTTTCATTTGCCTGTAAGGGCTTCCCCCAAATCGTCACTTCCCCGGAAGTTGGCTGTGTAAGTCCAAGCAACATCTTCATAGTCGTTGTCTTTCCGGCTCCATTTCTGCCGAGCAGACCATAGATACGCCCTTTTTGAACGTGAATGTTCAGATTGGCAACACTTTTTTGTGTTCCGTATTGCTTTGTAAGATTTTTCGTTTCAATTACATATTTGCTCATTGTGAAACCTCCTTTTTATGTCTGCCATTCTATCACGCCAACCTTGCATTAACCTTGCACCAATCTTGCATTAACCTTGCAATTTTTAGAACGCAGACTTTTACAAATAATTACTCCCGCCATAAGGGGCGGGAGCTGATTAGTCTATCAACGGGAAAAACAGGGTGAAAATTGTTCCTTTTCCCGGTGTGCTGTCTACAACTATTGTTCCGTTTAATTTTTCAACAAGTTCATGTACGATAGACAGACCAAGACCGCTGCCTTTTTCAGACCGCCCTTTATCGCATTTATACAGCCGATCAAAAATATGCTTTAAGTCCTCCTTGTCAATCCCTATTCCATTATCAGACAGGAGAATTTTTATATTCCTGTTCTGTTCCGATAAAGCTATTTCAATTTTATCTGCATGGCTATGGGAGATTACATTTTGTATAAGGTTGTTTAATATCCGCATATATCCGTCCGGGTCAATCTGCACCCGGAAAGGCTGTTCTGGAATGTCAATCGTGAAATCTACCTGTGTATCTTCAAATATCGGTATCCAGTCAATTAGTATATTGCGTGTCAGCTCTGTTAAATCAATCTCCGCTATGTTCATGGAAAATTCATTAGAACCTAACTTAAACCAATCAAAAAGCACGTCTATATATTCTTTCAAGTCATGCGCTTTTAGGCGGGCAGTTTCTATATAGTCGTCACGTTCTTTTCCGTCTACAATCCCTTTGTGTGCAGCGTCCAAATACCCAATCAGTGTGGTAAGCGGTGTCCTTACATCATGGGAAAGGCTCGTCATAAGCTGCCTGTTTGTTTCGTCCGTCTGGTGATAGGCAGAAAGCCTTTTTTCATAAGACAGGATAATATCGTTGATTGCATAAGCAAGAGGGGCAATAAGCTCATGTGTTTCTGCTAAAATACGCCTGTTTCCATTCCCATTTTTTATATCTTCCAAAGCGTCAAATATTTCCGAAATCTGCTTTTTTACACGCCGGACGGTCAGCGCAGAACTGCAAACAGATAAAAGGAGAATCACTATTCCAATCACAATGATAGCTTCTGTATACAACGGTCACACCTCCTTGCTGAAACGGTAGCCAATCCCTTTTACTGTCTGTATATATTTAGGGCTTCCGGGATTTTCTTCTATTTTTTTCCGTAAACGACTAATGATTGCCATAATATTACTATCATCATACACATATTCTTCGCCCCATACCTTTTCATATATTTGCTGTTTTGTTAGTATTTTTCCCTGATTTTTAGCAAGGAACAGAAGAAGATCAAACTCTTTCGGGGGAAGTTCATATTCTCCATTTATTGTAATAATGGAACGGCTATTAAAATCAATCGTCAACCCGTCAAACTCAAATCTCTGTGTCTGTCCGTCTTTTTGGTTGAAGCGGGTATAGCGTCTAATCAATGAAACAATACGGGCAACCAGCTCGTCCATATCAAAAGGTTTTGTTAAATAATCATCGGCTCCCGCCCGCAAGCCACGCACTTTTGAAGCACTGTCATTTTTTGATGTAAACATTAAAATAGGCAGACTGCTTTCCTGTCTAATCTGTTCTAATGTTTCAAAACCATCGAAACCGGGCATCATTACGTCCAGTATGACAAGCTGGTATTCCTTGTCTTTTAGTTGCAGCAAGCCGGATTTCCCGGAATAGCAGCAGTCAGCTTCTATACTCTCTTGTAAAATACTTTGTTTAATCAATGTGCAAAGCTCTTTATCATCATCAATAATTAAAACTTTATTCATGTTTTTTCTTCCTTTCTGCTTTCAAGCGGGCATCTGTTGGTTTTTCAGCGTTCTTTGGTATCAACCACAAGCGGCTGAATTTTGCCACACCCGGTATGCGGTTTTCCTCACATAACTTTTGCACCCGTCTTTCTGAAATGCCCCATTTTTTCGCCGCTTCCGGGGCAGAAATAAACTCTAACATTTTCGGTCTCCCTCGCTTTCCTAAGTTCTATCGCTATAATTATATACGGTCAGCCGAATAAATTCAAGAAATTAAATAATGCTTGGCATTTTAATCGTCTTGTACGGTGTAAATGCTAAACCTTATACTCTGTTTGAGAATATCATTTTGATACTGATCTTTAGAATCTCTCTATAAATTTCCAATGTTTTTGTATGCCTGTTCCTTTCGTTTCCATTCCGGCGGCTGTATTGTTTTTCCGATATAGGGAGAGGGAAGGATAGGAAGGGAAAATTTATTTATATCTTTATTTAATTGCATTGGATTTTCCGACGTCGGATTACCCGGTATCGGAAAATCCAATATCGGACGGTTCATGTTGTGCCTTGCTCGGAAAATCGCCATAGATTCATTACGCAATAGAACGCCATTTTGCCGGGTTAAGGTATAAATCCTTGCCCTCTATAAAAATGCTCCCGGAAAGCCGCATATAACAAGGCTCTCGTTGCTCCTAATGCGTAACATAAGGGCATTAAAAAGCGGTGTTCCTGTTCTCCTACTACAATATATTTATGGTTAATATCCCTTACAGCCAGTAAGGAATTACCCATCTTGTTGCTTAAGCTGTTA
>ERZ808024.135-NODE-135-length-63545-cov-10.113490_pt1 | contig 63545 bp, 45 predicted proteins | sample MGYA00380181_ERZ808024 | MGnify/ENA primary metagenome ERZ808024 (study PRJEB31490, sample SAMN06133413) | mouse gut metagenome | isolation source: Z2_1 | host: mice | place: China: Chengdu | collected 2015-05 ...
TTCAAAAGAACGGATGCAGGTTCGTCGTTCTCATCTTGTGGTACAAGTTTGCCTTGGATGGCAAGATTGAGGATTTTGGACTTTGTCATGGACACAAGTGAAGCTAATGCCTTTTTATCTTCTTCAATTTCGTCTGCATACTTCAAATATTTATCAGCAGCAACAGCAATTTGATCCTGCTCATTTATTGGAGGTAATGGAATAAATAATTCTTTAAGTGAAGAGCCATTACAATTTGGTTGACCAACACCAACAGACTTGTCGGTAATCTGCTCCCAATAGCATTCACTATTAAAGAATTGATAAATATAGTCTGAACGCAAATTACCAAGTAGTTGTATTTTAATTAGATACGACGCATAAACGGCAGGATATGGTATCTCTTTAATTAAAAAAGATTTTCCAACCGTGGAACCGCTACGAGCAAAAACAATGTCACCTTTAGTGAGCAAAAATGCCGCTGGTTCCTCAACAGTTGTAAACGGAACGTTTTCCCAATTTACCTTACCATTTTGAATATCAGTAATACGTAGAAGCCTGTGTGTGCCTTGTGTTTTGGCGGAATTACTCAATCCATATTGAATAGCAGAACTAACACTCCCAAGTCGACACCACGCCCACCCCTCCGGCACCTCAAACGGTATCTCATCCTCAATACATTTTACGCTGCCGTCGGCGAACTTCTCATAATGTAAATTATCCTCACCTCGAAAGATAATCGTGTCGTTCTTTATATCCTTTGCTTTCAGCCTTCCTTCTTTAACCATTTGCTGCTTTTCTGCTCTTATTCTCTCCAAAAGAACCGATGCAGGTTCGTCATTTGGGTCCTGTGGAACTAATTTTCCTCTAATTGCCAAATCTAAAATTTTTTGACGCAATGCTTTTGTGTCCATAAGATATCTCCCTCTGTAAAATGAATATTTGACATTTTTATCACATATGCTATAATATAAATAAGTTAACTCGTGAAGGATTAAGGCTGGGTTCTCGAATGAGAGTAGGTGCAAACCAAGAATTCCTTTGCCCCTGGGGTTAGCTTATTTTTTCGCCTTTTTTAAATTTTCTACTATATTTCCCGAATCATGACGTATCTCAGAAACAATCAACTCAATCGCTGCCATAGAATATGTATACGAAGGCTGCGCATACTGTCTGTGTACGTAACAGTATTTTTCATTTTCCTTAAGACCATATACTTTATTAAACAAGTCAAAAATATATTGATTCATCTTAAAATCTATCCCAGCACTTTGCAACCTTCTGTTAATTTCTTTAATTGCCGTCTTCATCGTATATTTATGTGTATTATTGGGGTCTTTTATCTCTTTGATAATTTTGACACCTGTATCAGCATGATTATCAACATAAACAAGGGAAGTTGCTTTATTTTTATCTTTTGTAATATAATGTAAATGTTCTATCTTAATTGCAAATCCCTGATTATTTTCAGCAATCATAGGTTCAATCTGTGCATAAGTATCTAACAATTTTGTTGCTATTTCCTCTGGATATTTTGCTCTAATCGTATTTTCTTCCAGTGCTTTCATACTTACCGATAATGTAAGAAAATTCTGGGGAATAATTTCTGTCATATCTATTCCATGATATTCCTGCATTTTTTCAACAAAATTCAGAATACAAGCCTGAAATAGAGGAATATATACCATTTCATATTCCTCTGTCACAAAATGGGTGCTGGTATTCCTCAATTCTATAATTTTTAATAAATTTCTACGAACTGGTGCCTTTTCATTCGTAATAACTTTTTGCAGACATTTCTCTAAAGTAATTGTCCTGTTGGGATTATCATGATAGTATATACTATCTTCTCCCTGCGAAACAATCATGTATGCCTTTAGCATTAATTCCCACGCATTACAGATAAAAAAACTAAATCCCTCTACCCGATATTTAATTGTCGGTTTATTATATATTTCTATCGCCAGAATGAACGCTTCCTTAGACTTCTCAATTAATTTATCCGCTATCATGTTTCCTCCAAATCTCCAAGCAGTTCTTTTAATGCGTTTACCGCTTCGCTGATATTTGTTGCTTTCTCTTCTATTTCTCCCAACAATTCTGCTAATGTTCTGTCATCCGTGGTTTCGCCACTGCGAATCCATGTAATATCAAGACTTGTCTTATCCCTATCCAATATTTCCTCATAGGTATACTTTCTCCAACGTCCTTCCGGATTTTCTGCAGAATAGGTTTCCTTTCTATCCTGCATATGCCCCGCCTTATAACATTCTACAAATTCATCAAAATGACTTTTTTTCAATGGATTGGTCTTACCAAAAGAAGGCATATTTGAACGCAAATCATAAATCCAAACTTCCTTTGTGTTACCCGTATCTTTTCTTCCTCTATCAAAGAAAATCACATTCGTCTTTACTCCCTGTGCATAAAAAATACCGGTAGGCAACCTCAAAATTGTATGAAGATTGCACTTCTCCATAAGATCTTTCCGAATATTTTCCCCATCACCATCTGCAAAGAGCACATTATCCGGCAATACAACTGCTGCCCTTGCAGTTCCAGTATCTGTCCGCAAGGAACGATATATATGCTGCAAAAAATTCAACTGTTTATTACTGGTAAGAAATGTCAAATCATCGCGAGTTGCACGCTCCCCTCCTTTTTTTGTGCCAAATGGAGGATTAGTAAGCACAACATCATAACCCTTCATAGATTTTCCCGCATTAGACAATGTATCTCCAAGCTGAATATCACCGCCAATATCATGAAGCATGGCATTCATAAGTGCTAAACGATGTGTCTCATGCACAAGTTCCCCTCCGGTAAAGGCTTTATTTCTCTGAAATGCCTGTTCCTCTGCCGTAAGATCAAATAAATCATCCGTATGTTCTTTGACATACCGGTCTGCCGCAATCATAAAACCAAACGTTCCACAAGCAGGATCATTGCATTTTTCTCCTGGCTGTGGTGCTATGAGTTCTGTCATAACATCAATTAACACACGCGGAGTAAAATACTGTCCTGCACCTGATTTTTTCTCATTTGCATTTTTCTCCAGCAAACCCTCATAAAGATTCCCCAAACCTTCTTCTTTCGCACTATACCAATCCAAGGCATCAATATTAGAAATAATTTTTTTCAAATTAGCTGGTTCTTCGATATTAGAACGAGCACCGGAATAAATTTCGCGGATTCGTCCTGTTCCAAGTTCTCCTAAATCCGTAAGCAGATCATTATAAAATTTCTTTAATTCAATACCATCCCTTTTAATCAGCTCATCCCACCTGTACTGCTCTGGAATGTTTCCTTCTGTCTCCGTTTCTTTTGCCATTTTCAAAAAAAGTATATAGGTAAGTTCTGTAACATACTGATGATATGTAATTCCATCATCCCGCAACACATTGCATAAATTCCAAAGTTTCGATACGATTTCACTGTTATTCACTTAAGTTTCCTCCTGATTTCTAAGAAATTTCTATGCACTTTCGTAAAGCGCTTCGTTAATTTCATCAATGATTGTATCCAATTTATTTTCAAATGCCATATTGACTTTTTTAAAACCTCCCACATTCTTGAATGCATCTAGTTCAAATGTTTCCCGATTCAAAATCGTTTCATTTAATAGCTGCGTTTCAATACGATCTAGCCATTTTATCTGTATTGCATTCAACTCCGGGTGGTTTCTTTTTACTTTAACTACTGCCTTTTTAATCCTTTCTTCATGGCTGACAAGAGTATCCCCCAATGCTTGCTGCCTGATAAAACTAATAATATCCGCTGCAACATCCTGATTTGTCATCTGTTTCCATGCTGTATTAAGCATTTTTACCGTAAAATTATTTCTATCTAATTCCAATTTCAGGCTTCTTAATTCTGCTCTCGTCAGTTCCTTCGGTCTTTGGCATACAACCGACAAGGCTGCAATCTCATTCATGTTATTTAAAATGAACTGTTTGAATTCCTCCAGATAATCCTCTGGCTTTGTGGCATTTCCATACCCTCTTGTATGTCCATACAAAGTATCTTCATGGATACTATATACTTTTTCCTTTGGATGATATTGACAGGAATGGAATATGTCAAAGGCTGTTTTTCTATTCTGTATATACCTTGACACTTCTAATGCCTCCATATTTCTTATCTTTTTTAAAAATTCCTCTACAGAAACTCCCGCCGAATCCTTAAAATGTTCCTTTTGCGAATCTGTCATCTTTTTTTTGCTACGCTGTAATTTTGCAATAAGTACATCAATCTGACTCTGCTTCTGTTCTGCTGTTTCCAATTCCGAAATTCCATCAATTAACTCATCAAATGTAATTGTAGGGTTCACTACAACCGGTTTCATGGCACTTACCGGCTCTAATGCTTCATATACACCTACTGCATCGTATATCTCGAAATGGTCTTTTTTTATATCATCACACAATCTGGTGGCTCGCCCCATCATCTGTTCAAAAAGAATCCTGGATTTAATTCTACGCAAAAAAATCAATCTGGTAATTTCTTCCACGTCAATTCCTGTTGTAAGCAAATCCACTGTTACTACAATACTTGGCTTTGAATCGTTCTTAAAATGTCGGATTACTTCTAAAATTTTTTTCTTATTTTTCCCCTCAATAGAGCCTGTAATTTTCCTAATACAATCTTCATCGACACCTACCTTGGCATACATTTCTTTTAAAATCTGAACAATCATGTCCGCATGGGCATCATCAACTGCAAAAATAAGTGTTTTCCCTTGCATTCGATCTTCCGGATCAATTCCCATATTTCCAGCAGTGGGTTGTTCCGGTAAAAATATTTCTTTTAATACAGTCCTATTAAAATTCTCTGTAATAACTTTTCTATTAAAATCTTCCACCTCAAAATCCAGTTCATCTGTAAGTTCTTCACTATTTTCTAATTCCCCTGTTTCAGGATTATAAATAGGCACAACCTCCCCTGCTTTATACCGGATTCCATCATGACTAAGCTGCGTTTCTATTATATGAGGTGCATCATGGTCTACTAAGAATCCATCCACCACTGCTGTTCTGTAGCTATATGTATAAACCGGTGCTCCGAATATCTGCGTCGTATGAAGTGCAGGTGTCGCTGTGAGTGCCACTTTTACCGCATCAAAATATTCTATTACTGCGCGGTACTTACTCATAAAATCCCGCTGATCCCGATAGAGTAATTCTGCTTCCCCTAATTCTTTATCAAGGACGAATCCACGGTGCGCTTCATCTACTATGATTAAGTCATAATCCGAAACTGCGGGCATGGTATCTCCTTCATTATATAAAATTCTCTTTACAAGACTTTGCACGGTAGCAATCTGCACTTTAGTTTCTGAATCAAATTTCTTGTCTTCCAGCTCTTTGATATTGTAGATTTTATCCAAACTCATCAAATCTTCTAACTTGATTTCCTTAAAAGTATCAAGTGCCTGCTCTCCTAATGCAGTTCTGTCCACCAGAAAAAGAACTCTATGGAAACGTTTCGATTTTAGAAAACGGTATATCATTCCAAGAATTGTTCTGGTCTTACCGGTTCCAGTAGCCATCGACAAAAGAACCTCTCTTTTTCCTTCTGCAATTGCTTTTTCAACAGCTTGTATTGCCTCTATCTGATAATATCTGAGATTTAATCCGTCTTCGTCCTGTAAAACTCCATAATCCGTTTTCTCTAAAACCTTAGTTGCTTCCTCTATGTCTTTTTGCAATTCTTCCATAATCCCTTCCGGGCTCTTCCATCCCGGCAGTGCTTTTGGAGCTGCCTTACCACGCACGTCAAGCTCCCATATACCTGATTTTGTAGCAAGTTGCTTTAAATAAGGACGTCCGTTTGTCGCATACAAAAATGGTACATGATAATTTCCAAATTTAGTAATACAATACTTTTCCTGATCTTCCTTGGTAATTTGACTGGCATATTCTTTGCATTGTCCATCTAACACTGATGGTACATCCATGTGAGCTTTCTTCGCTTCAATAATGGCTACCATTGTCTCACCAACAAATAAAGCATAATCCACATATCCCCGCTTACCTACGGCAGAATCCACCTTCCACTCTGCAATCGCTTTATTATGACCTTTTTCCGGTTTACATCCTTTTGACTGTCTGATATTATTAGTATCCGCTTCCCAGCCTACTTCTCTTAATTGCATGTCAATAATCATTCGAGTATCATGTTCTGATAATGGATATCTTGTGGCATTAGCCCTTGCCTTATCTCTACGTTCAGCAGAGGCTTTCCCCTTCTTCTGTAACTCTTCAAGTTCTTTCTTTAAATCATTTATGTACGCTTCCTGCTCTTTGCTTTTTTCCTCAAGCCATGCTGCATCAATGGTTGTTTTCTCCGGCATAACAAAAGCCATCGGTTCATATGTATCATCACCATAGGTCTGCATAAACCACGATGCCAAATCATAAGTCAGTACCAAATTGTCTTTTGCCTTTTCCAATGACTCCATTCCCGCATGAACTGCTTCATTCCTTGTCTTTCTTAATACATATAAAATATTATCTATCTCTCTTGGAAGCAAATCATTTCGCTTTAATAGCTTAATTCTGTTAGCATGTGTATTGTCATATATGGGCTCTGCAATTCCATCATATGCAAGCATATATTCTACCATATGCTCCGCCAGCATTCCCATTTTTATAATGCACGTATTTGTATCCGAATACAAATATTGTTCCGCTAATTCACCTATTCTGGCAAGTTCCGCCCATTTATCGACTAAAAATTCAAAATTACTCATCCCATGCTTCCTTCTTATAATATTATATTATCAGAAGTTCTGTTGTAAAAAAATTTTTATATTCAATTTCTTCTGATATTAAAGAACCTCTAATTATAAATCCTACATTTACATACATCAAAGATTATATTTGTCTCAGATATTGTATCACAAATTCTCCCTTTTTCCAACACAATATCTATGCTTGTAAATACTAACAGCAACAGTTGAATTATTCGTAATTTTCCAAATCACCAAAAGTCCCACAGTCCCTGAAATTCAAGGTCTGCGGGACATGGTATCTCGTCCAATCCTAACTTCATACAAACTGGCTGTGGCTACCATAACTTATCACCAACAAGTCTTTCTATTCCTAAAACGGAAAAAATTCCTCCACAAGATTCTCCGGCGAAAACATCAGCACCACATAATCATAGTCCCCCGCCTCAATGGTCTCATAATAATCCCCCTCATAAAACCGGGGGTCAATCAAATCCACCGTATTGCATCGCAGGGAGAGAAACGCCGAAAATGGCACCGCAAAGGAATCCTTAATCACGCAGACCTTTATCCCCTCCGGCTGGTCTAAATTTTCAATATGGGAAAACGCCGGATTTCCGTACAGATACATGCCGTACATATCCGTATCAAAGGGCCGGCTGCTCTGTCTTATGACCGGAGTGGCAATCAGCGCCTCCTCAAACCTGCCCGTATACTGCAAATCCCCGGAAATGCTGTTCTCATAGTGATAACTCGTGGCAAACTTCGGATAAATCAACGTAAAATCGTCCACCTCCGTATAAAACCGCCCCGTCTTTCTCCCCATGGAACCTAAGAAAATATCCTCATAGGTAATAAAATTATAATTCTCCTTATCCTTATAAAACCCTTCCGGGTCTAAGGTCTCCCCGTAGCGTTCTTCTAATGTGTCACAGAATCGGGATGCCGCCCAGAATGCGGTCTGTATTTTCCAGTGGTGGTCCGTATTATAAAACACCTCCGACATAGGGATACCGCTGTCATCAAGATAATCCCGCAGATCAAGATACTCCACGCCATACCCTTCCAGGCGGTTTAAGAAATCATCCGCCGTCTCGTTTGCCATATTGTAGGGAATTCCCGTGGAAAACTCCGTGTACCCATGGATATATTTTGCAGGAGGCATCACGTATAAAAGTTTCGTATCGCCATCCTCCACCGCCTCCGCTAACTTCTTCGTCTTTTCCGCCTCCAGAGAAACATCATTGATTTCCGTGGTAAAATAAGTGTAGTAAAGCTTCCCGTCATGGTCCTTTACCACCTCAAAATTAGACTCTTCCTCTTTTCCCAGAACAAGCTGTAAATAACCGTAGGCGTCAATAAAAGAATATTTTTCCACCACATTTTCATCAATGGCAGTATTCACCTGAGACAAAAGCTCCGTCACCGTCCCTCCGCCTGCATACCAGTTTTCTATAGTTTCCTTTAAAATCGGAAGCTCCTTTCCGGCATTTAAGATGGCATACCCAAAAAGAAATGCCAGAAACAACAGCGTTGTTATTTTCTTTTTTCCTAATAATCGTTCCATTTCACACACCCTCTTGCCTCAATGAACTAGTAGTCGTCAATCGCCGTAGCCACCGCTACGACCCATTCCTCCGCCTTGCATAGGAAGCAATCATTCTTCGTCAATGTATCAGAAACTTAATATCCGTTGTACTAGAAATTAAAATAGATAAACGGATTGTAGCTGCCCTTCACCAGATAGGTCACACAAATCAGAAAAATCCCCATCATCAGCACCGGATAAAGCACATCGGCGACTGCAGTACGCACCTTTTTATTCACAATCAGATAATTAAACCGCTTGCCTATGGGGACACAGAAAACCGCTCCCAACAGAAAAAAGATTCCGTATTCCCTGAGGTACATCAGGACATAATCGCTGAAAAATCCGCTGCCTCCCAGCCCAAACATACATTTTATATAATTTCCCGCATAAATCAGATTTTCCGCACGGAAAATGACCCAACCCAGATTCACCACAAACATGGTATAGCACCATTTCAAAATTCCATGCCCCGGCCTGTTTTCCAAATCAATAAACCGCTCCAGCACCAGAAATACAAAATTAATCAGTCCCCAGACAATAAATGTCCATTCCGCCCCATGCCAAAGCCCTGTGAACAGCCACACCACCAGCATGTTGCGGATAACAATATCCATATTTTTCACCTTAGAGCCTCCCAGTGGAAAATAGACATATTCCTTAAACCACTTTCCCAGGGAAATGTGCCATCTGCGCCAGAATTCCCCGATAGAGCGGGATATGTACGGATAATTAAAGTTTTCCTCAAATTTAAAGCCAAACATCAGCCCCAGACCAATCGCCATATCCGAATAACCGGAAAAATCAAAAAGAATCTGCAGCGTATAGGCAATAGAACCCAGCCACGCCAGCGTCACCGGCATTCCACCCATCTGGTAGCTGTCAAAAATCCGGTCTGCCACAATGGCAAAGTTGTTGGAAAGCAACACCTTTTTTCCCAGTCCCGCAATAAAACGGCAAGTGCCCACGGAAAACTTATCCCAGCTTTCCTCCCTGTGCACAATCTGTTCATCAATAGAGGCATACTGCACGATAGGCCCGGCAATCAGTTGGGGAAAAAATGCGATATACAGCGCCACATAAAAGGGATTCTTCTGCACCCTTCCCTTCTTCCGGTAAACGTCCACCACGTAGGAAAGCGCCTGAAACGTAAAGAAAGAAATTCCTATAGGAAGCGTTAAATTCGTCAGCGGAATATCCCGGTTCATCACCTGACCCACATTCCGCAAAACAAAATCCAGATATTTAAAGACAAACAATAGTCCGAGATTTAAAACCGCTGCCAGCACCAGGAATGCCCTGACATAAGAACGCTCTCTGTAACGGTCCACCAGAAGCGCCAGAATATAATTAAGCAGAATAGACACCAGCATAATCAGCACAAACCAGGGTTCCCCCCAGGCATAAAAGATAAGGCTCGCCACCAGCAGAATGGCATTTTTCACCGGCGTCCATTTCCGGAAAAGGTAATACAGCACCAGAACCACCGGAAGAAAATAAAATAAAAATACAATACTTGAAAATAACATTTACTTACCACTCCTGTTTTTTCTTCTCACCATCAGATAATAGATTAGAAAAAGGGCTCCCCCTGCCACAAATGCACCGCGTATCAGCCATAACGTCCTGGGACTTCGCAGCTTTTGTGCCATAGTCACAATAGGTGCAATTTCCGAGGGGTCTGCTAAAGAGGCATCAAATCCATTATCCGTGCTGACACTGTTCGTCCAGGAATCATAGACCTCTATCTTGCGGACTGCCGTCAGCCCCTCCGCCGTCTCCGCTTTCAGCTCAAGGGTTTCCTCCCTGCATTTGCTGCCTACTGTAAGCACTCCCTCCGCAGAAATCTCTGCCTGCTCACAGGGCGCCTTTAAGGAGAATACCGCCTCCGCAGGTTTCCCCTCCCCTAACATATTGTAAACCACTGCCTGATAGGGGGTATTGCTCTCCCCTACCTTCGGACGGAATGCACGGTCTTCTCCCTCAATCTCAAGCTCGCAGGCTTCCCCGGCATCCACCGTTTCCTCCGCCGTAAGAAAAGACAGCCCGGTAAAGGATAAATCAACGATTTCCTCCTGCTGCGCAACGCAGATCATGCCGTAGCCCCATATCTGCGCTGTCTCCCCAGCTCTTTCCCCGGTATCCTGAAATGCCAGAATCCGGAAAGGTATCTCCACCCTTCCCGCAAAGCCCGGAGGAAGTTCAAAACAGCCGTACTCTACCTTTGCATAGGAAACCTCCGGCCCCTGCAGCCTCACATAAAACCCGGCTCCCACGTCTATGGTTCTGCCCTCTTCCTCAAACAGGGCAAAATTCATCCGCACCGCCGTATCACAATTATTACGGACTTCAAAGGAAAGCCCGGCAAACTCTTCCGTATCCAATTTTATATTTTTAAATGCGGTGGCGGTATAATACCGCTCCTGGTATCCCTTCGTATCAAAGGAAAGCCGCAGGGTATCTTCTTCCTTCTCATAGGTCAGTTTCGGAGCCACCGTGCCACCTGCCATATCCTCATTGCTCCCTGCAAAATCCGAGAAATCCGCTTGTACTTTCTTTGCCGCTTCTGCACTTACGCTGCCAAGTCCCATGCAGAGGATACCGGTAAGCACTGCCAGCTTTATCATTTTTTTCTTCCAAATTCTCATATTTTTCCCTGTTTCCATCGTCCCGCACTGCCAAAAGCTTATCGAATGCCATAAACGATATTTCATCTTCAAAAATTCTTCTGACACCATCAGAGATATTCCATCTCTGAAAATTCATCCGCCGCCTGCATTCGCCGCCTCTTAAGGCTGACCTTTGGGGCATCCTCTTCCCTGATTTCCCCATGGGTATTGCTGTGCAGCCAGTTTTTCAGCTTTTCATGCAGCGCCGGGTCATCATGGAGTTTCCGGTAATTGCCTACCCGGTAAAGCCGTTTTTCCTCCAACAGCCGTTTTTCCAGCACACATTCCAGCTCTAATCCCTCTTCCAGAATAATGGAAAATATTGCCGGAAGTTTCTTCCCGCTGTCTAGCAGCACATATTCGTAATTATAATCTATGATATGCACCTTCTGTGCGATATCCGCCGGGTAATCGTCGTTGATTGGGATTCGCGCCCGCCTGCGGTTCTGGAAATTCTGGGTATACAGACGTTTGCTGATATTGATTCGCAAATCGTCAAAGCTGCTTACCGATTCATCCAAATTCATCGGCAGGGATGGGTCCCTGTCATAAATCAGCTGCATAAATTCCGCCTTGCTCTCGCCCATCTCCTTCACCAGAAATACATAACGCCACTTTTCCCCCTGTTTTTCCACCAGAACAATTTCTCCGGTCAACTTTGCATGGTATCTGCCATCGTCTAAGGTCAGCTCCACAGCCTCCCCCTCGTCAATATCCATTCCACGATCCAACAGCACAGAAATCCCGCTCTCGGAAATATCCACGGTTTTCCCCGTTTCCTCCTCGTATGCAGTCTTTACCCTGCACTCCATGGATACGCTCTGCCGCTCCGCATTCCGGACTGCCTTTCTTCCCAGAATAAAAAGCAGGGACATCACCAGGTTATACAAATTCAAAAACAACCAGAACAATATGACAAAATAATCGATTCTTCCGGTATCGAAGGTCCACCGGATACAGTTTACAATTCCAATCACTGACAATACAATCAGAAGCCCATGGGGAAGTGCATAGAAAAGATTGCTTTCTTCCTCCTTATTTTCTCCTTTTTTCGTCACCTTAAATTTCTTCATACTGATGCCCAGGGTTTCTAAAAGCACCGGTATCAGCAGATAGGGAAATATAACGGTCTCATAAAGGTTCGTCCACTTCGTGGTTCTTATATTTCGGCTCATCATTTTCAGGCACATATTACTGCTGATGTACATGGGCAGCCAGAAAATAAGGACCTCCACCAGGGTGCACTTTACCACCACAACCCCAAAGGTGGCAAACAAAATCGGGGATATAATGTAAATCAGCCGCTTCCAGGAGGCATACCAGTACCAGATGGACGCCAGGTAATTTGCCTTCTGCGCAAAACTCATTTTTCCTGAAAAAATCAGGTGCAGCTTCCTTCCCGTCTGAATACAGCCCCTCGCCCAGCGCACACGCTGGTTTATCAGACTCCGCAGCGTGGTAGGTGAAAGCCCGGAGGCTAACACCGTATTGATGGCAAAGCACTGGTATCCCTTTTTTTGAATCAGAATGCCCGTGGCAAAATCCTCGGTAATGCTTTCCGTATAAAAGCCGCCCACTTCATTGAGCGCTTCTCTGGAAATCAGCGTATTCGACCCGCCATAAATAACGCTGTTGCTCTTATTCCTTGTAATTTGCACGTCCTTATAAAAATAGTCCTGTTCATTGGGGATTCTGTTCTCCGAAAACAGGTTGAACTGGAACAAATCCGGGTTATAAAAGCTCTGGGGAGACTGGATAAAACCGATTTTCACCCGGTCCTTTTCTTCTAATTCCCGATTTTTGATTTCCTGATGCACAAAATAGGACACCATTACCATAAGGAAATTATTTTTCGGTATCATATCGGCGTCAAAGGTAGCAATCAGGGGCGAGCTTGTCACAGACATGGCATGGTTTAAGTTTCCCGCCTTAGCGCCCTCATGGTTCTCCCTGTCAATATAGCCCACTCCCATCTGTTCCGCTAATTCCCGCACTTCCTGCCGTTTTCCGTCATCACAGAGATAGATGTGGACTTTATTTTTGTCCGGGTATTTCATATGTATACAGCCGTTGACGGTCTTATACAGCAAATCCACCGGTTCATTGTAGGTGGCAATAAACACATCCACATCAGGAAATTCCTCTGCCGGAACCCGGGGCACCTCATGGCTTTCTATTTTATACATATTGAAATAATGTACAAACGCTTCTAACATTCCGAGGATTTCCACCACCAGAAGGGCAATCCCCGCCACCGCAGAAAGGATACCGTACTCCAAGGGAACCGTACAGAAGGTTCTCCAGAGCAGATACAGCACCGTCCAGCCTATGTTAAAATACAGCCACGCAAGATTTCTCACTTCTCCCACTTTTCCAGTTTCTCTCGTTTTCTTTTTCTTCAATCTCATCACCTGTCTCTTTTACCTTTTCCGTCTATTTCCGATTTCCAGGCGCTGCCTCCCGGCTCCTCTCCGTCTGCTCCATTTTCTTTCACTCTGTCAGCATATCCCGGATTTCTGGAAAAAGCCAGCTTTTCTGCTCCCTGTCAAAAATGCGGAATCTGCCGTAAGTTTCCCCGGAGGGACCGCCTTCGTCCCACCAGATAAAGGAAATCCCATTCTTTTCTGCCGCCTCTAAGTATGCCGCAAGCCACTTGAGGCGTTCCTCCGTATTACATTTATCAATGGCTCCAAACTCCCCGATAATCACCGGTATGCCCTTAGAAACAAATCCGGTATGCAGACGGCTCATGGTATCCTCAATTTCCTGCACCTCTGCCTCCTGCCACACCGTTTCCCCCTTTTCGTCCATGGCGAAAGAATAGGGGAGATACGCATGTACGGTAACAATCAGATGTTCCCCCTCCGGCATCCGGAAATATTTCAGTGCGTTTTCTAAAGAAGATCCTCCATAGGTAGTCACCAGAAGATATCTCTCCCGGTTGTTGCCGCCCTGCGCCCGTATGGTATCCACAAAGGTCTGGTTCAGGCAGTTGACAAGCTCTGCCGTCTCTTCGCTTCCTCCCGTCCATTCCTCTGCCGTGCCGATACACCTTGGCTCATTCATGCCCTCAAATAATAAGTGATTGTCATATCCGATAAATGCCTCTCCAATCTGATTCCAGACCTTTTCCATCATGGAAACTGCTGTCTCTTCTTTTTCCGGAAAAGGCTCAAACCAGGTATCATGATGGGCGTCTAAAATAACATACATTCCATCCTCTATTGCATAGTCCACCACTTCCCGAACCCTGTCTAACCATACTGCTTCCATGTTTCCCTGGGAATCCATATGGTTTTCCCAGGTCACCGGAATTCTGATTGTCCCAAAGCCGGCATTATGGATTTCCTCTATCATCTCTTTTGTAGTGGCAGGATTCTGCCAGTAAAGCTCCAGTGCATTTCCGGTGTAGCTGCCGTCGATACATACCGATTCTAAGGAATTTCCCAGATTCCAGCCTGCCCCCATTTCCCTTACAAAATCAAGCTCCGCCGTCTGACTGCTGCCGCAGCCACTTAGTGCTGTCAGAATAACACCACAGAGCAGCAGGATTTTCCATTTATTTCCCGTCATAGGTAAACCTCATCACATTTGAACTTTATTGCTATTCTTGTATCATTATTGTAATGGTATTACATACAAAAAACAAGTCAAAGGAAGTAGCAATATTTGCAAATCATCACCTTTTATGTTAAAATAACATACGTTATGAAAACAATTATGTTTTTCTGTGTAAGATAACGATTGGAGAATATATGATAGATAAAAAACTGTATTGGGGGAAAATTTCCCGCTTTGACCGATATTTGTTTGAAATTTTAATTGCAATTGAGTTATTGATGTCATTCACTTTTTTAGGATATATCCATATTCCTCCGATTTCCGTTACCATCGCCTACCTTCCTGTTTTAATTGCAGGATGCCTTTGGGAACCTCCACAGGCAGTAATGATTTCGCTTGTTTTTGGTATCGCAAGTACATACAAAGCATCCGCTTCCTATGTAATGCCCGCAGATGCCGTATTCTCCCCGTTTTTGAGCGGCGCTCCTGTCAGCAGTCTCCTGTTAAGCATTGGAACAAGAATGTTGTTCGGCTTTCTCATTGGCGTTGCGTTCCAATGTGTGCGAAAGGGCAAACACAGCCGCTTGTATATTGGCCTGATTGCTGCCATTGCACCTAAAATCCACTCACTGATTGTCTACACTGCAATGGGATTGCTATTTCCGGAACTTGGCAAAAATTTTCGTTCGGCATTGCACTGGAAACTCAACGACACGTTTTTTGTCATTATCTGTGTCGTTGCCGTTGAATTGTCGTGGACAATATATCAAACCGCTTCCGTACAACACATCAAGATGTGCATTGACCAATCAATTAACAATATGCATTCCTCTAAAAAGATGAACATATTTTTTGCAGTGATTGAATTGTTTTTAATATGCATGTCTGCCTTTGCAGCACTCTATTTTGTCCAGCGGGAATCCTATATGCTAGAACAACATGGCGTAACAATATCTGAACAGATTTCCTCAGATTTACTGCTTTTACAGATGCAATTTTTAATTGCTTCGTTGGCTCTTAATGTGATTATGGTAATATTACTGATTGCGACATACGAATATATGTCCTACAAAGAATATTGCATAGAAATGGATATGTTGACAGGTGTAATGGGGCGAAGAATGTTTCTCTACTACTGTGATAAGATACAGAAGCCTGACCACTCAAACCATGTGCGCACAGGATGGTTCTTGTTTGTAGACGCCGATTACTTTAAATCCATTAACGATAACCTGGGGCATTCCACCGGAGATATGGTTCTTAGGGAGATAGCGCAGCATTTGCAGCGTATTTTCGTGGACAACGGAAAAGTTGGAAGGCTTGGCGGGGACGAATTTGCCGTCATTCTTGAAAAGACCCTATCACAGCAGGAGCTGGGGAAACGTCTGAATCAATTCTTACAAGATATTTCCCATATTCTGCCTGACAGAACGGTAAGTTGCAGCATTGGTGCTTACGAGTTTGTCTTTCCGCAGGATGTGAAATATTTATTGGCGAAAGCAGACGCAGTATTATACGAGGCAAAGGGAAATGGCCGAGCCTGCTATGTGATGAAACCATGCAATCCTGATAAATCGTCTACCCTATAATTGTTGTGATTAAATGAACCTCCAGTCCCTCGATGCAATTTTACGACTTGTGCAGGCATTTTCCCCCAGCAGCTATATTTCGTAAACAAAATATATTACGTATAGAAAAGACACCTCAGATTATATTCATAAGGTGTCTTTTTAGGAAATAACAAATCCTCACTCCACCGCAACCGGCCCCGCAATCACCACCCGTTCCACAAACAGCGTCATATCCGGCCTTGTGGACATCTGCCATTTCACCAGCGTCATTTTCATATTCTCTATTTCCACCGCCGTAATGCCGCTAGGGTGCACGCAGCTTCCGGTATTAATATATAATCCACCCTCCCCGGGCAGCGCCGGACGGTGGGAATGCCCCGCTGCCAGATACATATCCTTATCCTTCGCCCACTCCGCCAGACAGCGCTCGTACCTGCTCTGCTTTTTAAAATTCTTTGCTGCGCTGGTGGGGTCATTCACCCCAAAATGCTCTAGGGGCTTCCACAGATAACGCACCAGAAACCGTGACAGCTTCCAGAGCACCGAATTAAAAAAGTCCGCCTGGTGGCCGTGGAGCAGACAGATATCCCTGCCGCCGCTGCAATTCTCCAACAGGACGCTCTCCTTTAAATCCCCCTTGAGGAAATTTTCACAATGACTGCACCCCCTCCTGTCATTTTCGGCCGGTTCTCTTCCTTTCTTCTGTTTTTCCTTAAGCTCCATATTATGATTTCCAAAGAGCCGCAGCAGCCTTCCCTGCTGTTTAAAACGGCAGAGCATACTGTAAACGTCCTCATGGTAGGTCTGAATCTGGTTTTTGTCCCGGTTTTCCCAGAGTTCCTCCCCGTCCCCTAACTCAATGTAGAAAAAATTTCTCCGGTAATAGTATTCCAAGGCTGCAAGATACAAATGGCGGTTTTTCAGAAAATTATCATAGACCGTCCCCGTTCCCCTGTGGCAGTCGCTGATTAACACATACCTGCTGCACTCGTCAAGGGGCAGATGCACTGCCCCATCATATGCCTTTTGTATCCTTTTCCTGCAGCTCATTCCTGCCGCCTTTTTCCATGGGCGGAAATCTGAAGCATTTTCCTAAAACACCGTGGAAACAGGAAATAGAGAAACAGCAGTTTATCTACCGTACAGCAGAAGGGGTGCGTCACCAGGCAGTACAGCAGACAGCAAAGCTTATTTTGCAGCTGGATAAAGCTGCGGTACAGCCTGCTGAAAAATCCATGCCTGTCGCTCCAGTCCATACGCAGATGTACCTCATTGCAGGCAAGGTGAAATTTACTTTCCTCACACCCGCTTTCCCGTATTCCCTCGTAAAAGCTCTTTGCCAGCTGGGGATTTGGGAAGGTAAGTACCGTCATCAGCTGTAAATCTTTCGGTCGGCTGAATTCTCCCATCCGAAAAGAAGCGAGCCACCAGTGGTTCCATTTCATGCCGTACATTCTTTTTTTCTTTTTCTCCAGACAATAGGAAATCAGCGGCATTTCCCCGTCATCCACCGCCTGAAAATGTTCTTTTTCCCGCTCCTTGCACGGCACAATCCTGTCTGCATGGTACACTCCCACTTCTGCCCCCGTATTGATGCCGTACTGTCCTTTCCAGAATTCAATCAGCCAGGTACGCCCCTCATAATCAAAATAAACCGGAAAAGCATCGAAAATCATGTGGAAATGGGCTGCGGCCTTATCGAACAGCGCCTCGTAACCGCTCTTTCTCTGCCATGCGTCAACCTTTCCGGTAAATACGTCCTCCTCCTGTATATAAGCAAATCCAAAGGGAGATGCCAGCCCGTTTAACAGCCGGCGTTTCTCCTCCCATGGCATACTGCGCACTTTCCGCCTGCTTTTTCTCCTGCGGTGGAGGAAATAGAACAGCCAGGCAAAACAGACCAGCAGAATAAGGGATAGTATTATGATAAAAACGGATGTTTTATCCATTTAGAAAGCTCCTTTCACAGGTTTTTATTTTCATTATTATCATAATTTCTGCGCATCTCAAGTTTCGCAGAAACTTGCATAGGAACGCTGTTTTTGCGTTCATTATATCATATGTGGGAAGGGGGGATTGTTTCGTTTGAAGGAGAAGCGTTTCCAAGATAGTTTTTAGGTTTAGAACAGACTTGAACCGAGATAGCTTTAAAAGAAAAAAGTGAAAAACATGCAAAGAGAAATGAATTTGGGAGGTGCAAACGGGCTTGAACAGCACAGGGGACTTATCGCATTAAGGAGAAACAGATCAGCTATCGCAAAGTTTACATTAATCCATACGATATCCTGATTGCTCAGCAATTAATGTGACAATCCCCTGTACTTCACCCATATCATAATGGGAAGAAAAACATATTTCTCCTGATTTTAATCTACATACTCAAAGTAATCAAAGTCTGCCGGAATCCTGCTGCCGCAGCCGCCGTTGTTGGCATAGATTCCTACCAGGGTTCCGGTGTGGCGCTTCGGGTCATCGGGAACGCCCTCGTCACAGAGATAGACACAGTTTTCCAGAATGCCTGCTAAAGTCCAATCTTTGCCGTCATAGCTGTAATAAAATCTCCGGGTAAGCTTTTCCACCACTACCTTCAGATAGATTTCCTGCTCTTTCACCTGGGAAACCTCTGCTATCAGCTCTTCTCCATGGTTGCGGTTGATGACTAGCTGCAGTTTTCTGCCTTCCTCGTAGCAGACAGAAAATCTGGCGTAGGTTGCAGTACTATAGTAGCAGGTCAGTCCCGCCTGTTCCCCGTTTCTGGTGGGATAAAATGCAATCTTTGTGGAGGCAGTGTAGGAAAGCTCCTGCTCCCTGCGCAGCAGCGTATTTTTGGCACGGATTTCATTCAGCTGCCCGTCCCTGGTCCAAATTCTGAAATACCCAGGACGCTCGGTAAGGGAGTAGCTGCTCCTTGCGGGATTGCGAACAAATTCCCAGTTAACATTTAAGGTTTCTCCGTCAAAATCGTCTCTCGTCCACTTCGGATAGCTGCACTCCGGCAAATCCGGTGCCGTCTGGGTAGTACTGGGGCCTTTGCGGTTATTGATGATAAACCAGCCGTCTGGCAGCCATGTCACCGGATCAAGCCCCGATTCCCTGCCGATGGTGGTGTAATGTCCCTGATTCGGACGCCCCATCAGGTAGTAAACCCACCAGTCACCGTTTTGGGTTTCAATGAGTTTTCCATGTCCGGTACGCTGAAGCGGTGCCTCCGAATCAAACTGACGCATCAACGGGTTATAAGGACATGCCTCATAAGGGCCGAAGAGATTTTTCGAACGCCCCACATTAATACCGTGTCCATAGCCTGTTCCCCCTTCTGCAAGAATCGCATAATAATATTCCCCCCGTTTTAAAATATGGGGACCCTCCGGGCAGCGCTCCCCTGTTCCTTCCCACACCGGAATGGTCTCTCCGATAACCTTGGTGCAGTCATCGGACAGCGGCACCAAGTTAATTCCCGGGCTAATCACCATATAATGTTTTCCGTCGTCGTCCACAAAATGGGAGGGGTCAATGCTGTCCACTTCAAGACATGCCGGTTTCGTGTAAGGCCCCTCCGGCTTCTCCGCAGACATCACCAGCTGACGGCGCAGTACGTTGTTCTCCCGCTTGCCGTCCCCGTTTAAACGCAGCGTCGCCATAATGATAAAACGCCCATTGCTGTAGGAGATATCCGGCGCCCAGATACCGTGGGAATCCCTGATATCCTGCAAATCCAAATCCTCTGGGTCTGTGATAGCATGACCAATTAACTCCCAGTGCACCATATCCCTCGAATGGCTGATGGCGATTGCCGGAAAATACTGAAACGTAGAATTTACCATATAATAATCATCTCCCACGCGCACCACCGACGGGTCGGGGAAAAATCCACGTTGCACCGGATTTTCGTATGTTCTTTCCATAATTAGATACCTTCCTTCCTCAATTTATTCATTTTCCTGCCGGGCAGCCTGCATATTCCGCAGCTTTTTCCTGCCGGCAGCCCTCATATTCCAATGTCTTTTCCTGCCGGGCAGCCTGCATATCTCGCAGCTTTCTTCCCGGCAGCCCTCCTATTCCAATGATTTTCATACTTCGTATTCCACATATTCCATTGCAAGCCTTCCACCCGCACCCCGAGCTTTCCGCATACAGAACACACCGTTTTTCACGCCAACCCAGCGCCCCGGCATGGAAATCATGTTTCCCGCCTCTTTGTAGTTCTCTCCGTCTAAGCTGTAGGAAATCGTCACCGTCTCCTCCGGGAAACCTTTTTCCGTCTCACTTAAATCACGGATGCCCGTTCTCTTCACCTCATATTTCACATAGAGAACACTCTGACTGGCGGCATCTAACGCAGCAACTGCCGTACTGCTTTCCTCCGTGGCTTCCTCTAAAATCTTGCCAAACTTCTGCACACCTTTTACAAAATTTAATTCCAACACACTGCCGATGCGTTTTATCTCCAACAGACCGTATCTCATTCCCATGGAAATCACTCCGGCACAGTCCCCCTCCTTCATTTCCCCGCAATCCAGCTTGGTTACACAGGTAAACTCCGGCGCCGGCCATTTCTGTAACAAAAGATTAGGCTGATTTCCATAAGGAGTATCCACATCGGCAGCTGCCGCATTCAAAAACAGCTTTCCGCCCTTTAACTCATACCAGCCCTCCTTCGGATTGGCATTCCACTGCCACTGAAGTCCCAGGCTGCTGCCGGAAAAATCATCCGAAGCCTCCGGCTCAAAAATGCCGCTTTCCGCAGCTCCCACATCAGGCTTGCGGTACTCCGTCACAGGCTCCCCATAATCCTTTCCCTCCTTGGCAACGCCAATAATAGGCCAATCCTCTTTCCAGCTCATGGGCTGCAAATGCACAATCCTTCCCGCTGCATACACATCCTGAAAATGAAGAAACCAGTGCTCCCCCGTCACCGTATCAATCCATGCCCCCTGGTGAGGTCCGTTCACCGGGCTGTCCCCCTGGCGCATTACAACCTTATACTCATAGGGACCAAACACATTCTTAGACCGCAGCACCGTCTGCCACCCGATTTTCACCCCGCCCGCCGGGGCAAAAATATAGTACCAGCCGTTTCTCTTATACATTTTCGGCCCCTCAATGGTCACCTGGTCATTCTCGTTTCCGTCAAAAATCTTCACTTCCCCGCCGATTAACCCCATACCGTCCGGCTGCATTTCCACCATATGAAGCACGCTCTTATAGCCAATCCGGCTCTTCGCCACCCCCGCCACAAGATAAGCTCTTCCGTCCTCGTCCCAGAACGGACAGGGATCAATCCACCCCGCCCCCGGACGGATATTCACAGGCCGGGACCACTCCCCAAAAGGATCCTTCGTCGTACACATATAAATCCCCTCATCCGGCATCGGAAAGCAGGCATAAAAAATCCCCTCATGATATCTCAAAGACGGTGCCCAGACCCCGCATCCGTGTACCGGCTTGTCATAACGCTCTCCCGGCACCTCAGGCAAAATATAATTTACCACCTTCCAGTTCACCAAATCCCTAGAATGCAGCAACGGCAGCCCCGGCGCATTACAAAAGCTCGACGCCGTCATAAAATAATCCTCCCCCACCCGAATCGCATCCGGGTCAGAGTAATCCGCATACAAAACAGGATTTCGAAACGTCCCGTCCCCCTTATCCGCAATCCAAATCTGTTTCCCCATATCCGTATCCTCCTTTTCTCATGTACCGTCTTTCTTTATTTCCCTTCAAAAACCTCTCCGGCAAGCACTGTACAGTTCTTCTTTTTCTATTTCATTTCTATCCTAATCATAATAGATATAAATTGCGTTTTCTACGTCTTTCTCCCTAATTTTATTGTCAAATATTGCGCTTTTATTACTCTTAATATAAAATGATGTTATTGGAAAAAAGGGTTGGGATAAGGTTATGAGGCAGAGGGCACAAAGAAGGCTTTGTGCCCTCTGCCTCATAACCTTCCACACCCCCATTTGCCCCTAATTATCATCCCCAAAATAACCACCAAAAACGAAAGGAACCCTCTATGCCCATCATCTACCAAACCCGTCAGGAAACCCTGACTGCCAAGCTCACCATCAACAACACCTGCCCCGCCCACATCCACCGTGAAACAGAAATCTTTTATGTCCTTGGCGGAAACCTGGACATTACCATCGGGCAGGAAACCCGCCAACTAAAAAAAGGCGACCTCTCCGTCACCTTCCCCAATGTCATACATCAAACCCGCACTGCGGAATCCTCCTCTGCCCTGATGCTTATTTTTGACGCAAAAGAACTGCCGGATTACCACAATGACTTTGTCTCCCACGTACCGGAAACACCCTTTTTAGAAAACATAACCCAATACGCGGCTCTTTCCCATGCCCTCAATGAATTAGTTGCCTATGCCCAAAATGAAACCCCAAATCCCCGCCTGCTGAAAGGATATCTCAGTATCTTTTTGCATTTTCTCCTAGAGCAGCTCACCCTGCTTTCCCATATTCCGGAAAAGCACGACCTCTGTCAGAAAATCGCAGAATACCTCAATTCCCATTTTACGGAAAGTCTAAGCCTCTCCTCCCTCTCCCACGACTTAGGCTACAGCAAATACCATATTTCCCACGTATGCAATGAAAAGTTCGGCTGCTCCCTGTCAGATTATGTCAACCGTCTCCGGGCCGAACACGCTATGGGGCTTTTGACACACTCTGAACTTTCCATCACTGACATCTGCTATGCCAGCGGTTTTAACAGCCTCAGAACCTTCTATCGGGTATTTAAGGAGCGTTACGGGCAGACTCCCGGAGCATTTCAAAAAAACCCTTCCTCCGGCTAATGTACCGGCATGCTCACCTTTCGCTGATGCCAATGGTGCCCCTGCACCAGAGTAAAACTTACTCCGTCTCTCCCTTCTTCCATCGCCGGATTTCCTCTAACCGTTCCTTTACCTCCCGCTCTTTCCCCTGGGTAGTGGGACGATAGTAGGTTCTGTCAGCCAGCGCCTCCGGGAGGCACTGCATTTTCGTCAGTTTATTCTCATAATCGTGGGCATACTCATAACCTTTTCCGTACTCTAATTCCTCCATCAGCCTGGTTGGAGCATTGCAGATAGGAAGCGGAACCGGCTCTGTGCGTCCGGTGCGGATATCCTTTTTCGTTTCCTCACACGCCAGATAAAGGGCATTGGACTTAGGCGCCATGGAAAGATAGGTGACCGCATGTGCCAGATTTACATCGCACTCCGGCATACCGTTAAAATGACATGCCTGGTACGCCGCCACCGCCACCTGCAGCGCCCCGCTGTCCGCCATCCCCACATCCTCACTGGCAAACCGTATCAGCCGCCTTGCAATATAAAGCGGGTTCTCCCCGCCCTCTAACATCCGCTGCATCCAGTAGATTGCCGCATCCGGGTCAGAATTTCGCATAGACTTGTGCAGGGCGGAAATCAGATTGTAATGCTCGTCCCCGTTTTTATCATAAAGCAGGGATTTTCTGCTGACGCACTGCTCCATCCCCTCGTTGGTGACGGTGATGGCTCCGTCCGGAGCGATTTCTCCATTTAGCACCGCCATTTCTAACGTATTTAATGCCGTCCGGGCGTCTCCGTTTGCCACCCTGGCAATAGCGGCAAGTTGTTGCTCTGTCATATGTACCCTCTGGCTGCCAAAGCCCTCCGGGACTTTCAGGGCATGTTTCAAAAGCCGCACCAGATTTTGCTCCGTCAGCGCCTTTAGCACAAACACCTTGCACCGGGACAGAAGAGCCGCATTGACCTCAAAAGAGGGATTCTCCGTGGTGGCTCCAATCAGCAGAATACTGCCCTTCTCCACAAAAGGAAGGAACGCATCCTGCTGCGCCTTGTTAAAGCGGTGTATCTCGTCCACAAACATCACGGTGCGAATCCCCATCCGCCTGGCATTTTCCGCCTGTGCCATAACCTCTTTTATCTCTTTGATGCCGCTGGTAACTGCGCTGAAATTGATAAACTCCGCCTTGGTCTGACCGGCAATAATGCTGGCAAGGGTGGTTTTCCCCACCCCCGGCGGCCCCCAGAAAATCATGGACGAAATCTGATCTCTCTCAATCAGCTGCCGCAGCATCTTCCCCTGTCCGAGAAGATGTTCCTGCCCCACGAAATCAGCCAGGCTCTTCGGACGCAGCCTGCTGGCTAAAGGTGCATTTACTTTTCTGTCATCAAATAAGGACATCTGCTCCACGATAAAGTCCTCCTTTTTCGTTTCCTAGATGTCCTTATTATAACAAACATATGTTCTATTTGCAAGAGCTATCCTGTCTTTTTTTATGTAATTCCATAATACGTGTTGTTAATCACTGGTATTTCCGAATGCAATCAACAATCTCATTCTGTAGCGGCAAAATCTCCTTAAGAACAACTCTCGCTCCCTCCGGATCATCAGCTCTTAAGAGCTCCACGATTTTGCTATACGCCTGATACATAGGGGTCACTGAAATATTTCCGGATGTACCTTTGATACTGTGAGCTTTTGCAATCTCCTCCTGATAGTCAGTAGCGGAAAAATCCGGACTGACATACTGCCCCTCTATGGTTTTCACATAGAGTCCGAGAAGTCTTTTGTACAAATCTTCCTTCCCATTCAAACGTTTGAGTGCGTCGTCCACATCAACACCTAGTTTCTTTAATTCCTCAAACAGCTCCATTTCTATTCCTCCTTGCGATGATTTTCTCAATGTGTATTTTATTATATCATATACCCGGAAACAATTTCAATATTACCTGATTAACGAAAGAAAATCACTTCACCTCTTTTAAAATGAGCTTATCCTCCGTCAATAAAAAGTTCCGGTCTTTCAGCCCGTCGCTCACTACATCCACCGGTGTTTCAGCCGGTTCATGACCTTGAACAGTTTTCCGGTATCCACCGGCTTCGCCAGATGTTCATTCATTCCGGCATCCTTTGCCATTGCAACGTCCTCTTCAAATGCGTTCGCCGATAACGCTATGATAGGCACGTCTTCCGCGTCTGACCGGCCCAGACTGCGGATCTCACGAGTTGCCTCATATCCGCTCATGACCGGCATCATCAAATCCATAAGTACACAGTCAAACGTTCCCGGCTCCGATGCCGCAAACGCATCCACGGCAGCTTTTCCATCATTTGCGGTCACAACCTCCGCATCCGCATCCTCAAGGATAAACTCCAGAATTTCACGGTTAAGTTCATTATCCTCCACCAAAAGGACGCGCATCCCGGCAATATTGCTCCGCACATTGCGCTCCTCAGCCGCAGGGTCCGTGCTCCACGCCTCATCCACTTGCATGGGCAGAGTAATCCGGAACACGCTTCCCTTGTCAATCTCACTGTCCATCTCAATGGTCCCCTTCATCTCATCCACCGTTTTCTTCACGACGGACATACCAAGCCCAACGCCATTATAGTGGGTCCTTGCGCCTTGATGTTCCTGAGTGAACGGTTCAAAAATACGCTTTTGAAAATCTTCCCCGATACCAATCCCGGTATCTTCGATTACAAAGCGATAGTTTGCAATCCCGCCCTGGCATGAAATCTCCTTTGCCTGAACAAATACGGAACCATGAGGCCGGTTATATTTGAGAGCGTTTTCAATGACATTTATCAAAATCAATCTTACGTGTAGCGGATTTCCAATCAGTTTGCTATGCTGCAGGTCGACCTCCTCTAGCACCAGCCGGATACCCTCCGTCTCCGCCTGGGCGGACAGGATCGTAATGCAGTTTTCCAAGGTATCGTAAAGGTCAAAGGGCTCCTCTTCCTTCGTCGGTCTTCCGCTCTCTAATTTGCTGACCTGAAGAACGTCGTTAACCAGAGAAAGCAGATGCTCCGTTGACACGCGGATTTTCTTCCGGCACTCTCTCTGCCGCTCCAGATCATCCTCACTTTTCTCTATCATGTCCAACATTCCCATAATCCCGTTGATGGGCGTACGAAGATCGTGGGACATATGGGAAAGAAATTCGCTTTTTGCCGAGTTTGCCCATCTCACTTTCTCTAGCAGCTCCATAATGACCTGTTCCTGCTTTTTTCTCGTCACCATAGTATCCGTGATGTCCTGATGATATCCGCTCAGGCAGGCGCCCGGTTTTTTAAATGTTTTATCCGGCACACCGCCGCAGCGGACGTAAATCCTCCCCAGCTCAGGATGATTCCATGGATAAATCACCTCGGAGCACCCGGTTTCCAATATCTCCTGCACCGCTTCCTGCACCATCTCCACATAGTCCGGCTCAATGCGCTCAAACCAGTGCTGATAGCACTCCTCCGGCCCGACCTCATCCGATACTCCCAAAAGAAGACGCATGGTCCGATCCGCATACATCCTTGGCTGACAACCCTCTTCCAATTCAATCGTCCAGGTACCGGTTCTGGCTGCTTCGAGAATATTCTCCAGACTCTGTCTTGTCTCTAGCTTGTACTTTTCTTCCTGCTTCACCACGGCATTAATATCCCGCTGAGCAAAAATCACGCAGTTTTCCTCCGCCGCCTTCTCCGTGACGGAAAAATGAATCTCCATATACTTCAGTCCGTAAAAATTATCTTTTACCTGGTATCGGACGTAGAACTTCTTCTCTTTCCCAAGCTGAGCGAGCACATAGTCTTTTTCTGTCACGGTACGAAGCCGTTCCTGGTCCTGGGGAATCACATACCGGGAAATGTACCGCTCCATAGCCTTCTGATAGCCTTCCTCAAAATTGACATCCCCATCCATAATCATCCGTTCATTTTCCCGGTATATCTCACATTCGTCTGTGTCAAAGTTTACCTGATAGATTCCCAGATAGTCCACGTTGAGAGCATGGAGAACGTTATGGCTCCGCTTTTGAAGCTCACGGAGCAGGTTACGCCGTTTCAGAGAGGATACGATAAAGTATGCCGCAGTCTGAAGCATATTCCACGCATATTCCAGCTGCTTCACAGGCGGATTGTCCACACCGTAAAAGCCGATAATCCTCTCGCCATCATAAAGGGGAACCACCACAAGAGAATGGATGCTCTGCCGCTTCAGATTCTCATACTGAAGCGGGTCAGTCTCCCGGATATCTTCTAGTCTCTCAATAACGATATGCTTGCCGATGCTGAAATTTCGGTACCAGCTCGCGCACACCTCCGGGGAAAGATTTTGAAGATTCTCCTTTTCCGGCTCCACCCCATCAGCCACCCACTCATAAGTATTGTCATCACCGCCCAACTCGTTCTGCTCAAATATATAGGTTCGTTCCCCGTTCAGCCCTTTTCCCAGATGCTCTAGCAACACCTCCAGCGACTGATCCGGAGTCTCTTCCAGCAGGGCAGCGCGAAGGCCCTCATTGATAACGGCTTCCAGATCCTGCGCATTTCTCACGTCACTGTACTGCTTACGTTTCCTGATACCCGATGCGCTTTCGCTGTTCTGTTCAAAAAGCTTCTTTGAATACTCCATAAGATTATCCTCCCTATACTACTTTCCGTCCATGTTCCGTTCACTGCACCTGTGAATCCTGACACGGAGGAGCTCCTCCACGGAAAATTCTATTTCAAAATATCGGTACATTTCTACTTTATTCTCATAAAATTCCAATCACTTTGCCGCAAAAAGCGGTAGTTCTTTTATATAATACCACCAAAACCGGAATTACGTCAATCATTGAGGTTTTTTCGGTCATATTCTGTCAGAACGTCAAGGCTGTAACAAAATCCTGCGTTGCACAAAAAAACAGCCGGACCACCGACTGTTTTTTCTGATTTCTTCCTAATATTATTATACTGCTAAGCGGCTTTTCTGTCCTCGAACAGCTTTTTGAGCCCTTCCGCTGCCACCATAATTCCAAGAAGAAGCAGCAGCACCGCAAACATCAGCTGTAACGCATTTCCGGCCACAAACCGGGTGGTAAGTCCGGATATCAGTTCCACAATCTTTATCACTATTGCTGTGAAGGTAACAGCTAACATGATAAACATCGGCCCCCAGAGCATAATGCCCTGACGTTTTGTTTTCTTTAAAAATACGGCACAGGCAATCAGCGCTAATGCGGATAACATCTGGTTTGCCGAACCAAACAGAGGCCAGATGCTTGCATAACCCACCTTTGCCAACAGGAAGGACAGTACCAGTGTGATAATGGTTGCCACATAGGTATTGGAAGCCACCTTAGCGGCTTTGCTCATTTCTTTATCCTCATCCATGAAAAACTCCTGGAATGCAATACGTCCCACACGTGCCACAGAATCCAGACTGGTGAGCGCAAATGCAGAAATTGCAAGCGTAATCAGTGTATAGGAAATACTCTCGGAAAGCCCTACTTTTGTTAAAAAGACGGCAATGGCAGAGGCAAACACCTGTGCCGGAGTTCCGCTTGGAAGTCCCTCGGAGGTAGCTGCAAATCCCACGCATACCAATGCAATCACGGCAAGGAAACTCTCTAATAACATAGCTCCGAAGGATACCGGAAGCATTGCCTTTTCATTCTTAATCTGCTTAGAAGCGGTACCGGAGGAAACCAGAGAATGGAAACCGGACACCGCACCGCAGGCGATGGTGACAAACAGCGTCGGAAACAAATAGGACGTGGTATTGCCGCTTACAATCTTAAATCCCGTAAACGGCGCTAAATTCATCGCCGGCTGATAAATAATAATTCCCACAAATGCCATTAACATCATGGCAATCAGCAGGTAGCTGTTTAAGTAATCCCTTGGCTGAAGCAGTGCCCACACCGGAGTGACGCAGGCAATCAGAATATAAGCAAAGACAAACAGCAGCCAAAATTCCCTGGTACAGTAAATCGGCAGATTGATGCCAATGGCAATGGCCGCAACCAGAAGCACAATGGCAGCCATCGTATTTACCCAGGTAGGGCATTTGGTAAATTTTAAGAACATTCCTAATCCCACGGCAAAAAGAATGAACAAAATGGATGTAGTTGCCACCGCACCGTCTGCCGCAACCTTTGCCCCCCCTGCGTCAAAGCCGTTGAAAGTAGTTGCCACAATATCTGCAAAGGCAGCCACAACCAGAATAGAAAACAGCCATGTGAAAATCAGAAACAGCCGCTTTCCTGTTTTTCCGATATACCGCTCAATGATATAGCCGATGGATTTTCCCTTATTCTTAACGGAAGCATACATAGAAGAAAAATCCTGTACCGCTCCGAAAAACACACCGCCGATTAAAATCCATAAAAGCACTGGAAGCCAGCCGAAAATCGCTGCCTGAATCGGACCATTGATAGGTCCCGCCCCTGCAATAGAGGCAAACTGATGTCCAAATACCACATTGGTATCTGCCGGAACATAGTCCACGCCATCTTTTTCTGTATAGGCAGGCGTCTTTGCATTCGGATCAATGCCCCATTTTTTTGCAAGAAACCGCCCGTAAAAAACGTAGCCACAGATTAACACCACTGCAGCAATGATGATAATAACAAAACCATTCATAACAAAATCCCTCTTTTCCATACAAATTTAATGGTTCTAAGCTACTTTAGTCCTTTCTTTCAGCAAAGTCAATGCCATATTTATACAAGATTTTTATACATTATATAATCTGATTTTATATTAGTTATGATTTTATCATAACTAATATTCCCAAAATAAAACCTCTTCACAGCTATATGAGAAAAAGCTTCCTACATCCGAATCCTTAAGAAACGTGCGCCGCAAGGCGCACCCGGAAAAAGCCGCAGGTACATAGCGCACCTGCGGCTTTTCTCTCATTTTCTATTTCCGTGACAATTATTTGCCCTCTGCACGGGACATTGCAATCTTGAAATCTTTCTGGTCGGTAAAAATCTCGTTCTTATACGGATTCCTCTTCTGTTCAACGGCACGTTTGATAATAGCCGCAATACAGATAACGTTTGCGCCCAATGCTAACAGCATAGAGCTTCGCATAATGGAACCAACCGTTCATATATACATGTGTCCGGTTGTTTGCTGCCCATTCCGCCCCGCCTGCTGCGCCAACTGCGATGGCGATGAAATGTATAAATCCTGCCTGCTATTGCCGTCTTATCCTTCTTTCCTCTTCCGTGCAGAAAAAAGACGCTGCCTTTCAAATACGCAGCGCCTTTTCTATCACTTTTTTGCAATTAATCTAAAATTCTCCCGTCGGTAGAAATCGTCACCACCTGCCAGGGGATAAATTTTCCACTGTTCTTCAACGCCGTTACCGCAGCATGCTCGATACCTCCGCAGCAGGGCACTTCCATCCGCACAACGGTAAGGCTCTTAATGTTGTTTCTGCTGATAATCTCTGTGAGCTTCTCGCTGTAGTCCCCCTCATCTAATTTCGGGCAGCCGATAAGCGTCACCTTCCCCCGGATAAAATCCTGATGGAAGCTGCCATAGGCATAGGCAGTACAGTCCGCCGCCACCAGTAAATTCGCCCCCTCAAAATAAGGTGCATTGACAGGCGCTAACTTTATCTGTACTGGCCACTGACGAAGCTCTGAGGGCTGTGTCCCCGCCATCGGAGCAGCACAGGGCTCTGCCCTTTTGATTTCCTTGGACTGGCTGCCGGGGCAGCCGCAGGGCAGTATCTTTTCCCCTGTCTGCGCTTTCTTTTTTTTACTTGCCAGGACAGCCGCCTCGTCATAAGCTGCCGCCTCCCGCTCCACAAAAGTGATTGCCCCGGTGGGACAGGTGGGAAGGCAGTCTCCTAAGCCGTCACAGTAATCATCTCTGAGCAGCTTCGCTTTGCCCTCCACCATTCCAATGGCTCCCTCGTGACAGGCTGCTGCGCAGAGACCGCAGCCGTTGCATTTTTCCTCATTAATCTGAATGATTCTACGAACCATAAGTATTCCCTCTTCCCTTTCTTTTTTCTATTTTCTTGACTTTACCTGCCAAGTATAATAAAATTTTCGGGAAAAGTATGTTGTTATAACAACAAAATTATTTTTTTGAAAAAAAGTTTGCTTAGAATGTCAATATGAAAGGAAATTTCCATGGACTATGATTTTTTAGAAAAGACCGCCCTGTTTCGGGGCTGCACGGCAGAAACAATCCGCTCCATGCTAAACTGCCTTGGGGCGGAAACCAGAACCTATGAAAAGGACTCTGTCATTTATGCCGCCGGAACCACCGTAACCCGCTTTGGGCTGGTGCTCTCCGGCAGCGTACAGATTATTAATGATGATTTGTGGGGAAACCGCAGTATCTTAGACAATATCGGGACAGGCAGGGTTTTTGCGGAAACCTATGCCGGTCTTCCCGAAGAACCTCTGATGGTCAGCGTCCTGGCCGCGGAGAACTGCGAAATCCTGTTTTTAAATGCAGCAAAAATCTCCGCTTCCTGTACCGCCGCCTGTCCCCACCACGCAGCCTTAATCCGCAATCTGCTGCGGATTTCCTCCCAGAAAAACTTAAATTTATCCCGCCGTATTTTCCACACCACCCCAAAATCCATCCGGGGCAGGCTGCTCTCCTACCTCTCCTTCCAGGCTGCCTCCTGCGGCTCTCCGGAATTTACCATTCCCTTTAACAGGCAGCAGTTAGCGGACTACTTAAGCGTGGAGCGCAGCGCCCTCTCCCATGAGCTCAGTAAAATGCAGCGTGACGGACTGCTGACGGTTCGCAAGAATCATTTTTGCTTAAACTTCCTCGTCCACCTTAATCCCCTTTAAATCTGCTTCCACTAACTTCATGCTGTTTTTGATGTCAGCAAGTCCCTGCTGCACGTCACTGGCGGCCGGGTTATTACGGGTCAAATCTAACATCTCGTCAAAACCTATGTCAGGTGTCTCCTGCTGCTGTTCCTTGGATTTCGCCCGGTCTACCGCCTCTTTGGTCTGCTCTATCATAGCCTCCTGCACCGCCCGTTTTAGCTCTATTTCCTCCTGGAGTTTTTCCTTTTCCTCTTTCTCTTCGGCCTTTTTGTCTGCCTGCTTTTCCGCTTCTTCTAACTTCTCGTCGATATAGTCCATGGCATCCTGCTTTAACATACCGATAATTTCATCGTTGGTTGCCTGATTGATTTCCTCTGCCGCCTTCTGGGCATCCACCATGGGGTCTGATTTCAGTTTCTCCAGCAAAATACTCTTTACATTGGCAACATCCGCCTGCATAATATTTTTATTGTCATTTACCTTCTTTTTCAGGATACCCGCACGACCGTTCATCTCCAATGCCCTTTGCTGATATTCCGTCAGACCCTGCTTGTCGATTTCCGCTAAACGCTCATACTCTTCCGCCGTGGGAGCTTCCCCCACCCGGTTGTTATAATCCTGACGTTTCTTTAGCAGTTCTAAATCCTCCTGCTCCTTGGAATCCTCCGGCACACCGTACAACTCCTGCAGCACTTTCTCGTCCTCGTGGATATCGTCTAATTCTTTTCCGTATTCCAGATTCTCCGCCTGAAGCCCATAGTAATGCTCCTTCATGGAAGTTATCGATTTTTCCACTTCCCTGTCATTCTCCCAGGCATCCTTTACCAGCTTAAAAGCCTTCTCCTGTGCTTCCTTCCGCTTCTGGGCAATGGGATCACTCCCCAGATTTAAGTTTCCCGCAAATACGTTTTTCTTTCCTCCCGGTAACCCGTTCAGATTCTCTTCCGGCCTTAAGGAAAACATTCCCTGTGCCTGTATATTGATTGACATAACTCATTCCTCCTGTCATATGCTCTTGCAATTAGTACTTTTAACCTGTTTATCGGCGAAACTCTGCCAAAAATTTACCCTAACAGTCGTTCTTTTACTGCTTTCATATCCATATGGAGCAGCACTTCGTCCGCTTCCGGCTCTCCCTCTAGTTCCGGCGATATGTTAGAATGAATGTAAAACGAAGACAATCCCACCTGTTTTGCCCCGCAGATATCGCTGTTCATGTCATTTCCTATCATGATTGCTTTTGACACATCAATGTGATGTTTGTCTAACAGCATGCAAAAGAAACGCTCGTCCGGCTTTTTCACCCCGCAGGAGGAGGAAATGAAAATATCATCAAAATAAGAGGCGATCCCTAAGGTATGAAGCTCATATTCCGTAAAAATCCGCTGGGCATTAGACAAAAGATAAAGCTTTCCCCCCGCCTCCTTTAAGGCGGCAAGCAGCTCCTTTGCCCCATCGTAAAGCCTTATGTATTCCGTGGTGAGAATGCGGAAAAACTGTCCTGCATGGACGGCGAGGGTCAAATCCGCCTCCACCCCCTTCCGCTGAAACAATTCCAGAAATATCTCCTCAATCTCAACCTCCGGGAATGCCTCATGGGTATCCGCCTCCCTGCTCTGTGGGGACTGCATTTCCTTTCGCATTTCCGCCTCTCTCCCGGCAATCAGGCTCCGAAATGCCTGCTGCAGCTCCTTCGGCTCATAAAGCGCATCATAATATCCGTAAAATAACGCTAATTTTTCCCATACCGTCTCTGCTTCTTCCTCCGTATGAATATCCACTAAAGTTCCGTATAAATCAAAAATATAGGTTTCGTATCTTCTCTTTTCCATCCCCATGTCTCTCTCCTGTCTTTTTCTAAAATGTACCATTTATCCTTTCTCTAATCAAGTCCTTATATTTTTTCCCGCAGACGCAGAAGGATCTTTTTTTCCAGGCGGCTGACCTGTACCTGGGTCATATCTAACTCCCCCGCCACCTCCACCTGGGTCTTATTTTCAAAATATCTCAATTCTATCAGCTTCCGCTCCTGCTCATTTAACAACCCTAAGAGCTGGTCAATCACCATCTGATTGAGTACCGCCTCTTTTTCCGGCTCTTCCCTGGTAAAATCCTCCCGGCCGCTGCCGGATATCTGGTCAATCATCAGAAGCTCGTCCCCATCCTTCTCATAAATCGGCTGATAGATAGATTCCACCTCCCGGCTGGCTTCCATTGCCATCACGATTTCCTCCAAAGAAAGTTCTGTGGCTGCCGACACCTCCGCTAAGGACGGCTCCCTGCCTAATTCCCGGCACAGCATTTCCCGCGCCTTATAGATTTTGTAGGCGTTTTCCTTTAGTGTCCTGCTGACCTTCACCATCCCATCGTCCCTTAGAAAACGGCGGATTTCCCCGGTTATCACGGGAACCGCATAGGTGGAAAATGCCAGTTTTAAGGAAAGGTCAAATTTGTCAATCGCTTTCATCAGCCCAATGCACCCTATCTGGAACAGTTCTTCCCTGTCATGCCCCCGGTTGTCAAACCTCCTTGTAATCGCACGTACCAGTCCTAAATTTTCAGACACCAGCGCATCCCTGGCGCTTTTATCCCCCTCGTGTGCCAGTTGTATCAGTTCTGCGAAACGCTCCATGCTCCCACCCCTATGCACCGATTTTTTTGCGCATAATGACTTTCGTTCCCTCTCCCGGGGCGGATATCACCTGCACTTCGTCCATAAAGGCTTCCATAAAAGCAAATCCCATGCCGGAGCGCTCTAATTCCGGCTTAGTGGTATAAAAAGGCTCCATGGCGGTTTTCACGTCCGCAATACCCTTTCCCTTATCCTCCACCACAATTTCCAAATTTCTGCCCTCTATCTTGCAGGCAACCGCCACCTTCTGCTCCGGGTCATCATAACCGTGAATAATGGCGTTAGTCACCGCCTCGGAAACGGCGGTCTTGATATCTGAAATCTCATCTAATGTGGGATTTTCCTCCGCAATAAACGCCGCCACCGCCATTCTCGCAAATCCCTCGTTTACGGAACGGGCATCAAATTCCAGTTTCATCTGATTTCTATTCTGCATGTTAGTTCTCCTCTACCTTTATGATTTTTTTCAGTCCTGAGACTAAAAAGATTTTCTGAATGCGGTCATTTAGATTCTTCGCAGAAACCTCCCCGCCCTGGTAGCCTAAGCTTTTACACCTGCCGATAATCACCCCGATGCCGGAGCTGTCCATAAACTCTGTTTTCGAAAAATCAAACACCAGATGCCTCACGTGGTACGCCTGTATCAGCATGTCCGTCTCCACCCTGATCTGATTCGCCTGATGGTGGTCAATCTCCCGGGGCATAACCACTGTCAGGCTGCCCTTATCTCTCTCATAATAATTTTCCATATGTACTCCTTTCCAAACTCTTATTTACAGACTATAAAATCGTCACTTGGTGACGCTCCTAAAAGCTACAGGTAACTAAAGTTACCGCAACTTCTTAATAAATGCGTCTGATAACGCAATTTCTTATAAGGTAAAAACAAAAGACGCCCATTTTCTCAATAGACGTCTTTCGTAATAAATAAAATATACACGGGAAGAACGCCGCTTTTGCGTTCTTCTAAGAAATGGCTAGTTTCCCTTAGGCGGCGTGTCTTTTTACGGCGCCTTAGTGAAACTCCATTTCATTTATTCTTCGATATTTAGATAATTCTGCGCATTTGCTGCCCTCTCCGTACCCGGATACAGCTCCACGATTTTCTGGTAATAGGTCTTTGCCGTTTCCAAATCGTTATTTTTCCGCAGCGCCTGGGCAAGGTAATAAATTGCGTAACCGTCCTCAAAGGTTTCGTCTAATTCCACCACCTTCTCCAGCTTCGGAATGGCTTCCTCGAAATTCTGGGCATTGTAAGCATTGTAGCCCTCCTGATAGAGTGCCGTAATGTACTCCGCATTGACCTGTGCATTGATGGTGTCATAAATAATCTTTGCCTCGTCGCTCAAATACTTTTCGTTGACATTTCCCAACGCTGTCCCGGCAGCCTCAATATCCTTGGTGCTGTAAGCTGCATATGCCTGTAACAGCTGATCATAGCTGCTGATTTGGCTCTTGGCGCTCTCTTCATCTCCCTTGGCGGCGGAAACCTGTTTCGTCAGCTCATCCACCTGCGCCTCTAAGGAGCTGATATTCTGGTTCTTAGAAGAAATGGTATCGTTGGCAGCTAAAACCTCCGCCTTCGCCTCATTCTGCACCTGCCGTCTTACCCCCGGCACTAACAGAAACCAGGTAATCGCCACACCAATGGCAATTCCGATCACCATGTTGACAATGGTTCCGATAGCAGAATTATCCTTCAGGTACTTTGGCTGGATAATGGTCTCATTTCCGCTCCGGTAGGAAATCAATTCCTCGTTCTTGTTCTTTTTGGGATTGCTTTCCCGCATTTTGCCGTTGACTTCTTTCAGATAACGCAGGGTAATTGTATTATTGGAATCGATTTTCCCTGCATTGCGCAGTGCCTTTTTCGCCAGCTCGTATTTGCCCTCCTGAATGTAGAGCAGCGCTAACAGCTGGTGTCCCCGGACTAATTTCGGGTTTAACGCCACCACCTTTTTTAGCTGGATAATGGCTAAATCCCGGCTGTCCTGCTTACAGTACAGCAAAGCCTGATTATATTTTTTGATGGTCTGGTTAATACTCTCTAAGCTGGTACGGTTGTTCTGCACCTCGTCTAAATAATAGCCCGCACGGTTATCCCCGGGTTGGTAATTTTTGCTGATGACCCATTCCGTCAGCGCCTCCACCACTTCCCCCATCTCAAAATAAATCAGTCCTAACAGGTTTCTGGCGTCTGTATTTAATTTATTAAACTTCAGACTGGTCCGCAGCGCTTCCGCCGCACCGGACAAATCCCTGACCTCTGCCTTTGCCAGAGCGTCATTGTAACAGGCATTAGATGCCCACCTGATTCTCTTATATGTCTTTACATTGATTCCGCAATTCGGACAAATATTCTCCTTGCCTAATTTGGCTCCGCAGTTGTAGCACTCCATGTTTTCCCTCTTCTTCTATTCCTATTAGCTGTTTCTCTTTGCTTCACGCATGATTTCTTTCAGGACATCGGTCATATCCGTCAATTCATGGTTGTAAATTGCCTGCTCTGCTTCCTCAACCTCTAAACTCGGTTTAAAATTCTTTAATTCTTCTTCAAAATTTATCATAATGATACCTCTTCTTATCTTCATCGACTGCTTTTCTGTCCGCCTGCACCGGATGCGTCCCTAAATGCCGTCTCCCCCGGGCAGCTGCGTACAATCGAGTAGGGGAGATTTTTCCCCTACTCGCTGCGCCGGGTGCGGGCAGCTTTTGCTGCATCTTTCCTCTCCGCACCCGTGTGCATAAAAACACCACTATATTATTTTCCTTACCCATTATAATATAGTGGTGCTCAAAATCAAGTAAATTTCTCTTAAGTTTTTCTTTTCTTATCGCAAAATCAATCCCTATTCGACACCTTGCCTATTACTTCGAAATTAATGCAACGCTGTACTAGCAGGGACGGGTTGAAATTTTATCGCTGAGTTTGTAAAATTCCACGGACTTTCCCACATTCCGAAGATCAAACCGCAAATCCTCAATACGGATAATAACGCCGGGATATACCTCCTTGAGCACGGAAACACAGGCTCCTCTGGAACATTCCACCAGATGGCGCAGCTTCTTTTCTTCCTCCTTATCACTGGCGAGGACTGCCGTATCCCTGATTTTGATACGGAGCAGCTGCATACGCCTCGGATCGTTGGCATAGCTGACACCACGCTCGGACTCTAAGGCATCAAACTGCTTTAAGCCGCCCTCAATTTTCTCCAAATTCGTTGCGGTAGCTTCGATTTTCTTCTCAAGAACCCGTAGCCTGCTGTATACATCTCCGCTGGCACCCACGGTAATCTCGGTCTTTTTCTCGGCATCATTACCAAGGCTGGTGACCTCTACGCCCTGAATGGCATGAACCTCACCGCCGATAATGCTGCCTCTTGATCCGTTCATAATAACCTTTCCCTGACAATTTACTTTGCAGTCCATCATGACATCTGCCTGCAAATTACCGTCACAGTCAATCTTGGTATATTCAAAAAACTTTGCGGTAATGCTGCCCTTGCTCTTAACGGAGGCTTTGTTTCCGCCTAGCATTCCGCTTCTTAAGATAATGTCTTTTCCGGCTTCTATACTGCATGCCTCAACCACACCGTCAATGGTGACGCTTCCGGTGGCCCGGATACTGACACCGCTCTCCACGCCGCCGTGAATCACCACATCGCCACGGAAATCAATATTTCCCAGGGTAATCTCTGCGTTGCCGGAAATCTCATAGACAGGAAGAATCAGAATACGGTCATTCTGCATCTCAATTTTTCCGTCCATAGACGCTATATAAGTGATATTATCCGGCTGGCGCTTAAAGCCCTTGCCCTTGATGGGGAGTTTATCCCTGCCCTTCCTCGCCTGAATCGGTCTACCCTTTACATTGAAACCGTCCGAGCCTGCGACAGGCGGATGATACACTGCAATAATCTGTCCCTCCACCACAGACTCTATGGAATGTACCGACCAGTAGTCTACGGAACCGTCCGGAAGCACCCTGGGTTTATTGTCAAAGCTGGTGCTGAATCTATATTCATAATATCCGTCCACACCATCCACCGCCTTAGTTCCTTCCGCCACAGGAAGCTCCCTCTCATATACCTCTTCCGCAACCATCCGGGCAATTTGCTCATGATTCACTCCGGCATTGATGCCGCGTTCGTTCAATGCCTGCATTAAAAACGAAACCGTATACGCTTCCTCTTCTTTCGGCACAGGAAGCAGCATATATGCCTCCATCTCATCCAATGAAATTCTTATACTCGGTTTTTCCTTTGGTAAAGTTGCCATAACCATCGTGCTCCCTATATCTATTCTACATCAACTATAGTGTACACTTACTCACAACAAAAAATATCTTCCTACATTCTATAATACTAGCAGTCCGCACCTTTTTCAAGTGAAATCTTTGTTCCCACTCAGATTTTGTTAAACTTTCGTTACTGTTCCTTCCCTCCGGCTGTTCCGGTAACGCTCATCTGGGCAAGACGTTCTTTTACCTGCGCCATCATCTGCTCATAGCCGGCTAACTTTTCTTTTTCCTCCTGTACCTTTGCCTCCGGCGCTTTGCTCAAGAATTTTTCATTGGAAAGCATCCCTTTGGAACGGGCAAGCTCTTTCTCTAAGCGCGCCTGCTCCTTTAAGAGGCGTTCCTTTTCTTTTTCAAAGTCCACCAGATCCTCTAAAGGAAGGTACAGGGTTGCCCCGGGAATCACTACAGATACCGCATCCTCACCGATACCGCTCTTATCCGGCTGTACCGCCACTTCGGAAGCTCCCGCAAGATTCTGGTAAACCTCTTTATTCAATGCAAAGGTGTCACGCAGGGCAGCATCCTCCGCCACAATAAAGATTTTCGCTTTTCTGGAAGGCGGAACGTCCATCTCGGTGCGGGCATTGCGGACTCCCTTTACCAAATCCTTGCAGTGCTCTAACATTTCTTCCTCTGCCTGAAAGTTCCACTCTTCTTTGTATTCCGGCCATTTTGCCAGCATGATGGTGTCCTCTTCCGGATGCAGGGTGCAGAAAATTTCCTCCGTGATAAACGGCATGAAGGGGTGCAGCAGCTTGAGTGCCTCCGTCAGCACGGTCTTTAAGGTCCAGAAGGCTGCATTTGCGGAAGCGGGGTCATTTTCTTTATTATAAGTACGGGTCTTGGTAATCTCAATGTACCAGTCGCAGAACTCATCCCAGATAAAGTCATAAACCTTCTGTACCGCGATGCCCATCTCGTATTTATCCATATTTTCGGTGACGTCTTTTGCCAGCGTATTTACCTTGGACAAAATCCATTTATCCGCAGGCTTTAAGCCATTTTCCAGAAAACCTTCCATTTCAGCGTGGGAGGAAGTGCAAAGTCCGCATGCCTGAGGCATTGTCAGCTCATCTGCCCCTTCTAAGTTTATGAGAATGAAACGGGACGCATTCCATACCTTGTTGGCAAAGTTTCTTGACGCTTCCACTCTCTCCCAGTAGAAACGCATATCATTTCCCGGTGCATTTCCGGTGATTAAGGTCAGACGCAGGGCATCGGCACCGTATCTGTCAATGACCTCTAACGGGTCAATTCCGTTTCCGAGAGATTTGCTCATTTTCCGTCCCTGGGAATCACGTACCAGCCCGTGGAATAATACCGTATGGAACGGCGCTTTTCCCATCTGCTCGTAACCGGAAAAAATCATACGGATCACCCAGAAGAAAATAATGTCATATCCGGTTACCAGAACATCTGTCGGGAAGAAATAATCCAGATCCTCTGTCTTTTCGGGCCAGCCCAAGGTAGAGAATGGCCAAAGTGCAGAAGAAAACCAGGTATCCAGAGTATCCGGATCCTGCTCCATGTGGTCACAGCCGCATTTCGGGCATTTTGCCGGAGCATTCTTTGCAACCACCATCTCACCGCAATCTGGACAATAGTAAGCCGGAATCCGGTGTCCCCACCAGAGCTGTCTCGAAATACACCAGTCACGGATATTGTCTGTCCAGTTGAAGTAAGTTTTCTCCATACGCTTCGGGAGAAGTTTGATTTCTCCGTTTTTCACTGCCTCTACCGCAGGCTTAATCAGCTCATCCATTTTTACGAACCACTGCTGTTTTACCATCGGCTCTACCGTAGTGCCGCAGCGGTCATGGGTTCCTACATTATGAGAGTGGGGCTCTACCTTTACCAAAAGCCCCTGCTCCTCTAAGTCTGCAACCAGCGCCTTTCTGCACTCATAGCGGTCCATTCCTTCATATTTTCCCGCATAGGCGTTCATGGTGGCATCATCGTTGATAACGGTGATTTCCCCTAAATTATGGCGTTTTCCAACCTCAAAGTCGTTCGGGTCATGGGCCGGGGTGATTTTCACACATCCGGTTCCAAACTCTTTGTCTACATAGGCGTCTGCAATCACAGGAATTTCCCGATCTGTCATTGGCAGCTTTAATGTTTTTCCCACAATATCCTTGTATCTCTCATCCTCCGGGTTGACTGCAACAGCGGTATCTCCAAAGAGCGTCTCCGGTCTTGTGGTGGCGATTTCCACAAATCTGCCCTCTTCCCCCACTACCGGATAATTGATATGCCAGAAAAAGCCGTCCTGCTCCTCGTGCTCTACTTCCGCATCGGAAATAGAGGTTTTACATACCGGACACCAGTTGACGATACGGGAACCTTTATAAATCATGCCTTTTTCGTATAATTTTACAAATACATCAACCACGGCATCGGAACAGCCCTTGTCCATGGTAAAGCGTTCCCTCTCCCAGTCCGCGGAAGATCCCATCTTCTTTAACTGATTGATGATACGGCTGCCGTACTCTTCTTTCCAGTCCCAGCACTTCTCCAAAAAGCCCTCTCTGCCTAAGTCACGCTTGTCAATGCCCTGGGCTTTCAGATTCTCAATGACCTTTACTTCCGTTGCGATGGAGGCATGGTCCGTTCCCGGCTGCCACAGGGCATTGTAGCCCTGCATTCTCTTATAGCGGGTCAAAATATCCTGCATGGTATTGTCCAAAGCATGTCCCATATGAAGCTGTCCGGTGATGTTTGGCGGCGGCATCACGATGGTAAAGGGTTTCTTGCTGCGGTCTGCTTCTGCGTGGAAGTAACCGTTATCCTCCCATTTTTTGTATAAACGGTCCTCAATACTTTTCGGATCGTAGGTCTTAGCTAATTCTTTGCTGCAGTTCTGACACATAATCGTTTCTCCTTTATCATTTTTTGTTGCAATTACTTTTTCTGCTGCAGGGTGTACCGGGTATCCGCAGATGTTTTTTTCGCTTACTATAAAAACGCCCCCTGCATTCTCTGGAGAATGCAAAGGGCGATATTATCGCGGTACCACCTTTGTTCGTCAGTATAACTAACCTTTGTCCTGCCGGCGCAGCTTAATCCTGTGCTTAGCGGGCGGTTCACTAACGGGAACCGGGCGGGAATACTTTTGCCGTATCTTCTCCTACGCTTTCTCGGTATTCCGGTTCAAAAGCTACCTTCCACATGCCTTTCTTTGGAAAACCTTTCAGCCAATGGGATTTCCTCTCTGACAAGAGTGCACGTGTACTCCTCTTTCTCATTACCTTTGATTTCTTATGTTTCTTATCATACGTGGGGATTTTTTATTTGTCAACTGTTTTTTTCAGGTGCAAGAGTGCGCTAGCATTCTTACAATTCCTCTTCCACCATACTCTTATTGCTGGTAAATAGGTCATAAATACACGGTACTACAATCAGCGTCAGCAACGTACCGTAAATCAGTCCTCCCTCTGTGACAATCGCCATGGGCTGCATCATTTCTGAGCCGCCCCCAAGCCCTAACGCCATGGTGGACATGGAGAGGATGGTGGTAAGCGCCGTCATAAGAATCGGGCGGAGCCTGGTCTTTCCTGCCTCTACAATCGCCTGCCGCTTCTCCATGCCTTCTCTCCTGAGCTGGTTGATATAATCCACCATAACGATACCGTTATTTACAATAATACCCGCCAACATGACAAATCCGATCATGGCAATGACACTGACCTCTTTTCCCGTGAAAAACAGGGCAAAGAAGCCTCCGGTAAACGCCAGCGGGATGGTAAACATAATGATAAAGGGGGAAAGGAAGGACTGAAACTGCGCCACCATAATCAGGTAAATAAAGATAACCGCCAGCAAAAGCATCAGGTACAGCTGGCTCATCGCCTCATTGATGGTTTCGTCCTCTCCGGTCATGGCTACGGAATAACCCTCCGGCAGTTCTAATTTCTCTAACTCCTTCTGTATCTCATTACTTACCAGCGTTACGTTGTGCTCCCCGTCAATACCTGCCGAAACGCTGATATAACGGTTCTGGGAATCCCTGTAAATGGTATTTAAGGCACTTCCCTCTTCAAAGGCTGCAATCTCCGACAGGGCAACCTCTTTTGACTCTCCCATACGGTCCGTATAGGTGAAGGTCAGCTTTTTAATGTCCTCTAAGGTGGTGCCGGACTGTTCCTCCGTCTGAATGTAAACCTTGTAATCCTTTAAATCCGTGGTAATGGTGGTGGGTGATGTGTCCGCTGCCATCTTTGCATAAACAAGCTGGAACACCTGTGCTGTGGTCATACCGTATTTTGCCGCTTTCTCCTTATCCACCACAACGGTAAAGGATGGAGTGGTATCATCGAGACCGTCCTCCACATCCACCGTTCCCTCCGTCTGCTCCACAATCGCCGCCACCTCTGCCGCAAGCTCCTGCAGCCTATCTAAGTCTTTCCCGCTGATTTGCACCGAAATGCCGCTGCCAAACATGGCGCTCATGTCAGAGGACGAGGCATCCGCCGACACTTCGCAATCCATATCCCCGGTTAATGCCGTAATCTGTTCTGCAATCTGGTCTGCGGTCATGTCGGTTTCCCCATCTAAAATCAGGTACATGGTAACGCTGTCATCACCACCGCCTAAGGACATCATGCTGCCGCCCCCTGTCATGGCGCCGATGGCCTCAATACCGGAAATACCGGAAATTTTTTCCACAATCTCATCAGACAGCGCCGTCAGTTCCTCAAAAGTCAGCGTCTGGTCTTCCTTAGCTCCCACCGTCACAGTCATCTGGTTTGACTCCATGCTCATATCCATAAAGGTAAAACCACGGAAAAGGGCTGACACCATGCTGACTGCCAAAAGAACCACCACGGCAATAAGCACAAGGGGCTTTACATGAAGTGCCATATCCAGCACAAATACATATCCGTCCCTTAATTTTTCAAAAAATCCCGCCTTGACCTCTTTGGTATTTTTCAAAATTCCCGCCGCCATCATAGGTACAAAGGTCAGCGCCACAATCAGGCTGGCGGTCAGGGTAAAGGCAATCGTCAGCGCAATATCCACAAACAGCTGCCTTGTAATGCCCTCCGTAAAGATAATGGGGGCAAAAACACAAACTGTCGTAAGGGTAGAGGCAAAAATGGCCCCCGCCACCTGGCTTGCGCCTTCCACCGCCGCTTTACGGATGGAATACCCCTCCTTTTGCAGACGGTAAATGTTTTCAATTACTACAATCGAGTTATCCACCAGCATACCAATTCCAAGGGCAAGGCCGGACAGCGAAATAATATTTAAGGAAATATCGGAAAAATACATCAGCACAATGGCAAAAATAACGCTCAGCGGAATGGAGCAGGCAATCACCATGGTGGGTTTAAAATCCTTCAAAAACAGCGCCAGCACGATAACCGCCAAAAACGCCCCCACAATCATGTTTTCCAATACGGATTCCACAATCATATCAATATAAACGCCCTGGTTCATCAGAATCGTCATTCTAAGACCGTCTGTTTCCTTTTCTAAGGCTTGAAATTTATTTTTTACCCGCTTCGTCACATCTCCGGTGGAATATCCGGTCTGCTTTTCAACGGAAAGCATAATCGCCGGGTTTCCGTTCAGCTTGGAGTAGGACTCGGAGGAATTGTCCACCATCTCAATTTCCGCCACGTCCGAGAGCCGTATGGGCCCGATTCCCTCCAGCCCTAAATCAATCAACACCAGATCCGTCAATGCGTCTGTGGATTCCACCTTATCTCCCACCCGCACCATATAGGAATTGTCTCCCTCCTGCACATAGCCTGCCGGCATGGAGAAATTCTGTGCCACCAGAAGACCGCTTAAATTTTCCACCGTCAGGACAGCATTTAAGTCCGCTGCTTCCTCCGCACTCTGTTTCGCCTCGTCAAGCTGCGCCTGCCCCAAAGCCAGCTGGTTTTCCCCGTCTGCTAACTGTGCCGCCGCATCGCTCATCTGAAGCAGGCTGCTGATTTCCGTTTTGTTTAACGTCACATAGGCATCGTCTAACGTGGTTTTTCCCTCTGCCACCTGATTCTGCGCCGCCTCGATGGCTGCCATGCCGGAATTAATTTCCACCAGCTTTGCCGAGAGGGTTGCTATTACCTGGGGAATATCCTCAATGGAAGAAAGGCTCACATCGAAAGCCGCTAACTGCTCCGACCACTGCCCGCTTAAAGACGCATTCAGCTCTAAAATCTGGTACTTTAACATGTCTATCTGGTCACTGTCCATTATATTCTGCCCCATGGCAGCCACAATACTATCCTGTATACTGTCTGCCGCTGTCCCGGTGCTTCCCTCCGCAGTGTCGGTTCCGGTGGTAGCTCCGGTTCCTGCCGTATCTCCGGTTCCTGCCGTATCTCCGGTGTTTTCCCCGGTAAATCTGTTTTCCAGATCATCTAACTGCTGTTCCAAAATGGCAGTACTCTCATCACTGCGAGCCTGGGCCGCTCCTAACTGTTCCTTTAATTCCATTCCCTGTTTATAAATTTCCTGCAATTCCGGCACTGCTTGTTCAATCAGGGTTTTCATTGCCCCTAGCATCGTGTAATTCTGGTTCAGGTCAGACTCCGACACAAAGGCCTGAATCTTTCCGTTTGTCATCTCATTCTGCGCCTGTCCTAACTGGCTGGCAAGCTCTTCTTTCCCGCTGTCTAACTTCTCTTTCCCGTTCCGGATTTCCTCTGCGGCATCGTCTAATTCCTTCTGGGGCTCTTCGAATTGTTCCTCGATTTTCTCTAAAATCTTTTCGTTTAACCCGTCAATTTTCTTCTGGTCTAAGGTCACCCGCACCGCTTCCTCTAAGGTTCCCGTGGCGGAAACAGATGCCACACCGTCCACACTGGTAAGAGCAGGCACTAATTCCTGCTCTACATACTGGGAAATTTCCCCCCGGCTCATGCCCTCAATGTCCGCGGAAGCCACCATAATGGGCATCATATCCGGGTCAATCTGCATAATCATAGGTGTTCCCACGCTGTCCGGGAAACTGCCCTCTAGCTGGTCAAGCTTCTGCTGCATTTCGATCAAAACAGAATCCATGTTGGCGCTCTGCTCATACTCCAAAATCACCATGGAATAACTGTCATAAGAGGACGAACTTACGTTTTTGATATTGGAAGTGGTCGCCATCGCCGACTCAATGGGTGCCGTCACATCACTCTCCACCTCTTCCGGGCTGGCTCCAACATCTGTGGTAACCACCAATGCGTAGGGCAGATTCATATCCGGCAGCAAATCCGTAGTCATTCTCGTAAAAGAAACAACTCCTAAAACCACCACCAAAATCACGCCTACAATCACCGTGTATGGCTTTCTCACACTAAACTTCGAAATCACTTCCACATCCTCCTGACTTTCTTTCCCGGCTTTCCGTTTCTTCAGTAGTTTCAGTTTACGTCTTTTTGTCGAAAAAACAAGATTTTTTGCGCAATTTATATTTTTTTTATAAAAGAAAACTACCACTCTGTATTGTCTCCGCCGCACTTCCCCACACCTGATATGTTTTCCCTACTCGCCGCGCGTCCCATGCGCCGCCTCGGCGGCATACTTCCTCTACATGGGGCTGTGCACAAAAAAGGAGGTTCCCTTTTTCCTAAGGAGCCCCCTCTTTTTCACTTATGAAATTTTATTCTTCGTCCTCTTCATCTACAATGGCTGCCGCTGCGCCTGACACTGCAGACACTACCGCAATCACCGTCACTATAATTACTAATATAAGCAATATAATCAGAAAAATCCATAATCCGCCTTCTGTCATCTCTTCCTCCATACCTGCACATTGTTATAGCAAGCCCTGCTGCGGTTTGCAGCCTTATCCCTGCGTAACTTTATTTAAATGCTAGGACAAGTATAGCACATTTACTGTTTCTTGAAAAGAGGAATTTATTTCTTTACGGTTACTTTAAAGGTTGCCTTTGCACCGCTCTTCATTGTTACGGTGATATTTGCTGTTCCCTTCTTCTTTCCGGTTACCTTTCCGTTCTTGTCAACGGTGGCAACTTTCTTATTAGAGCTCTTGTAAGATTTTACTTTGTCATCCTTCGGGAAAGTGGATTTAATCTTAATCTGTAAGGTCTTGCCTACTTTTACCGTTCCGCTGGTCTTTGCCAGTTTAACCGTAGCATTTTTCACGGTTACTTTACAGGTTGCTTTCTTTCCATTAGAAGTTTTTGCCGTAATGGTAGCAGTTCCTGCTTTCTTGGCAGTTACCTTACCCTTAGAACTCACCGTTGCAACCTTCTTGTTAGAAGAAGTCCAGGTAATCTTTTCTGTTGCAGAAATCGGATTTCTGATTACCGCCAATGTCTCGCTCTTTCCTTTTAATAAGGTCATTTTCTTGCTGCTTAAGGAAATGCTCTTGGTGGTTACCTTGCCCTTCTGTACTTGTACGGTACAGCTTGCTTTCGCACCACTCTTGGTGGTTACGGTAACGGTTGCCTTACCCGTCTTGCTGGTGGCTGTCAGTTTTCCTTTGGAATCTACCTTAACAATCTTTGTGTTGGATGATTTCCAGGATGCCACAGAATCCCCTTTTGCACTTACCGTTGCCTTTAAAGCGGCTGTGGATTTCTTCACCTGCAGCGGTACCGTTTTCGCATTTAAGGTTACGGAAGAAACCGTTACCTTGCAGACTGCACTCTTATCGTTTGCTGCCTTTACGGTGATATCTGCCCTTCCGGCTTTTACGCCTGTCACAGTACCGTTCTGGTCTACGGTTGCCACTTTCTCATCAGAAGATACCCAGATCAGACTCTTGTCGCCGGCGTTGGATGGATTAATGGCTGCTGTCAGGGTCAAGGTTGCTCCTTTACCTACAATCGCCTCTGTCTTGTCTAAGGTAACGCTCTCCACATCCTCTGTATCACCCGGTTTCGGCAGCCGGTCCGTCTTCGTTCCGGTCGAAAGTACCGCACCGCAGCCCTTACAGTAGGTATCTCCCGTATAGCCCTCCTCTGTCACGGTCGCTTCCTTTGCATTTCGAAGCTCCGTTCCGCCGGTATGGTTTGTCGGATCCTTACTGCCGTATTCCTGCCCGCAGGCCTCACAGACCGCCTTTGCCTGACACGTTGCCTCTCCTCCGTGGTGTCCCTTTGCAGAGCCCACATCCGTTTTCGTGTCCGTTGCACCGCAACCATAGGCACAGACTGCCGTCTTTGTTCCGTCCTCGGTACAGGTCGCATTGTTGTCCGATTTATAATCAACAAAGCTGTGAACGTCCGGATTGATCTTTCCGTATTCTACGCCGCAGATTTCGCAGACCGCTCTCTTTTTGCAGGTCGCCGTACCGCCGCTGTGTGTATGCTGTAAATATTCCGCAGCACCGATGTCGGGCGCACTGCCCTCTGTGTTCCGGTTTCCGAAGAAATCCAGATCGTAGCGCACGCCGCTCACCCGCGGGAAATTTGTCCCCATTACATACTTGATGGAATCATCTCTGTTTTGCTGATCCATTGCTTCTGTAATTACGGTTCCCCAACCGCCCTGGTACTGCTCCTCAAGCTTGCTCGGGGAAAGGCTTCTGCCGTCAAAGGTATTATACGAACCATCCTTATCTCCCGTCGCAAAATATGCGATTGCCTGCTCAACCGTAATTCCCTTATCAATGACCGGTGCACCCTCCGCAAGATAGTAGCCTTCTAGCTCCGCTGCACTTCCGGTCCGCGGGACTGACGTATCGTTTGTCTCCGGCGCACTGCCCGCACTCACGAGCACGCTGGCCGTATCCGCAATCACAATGGGATTTGCCTCCTCTGTCGGCGGCTGTATGCCTCCGACCCAACCGTTATTGTAAAGATTTATCACCGCTTTTATATTGTCTGGTTCCCCTCCGTAGTATGTCGTCTGTGACGAAGGGTAGCAGAACAGATTATTAAATACATAAAAATCCTTAACGCCACGCCCTTTGTTTTGATTCCGGCTTGTGTTGGAAAGATAGAACAATCCCTTTTTGACCGGATTTTCCGAATAAATCGTATTGTTATAGATCATCGTGCCCATCGGAAGTCCCTGGGCAAACTCAAATGTCTTGTCGCAGTCGTTCTGGCTCACATTGTAGCGCACGGTCGGAGCCGTATGCGGGTAGCCGCCCATAATCAGCATAAACCCGCCCTCATTGTTATGGCTATAATTGTACTGCATCAGCGAATAGGAGGAGGCATGGTCACAGTCTAAGCCCTGCCCGTCCTGCACGCTGTGCGTGTCATAGGCCTCATTGTACTGAATCACCGTATTCGCCGCCTGGAACGGCCAGATTGCCACATTGTAGCCCGTATTCTGATAACGGCAGTCTCTGGCCAGATTGTGTTCAATCAGCGCGCCGTCCGTATCACGCGTCGTGATTCCGTCGCCGCCGATCTTTTCGAGGTAATTTCCCCGAACAACCACATTCGTGGACGGATACCAGTTCATCGGCTTCCCGCCGTCATTTCCAATCCACTGATTACACCATGCCGAGCTGACAAGCTTGATTGCCGAGCGGTCCACGTTCCGTATCGTACAGCCCTCAATGAGCACATCGTCATACTTTGTCGGCACGCCGGACAACTGCATATTCGTCACGGTCGCCTGTACGTCAAAGAAGATTCCGCCGTTCCACTTTGCGTTATTATTTCCGTTGACATCGTGGATATAGCAGTTTTTGATATGGATTCCGGACACCACGCCGAAGTCTTTCGCAGACACATTGATAGCTCGCAGGTTTTTCGACGTATTGTTATTGCCGTTTAACGTAAATACGCTCTTAAATTCCGGCGTTGTATTTGTAATCTCCAGATTCTGAATCGTAATGTACTGCTGGTTGTACAGGGAAACCACATTTTCCACCGCACCGGCGCCGTCTATGCGGGGCAGTTCTCCCTCGCCGTATGCGTCTACCGTAACCGGAGCATCTGCACTTCCCATCCCGGAAAAGGCAAGCTGCTGGCCCGTAAAAACGCTCCCGCGCTTTAAGTAGATGCCGCATCCCGGTTCAAGCACGACATTTTCTCCGGCAAGCGGCGCAAAACTCTTCCACGGACGCTCCATCGTCCCGGGATTCGCGTCGTCTCCGCCTGCGGAATCAATGTAATAACTGCGCGCACCGGACGGTTCGGATGACTCAAACACCACCGCCACCGTGAGCGTCCCCTTCTGTCCTGACGGTATGACAAATTTATTGTCCGTCACCGTAATCTGTCTGTTCTCTTCGATATAGCATTCCGCCAGACGATATCCCGCCTTTGCCGTTGCGGTGACCGTAATCTCGTCTCCCTCCACCGCAGAATAAGCGCTGAGTTCCGCAATGCCGCCCTTGCGTTCCGTGTCCTCCACGTCCGCACCGTTTTCGCGCAGCAGCACCTTCACGTCAACCGCACTCTTCTCGGGCATGCGCTCCACCATAAAATTGTCAAAGCACACCTTGCTGCCGTATGTCATATTGTAAAGTCCCGCCGTACTGCCGATGGGCCAGTCATCCTGTGAGGTATAGCTTAAAATTTCTTTTCCGTCCGCAAAAAACGTCACCGTTTTTCCCACAACCTCAAGCTCTACATGCACCTTTTTCGTGTTAAACGTAAACAGCTTATTGACAAGATCCACACTCGTTGCATCGGAGTCTGCGGGTGCGGACTTAAACAGCGCCCTATCCCCGTTGAGCACAAGCACATACCGTCCGTTCGGAGAATCGTCGGCTCCCCGGAATGCAATCTGCATGGTTCCGGCCTTCATATCCGCTTTCCAGATATCCGCGGAAATCCGGTATCCTTCCTCCGATTTTAAACTGCTGAATACATCTTTGTTTAAAAGCAGATAGTTTGCACCGCCGCTCTTCGCATCAAGCGTCAGAATACCGTCTTTCTGTACCGCTCCCGCCGCCTCGCCGACGGTCTTATAGGCCGGGTCGAGGGATGCCGCACCGAAATCATCGTAAAACAGTTCAAACCGCCCCGGCACTCTCGTCTTAAAATGCGCCACCACCGTGACATTTCCGGTCTTGCTGTTGAATGCAAAGCTGTTGTCTGCAATCGGCAGATGACCGTCCGTACCCGTTCCGTCCTCCTTAAAGGACTCATAGCGGTCAAACACATACCCGTGCTTCGGGGATGGCGTCAGCTTCACGCGGTCTCCCTCATACCCTTTCATAACATCCGCGGTCAGCGTGCCGCCCGTCTCATCGTTCATTTTTCCGTCTGTCGCCGAGACAAGCTTTACCGTGTATTCCGGTCCGGTCTTTTGCTCGTCAGTTGTAATTTTTAAATTGGCAACCGCAAATTTCTGCGTTGAATATTGCCCGACAACTGCAAAATAATCCTGACTCATACCGCCAATCTGTGCATCGGTACATGACCCGATTTCTGTCCCGTCTATGTACACGGTAACGGTATTTCCGTCCACAAGAATATCCAGACCGTATGTCCCGTTCTGCGACCAGGTCCATGCCGTTGTCAGTACTTTGAGTTCCTTGCCGGCGCCACCGCCTACATTATTCGTACCTTTTTCTACCGATATCTTATTTGCATTCAGTTTTAGCCGCACCTGTATGCAATCGCCTGTCTGCCCTCTGTCCGCAGATCGGAATGCCACTTTGATATCTTCCGCATCGGATGCAGCTCCTTGGAGTGTCAAATCCATCGAAATCAAAAATTTATTGGCTCCCAGCTTTCCGCCGTTCCATGCGACGCCGTTGCACATGCCTCCTCCGCTGACCGTAAACGTTCCGTTGGCAATCTCGGCTGTCCCGCTCGAATTACTGCCCTTTATAACGATCCACTTGGAAGCGTCCGCAAATCCCTCCGCAAGCGTATTCTGTAACGCAGCGATATGCGTTACCGCGCGGGGTATTCCAAAGACTATTTCCGTTTCCTCCTCCGGCTCCGTCATCTCTGTCGTTTCCGTCATTTCCGGATTCTGGTTTGGCTCCTTCGTCTCTGTTGTCTCCGGTTTCTGATTCAAATCGGGCTCCGTTGTTTCCGTCGTTTCCGATTCCTTCGTCTCTGTCGGCTCCGGTTCCGTCGTCTCTGTCGTTTCCGACTCCTTTGTTTCCGTCGTTTCCGGCTCCTTCGTCTCCGGCTTCTGATTCGAATCCGGCTCCGTTGTTTCCGTCGGCTCCAGTTCCGTCGGCTCTGTTAGCTCTGTCGGCTCCGGTTTCTTTGACTCCGTCGTCTCTGTCGTTTCCGACTCCTTTGTTTCCGGCGTTTCCGGTCCCTTCGGCTCCGGCGTCTCCGTCGCCTCCGGTTTCTTTGTCTCTGTCGTCTCCGACTCCTTTGTCTCTGTCGTCTTCGGCTCTGTCAGCTCCATGCTATACGCTGTCGTCCCCGTCTGAAGTACCATCAAGAAACACAAAATCAGACAAAATATCCGTCTTAGTTTTTTCATTCCTGTCTCCTCCTTCCGAAATAATTGCAATTTCACATATCAGATCTGTTACCATATCAGACCTGTTACAATATTACGTTTCATCTTCCCGTAAATCTAAAATTTCACTCGTCCTTATTCTGTCCGCAAGCTCCTGTACCAGCATTCCACCTGCATACTGCTCCGCCACGGCTCCCTGCACCTCCGCAAAGGGCTGGTACGTCCCTTCCTCACGGCTTTTGCAGGTTGCCGTCCACTCGATACCGTATTCGTCCGTCCAGCTGTCCGTTTCTCCCGGCTCAAGCGCCAAAAGCGCGTCGGCAAGCATTTCATCCTGCTCAGAGAGTGTGCGCAGATTGTATGGAGCTAAAATAACCTCTTCCTCGTATACCGCCCGGGAATCCTCCCATGCCGTCACATCCGCCACAATCTCTCCGAATTCCCAGTAATCCTCCATATGCTCCTCATACCAGACAAGAAGTTCCTCCTCTGAGGCCTCCTGCATAATTTTATCCTTCAGGGCCCGCTCATACTCCCCCATTTGGATGCTATAGAACTGAAGCGGCGTATATTCTGTCATACCGTAAACAACTCCGCCCGCCTCCTTACGTTTCAGCCGCTCCTCGTTTACCCGGGAAAGCTCCGTGAGAAACTCCTCGTAGGAAAAGGCGGTGTCTGTCACTCCTGCCTCCCTTGCCCACTGCTGCAAAACCTTCATGCGGACCGCCTCGTCCACATCATCTCCCAGCAGCGAGAGCTCCTCTGCAGCCACAGCCTCCCCGTTCACATATAAGAGTGCTTCCTGCGTCCGGCCGCAGCCTGCCGACAGCAATATCCACACGGCAAACAGCAGATATGCCGGACGCATAGATTTCGTCCCTGATTTCAATACAAAATCCCCCTTACATATAGCGGTAAATATTAAAAATATTAATCACGATAATGACAGCCATCAGCCCGATAAAAAGGCGGTCAACGGTTTTCCCGTCTATTTTTTTATTGACGGTGCTCCCCGCAAACCCGCCCAGAATTCCGCAGGCAACCATAAGCAGCAGTGTCTGAGGCTTAAATTCCGGCACATCTCCCTTTGCCAGCGTGCTGATAAGGCTTGAAATCTGTGAGAACATAATAATATAAATCGAATACATTGCGGCCTGCTTTGACTCCATCGAAAACAGAAAAAACAGCGCCACCAGATTTATCGGTCCCCCGCCAATGCTCAAAAACGATGAAAGGATTCCCAAAAATACACCGACCAGAAAAATCACGACCGTATTTTGGACCTGAAGGGTTTTAATCCGCGCCTTATTGAGGGTATACAACAGTGTCCCGACCGTAAGCACCAGCAAAACTGCAGCTTGAACGGCTCCGACACGGCTGGTGTCATCCATGCAGGCCAGAACACCCTGATAAAGAGATTTTCCCACAAGACCCCCGACGACCCCGCCGAGCGCAATCACTGTCGCAAACCCTTTGTCAAACACAAACGTATGTTTCGATTTCATGTTTTTGTACAGCGAGACAACCGACATTGAGAGTACCGTACAGCCCGACAGAAAGGAAACCGTTGTGACTTTAAGTATCCCGGTGGCATCAAGCACCGGCTTGATAATAACCCCTCCGCCGATTCCGCAGATTGCCCCGACGACCGAAGAGAAAAAGCACACAAGAAAAATTATGAGCGTTTCCATTGTTCTCCTCCGATCCATACCGCCGCCGCTTCATTCTTCTCGTCAAGCAAAACCAGGTCCGCATCCTTTCCGTCCGCAATGGAACCCTTTTCCCCGAATACGCCAATCAGTTTTGCCGGATTCTCCGTCAGCATCGGCAATACCTCCTCCAAAGGCAGTCCCGTATAAGAGAGCATATTTGCAAGCGCCACATCCTGCGTAAGCGTGCTTCCCGCGCGCACACCGGTGTCCGCAAGCTTCGCATCTCCGTCCTCCACAACAACCTGATTAACGCCGAGATGATAATTCCCGTCCGGCAGCCCTGCGGCCATAATCGAATCCGTAATCAGAACCACACGATCCGTACCCTTCGTCTTTGCAATGAGGCGCACCGTACCCGGATGCAGATGACGTCCGTCACAGATTACCTCGCAGTACACATCGGATTCGAGCGCTGCCCCGAAAATCGCCGGTTCATGCTGATGCAAAAGCCGCATGGCATTCCCTGTGTGTGTGGACGCAGCCACACCCGCCGCCACCGCGCGCATCGAAGTCTCATAATCCGCACCGGAATGCCCCATCGCAGCCACAACGCCAAGCTCCTTTAACGCCGGAATCAATTCTGTCACGCCCGCCACCTCCGGTGAGACCGTAATATACCGGATGCAGCCCTTTGCAAGCGCCTGATAATCGGCTACAAGTTTAGCATCTCCTTCTCTCAGCAGTTCCTCCGGCATCGCTCCCTTATACTCCGGTGCAAGAAACGGCCCCTCTAAATGAATCCCCAGCAATTCTGCACCCTTGTGCTTTTCTCTGCGGAAAGCCAGACACTGCCCGATGCACCACTCGGTCTGCTCCTTTGTGTCTGTCAGCACCGAAGCAAGATAGGATGTGGTCCCATGGGATGCGAAAAAATTTCCGATTTTTTCGTAGCCGCCTATATCCGCTCCATTCACATCCACTCCCATTGCGCCGTGTGTGTGAATATCAATAAAACCGGGCACAAGCTTCCTGCCCTTTGCGTCAAAAACCGACGCGTCCGCGGGAAGCGCTTTTGTCTCTTCGTAAAGCTTCATCTTACCGTTCCGGATTCCAATCGTTCCGCGGCAAAACTTGTGTCCTATGTAAATTTCTCCGTTAATGATATATCTCTCGTCCATGTAAATCCTCCGCGCCTACGGCAGCTTTGCCACAAATTCTGTAATCCGAATCAGCGCATCCGCATGCTGCTGCAAAAGCGTTACCGGAAAATGGGCCGATACCTCGCCGTACGCCGCATGACGCACAACACTGCGATGCCAGTCGCGGAAACACCCTAACCGCACTTTTCTTGCGCTGCAAATCTCGTGCATTCCGATTGTAACACAATAGCGCGGCATATCGTCGATTGCACCGTTTAAATCCCCGATGGCATTTGCCGTGCGCGTTTCCCTGCTGATTTCGAGAACCCGCGTATGCAGATTTCCGAATTCCTCCGGCGAGAGCGTATCGTCGGACTCATTAAATGCCAGATGTCCGTTGATTCCAATTCCGCCGAAGCAGATATCCACACCGCCAAGCCTCTCAATCAGCTCACCCATTGCAGACAGATTCTTCGGATCCGGAAATACCCGCTGTTCCGGCGGCATCACAAGCTCCGGCCGGATTTTCGTGTAAACGGTCCTCTCCATAAAACCGCGAAAGCTTAAAGAATCATCCTTTGAAATCCACTCTTTATCGTCTGTCAGATATTCGTCCATATTTAAAAACCAGACATTCTTCAGGCTGATGTTCCCGCTGTTTACCAACTCCACGAAATAAGGATATTGCCCCACCGGACCCACCGGACAGATAAATACGGTCCTCTCCCCCAGCTCGTTCTTTCTGCTTATCTCGTCCGCCATCTCTTGTGCAATCTCACGGAATACAGCCTCATTGTCCGGCAATACCGCAACCGGAATCTTCGGAGCCTCCAAAAGCTTTTCCCTGCTGTAACTGTTATATTCGTGTCTCATATCTTACTCCTTTCTCTGCTCCTAATGCAGTCCTGTATATTTTTTTGTAACCTCCAGAATGCGGTATACATCCAGATATGGCTGATATTCCGGCTCTTTTTCGCAAATATAATCCCGCAACTTCTCCCACTTTTCATCGGCCGATTTTTTTTCTCCGCACGCAAGTGCACAAAGCGCATCCGCAAACAGCATACTGTAATTTCTGTGATATTCCAAAAGCTTCCAGCCAAAGGACTCATAGCTTCCTTCCGCATTTTTGTGGCGTAAAATCTCTGCTGCAAATCCCGTGCAGCATTCCTTGATATGCTCCATACTTTCCGCTATGCCCGTGTCTTTTCGCTCTCCCTTTCCATTCACATAATCGCAGTCGGAAAAGTCTGACAATTTGGTCAGATACTGCAACACGGCAGGCCAGTCTTCGCCGTAACACGCCGCAAAATATTCCGTAATTACATCCTCTGCCACAGCATTCTCGTCAAAAAGCGTATACGCCATCATGTAGTTCGGCAGCGCATTCGGAAACGCCGCACGCAGCTCCTGACAGCTGATATAGCCGTCAAGCCCCATTTGTTTCAGCTTTTGTATATCATCGTGAATCACCTGCGCAATATGCACATATCCAAAATCTCCGTAATGCGCACGCCCCAGCGGATAATCGTACACAAAACCGTCCCCGTCAAACACCGCCTGCCAACCGGCCAGAAACGCCATATTTTCCGCCAGACTTGTCGGCAGCGTAACCCGGTTGCGCACAAAGACCGGAAGCTCCTTCCCCGTGCTGCCCAGCTCATAGCTCCTCTGAAAGGTTCGGCTAATCGGCGCGAACATCAGAACAAACCGCTCCGGATGCAGCAGCCGTTTTTCTACCGGCGGCCACAATAACTCCTGATAAAGCAGAAAGACAATGCGGGTCGCAAGTCCCGCCTCCGTAAGCCTGCGATCAATCTCATTCAAAATCTCCACATACTGATCCGAAAGCGTTGTCTTCCTGCAGTCCGGACACTCACAAAGATTATTGTACTCATCCGCAAGCCAGACATGCAGATAGTCGGTCCGGGGATTTTCAGCTGCATAGTCCACAACCAGTGAGACAAATGCGTCCACCGCCTCTTTGTTATGATAGCAAAGATTTGTATTCGCCGGCACTCCGCCGAACAGCTTTCTTTCCCCGTCTATCATGGCCATCCGGCAGGTACGGTCATCCTCCGGCTCTTTCTGTCCTGCGTTCCACGATACGGTTTCGTATCCGAGCACTTCCCCCGTCCAGCCATGTCCGGCCTTATGGAGCAAAAGCCCTCTCTTTTTTGCCGCCTGTTCAAACTGCTCCATATCCCGCAGTGCATCCGCCTGGCTGTACGGTTCCTTTTCTGCATATGGATTCTCCTCGTGATGATACCAGCGCGACAAAAACGCATACGGACTCTTAAACTGAAGGAAAAAACTGTTGTATCCCACTTTTGGCAGCCATTCGATATAGCTCATAATATTGTCAAAGGAATCCGCTCCCTCGATACACACACCGCGGTGGAAAAAGGAGGCCTTCTTTTCGTAGGACGCGCATAACCCGTCCTTTTCGACATGTGGCACAACCTCGCATACTTTCTGCGGCATCAGAAAACGGCAGCCAAGGAAATGCAGATAATCATATGCTCCGAGCAGCACGCTCCTTGCATTGTTCGCTGTTATGCTCCCTCCGTCATCTCCGATTTCCACCCGGAAGCAATCCGTTTTTTCTCCGGGAAATGCTTCTTCGCACACGCACAGGCGGATTTCCCAGTCCTCTGCAAGTCCGACCGTCATCCGGTCCAAGTAGCTGCGAAGCTCCTCTCCGGCAAAAGCAATCGTCTCGGATGCGTGCTCTCCACAACATATTCTCATTGACAAGCCCTCCTTACTGAAAACAACGGACAGCACGCTCCGCGGAACTGCCCTTATATTTAAAAAACCTGTGGAACAAACTTCTGAGCCGCTCCACAGGGTCTTTTCTTGAACATACGAGCCGCTCGCGAAGTGTACGGCCCGTTGTTTTGCTGCCGCCCGCCGACTGCGGCGGACAGCATTTGCTCCCATTAGTCTGCGAGCGCTTCTTTCATTACATCAAACAGGACGTAATTCTCAAGCGGCACTTCGCCTTCCACGTCTCCGCTCTCGATAAACATTTCCTGCTGTCTTGTATAGTAATTCTGCATCGTCTGATCCTCGATGCCTTCCTTCACCATATCTGCGCTGAACCAGGTAGCATCACCGGTCTCAACCATACATGCTTCCTTATCCTTCGCACACTGCTCTGCATACAGCCCTACCGCATATTCCATATTGTCCGGCTGTGAAGAGTACTGCATTGCCTTGTAAAGCGCGCGGCTGAAGCGAACCAGGACATCGCGGTTCTCTTCCGCATAAGACGGCAGACAGATCCAGCTTGAAAGGTTTACAGAGTCTGTGGCAAATTCGATTTCTTTTGCATCTTCATTGTTACTGAGAATCTGGTAGCTGTACGGATTCCATGTTGTGCAGGCATCAATTGTGCCGGAGTTCATAGCTGCTACCATATTTGTCGCATCCATCTCATAGGCTTCGATATCATCCATGGTCAATCCTGCCGTAGCAAGCGCACCATTTAACGCTGTCTCGGAAGCGGAACCTGCATTGTACGCAATTTTCTTTCCTGCGATATCCTCAAGCGACTCAATTCCGTGAGAGGTCAGAACCGTAATTCTGTCCGTGCTATGTACGGAGCTGGGTGCGAAAATCGTCGCTTGACCGTTGATACAGAGTTTGTGTGCTCCGTGTCCAATATATGCAAGGTCGATGCTGCCACCTTCCATTGCTGCAATCTCAGACGGTCCGTCTGCAAACTCCCACAGCTTAATCGTAATTCCCTCTTCCTCGAAATATCCCTGATCCATTGCGGTCAGCACAGACCAGAGAGACGCATAGTTCGGCATATACGCCACATTCAATTCCACCGGCTCTACATCTGCAGCAGGCTCAGCCTCTGCCGCATCTGCCGGCTCCTCCGTCTGTGGTTCTTCTGCTTTCGGTGTGTCCTGTGTCTGCTGCTGTGCGTCCTTATTGTTGTCATCCGAAGAAGCGGGTTGATTCCCCCCGTTTCCGCATGCAGCCATAGAGATTGTCATAGCTCCCGCAAGCAGTACTGCAAAAAACTTTTTCATTATAATTTCCTCCTTTTTCATTATATTTTAACCGCATGCGCAACCGAAATCGCGCATACAGCTAAATTCACATACATCATCCGCAGGCTTATTTTTTTACCTCCAAAAACTCCTGATAAACCTGATTCCAGATTTCCGCTTTCAGCTCAAGGAAATGCGGGTCTGACTTTGTCTCCTGCGTTCTCGGATACGGAATATCAATATTCACAATCCGTTTAATACGACCCGGACGCGCGCTCATGATAATCACGCGCTGTGCGAGAATAATCGCTTCGTCCACATCGTGTGTGATAAAGAAACAGGTCTTTTTCTCCTGCTCCCAGGTATTTAAAAGCTCCGTCTGCAGCTGAACACGTGTCTGTGCGTCCAGCGCGCCAAAAGGCTCGTCTAAGAGGAGTACTTCCGGATTCGCCGCATATGCCCGCGCAATCGCAACACGCTGCTTCATACCTCCTGAAAGCTCCTTCGGATATGCATCTTCAAAGCCCTTAAGTCCTACGGACTCTATGTACTTCAATGCAATTTTCCTTGCTTCCTCCTTCGGCGTTTTCTTCATCTCAAGTCCGAACATTACATTGTTAATGACGGTTCTCCACGGAAACAGCGCATACTGCTGGAACACAACACCCCGCTCTACCGCGGTGCCTTCGATTTTCTTCCCATCGAGGTAAGCCGCACCGCTCGTCGGCTCTAAAAGCCCTGCAATAATATTTAACAGTGTAGACTTTCCGCAGCCGGAAGGTCCTACCACACAGATAAACTCATTTTCCATGATATCAAGATTAACGCCGTTTAACGCTACCGTTTTGCCGTTGCGTCCCTGATACTCTTTATAGACATTGTCCAGTTTCAGTTTTACTAATCGATTCTCTCCTGCCATCCCGTTAATTTCCTTTCAATAATATCAACCACTTTTACCAGAATCAGTCCAATAATACCAAGCAGAATAATATACATCAGCATCGGCGCCGACTCAAAAGAGTTTGCAAGAGAACGAATTCTCATTCCGATACCTGCCTGTGCACCGGTGGACTCCGCCGCAAGCAATGTAGTAAGAGCTGCACTTAATCCCAAACGTACTGCCGTGATGATAAAGGGAACCGTCGCCGGACAAATGATTTTGATAAAGATATCAAAATCATTTGCACCGAGCACACGCGCCGCCTTAATCAAAGTCACATCAATATTCTTAATACCCTGATAAATCGTAATGCTCATCGTCATGAAGGTACATATCCAAATCAGGATGATTGCCGGCTTCTGCCCCACACCGAAGATGATTACCAGAAGAGGCGCATATCCGAGTGCCGGAATATTACGGATAAAGTTAATCCACGGCTCAATAATCTTCTGCACCGGCTGATACCATGCCATCAGAAATGCAATCGGCAGCGCCGTGACAAAACCGAGCCCAAAACCAGCCGCCACGCAGGTAAGACTGCTTCGGATATCTTTTCCGAATGCTCCGCGGTCAATCATCTCTTTCACTGAAGGAATCACCTTATCCACAAACGGAAAGCTTCTTCCGGTTGCCTCCCCCAGTGACAGCAGATACCACAGAAGCATCGCTGCACAGAAGGAAATCAACAGCCACACTTTGTCATTGATTACGGATTTCTTTTTTTTCTCGTTCATGTTACACCTTCCTTTTTTTATTTTTCCTATGTCTCCGTCAGCCACAACACGGATGACCATGTCCGTCCCGCGTATGGCTGTTCTGTGACGGATCCTTCATACACAGATGCACCGCCGCAGTCGTAAAGGTCTTCGGGAGTGCAAGGATATTCGGATTCGGCCCCACATATTTTTTCTTCGCGTCCGCAAGTGCCTCCTCCACCGTAGCGCGGGTCTTAAGTCCCATGCCTCTCGCGATTCCCGGCTCCCTTGCACCTACAATATAAATCGCGCTGGTGTGTTCCTCCGCAAGATGCCCGCAGCTCATCATGGAGAAGCCGTGGAACGGATGAAATGCATTGGCAAAGCGGTACTTGCGGATATACTCCTCATTCGTGGCAAAATATTCCCCGTAGCGGTTCATATCCGGCAGAATATTCATATAGTCGTGCTGGAACATCTCATACAACTCTCTCAGATACGGCCATCTCTCCTCGTGGAACCATCCATCGCAGATACTCGGTACAATAAATACGCAATGATCTGCGAGCACTCTTTTGTGACGAATCACCTGCGCCGAGAGCGCCTGCATCATCTGAATCGGGTTTGTGCCCATTCCGTTGCCGTAATGAAAGTTTGTCGGCATTCCGAATACAACAACGTCATACTTTTTTTCTGCCCAGTGCACATAGGTGCGCTTGTCGGCCGTCTTCCAGCTAATCGGCTGCATTTCGCGCGCATAGCCGGAGTTAATTTCAATCTGCCTCGACTTTGTATCAAGCACGGCATCACAGCAAAAGAACTTTTTGCCCATTTTCTCTTCCATAAACATTCCATGGCGGTCAAACTTCTCGCGCATCATACTGCTCGTAGACACCGGCACAAAATCTTCCCGATGCATCACATCCGGTACATGATGCGCCGAAATGCTCCTCCAGTGACTAATGCCCGTCGCACAATGCTTATAACCGCCGGAATAACCGCCGTACGGATTTCCCTGGGTATGGCCGATTAAAATCGCCACATCCGCGTCATAAACATATTTGTTCATAATGACATGGTCCCCGGCCTCGGTATACCCAAGATCCACCAGATGATCATAATCCTCACTGTCATGGCTTGTAATCTGTCCCGACGGATAAAATTCGTCAAAAAGTCCGTCCCCCAGGATTGTGCGCATCTCGCTCACAGTCGCACGCGGATGAAGCCCGTTAGAAAACAGCAAAAGAACATCCTTTTTCTTTACCCCCACGCTGTAGAGTTCGTCCAGACATGCACGTATCGCCACCTTTCTGTGGGAAGTCGGCTGATTCCCTCCCTTTACGATGTCGGGAATCACAATCACCACCTTGTCATCGGCCTTCGCAATCTCGCGGAGTGCCGGCATGCCGATGGGATTTCGAATACTCTGCAGCGTCGCCTCATATAAGCTGTCCCAATCCTGCGGCAGACATTCCGGGTCCAGAACCGTCTCGCCGGGGATAAACACGTCTGTTGAATCCGGCAGCTCCGCTCCCATCATTCCGTTACCATACTCAAATTCCAGTCTCATAAATCCTCCTTACTCTCCCAGATACAAGCGAATAATCTCTAGATATTCCTCCGGGTAAAAACCAATCTCCCCCGAAAACCGCGTCAGCGCAATCAGCCCACCGTCAATCTCGGGAATTGCCGCAAGCATTCCGGCATTATCCGCCTTAAGTCCGCCTCCGTACACGACATCCATGCCGTTTGTCCGCTCTTTTACAAAACGGGCAATCTTTGTGATATAGTCTGCATCTGCAGGTGTCTTGCCCGGTCCGATACTCCACACCGGCTCATAGGCAATCACCACCTTTTCCGTATCCACACCGCAAAGTCCGGTGTCAAGCTGTCCGCCCAGCACGTTTTCCCAATCCGGCTGTTCCTCCGCCGTCTCGCCGATGCAGTAAACCACTTTAAGACCCGCCGCCACGGCGCAACGCACTTCCTGATTCAATATACGGTTTACCGCCTCCGGATTCACGACACCTGCTTCCGCTAGAATTCCTTTTTTGTCGTTCCGCTCCTCACAGTGCCCAATCAGCACGGCTTCGCAGCCCAACGCCTTTACGGCAGCGGCCGGACGATTCGTCGTAAACGCTCCGAAGTTGCCTCCCGGCGCGACATCCTCGCGGTATACGCCCTGGCTTCCAAGCATCACGGGGCTGTTCTCTTTTCTTGCAGCCACCGCACCGGGCAAATGCGCCTCCGGCAAAAACTGTATAAATTCCACCTGTGCCGAATCGTATTTCTCCAGCCCTCCCTGTGTCTTTTCCACCACCTGTGCGCCCCAGTCTTTTACCGATGCAAGGCGGTTTACCCCGCCAAGCTCCACAGGCACGTCAAACCGTTTCAAATTCAGATATATATGCTTCATTCCTAATCTCCCTGCTTTTTCTCCGCCTACTCTGTGGCAGTGTTGTCCCATGCGTTCACAAACGTACCGATACCCTGCGTTGTATATGCATGCTTCATACTGTCCTTGTAAACCTCAAGTCCCGTTGTCACAATGTCTGCTCCCGCAACCGCACAGTCCGTAATCTGCTTCGGCGTACGGATTGCCGCACAGATAATCTCGGTTTTACCGTAAAATCCATAGTTTTTATAAATTTCCACGATATTGCGTATGTATTCTTTGCAGTCCTCGCCGTTCGCCTCTTTCCAGCCGATAAACGGAGACACAAATTTCGAACCGTTCTTTGCCGGCAGAATCGCCTGCGCTGCCGAGAATATCAGTGTCACATTTGTCCGGATACCGCGTTTCTCAAGCTTTCTTGCCGCAGTAACGCCCGCCTCTGTCGCCGGAATCTTAATCACGAAGTTAGAGCTTATGGCAGAAATTTTCTCCGCCTCCGCAATCATCTCATCCGCATTGTCAATATGCGGATTAATCTCGACGGAAACCGGAAATCTCTCATATCCTTCCAGTCCCTCTGCCGCAATCCAGTTCGCGATGTCCGTAATTGCTGTCAAAAACGGTTTGCCGCTAAGCATGATATGTCTCGGATTGGTTGTCACTCCGTCAATGCCGAATGTCTCATACGCATACCGGATTTCATCCATCTTTGCACTGTCCAAAAAATATTTCATAATTATAATCCGCCTTTCTGCGAAAGGCACCAATGCGTCATGAAACATCTTGTCTACCTTTCACTTTTCTA
>ERZ808024.136-NODE-136-length-63513-cov-8.773819_pt1 | contig 63513 bp, 59 predicted proteins | sample MGYA00380181_ERZ808024 | MGnify/ENA primary metagenome ERZ808024 (study PRJEB31490, sample SAMN06133413) | mouse gut metagenome | isolation source: Z2_1 | host: mice | place: China: Chengdu | collected 2015-05 ...
GCATGCCATTTAAATAATGGGTGGGCCGGCATCGGATACCATTATTACATTACAAAGGATGGTACGATCTGGGAAGGACGCCCGGATCATACCGTCGGCGCCCATGCAACTGGCGGGAATTCGGATTCCATTGGAATTTGTTTTGAGGGTGATTACGATGTAGAGCGGACGATGCCGGATTCTCAGAAGAAAGCAGGGAAGGAACTGGTTGCACATCTGAAAGCTAAGTATAGCATATCGACTGTAAAGAAACACAAGGACATCACACCGACTACCTGTCCGGGCAATTTCTTCCCGTTTGATGAGATTGCCGGTGTTGAGGCGAACGGTGTACTGCATGTGACAGCGGTCAGTGATAAAGTACCGGTCCAGGCGCCGGGATCCGTCGCAGAGCTGCAGGCAGAATGCAATCGCCAGGGATTTAGCGCTCAGAAGGTCGATAACATAGCAGGACCGATCACGCTGGCAGGATGCCCGATGATCAAAAAGGGTGCTTCTGGAAATATCACCAGATGGCTGCAGCGCAAATTGAATTCTCTTGGTTTTGATTGCGGGAATATAGATGGAGACTTTGGTGTTAAGACCAAGGCGGCAGTTATGGCGTTCCAGAGGGCAAAGGGGCTTGTCCAGGATGGTATTGTTGGTCCGAAGACGTGGAGTAAGCTTCTTGGGTTGTCATAATCCAAAAAAGATCATTCTTGGCAGCACTCAATTAATACAAAAAAGCAACCGTTATGCCATATCAAGGACATAACGGTTGCAATACTCTCAATGTCATATCGCTCCCCATATATAATAACAATGAACGAATGACAAATATATTATAGTAGATATACAGACAAAAATACAGAAAATTTGCACATCAAAATTCGACATTCAAAGACTGATATATTTATATTCTCACTCTAATATTCGTTGAGTTCGTTCTATTCTGATCTCTCGTAATTTTATAGAAAAATTTTTATATGTTCTTTCAATAAGGTCATCCAGTTCGGACACTGGACCTGACGGCCGTCGCAGTATTGGGTCAGGATAGGTTGTTTGACGTTCGGCCTTGACAGATAATCTGCAAACAGTTCATCTACAATGACGGATATGGTGTCGAAGATGTTGCGCTCCGGGATCCATTTGTGGTCAAAAGCGGTAGATGAAGTGATCGTAAATTCAAAGCCCTGATTTCTGTACCATTCCGTGAATACCCTGTTCAGGGTGAAGGACATGATGGCAAGCACATTTGCCCGGATGGTATCGGCGGGCCAGGTGGCATAGATCTCACTGGAAGCCACGTTCTTGATATAATCCTTATATTTCACATAATAATTCCTGGCGGTGGTGTCTCTGGGGCTCCCGTCATGCACCACGATGTATTCAGGTACGACGACGCGGCTTAATACGATCTCTCCCGTCTCGTTTACAGGCTTGATCTCATCTTCTGGTATTTTTGGGGGATAGGTTCCGTATAATGTATGTGCAGGGATCACGAATACCTCTTCGGAAGGTTCTGGCGCGTCTATGGGTCTTAGAACGATGTTCTGGATGGCGGTGACAGAGGAGAGGATCTCGGCGCCGGCAATGCTGACAGGCTCATATCCGGGCGCCGTCACTTGAAGCGTATACTCGGAGTAGGGCTGTATCTCATTCTCAGGATCGAGGCTTAGATCCAGCGGCGGGGCGTCAAGCTCGATCGTCTCGGTCTGGCCGGAGGAATCCGTTGTGAGCTGTTCGATCCGGCTGTCGGGGACCCCGGTGTAGGAGATGGATACGGAGGCGTCGGAAATGGGGCGGGCATTGATCTCAGATGTAAGATTAACCTGCAGCTTCCCTTTGTCGGGAGTGTCCTGCTGGGCTGCGTTCAATATGTCCATAAGGGTACCTCATAAAAGATTTCTTACGGATAAGATATGAGCAGCGCAAGAAAATGTTACTGTTATTGTATATTTTGAGAAAATTGAATATAATAATATCTGGGAGCTATCATTTATCCTGAGATGTAAGGAGCGGTCATGAAGAAAAAACGGAAAAAACGGGGATGCATACATACGGTGGCAGTAACAGGCGGAATCATCTGTCTTACCGTAGCGGTGATCAGTATATTCTACGGCGTAGGGCTTAGATCCCAGGTCGTAAAAAGAATAGAGCAGGAATTTACGAAGCCTGCCGATATACCTTTTCAGGAGGTAGTGATTCAGGAAGATGAGGTCGGGCAGAAGTTCTATTACCAGCAGTTGAAGGAGAATGAGAAGCAGGTCTATAAAGAGATATTAGAGGGGATACGGGAGAACAGGGAAGAGATCTACATCCATGCCTCCGACGCGGAGCGGGCGAATGAGATCTTCCAGTATATCCTGAAAGATCATCCCGACATTTTCTGGTGCGACGGGACCATATCGGCGACAACATACGGGGGAACAGAGACTTATACTGTGTTAAAGCCCACGTATACCTATGACGAAGCGTCGAAGGAGACGATGAGGGCAGAGATAGAGGGGGCGGTATCCCAGTGCTTGTCAGGCATCTCGGCAGAGGATTCGGAGTATAACAAGATTCTGTATGTGTATGAATATATAGTAGATACCGTCGACTATGATCTGGAGGCGCCGGATAATCAGAATATTTACAGCGTGTTTATCCATCGGCGTTCGGTCTGTGCCGGATATTCCAAGGCGGCTCAGTATCTTCTGGAGCGGCTGGGGGTGTTCTGTACCTACGTGACCGGGATCACCAGCGGTGGCCAGAACCATGCGTGGAATCTGGTTATGTGCGAGGGAGATTATTATTATCTGGATGTGACCTGGGGAGACCCGGTGTTCCAGGCGGCCGAGGGGGAAGAAGTCAGCCAGTTTGAGAATATCAGCTATGATTTTATGTGCTGTGACGATGCCGAGCTGTTCAAGAACCATACCCCGGATGACGATGCCAAGCTTCCGGCATGTACGAAGATGAACCGGAATTACTATATGATGAACAACATGTATTACGAGACTTACGACAGCAGCGTGGTATTGCAACGGATGAACGACGTCATATCCGCGGGAGGGAATCCGGTAGTGATCAAGTTCTCCGACGATGCGCTCTATAACCAGGCGCATGACGATGTATTCCAGAACGTTGTGAAATCTGCGGCTCAGAACCTTGCGGAGTGGTACGGACTGAATGAGGTCAAATATCAGTATATGGATGAGCCGGATCTGAATAAGATCACGGTGTACTGGCAGTATGAATAGGGTAACAGTTCAGACAGGTCTGCGCATTCACTGCGCTGACCGTGCCATAGAATAGAGCATGAAAGCATCTGAACTGTTACTGAATAGGGTGAATCGCCGGATACGGCAGGAAAAACATGGTTGAAAAACCTTGAATTTTGTAGTATAATCTTTACAATTTGAGGAGACGAGGATGTCTGATAACCATGTATAATAGGGCAGTTGTGCATGCACATACTGCCCTTTTTGCGGAATTTCAAGCAGATTTGCAGGAATTCGGCGCAATATTTCAGAAAGGGACAGGTGAGTATATGAAAGCATTTCTTATATTGGAAGACGGGACGGTCTTTGCCGGGACGAGCATAGGTTCTGCCAGGGATATGATCAGCGAGATCGTGTTTAATACTTCAATGACAGGGTATCTTGAAGTACTGACGGATCCTTCTTATGCCGGGCAGGCAGTTGTAATGACCTATCCGCTGATCGGTAATTACGGCGTTACCCCGGATATGGAATCGAAGAAGGCGTGGCCGGACGGATATATCGTAAGAGAATTGTCCAGGATGCCGAGTAATTTCCGGTGTGAGGGAAGCTTAGAGGACTTCCTTAAGGAGCAGGATATCCCTGGAATTGCCGGGATCGATACGCGTGCCCTGACGAAGCGTCTGCGGGAAAAAGGTACGATGAACGGAATGATAACGACCAATGAGGATTATGATCTGGAAGAGATCCTTCCAAGGCTTAAGGAATATGTGATCGGCGATGCGGTGTCAGAGACCACATGCCGGGAACGATATGTGCTGGAAGGCAGCGGTCTGAGGGTCGCGCTGCTTGATCTGGGCGCTAAGAACAATATCGCCGCGTCCCTGAACCGCAGGGGGTGCGAGGTGACCGTCTATCCGGCGGACACCTCTGCCGATGAGATCATAAGATCGAAGCCGGACGGCATTATGCTGTCAAACGGACCGGGGGACCCGGAGACGAACATATCTATTATAGAAGAGATCGGAAAATTATATCAGACCGATATCCCTATCTTTGCGATCTGCCTGGGACATCAGTTGATGGCGCTTGCGAACGGGGGGAAGACATATAAGCTTAAGTACGGCCATCGGGGAGGGAATCACCCGGTGAAGGATCTAAGAGACGGACGGGTATATATATCGTCCCAGAATCACGGCTATGCGGTGGATGCGTCAAGCATGGACCCGGCAGTCGCAAGAGAAGCGTTTGTCAACGTCAACGACGGGACCAACGAGGGCTTCGAGTACGCGGGGAAGAAGATATTCACCGTCCAGTTCCATCCCGAGGCGTGTCCGGGGCCTCAGGATTCCGGGTATCTCTTTGACCGGTTTGTGGATATGATGAAAGGAGGAGCGTAGATCATGCCAAGGAATCATGCAATCAAGAAGGTGTTGGTGATCGGTTCGGGCCCTATCGTGATCGGGCAGGCGGCCGAGTTCGACTATGCAGGCACTCAGGCCTGCCGTTCTCTGAAGGAAGAGGGGATAGAGGTCGTTCTTCTGAATTCTAACCCGGCGACGATCATGACGGATAAGGATATCGCCGACCATGTCTATATCGAACCGCTGACGGCAGAGGTGGTTGAGCAGCTGATCATAAAGGAACGGCCGGACAGCGTACTCCCTACGCTTGGAGGACAGGCGGCGCTGAATCTTGCCATGGAGTTAGAGGAGAACGGGTTCTTAAGAGAGCATCAGGTGTCCCTGATCGGTACGACTTCCGAGACGATCAGGAAGGCGGAGGACCGGCTTGAATTCAAGAAGACCATGGAGAAGATCAACGAACCCTGTGCGGCGTCACTGGTGGTAGAGACGGTGGAGGACGGCGTGAGATTCGCAGAAGAGATCGGTTATCCGGTGGTCCTGCGTCCTGCCTATACCCTTGGCGGCAGCGGAGGGGGGATCGCGGACAACAGGGCGAAGCTCATGGAGATCTTAGAGAACGGTCTTCGGTTATCCCGTGTGGGACAGGTCTTGGTGGAACGCTGCATCGCGGGATGGAAGGAGATCGAGTATGAGGTGATGCGCGACGACAGAGGCAACTGCATCACCGTATGCAATATGGAGAATATCGACCCTGTGGGAGTCCACACGGGAGACAGTATCGTGGTTGCCCCGTCTCAGACCTTAGGAGACAAGGAGTACCAGATGCTTCGGACCTCCGCCCTGAATATCATCAGCGAGCTCAACATTACCGGCGGATGCAACGTGCAGTATGCGCTGCACCCGGAGACCTTCGAATACTGTGTCATTGAAGTGAATCCCCGTGTCAGCCGTTCTTCTGCTCTGGCGTCTAAGGCCACGGGTTATCCTATCGCCAAGGTCGCGGCGAAGATCGCCCTTGGCTACACCCTGGATGAGATCAGGAACGCGGTTACGGGGAAGACCTACGCAAGCTTTGAGCCGATGCTTGACTACTGCGTGGTCAAGATCCCAAGGCTTCCTTTTGATAAATTTATCAGTGCGAAGCGTACCCTGACGACGCAGATGAAGGCGACCGGGGAGGTCATGAGTATCTGCGATAACTTCGAGGGCGCATTGATGAAGGCGATCCGTTCCTTGGAGCAGCATGCAGACAGTCTGATGTCCTATGATTTCTCTCATCTGCAGAGGGACGAACTGCTGGACGAACTGGCGGCGGTGGACGACTTAAGGATATTTCGGATCGCGGAGGCTCTGCGCCGGGGAATTTCTTACGAAGAGCTCCATACCGTCACGAAGATCGATAAGTGGTTTATCGACAAGCTGGCTGTCCTTGTGGAGACGGAGGAGAAGCTTAGATCCTGTGAACTGAGCGAAGAGCTTCTTCGGGAAGCGAAACGCATGGAATTCCCGGATAAGGTGATCGGAGAGCTTACAGGGAAGACAGAGCGGCAGATTCATGATCTTCGGCATGAATATGGGATCACTGCGGCTTATAAGATGGTAGATACCTGCGCGGCAGAATTTGCGGCAGAGACGCCGTATTATTATTCGGTGTTCGGAAGTGAGAATGAGGCCGTTCAGTCCTCCGGGAAGAAGAAGGTGCTGGTGCTTGGCTCCGGCCCGATCCGAATCGGCCAGGGGATCGAGTTCGACTTCTGTTCCGTGCATTGTACCTGGGCATTTGCCAAAGAGGGATATGAGACGATCATCGTCAATAATAATCCTGAGACGGTGAGTACGGACTTCGACATTGCGGATAAGCTGTACTTCGAACCGCTGACGCCGGAGGATGTGGAGAGCATCGTGGATCTGGAGAAGCCGGACGGAGCGGTGGTGCAGTTCGGCGGACAGACGGCCATTAAGCTTACGGAGGCGCTGATGCAGATGGGCGTGCCGATCCTTGGAACCTCTGCTGAGGATGTGGATGCTGCGGAGGACCGGGAATTATTCGACAAGATCCTGGAGGAGTGCGGGATTCCAAGGCCTAACGGAGGTACGGTGTATACTGCCGGCGAGGCAAAAGAAGTCGCGTCCCGCCTTGGGTATCCGGTGTTGGTAAGGCCGTCCTATGTGTTGGGAGGCCAGGGGATGCAGATTGCCATCAACGACCATGATATCGACGAATTTATCGGGATCATCAACCGGATCGCACAGGATCATCCGATCCTGGTGGATAAGTATCTGCAGGGGAAGGAGATCGAGGTTGACGCGGTGTGCGACGGAGACGAGATCCTGATCCCCGGTATCATGGAGCATATCGAGCGCGCCGGCATCCATTCCGGCGACAGTATCTCGGTCTATCCGGCGCAGAGCATATCGGAGAAGACCAAGCGCACGATCGAGGAATATACCAGAAGGCTTGCAAGGTCGCTGCATGTGATCGGACTGATCAATATCCAGTTCATCGTGTGCGGGGAGGACGTCTATGTCATCGAGGTCAACCCGCGTTCCAGCCGGACCGTGCCTTATATCAGCAAGGTTACCGGTATTCCTATAGTTTTGCTGGCGGCCAAGGTGATCATCGGCAATAAGCTTAAGGATCTGGGCTATACGCCGGGGCTTCAGGCGGAGGCAGATTATTACGCGGTCAAGATGCCGGTATTCTCGTTCGAGAAGATCCGCGGCGCGGATATCAGCTTAGGGCCGGAGATGAAGTCTACGGGAGAATGCCTGGGGATCGCAGAGACGTTTGACGAGGCGCTCTACAAGGCATTCTTAGGGGCAGGGATCAAGCTTCCGAGGCATAAGAATATGATCATCACCGTGCGCGGGGAGGATAAGGAAGAGGCGGTAGAGATCGGGCGCAGATTCCAGAGGATCGGATACCGCATCTTCGCAACGGAAGGGACGGCAGAGGCGCTTAAGACAGGAGGCGTGAAGGCCAATAAGGTCAGAAAGATCGAGCAGGAATCACCGAATCTTATGGACCTGATCCTTGGACATAAGATCGACCTTGTCATCGATACGCCGCATCAGGGAGCGGACCGGGCAAGGGACGGATTCGTTATCAGGAGAAATGCGATCGAGACCGGAGTCAATGTCCTGACGGCGATCGATACCGCCAGGGCGCTGATCACCAGTCTTGAGAATACGGATATCAGGAAACTTACGCTGATCGATATTGCAAAGATATAGGCATCTTCTGTTTGGCTTTATCAGGGAAAATGGTGTATAATAGAGAATAAGCAGCTTTTTTAGACGTTATTGATGAAGGAGGAAATTATGTTAGAAAAGCTTGATTTGACAAAATCTCTGAACAAGGCGGAGTACAAGGAGAAGATGGCGGAACTGGAACCGAAGCTTGGTAAGCTCCAAAGAGAATGCAGAAGGCTTGGGATACCGGTGATGATTGCGTTCGAGGGATACGGGGCTTCCGGTAAGGGAGTCCAGATCGGAGAACTGATCAAAGCGCTTGATCCCCGCGGATTCGAGGTTTATGCGGTTAAGAACGAGACGGAAGAGGAGAAGATGCATCCATTTATGTGGAGATTCTGGACGAAGATGCCGTCTAAGGGACGCATCGCGATCTACGACAGCAGTTGGTACCGCAAGGTACTGATCGACCGGTTCGACAAGAAGACGAAGAAGGACGAGGTTGCAGATGCCTACCGTTCGATCTGTTCGTTTGAGGAACAGATCGCGGCGGATGGAATGGTGATCATCAAGATATTCCTGGCGATCGATAAGAAGGAACAGAAGAAGCGCTTTGATAAGCTGTTAAGTTCAGACGAGACGGCCTGGAGAGTGAGCAAGGCAGATCAGAAGAGGAACAAGTCTTTCGGAAAATACCAGGAGATGAACGAGGAGATGCTGAGACGGACGGATACCGAGTATGCTCCGTGGAATATCGTGGAGGCGGTAGACCGCAGATTCGCGACGGCGAAGATCTACGCGATCGTTGCCCAGACTTTGGCCGAGAAGGTTGAGGAAGCGAAGAGGAAGGCCGCAAAGGGTCAGGATGCGCTTCAGGAAGAGGAGTCGGGGGCCGGAGGAGAGTTAAGGTCCGGCATATCCGTACAGGACAGGCAATTCAAGAACTCCATCCTTGCGAAGGCGGATCTGAGCCTTTCATATACGAAGGAGGAGTATAAGAGCCGTCTTGACAAGCTGCAGAAGAAGATGGAGAAGCTTCACGGAGAGCTCTACCGCAGGCGGATTCCGGTCATACTGGGATTCGAAGGCTGGGACGCAGGAGGCAAGGGAGGCGCGATCAAGCGTCTGACGGAGAAGATGGATCCGCGGGGATACGTGGTTCATCCTACGGCGTCGCCCAATGACATCGAGAAGGCACATCATTATCTATGGCGGTTCTGGGTCGATATGCCCAAGGCCGGCCATGTTACCATCTTTGACAGGACTTGGTACGGGAGAGTTATGGTGGAGAGGATCGAGGGCTTCTGTTCCCGGAAGGAGTGGCAGAGGGCTTATAAAGAGATGAACGATATGGAGAAGGACCTGGCGGATGCGGGAGCGATCGTGCTGAAGTTCTGGATGCAGATCGATAAGGACGAGCAGGCGGCAAGATTCAAGGCAAGGCAGGAGAATCCAGAGAAGCAGTGGAAGATTACGGATGAGGACTGGCGTAACCGTGAGAAGTGGGATCAGTACGAGGAAGCGGTGAATGAGATGCTGATCAGGACGTCCACGCCGCATGCGCCGTGGGTCGTTGTGGAAGGCAACTGTAAGTATTATGCAAGGATCAAGGTCTTGGAGACAGTGGTGGACGCCATTGAGAAGAGGCTGGAGGATTAAGGCCGGCCGGTTTGCGGTACGGTCATGTATAGCGGAAGGATGTGAGACAGGTGACGATCAGAGAACAGATGGAATTGCGGGAGACGGAGTATCTTAGCCCCTATGCGGCAAGGAGCAGGGATTCTGCCGGCAGGGAACGGCAGGAAGAGGAGTGCGATATCCGCCCGGTATTCCAGCGCGACCGTGACCGGATCCTGCATTGCAAGTCCTTCCGCCGTATGAAGCAGAAGACCCAGGTATTTCTGCTGCCGAAGGGAGATCATTACCGGACCAGGCTGACTCATACGCTGGAGGTCTCTCAGAATGCCAGAACGATCGCGAAGGCATTGCGTCTGAATGAAGATCTGGTGGAAGCGATCGCCCTGGGTCATGACCTTGGCCATACTCCGTTTGGGCATGCGGGAGAGTATGCCCTGAACAGGGTATGTCCGCTGGGATTCCGGCACAATGAGCAGAGCGTCCGTGTCGTAGAATGTCTGGAGAGACAGGGGGAGGGGCTGAATCTTACCTGGGAGGTAAGGGACGGGATACGGAATCATAAGTTCTGCTGCACCCCTCATACGTTGGAAGGGCAGATCGTCCGTCTGTCAGACAAGATCGCATATATCAATCATGATATTGACGATGCGATCCGGGGGAATATCCTGTCGGAAGAGGATATCCCGTCAGAATACAGGCGGGTTCTGGGGCCTTCTACCAGGATCAGGCTGGATACCATGATCCATGATGTGATCATTCACAGTATGGACCAGCCGCAGATCCGTATGTCAAAGGAGGTTATGGAGGCGATGCTTGGGCTTCGCAGATTCATGTATGAGAATGTATACAGGAATCCGGCTGCGAAGGGGGAAGAAGAGAAGGCGGCCAAGATGATAGAAAATCTATACGAATATTACATGAAGCATCTTGAAGCAATACCCAGGCAGTTCCTTATTAAGATGGAGAACGGGGAGTCGGTTAAGGAGCAGACGGTATGCGATTACATAGCAGGAATGACTGATACCTACGCAATTAAAAAATTTGAAGAATATTTTGTCCCGGAATCTTGGAAAATTTAAAGGAAATCGAATACTTTTGTCGAATATTATATATGAGGGCATATATGAGGGTATAAATGATGTATTCCGAAGAAATAATTGAAGAAGTAAGATCAAAAAATGATATTGTGGATGTAATATCTGGTTATGTGAGGCTGCAGAAAAAGGGAAGCTCTTATTTTGGACTGTGTCCGTTCCATAATGAGAAGTCGCCTTCTTTTTCCGTAAGCAGACAGAAGCAGATGTACTACTGTTTCGGATGCGGGGCAGGCGGCAATGTATTCACCTTTATCATGGAGTATGAGAATTTCTCTTTTGTGGAGGCGCTTAAGTTTCTTGCGGACCGGGCAGGAGTAGAGCTTCCTGAACAGGAATTTTCCAGAGAAGCAAGAGAGCGGGCGGATACCAGGGCGGTTCTCTTAGAGATCAATAAGGCGGCGGCGCAGTATTATTATGTGCAGCTTAAGAACGGCCAGGGTGCGCAGGCGCTTGCCTATCTGAAGAACAGAGGGCTTGGCGACGATACGATCCGCGCATTCGGACTGGGGTACTCGAACAAGTACAGCAATCTTCTGTACCAATATCTGAAGTCCAAGGGGTATCGGACGGACATGATCGCGAAGGCGGGGCTGATCAGCGTGGACGAACGCCACGGCGCTTCCGACAAGTTCTGGAACCGCGTTATGTTTCCGATCATGGATGTGAACAGCCGGGTGATCGGATTCGGCGGCAGGGTTATGGGCGACGGACAGCCCAAGTACCTGAATTCCCCGGAGACTATGATATTCGACAAGGGAAGGAATCTGTACGGCCTGAACCGGGCGCGTACCTCGAAGAAGCCTTATTTTCTGCTCTGCGAAGGGTATATGGATGTGATCTCGCTTCATCAGGCGGGATACACCAATGCGGTGGCATCTCTGGGAACGGCGCTGACACCGGGGCATGCTTCGCTGATCAAGCGCTATGTGCAGGAGGTATACCTGACCTACGACAGTGATGCGGCGGGAACCAAGGCGGCGCTGCGCGCGGTGCCGATCCTGAAGAACGTGGGGATCACGGCAAGGGTAATTCGTATGGACCCGTATAAGGATCCGGATGAATTCATTAAGAATCTGGGGGCGGAGGCTTTCGAGGAACGGATCGGGAAGGCAAGGAACGGATTCATGTTCGGCCTTGAGATCTTAGAGAAGGAATACGATATGCACTCCCCGGAGGGGAAGACTGATTTCATGCGGGAGGCAGCCAGAAGGCTTACGGAGTTCGATGAGGAGATCGAACGCAACAATTACATAGAAGCGGTGGCGGCGGCTTATCATGTAGGTGTGGGAGATCTGCGGCAGCTTGTCGGCAGGATGGCAGTCCAGACCGGGCTTGCAAGACCGGCGAGCCGGCCTAAGAGTACGCAGGCAAGGCAAGACGGGAAGGAAGATGGGATGGCCAAGTCCCAGAAGATTCTGTTGACCTGGCTTATAGAGGATGAGGCATTGTTCAGGCAGATCGAGCAGTATGTTGCGCCGGAGGATTTTACGGAAGGGTTATACCGGACGGTCGCGCAGCTCCTCTATGAGCAGTATGAGGCGGGCAGCGTGAATCCGGCGAAGATCATGAACCATTTTACGGAGGAGGAAGAGCATCGCCGGGCGGCGAGCCTGTTTAACACAAAGATCCGGGAATTGACGACTGTGAAGGAACAGGAGAAGGCACTGAAGGAGACGATCATCCGAGTGAAGAACCACAGCATAGAAGAGGCGACGAAGAACCTGGAACCGACGGATATGAAGGGGCTTCAAAGGCTGATGAATGCAAAAAGGGAATTGCAGGACATCCAAAAACTGCATATTTCTATTAATTAAGGATAAAATATAAGCAAGCGATGAGAGGATGGGCACTATATGGAAGAAAACATAGTGAAATTTGAAGAGAAATTAAAGGAACTTGTCTCTCTGGGAAAGAAGAAGAAAAGTATTCTGGAAGTACAGGAAATTAACGATTTCTTTTCAGATATGGAACTGGAACCAGATCATATGGAGAAGGTCTTCGAATACCTGGAGACTCACAATATCGACGTACTCCGCATCAGCGGGGACGATGACGACCTTGACGATGTGGATCTGATGATCTCAGAGGAAGACGATGTAGATATGGAGAAGCTGGATCTGTCTGTTCCCGACGGAATCAGCATCGAAGATCCAGTGCGTATGTATCTGAAGGAGATCGGCAAGGTTCCGCTTCTGACGGCAGATGAGGAAGTGGATCTGGCGAGCAGGATGGCAGAGGGGGATGAGGATGCCAAGAAGCGTCTGGCAGAGGCTAACCTTCGTCTTGTAGTCAGTATCGCGAAGCGCTATGTGGGACGCGGCATGTTGTTTTTGGATCTGATCCAGGAGGGGAACCTGGGGCTTATTAAGGCTGTCGAGAAGTTCGATTACCGTAAGGGATTCAAATTCAGCACCTATGCGACCTGGTGGATCCGTCAGGCGATCACCCGGGCGATCGCGGACCAGGCGAGGACGATCCGTATTCCTGTCCATATGGTAGAGACGATCAATAAGCTGATCCGTGTGTCCAGACAATTATTGCAGGAGTTGGGGCGCGAACCCACGCCGGAGGAGATCGCAGAAGAACTGGACATGCCTGTTGAGAGGGTAAGAGAGATACTTAAGATATCACAGGAACCGGTATCCTTAGAGACGCCGATCGGCGAGGAAGAGGACAGCCATCTGGGGGATTTTATCCAGGACGACAACGTACCGGTGCCGGCGGAAGCAGCGGCGCAGACATTGCTCAAAGAACAGTTGGATGAAGTGCTCGATACTCTGACAGAGAGAGAGCAGAAGGTACTGAGGCTGCGGTTCGGTATGAATGACGGGCGCGCCCGTACATTGGAAGAGGTCGGGAAGGAGTTCGACGTTACCAGAGAACGTATCCGGCAGATCGAAGCGAAGGCCTTAAGGAAGCTCAGGCATCCAAGCCGCAGCAGAAAATTAAGAGACTATCTGGATTAAGAAAGAGGCGCCTATGGAACTATCAAGAAGACTTTATGCGGTTGCAAGTCTTGTGACAGAGGGCGCCTCTGTTGCAGATATTGGAACAGATCACGGATATATACCCATCTATCTGGTACAGCAGGGAATCGCTTCGAAGGTCATAGCGTTGGATGTGAACGGCGGCCCTCTTGAACGTGCCAGGATGCATATTATCGGCAACAATCTGAAGGGAAAGATCGAGACAAGGCTGTCGGACGGGCTTCATGCCGTGGAGCCGGGAGAGGTCGATACGATCGTAGCCGCCGGCATGGGAGGCGGCCTGATCATTCGGATCCTCGAAGAAGGAAGAGAGGTTGTAGAACGGCTGAAGGCCTGCGTTCTCCAGCCGCAGTCGGAGGTGTGGAGAGTGCGCAGGTATCTTCTGGATCACCGGTTGGATATCATTGACGAGGATATGGTGGAAGAGGACGGGAAGTTCTACACGATGATGAGGGCAGTGCCGGCGATCCAGGGAGAGTCTCTTAAGTACGCGGAGTGTGAATACATATTCGGCAAACGGCTTCTGGAGAAGAAGCACCCGGTGTTAGAGAAGTTCCTTCACCGGGAACTGGCGATCAGGGAAGAGATATTCAAGGAGCTGGACCATCATCAGGGCAGCGAGGGGGCGATGCTGAGGCGTGAGGAGATCAGAAGGGATATCATGATCATCAGCCGGGCGCTGGCGCATTACTGTATCCATCCGAAGGCCTGACGAATACTATAGAAAGAGAGCGGAAGATATGCTGTGTAAGGATGTACTGGCTGTAATAGAGAATGACTATCCGGCAGAATATGCATTGGAATGGGATAATGCAGGACTTCTGGCGGGAAGAGATGACAAGGAGGTAGAGAGCATCTACGTCGCGGTGGATGTGACGGAGGAGATCCTCCGTGAGGCGGCAGAGTGCGGGGCTGATCTTCTGATCACCCATCATCCGCTGATATTCGGCGGGATGAAGAGGATCACGAATCAGGACTTTATCGGAAGGCGTATTCTGGAACTGATCCGCCGTGATATCTCCTATTATGCTATGCATACGAATTATGACGTACTCAGAATGGCGCGGCTTGCCGCGGATATGCTTAACTTAAGGGAACAGGAGGTTCTTGATATCACCTGCGATACAGAGGGGATCGGGCGGATCGGACGGTTTGAGAATTCAGTTACGCTGAAACAGTGCTGTGAGGAAGTGAAGCGGACATTTGGGCTTGAAGGAGTCAGGGTCTTCGGCGATCTTGGCGGCCGGACAGAGAGGATCGCCGTCTGCCCCGGATCCGGCAAGAGTGTGATAAAGGAAGCGCTTCACAGAGGGGCGGATGTGCTGATCACCGGGGATATCGGCCACCACGACGGGATCGACGCCGCGGCGCAGGGAATGGCCGTAATTGACGCAGGCCATTATGGGATAGAACATATCTTTGCGGAGGATATGAGACGGTATCTGGAAGAGAAGCTGCAAGGAGTGAGGGTCATGGCTGCGCCGGTCAGCCATCCGTTTGCCACCGTATAGATCACGGCGCGGATAAGAAGAATTATCTTGAATTAAGAAGGAGAGGTGGATATATGAGCGAAGAGATGTATCAGGTCAAGATTGGGGAAGAGGTCCGTCTGTACGAGGCGGGCACTACATACCGCCGGATCGCGGAGGATTTTCAGAAGGATTATGAGGACGACATCGTACTGGTATTTGTGAACGGCAAGCTTCAGGAGTTATTCAAGAAGCTGAAAACAGACTGTACGATCCAATTCGAGACGACGGCAGGGGAGATCGGCAACAAAACTTACCGCAGGAGTATCAATCTGATGCTGGTGAAGGCGGTCTATGATGTGGCCGGCCATGATGCGGTGAAGAAGGTGAGGATACACTTCTCTGTCAGCAAGGGTTACTATTGCACGGTGGAAGGCGATGTCGTGCTCGATCAGGATTTCCTCGGCCGCGTGGACGCAAGGATGCGCGAGATGGTGGATATGGATATGCCGATCCATAAGCGCTCCGTCCGTACCGACGATGCGATCGCGCTGTTCGGGCGGCACGGGATGCGGGACAAGGAGCGTCTGTTCCGCTACCGCAGGGTTTCCAAGGTCAATATTTACAGTATGAATGAATTCGAAGATTATCACTACGGATATATGGTTCCAAGCGCAGGCTATCTGAAGTATTTTAAGCTGTATCTGTATGATGAAGGCTTTGTGGTGCAGATGCCTGTTCGGTCGGCGCCCAGGGAAGTACCGCCGTTCGAGCCTCAGAACAAGCTGTTCCATGTTCTGAAGGAGTCCGTTCACTGGGGAGATCTCCAGGGGATAGAGACGGTCGGCGCGCTCAACGATAAGATCACGAAGAGCGATGTCCATGATGTAGTGTTGGTTCAGGAGGCTTTGCAGGAGAAGAAGATCGCAGAGATCGCAGCACAGATCGCGAAGCGCCCGGAGCTTAAGTTCATTCTCATAGCGGGGCCGTCATCTTCCGGGAAGACTACGTTCTCCCACCGTCTGTCTGTGCAGCTTCGGGTAAATGGACTGACGCCGCGTCCGATCGCCGTGGACAATTATTTCGTGGAGAGAGAAGAGAATCCGAAGGATGAAACGGGAGCATTTGACTTCGAATGTCTGGAGGCTGTGGACGTGAAGCTGTTCAACCGGCAGTTGAACGGCCTGCTGAATGGAGAGGAGGTCGTAATCCCGACATTTAACTTTGTTACGGGACATAAGGAGTACGGTTCGCATGCTACGAAGCTTGGGCCGAACGATGTGCTTGTGATCGAGGGAATCCATTGTCTGAATCCGAAGCTGACGATGAATCTCCCGGATGAGAATAAGTTTAAGATCTATATCAGCGCACTGACCCAGCTGAATGTAGATGAGCATGACCGGATCCCGACTACTGACGGAAGGCTCTTGCGCCGTATTGTGAGGGACGCCCGTACCAGAGGTTCCTCAGCTCAGAGGACGATAAGGATGTGGCAGTCGGTAAGGAGAGGGGAAGAGAAGTTCATCTTCCCGTTCCAGGAGGAAGCGGATGTGATGTTCAATTCAACGCTGATCTATGAGCTTGCCGTGCTGAAGCTCTATGTGGAGCCGCTGCTCTTTGGGATCGATAGGAACTGCCCGGAATATCTGGAGGCTAAGAGGCTCCTTAAGTTCCTGGATTATTTTGTAGGAATCGGAAGCGAGAATGTGCCGACGAATTCTCTCCTCAGAGAGTTTATCGGAGGCGGATGCTTTAAAGTATAACGGAGAATTTCAAGTTTCCGGCAAAGTCTTTAAATAAGAGATTTTGCCGGAAACTTTTTGCTGCCGGTAAACCGATTGACAATATTGTGGAAAAGTTCTATAATATAAAATACTACATATGTAAGATATAGAAATTTGATACGGCGGAGACAGACAGGATGAAGAAAAAGATATTTATTTCGGCGGCAAGGAATATTGCCGCGGCTATGGGTATATTGATCATGATATCAGGCTGCGGGGCGTCCGGTGCGCATAAGGACGGCAGAGGAGACCGGGCGGAAGAACGGTATGTCCCAAGGCAGGAGGAGACGGAAGATTCCGCGCTCTATGAACCTGAGATGATCGAGATGGATCAAGAGGAGACCGATGAGGTAAGCGGGAAGCTGTTTGCAATGATGGAGAAGTGCAGGCCGATCTACACGGCAGGCCTGGCAGAAAGAACGGATGGGACGCCGGTTGACGGGGTCAGCCTGACAGAAGAAACCGTACACGGGATGATCGATGCCGCGTCGTCGGACGGACGTTCCGTTATCTGCGGAAGCCGGGATTATAATATGACGAACTATGAGCAAGTAGATGCGGCTCTGAGAGAAGCCGGGGCGGGGAAGGATTCTGAGGCGGAATTCTATCAGATCAACACGGTCGGGGTATTCCGGTATTACCGCCTGCAGTTCCATGAAAAGGAGCTTGCTGTGACCTATCTAAGCGCCATGTTTGACGAGTCTGTGGAGGCTTATGTCCAGCAGATGGAGAAGATCCTGGTGTACCGCTGGGAATATACGGAGAAAGGCTGGCTGATCTGGGAGAAGGCGCTGACGCGCAATCAGGAGATGGACATGCATATCTTCTACCGAATCCTGCCTCTTGATGAACAGTGCCGGTATATGATGGAGCATTATATTGTCCCGGTCAGCTACTTAAGTAATAATCTGTTCCTGGAGGACTGGGATGAGGGAAGCCTTAAGAAGATAGTATTCAATGATCTGTTTGATTATCTGTACGAGATGGAATCCGGGAAGACTTTGGATGAGGAGGAGTATTCTGACGGTATTCCCAAAGAGGAATTCGAGACGGTGATACAGCGGTATTTCGATATTCGGACAGAAGAGATCGAAGAGTATGCCGGATACGACGCCGTGAAGGGGACTTATCCCTGGAGTGCGGTCCATGCGCTCAACCGCGTCCAGCAGTTTCAGCCGTTCCCGGAGGTTGTACGGTGTGAGGAGGAAGCGGAAGGGATGCTTAAGGTATATGTGGAGGCGATCTATATTGAAGAAGGAACGGACTATTCCTTCGGGCATACGGTGACATTCCGCAGGATGGAAGACGGGCGTCTGGTGTATGCGGGCAATCAGGTTGACCGCAAGAACGCCCGCCTGATTCCGGGGTACAGGCCAAGGAGGGAGTTGGAGCAAAGATGAAGATTGAGCCAAAGGACGTTGTGGTGGGAGCGGTCATGATAATCGGCGCCGTAATACTTGCCAGAGTGATCGTGGGCGGCGTGACATATGGCTTGCAGCATATTACGATAGAAGAGGAGCGGACGCAGGAAGTGGCAGAAGCGCCGCAAGACCTATCAGGCGGGGATTCTTTTGACCAATATCCTCAGGATGAGGGGAATACATTGGAGCAGGAGCGGTCGGAGGAGATCCTTAAGGAGAAGGCCGAGAAGAAGGAGCTTAATATAGAGATCATGGAGAATCGGCCGGGCGAGCTTGTATTTCAGATTGGTATGGATGAATTCATAGACAGCTTCAACGGATGTTATTGGGCGGATAAGGGGGAACGGTATCTGCTGCCGTCGTGGCAATGGCGTTCCTATGTGTACGACAAGTCCGTCCATTCCAGCCACAAGACCTGCCGTTACCACTATTCCAGAGATGAGAGCATACTGCCGCTTCCGACGATCACTGTCTATGCGCCGAGCAATGCGGACTATATCCAGGAGATCACGGTGAACTATGACGCCCACAGCTCGTTCGATCAGATGTATGCGATATATGAGGAGCTGTGTTATTACACTCTCAAAGTAATGTTCCCGGATATCTCAGACGATCAGATCCGGGAACTCTATACAACGTTGAACGAGCTTGCCTTTGAGCACGATACGAATATAAAATATACTTCCGAGTCCGTGCCGTGCGCGCTGTATTACAGGGGCAATATAGGGCTGTATCCCTATTTTGCGTGGGGGGAAGATGTACATCTGTGTATTATCCCAGTGACACAGGCAAGGATCGAGGAGATGAGGGGCAAAGGGGTCAAAATCTACGGCTTCTGACTCAGAAGGTATTTTTTCAGCATCAGACAGACCGGAAGCAGGATCACCCAGATCAGCAGCGGATATATGAGCGATATCATAGATACCAATAAGTCGCGGACGATCCAGCCCAGTGATTCTACGGTAGAGAAGTCCTTAATAGAACGGATGCTGGCGGATGTTCCGATCAAAAATCCAAGGAACCCGAAGATCGCGGAGACCGCCATAACCATTCTGACCGCCAGCAGGCTCTCCTTGTAGGAAACGGTAAGTCCGCCCCTCTTGCCGAAGGCGAACAGGAATGCCCTGCCGAAGGCTTTCAAGGATCCGGTGCTAAACAGGATCAGGATACACGGAACCAGGACGAACAGGAGGGTGAAGCCGTCCATATAATTCACAAGATTGCCGGACCCTCCGCCGACTCCCATTAAGATCCAGATAATAATTCCAAGTAAATAAATCGCATAAAACATGATCAATACTCTCCTTTCTTCATATGCTGGCGGTTCGTCCAGACTGCTGCGTCCGGCGGGACATAGATCATAGGACTCCGCTCCATACAAGTTTTGCATGCTTCTTCTGTGCGTCGAACTCTTCATCCGAAAGGCTGTCAAGCCTGTTGAGGCCGCTCATTGGCAGATAGTAGATCTCCCTTTGCATTGGCTGATAATCTGTGTTGGGATTCCGGTAGAAATTCTCTTCAAATACATCTCCTTCGCTGACCGACAGGTTCAAAAAGCTGTCTTGATCAGGAAACAGGCTGTTCCACAGCGTCCGCGTGTAGCAATAGTAGACGACTCTTACCGTCTTGCCGTTTCGCTGGATCGTCTTTCCTGTGGATATGAAGTTATTGATTTTCAGAGATTTCTGCTTTTCAAGCGGCATATTCAGGACAAAACGGATCATCTCCATCGTCTCATCATCCCCGTTCTCTTTTGCTTCCTGCGCATCAGGCTCCTGCGCGTCTGAACTGCCCTTGTACTGCCATTCCCTGAGCCCGAACTGATTAGGGACATATGCGATCTCATATAATTCCGTAGTCATGCAATCGGGATCATAAGCGATCGGAAGCTGATAATTTTTCAGAAAGACCGTGCTTCCGATCAGTACGGTGCAGGTGATAAGGGCGACGGTCATATATTTTTGATGTATGCGTTCTTTTAACTTTTTCAGGAAATCAATATCTCTGTTTGTTGTCGGAAGTTCGCTTGGGATCATTGCCGTCATCTGCCTGTAAACAGTCTTGCAGGCGGCGCACTCTTCCAGATGCCGTTCGATCTCTTCGTTTGTCTCGCTGCTGGTCAGGCCGTCGATGTAACCTGGCAGCAGATCCCTTACAATGCAGCATTTCATAGTCGTCCCTCCATTTCTTTGATGATTTTTTGTTTCGCCCGATAGAATGCGGTGCGCGCCCAGTTCTCGCTTTTACCCAGGAGACTGCCGATCTCTGCGAAGGAAAATTCTCCGGTCAGGCGCAGATGCACCAGTTCGCGCATGGGCTCGGGCAGTCTGTGGATCGCCTGATATAACTGTGTTTTGTCCATATGGAGCATGACGGACTGTTCCGGCGATTCCTGGCACGGCACTTCGTCCGTAAGCTCTGTCTCATTGCGGCGGGAGCGTTTGCCAAGATATTGATACCAGAGATGCCTGGCGATCTGGCAGAGCCATACGGACAGCTTACAGCTCCCGTCATAACGGTCAATGGTCCGCATGGCGCGAAAGAAGGTCTCCTGCGTCAGTTCTTCTGCAAGGTCTTCGTCGTGGGTGAGACTTAACAGGAACCGGTATACATCCTTCGCGTGCTGTGTATAGGCTTTTTCGATCTCTTTCAGGGCGCTCACCTCCTTCGGAATGAATCTGTTCATCTATATATCCAAAAAAAAGAAGTTTCGTTACAATAATTTTAGAATTATTTTTTACAGTACAGAAATGCTATACTCAAATTGTACCATGGCCGGTATAAAAATTTCATCAAATTTCAAAATATATGATCATTTTTGCTTTGTTACCCGTTATCTATTACAGGAGGCGGTGTACTCTTGTACATGTTTAGGAGGAAATATTTTGACGCGTGAAAAAGAACTGCTGCAGCGGATTAAAAGAGGAGACAATTCATGCTGGGAAGAACTGGTGTCGATGTACTACGATGATATTCTGCGGTACTGTATCTATCATTCGCCGGATCAGGATACGGCCAGAGACGCGGTACAGGAGACGTTTCTGAAGGTGATTCGGCATTTCCCTAAGTATCAGGATCAGGGGAAATTCCGTGGGTTTTTATATAAGGTGGCGGCCAATACCTGTACGGATCTGTGGAGGAAGAGAAGGGAAGTACAGCTGCCGGAGGATATGGAATATCTGGAGACGGGCTATGCCGGTTCGGAGGCGCAGGTGAATTTTCAGCATATGGTCCACAATCTTCCGGAGGAGCTAAAAGAGATCGTGTATCTTAAGTTTGCGCAGGAATTGACTTTCCGGGAGATAGCCATGGCGGCGGAGCTGCCAGTAAGAACGGTGCAGTCCAGGCTTCGGAGGGCGCTGAAGCTTATCAGACGTGAGATGGAAGGAGAGGTGTAGAGGATGGATCGGAAACAGTATGAGGACTTAAAAAACGCATTGAAGATCGACGTTACGGCATATGAGAAGACGGAAGATGAAGATACTCAGGGAAGAAGGGCGCAGAGCCACAGAGAACGGGTACTGGTGTCGGTACGAAGGATGCAAGCCCTGCAAATGCCGAAGAAGAGGATCGGATTCTTAGAATTCATGCTGCGGCAGATCCCGTTTATGGGGAAAGACTTGTGGCTGTCCCAGGGATTAGCCGCGATCATGGTATTCGGGGTGATATACCTGTCCTTTGACGGATGGCTTGAATATATGAGTATCCGCCATATTCCGCTGTTGATGGGAGTTCTGGCAGTCGTTCTCGTTATGGCGTCGGTTCCGCTGATGCTCAGGTCATACCGGTATCAAATGCATGAGATCGAGACAGCGTCCCGGATGTCTATATCAAGGCTTCTTATAGCAGAATTAATACTTCTTGCGGCAGAAGATCTGGCGGTCTTTAGCCTGTGCGCGGGGATATCGGCGAGGACGGCCGGGATACCTGCGGTGAGAACGGCCATATATTTTCTGCTGCCTCTTCTTGCGGCAGGCACGGGTTGTGTACAGATCATAAGGAGGACCAGAGAGTGGGAAGAGATCTCCTGGCGGTTGGGAATCTGCGAGGGCTACTGTGCTGTTCTTGTCCTGACGCTGGTATTTTTGTTCGATATCAGGCCGGCGGCGTATGACAGATTCGGTATATGGGGGATCTGTACGGCCGGAGCGCTTCTGATGTTTGTGCTGTCTGTTCGTATGTGGATCAGAGAAAGTACAGAGACTTAGACAGATAAGAAGGAGGATATGATGGGATTAGAAATATGTGAAATTACCAAACAGTATAAGGATAAATGCGCGGTGGACAGCGTTTCCCTGACGCTTACTCCCGGCGTATGGGGGCTTCTGGGGGCGAACGGGGCGGGCAAGACTACGCTGATGCGTATGATCGCCGGAATCCAGCGCCCTACATCCGGGAGCATCAGATATGATGGGATCGAGATCGGAGCCTTGAAGGAGAGCTATCGGGATATATTTGGATATCTGCCCCAAGAGTTCGGATTCTATCCGGGCTTTAGCGTCCAGGATTACCTGGAGTATATTGCGGCGTTAAAGGGACTTACAAGGGCAGAGACGAGATCGCGGATCCATACACTCCTAAAGAGGGTGTCGTTATATGACGTAAGGCGTAAGAAGATATCGAAGCTCTCCGGCGGCATGAAACGGCGGGTGGGTATCGCGCAGGCGTTGCTCAATGATCCCGAGGTCCTGGTATTAGACGAGCCTACAAGCGGTCTGGATCCGGGGGAGAGGGTGAAGTTCCGCAATCTTCTGTCTGAATTCGCCCACGACAGGATCGTGCTGATCTCTACGCACATTGTCTCGGATATCGAGTATATCGCCACCTGCAATGCTGTGATGAAGGAGGGAAAGATCATTGCAACCGGGAAGACAGAAGAGCTGGTACTGATGGTAGCAGGCAAGGTGTGGTCGTCAGACATTGACGAGAGAGAATTATCAGCCTATGGACAGCAGATTCTTATGGTAAATGTATACAATCAGGGAAACGGAGACGTAAGGGTGCGCTACCTGGCGGATACGCCGGTGATTCCCGGTTCTAAGAGCGAGGAGCCCAGGATGGAAGATCTGTATCTGTGGCTGTTCCCGGAGAGCGCGAAGGAGGAATGGTAGATGGGAAGATTATTATATTTGGAGTTGAAACGGGTAGTTACGGCGAGGTCTGTCTGGATATTGTTGGTGATTTTGATATTGTTATCGGCGGTGCTGGCATATTTCCCCGTATCGTTTGAGAGGACTTACCGGGTCGATGAACAGGGAAATGTCAGCGAGCTATCGGGAATGGATGCAATCGCTTACCAGAAACAGATAGAAAAAGAGAACAATGGTGAGATTACGGAGGAGAAGATCAGGGAGGCTATCCTGGTATTTCAGGAATGCTATCGGGAATATGGGGCGGTATTTCCGCCGGACGTGCCAATAGAGGTGTATGTCCAAAAGATCCTGCCCGTCTATCCGATTCTGAAGGCAGCAGCACATGTACTGGCCAGGGAGGAGGTTTCGGTATATACGATGACGGACGCGGATATTGTGCCTGACGACGCGCCGAAGTTTTATGAGCGGTATCAGGAGAGAATGGCTTTTAAAGGGAAAAATGAAGCGGAGCAGGAGAAGATCAGGGAACTGAATGGAGGCGTTAAGATGCCTTTTACCTATAATTCAGGATTCTCTATGACATCTCTTGAATATCTGTCACTCTATATATTGCTGATGCTTCTGGTGTTCATAGTGATCATCTCACCGATCTTCTCGGCAGAATACCAGACGGGAGCGGACAGTATCCTGCGCTGTACCAGGTACGGAAGGATACATCTGGCGGCCGCGAAGATCGTGACGGCGGTGCTGATATTTGCTGTGACCTTCCTGATCGGTATCGGATCATTTCTGCTGATCACGAATCAGGTCTACGGTGCAGAAGGACTTGAGACGTCTGTCCAGATGCTGTGGGATATATTTGTGATCCCGGCGCTTACGGTAGGGCAGGCACAATCTGCCGCCGTCGCAGCAGGATTCTTGTCGATTTTTGCAGCGGTTTGCTGTACGTTATTTTTATCGGCAAGGTGCAGGAATGTCCAGGATACTTTGAAGATCGCGCTGCTGATCGTTCTTCTGCCGGTGATACTCTATATAGTATCGGACGCGGAATGGGTGAATGTCATTCGGTATCTTCTGCCGTCAGGGGGAGTCGGGCTGTCGAATTCCTTCCTGTATGAACTGCTGGGAACAGACTTTGTGCATGCCGGCCAGACGGTGATCTGGAGCCCCTGCTTCATTATCGGAGCGGCATTGGCCGAGATCCCGCTGTTTCTGGCATTGACAGTCCGCACCTACTGCAGGCGGGAGAGTACGAATTGATCAAATATAAAATTTATAATTATATTTAGTACCGGATATCGCTTCCTTTCATATCTATATATGGAAGGGAGCGATATGTATGAGTATGAATGGAATTGATATCAGCAGTTGGCAGGAAGGAATCGACCTGGCAGCGGTACCGTGTGAATTTGTGATTATTAAAGCAACCGAAGGAACATCTTATAAGAATCCTTACTGCGATCAGGCTTTCAGACAGGCGGAAAGCCTGGGCAAGAAGCTTGGCGTCTATCATTTCGCCAGCGGCCGGAATGCAGACGACGAGGCGGAGTATTTTGTAAGAAATGTAAAAGACTATGTGAAAAAGGCGATCCTGGTGCTGGACTTTGAGATAACGGCGGCAGCAGGAAGCGTAGGCTGGGTGAAGCAATGGCTGGACCGTGTACATCAGCTGACCGGAGTGAAGCCGTTCATCTACATGAGTAATTATATGGTCAATGACCAAGACTGGAGTGCGGTGGCTAACGCCGGTTACCGTCTGTGGAATGCTTATTATTATGCATTCGGGGTACAGATGGGTTATAATCCTGATGCGCCGCTTCCTGAGCGGATGGGGGCGTGGGATTCGCCTACACTGTACCAGTATACTTCTGAGGGCAGGCTTCAAGGGTATAACGGCAACCTGGATCTTGATGTATTCTATGGGAATGCGGATGACTGGGATCGGTATGCGGGCGCCGACAGTGCTCCCAAACCGGATCCCAAGCCGGACCCCAAACCGGACCCGCAGCCAGAGCAGATCATCACTTATAGAATACAGTATGGCGATACTTTGGGAGGAATAGCAAGGAGATACGGAACCACTGTAGCAGTTCTGGCCCAGCTGAACGGAATCCGCAATCCGAACCGGATCTATGCGGGACAGGTGATCCGTGTGCCTGTGAAGACATCTGGGTCAGGGCAGGCGGAATATTATGTGGTGCGGCCCGGGGATACATTAAGCGGGATAGCCAGCCGATTCGGTACGACTTATCAGAGATTGGTACAGTTAAACGGAATCCGTAATCCGAACCTCATCTATGTGGGCCAGAAATTGCGCGTTCGATAAGAAGGGTTCGATAAGAAGTTAGAAATAAATATTGAACAATATCCGGTGTCATGTTAGAATATATAAAAGGGAAGCCAAAGAAGCGGCCTACCCTTCAATAAAATAACAGTTACACCGCTGAAAGCGGCGTGCCGTCACTATTGGTAGTAGTGGCGGCTATTTCTTTCCCCTGAAGACTGTGTAGCACAGTCCAATCAGGGCAGCGACAAATATACAGAACTGGAATAAATCCGAGTATGTAGCATTCGTCAGCGTCGCCCTCCTTCCTTTCGTCTGGAGGGTTAGCCGCCTTACAGAAAAAACCGGAGGAGAGAGATGGAATACATTCCCGCGAAGACGATCGTAACGAAGATAAAGGCTCCGAATAATTGGTTTGGGATCGATTACAATATGAATATATACAAGGGATGCTGTCACGGGTGTATATACTGTGACAGCCGTTCAGACTGCTATGGAGTGGAACAATTTGATAAGGTGCGCGCCAAAGAGGATGCGCTTCGGATCATCCGGGATGATCTGCGCAGGAAGACCAGAAGCGGCGTAGTCGGGACCGGAGCCATGAGCGATCCGTATAATCCGTTTGAACGAAAACTTATGCTTTCAAGGCACGCGCTGGAGCTTTGCGATGCGTTTGGATTCGGCGCAGCCATTGCGACGAAGAGCTCGCTGCTTGTGCGGGATACCGATATCCTTAAGAGCATAGCAGAGCATTCTCCGGTGCTTCTGAAGATTACGATAACAACGGCGGATGATGAGCTGGCGGCAAAGGTAGAGCCGAATGTCGCCCGGCCGTCTGAGAGGTTCAAGATGATCGAAGAGCTTGCAGGGGCGGGGTTATATACGGGGATACTGCTTATGCCCGTTCTGCCCTTTATAGAGGACAACCGTGATAATATCGGTGAGATTATCAGAAGGGCGAAGGACGCCGGGGCAGACTTCATCTATCCGGCGTTCGGTATGACTCTTCGGGGGAATCAGAGAGCCTGGTATTATCAGAAGCTTAATGAGCTGTTCCCGGGCGAAGGACTGGCAGAAGAATACCGGAAAAGATACGGGGAATATTATGAGTGTGTCAGTCCGCAGGCGAAGAAGTTGTGGGAGTATTTCGCAGAAGAGTGCGGGAAGAGACAGATCGTATATCGAATGGAAGATATTATCAGTCAGTATAAAAGGCCCTACAGGGTAACGCAGATGACGCTTCCGTTTTAAGGAATCATTTGGATTAGTGACAAGAGGTAGAAGACATGCAGAGAATTTTGATCGCAGAGGATGACGCTAAAAATAACCAGATGCTAAGAGAATATCTGGAGGATCATGGATATACGTGTACGCAGGCTTATTCCGGCAGTGAGGCGAAGCTGCTGTTTGAGCTGGAGAAGTTCGACCTGGTTCTCTTAGATCTGATGCTTCCGGGAATCCCGGGCGAGGAATTAGTCTCGGTATTCTCCGAACGGGCGCCGGTTATTGTACTGTCTGCAAAGAGCGGATTGGACAGTAAGGTGGAGGTATTGTCTGCCGGGGCAGAGGATTACATGTGCAAGCCCTTTGACCTGCCGGAGCTGCTGGTCAGAATACAGGTACAGTTCCGCCGCCTTGACAGGCAGAAGGAGGCGGACAGAGCAGAGCATCCGGGCAGCGGGGGCGGGGATACAGACGTATCTTCACAGGAACAGACGGCCGGGCAGCGAGCATATACATACCGCTCCTGGACGCTTGATCCTGATACGCGGGAGATGACGGCAGAGGGAGAATTGGTGGAATTGACAGGGCATGAGTTCCTGATCATGGAGCTGCTGATCAGGAATCCCAGGCGTGTGTTCACGAAGCAGATGATCTATGAATATGCCTGGGGAGAAGAATATCTGGCAGAGGATAAGACCATCAATGTACATATCAGCAATATCCGGTCCAAGTTAAGGAAAAGCGGTACGGATGCATATATTCAGACGGTGTGGGGAATAGGCTTTAAACTTTCTTAAACTTTCCTGAGCACTTTTTGAAATCTCTTGTATTAGAATGTTTCTTGTGTGAAGGAGTTGTGTGTGTTATGTACGCAGAACATCTGCACGGGAAAGGAGAGAAAGAGACTATGGAAACTGACAGAAAAAGTATATATGCCGTAGAGACCAATGCCCTTACGAAGATGTACGGCGAAAAGGCGGCGGTAAAAAATCTTACATTGAAGGTACGCGAAGGCAGCATCTATGGATTCATCGGCAGAAACGGGGCAGGAAAATCTACGACCCTGAAGATGCTCTGCGGACTTGCGTATCCGACAGGAGGAGAGATCCGGCTGTTCGAAAAGCCGGTCAGCGATCCGACGGTGCGCAGGAGGCTGGGAGTTCTGATAGAAACGGCAGGACTGTATCCGAATATGACGGCAAGGCAGAATGCGGTGATGAAGGCAAGGTGTATGGGGCTTGCGGATGACAAGAGCGCGGATACGGTGCTGGAAGTAACAGGGCTTGCGGACACAGGGAAGAAGAAGGTAAAGCATTTTTCAATGGGAATGAAGCAGCGGTTAGGCGTTGCGCTGGCGCTTCTTGGGAATCCTGACCTGCTGATTCTGGATGAGCCTATAAACGGTCTGGACCCGGAAGGGATCCGGGAACTGCGTCAATTGATCCAGAGGCTTCATGAAGAGGGCAAGACCATACTGCTGAGTTCGCACATTCTGGGAGAACTGAGTAAGATCGCCACCAACTATGGGATCATCAAAGACGGAGAACTGGTTGAACAGGTCAGCAGAGAAGAATTAGAAGAAAAGTGCCAGGATTATTTTCAGATCGAAGTGCAGGAGGTGCAGCGTGCGTTTGCCCTGATTCGGGAATCATTCCCGGATGTGCGTGCAGAGGCGGCCGACTCCAGTTCGATAAGGCTGTATGGAGTGAGGAACGGCGCAGAAGTCAATCAGATGTTGATAGAGAACCAGATATCAGTGTACGCATCCGGTTTCCATCATATGGATCTGGAAGAGTATTTCCTGGATCGCATGGAAGGAGGGCGCAGATATGTTTAACCTGTTGAATATGGATCTGTACCGTGTAAAAAGAAGCAGATCATGCTATATATGTCTTGGGATATTTTTGATCGGTATGGTAGTTATGTATGGGCTGCTCTGGCTTATGGCAGTACCGGAGGGACAGAAGATATCTGTGGATATCGGGATGCTGACGGCGGTTCAGGTGGATGAAATGTCAACGATAATGGATGGCACAGATTCCCTGATCTTGTTCAGGCAGGCCAGCCTGGACGGCGGAATGTATAACATTGTTCTTGGCGTATGGGTAGCGCTCTTCGTGTGTTCGGATTATCAGAGCGGTTTTATCAAGAATATCTTGGCGCTTCATCAGAATCGATGGAATTATGTTGGGAGCAGGATCATGACGGTAGGGATCGTCAATCTATGCTGTCTGATACTGAATCTTATATTTGCACTGGCCATGAACCGGGTGGCTGGAGATATGGTGCCTTATGCCGGGTGGGAGGATTATCTGTTTTATATGAGCTGGGTGTGGCTTCTGACGACGGCGTTTGCCTCGCTGATGATTCTGATCTGTGTCCTGACCAGAAGTGTGGCGGCGGGATCAGTGGCGGCAGTGCTTCTGGGCAGCGGTGTGATCGTGCTGCCGGTGTATAGTATATTGAACATGTTCCATATAGGAGGATGGCTGGAATATTCGATCTATCTGACCATGACCAAAGGACCCGGACAATATACTGCGGCGAAGGATCTGTATGTATATGCGGTGGGTGCGGGATTTTTGATTTTGTATACTGTGCTGACAGGGATCGTATTGGAGAAACAGGATATATAGCGTCTGTCCGGCAGCAGAAGATAAAAACGGCGCGGAGATGATGATAGAAAGGAGACATTAACGATGGCTGCGGCATTGATTGTATTGAGCTGTTTCTGTATATGGCTGTCGGTTCGGCATGTCCGCGGTATTCTGGCAATACGTTCCCTGAACAGGCAGCTTGCGGAGCTTGAACGCGGAAGCCATATGGAGCTTGGAGGGTTAAACCGCCGGAAAGATATTCTGGATCTTGTCAGGGAATTGAACCGGCTTGAGCAGTTCTGGTTTCGGAACCAGATGCAGCATGAGAAGGCGGAGAAGAAGCTGAAGCAGAATATTACGAGCCTGGCGCATGATATCCGAACGCCCCTCACGGGGGCGGCGGGATATCTGCAGCTTGCCCAGGAGTGTACGGACCCGGCAAGGCAGGAGCGTTACATGCAGACTGCAGGAGAATGCCTGAAAGAACTGGGAGATATGCTGGAGGAACTGTTTCTGTATACCAAGCTTACCAGCGAGGGATTCGAACTGAATATGTCTGAGATACAGGTCTTACCCTTTTTAAGCGACTGTCTGGTCGGATTCTACCGTCAATTTGAAGAAAAAGGTATTACCCCGCAGGTGGAGTTCGAATCAGAAGGGCTGAAGATCTGGGCTGACGAGGAATGTCTCCGGCGGATTTTTCATAATCTGATCAGGAATGCGCTGCTGCACGGCGAGGGCGGGATCGTGATCAGGCAGAAGGGCCGATGCCTGATCTTTGAGAATCTGGTGTCGGATAACGGCAAACCAGATATGGATCAGATCTTTGAACGGTTTTATAAGGCGGATTCGTCCAGGCGGAAAGGTTCGTCCGGGCTGGGGCTGTTTATTGTAAAGGAACTGGCGGAGAGGATGGGAGGAAGCGTGAGAGCGGAGCTGTCAGGAGAGAAGTTTCGGATTATTTACGAAGAAAGGCATTGACTATGAGAATAGTCAGTGTCTTTTTTTGGTAGATAAAGTTTCCTTATGGTTGATTATTCGGCGGGAAAGTAAAATAACGTTCGATTGATGGGGGGAGGTTTTTTTATTATAATGAAAAAAACGGTTATAATACAATAATTGATGAGGAGAACAATAATATGGACAGACTGAAATTGTCGGATAATATTATCCGGCTCAGACATGAACGGAAGATCACCCAGGAAGAACTGGCGGATTTCCTTGGCGTGACCAAGGCTTCTGTATCTAAGTGGGAAAATGCCCAGAGTATGCCTGATATCATGCTTCTGCTCCAGTTGGCGGCATTTTTCGATATGACTGTTGACGAGCTGATCGGGTATGTCCCCCAGCTCACCAAGGAGCAGATCCGGCGTTTTTATGCGGAGCTTGTCGGGGATTTTGCGTCGTGCCCGTTTCCTGATGCGATCGATAAGACGCGGATGCTTGCCCGCCGGTATTATTCCTGCTATCCTTTTTTGCTGCAGCTTTGCGTTCTGTATGCGAATCATTACATGCTGGCAGAGACGGAAGATGAGCGGGAGCATCTCCATAAGGAGGCGATTTCCTGGTGCGATCATATCCTGGTGAACTGCAGTGACGTGGGTGTGTGCAGCGAAGCTCTGGTCCTGAAGGCCGGCTTAAGTCTTCAGTCAGGGAAGGCGGCAGAGACAATCGCTATGCTGGAGCCTGTTGCGGATACCTCCCGCGTTGCGGCGCAGAACGGCGCGGTGTTGGTCCAGGCTTACCAGATGGCGGGAGAACATGAGAAAGCCAGGGACTATATCCAGGTAAGGGAATATCTTGATCTGGTAAATCTGATGAGCGACGCCATACTGTCGCTATCGCTGTATCAGGATGATCTGAAGAGATGCCGGGAAACCATATGCAGGATCAGAAGTGCAATAGACCAATACCGGCTGGAAGAACTGCATCCTAATCTGGCCGCTCAGTTCCATTACCAGACAGCGGCGGTATATGCGGCAAACGGGGAAGCAGAAGAGGCGCTTGAGGCTCTCGGTCATTTTAAGAATTGTACCGACAGGCTTCTTAGGGATGAGAAGGCTGTGCTCCATGGGGATGAATATTTTGACAGGATCGACGCGTGGATCGACGGTCTGCCTCTTGGAGATATGGCCCCCAGGAGCAGGAAGTTTATCTCTCAGAACCTACAGGCAGCGTTTAGCCATCCGGTTTTTGAGGGGCTTAAGGAGCGGCCGGATTTCCAGAGGATCGTGCGGCATTTTATATGTGATTGATATTAGATAGAAATAGGAGGAGAATATTATGCCTGAAATCAAAGAAATGTTACCTTTTTTAATTCCGTTGGTGATCGTAGAATTCACACTGCTTATCTATACGTTTCATCATATCCTGACGCATACGGCCTACAAACGCGGCAGCAGAGCCTTGTGGATCGTCGTTGTTTTAGTGGGAATGCAGTTTATCGGTCCGATTCTTTATTTCCTGTTGGGAAAGGAGGAGAGCTGATATGGAGATGCTGACCCTTAACCATGTGGCAAAGAATTTCGGAGAAAAGCAGGTGCTCTGCGACGTAAGCTTTTCCGTGCCGGAACATACGGTATTTGGTTTTGTGGGGCAGAACGGCGCCGGAAAGACTACGGCTATGAAGATGATCCTTGGTCTTCTTACGGTGAGCAAAGGAGAGATTACCGTGGACGGTATGCCGGTACGATACGGAAATACTCCGACAAACCGGCTCGTAGGATATCTGCCTGATGTGCCGGAGTTCTATCCGTATATGACTCCGTTGGAGTATCTGAAGTTCTGCGGGGAGATCTCTGGAACGCCGGCAAGAGAGATCAAGAGCCGCAGCGAGGAACTTCTGCGTCTGGTCGGCCTGGACAAAGAAAAGCACAGGATCAAAGGATTTTCAAGGGGAATGAAACAGCGTCTAGGGGTTGCGCAGGCGTTGTTCGGACGGCCGAAGCTTCTGATCTGCGACGAGCCTACCTCGGCTCTCGACCCGGCAGGCAGAAAGGAGCTGCTTGATATCCTGACCGCGGCAAAGGAAGAGACTACGGTGCTTTTTTCTACCCATATCCTCTCGGATGTAGAGCATATCTGCGACGAGATGGCGTTCCTGCATGGGGGGAAGATCGCTTTGCAGGGTTCCCTTGAAGAGGTGCGTAAGATCAGGAAGGCTTCGGCTGTGACGGTGGAGATGGAGCGCCGGGAAGACGCCTGTATCCTGCGGCAGGCATTTCCATTTCTTAAGAGCAGCGGGAAGAACAGCTTTTTGTTGGAAGAAGCAGAACACCTTCCGAAGATCCTGCACTTTATCGCGGACAGAAAGAGCCCGATCATCCGTATCGAGCGGCAGGAAGCAGCCCTGGAGGATTTATTTATGGAGGTGATAGGACGATGAAAGCATTTCTGAGAAAAGAATGGATGGAATGGAACCGTACCGGGCGGACTATGGTTCTGCTGGCGGTCTTCGTGCTGTTTGGGATCATGAATCCCGCTTTTGCGAAGCTTACGCCCTGGATGATGGAGGTAATGTCGGAATCTCTGGCAGATGCGGGGATCGTGGCTGCGGCCGTTCAGGTGGACGCTATGACTTCCTGGGTACAGTTTTATAAGAATATCCCATTAGGGCTTATCATCTTTGTCCTGATCAACAGCGGAAGCTTCACTTCGGAGTATGAGAAAGGGACGCTGATCCCTGTCGTCACCAAAGGGCTGTCACGCAGGAAGATCCTGGCGGCAAAGACGGTGTTCTTATTCGCATCCTGGACGGCGCTGTATGCGCTCTGTTTTGGAATTACTTACGGTTACAACGCGTATTTCTGGGATAACGGGATTGCCGGGAACCTGTTCTTCGCCGCAGTTTGTACATGGCTGTTCGGGATATGGGTGGCTGCGCTGCTGATCTTCTTCTCCGCTGTCTCAAAGAGCAGTTCGCAGGTGCTTTTAGGAACCGGCGGGATAGCTGTGGGAATATATCTGCTTGCCGCATTCCCCAAGCTTGATGACTGGCTTCCGGCGAAGCTTATGAATGGGACGGCGCTTTTGCAGAGGGTGGTAAGTCCTGAGGATTATTATGCCGGCATGGCTGCGGCAGGGGTGATTGCCTTAGTGTGTATGGTGACTGCCGTCTGGTGCTTTGACCGGAAACAATTGTAATATCTGTTTATAGGGATGATTATAGGGAGACATGCGACTTATCAAGTTGCATGCCTCCCTGTTCATGACTATCTGTTAACCGACATCCCCTAATGCTAATCCCATAGCCCGATCTCCTCAGAGGATAGAGCGCTGTTCCCGCAGCGGGGACAGATAAGTTCGGCTTCTTCCGGCTGAAGAGTCAGGCTGCCATTGCAGTCCGGGCAAGAAGAGGAGTAAGTTTTCCCGCTCATAGGAAAATAAATAACCGGAACGGGCACCATCTTTTTGCACTGATGACATATTGCCGGACGGTAGTTAAACTCAAAAAAAGATATCTGCTCGTCTGCTGTATCGCAGAGAATGCTCCGGCGGATCTCTGCCGGAAACAACTCCAATACATCTTCTAAAACGGCATGCCCGATACCATGCCCGAGAGCAATCTGCCATGATGCATTGCAGGAAGGACATACAAATCTGTTGATTCTACCCATATATTATCTCCTTTTCATTTCAATGATCTAACTTCTGGCAGACATTATGCGTGCTTATGCACTCAGTAGCTGAAGAACGGACGAAGGCTGTTGGTTAGCCTGAGCAAGCATGGCCTGACTGCTCTGGACCAGAATCGAATTACGCACATAACTCATCATGGACTTCGCCATATCCGTGTCACGGATGCGAGACTCCGCCGCAGTCAGATTCTCTATCGTGTTGCTTAAGTTAGAGACCGTGTGCTCTAACCGATTCTGAAGAGCGCCGTAGTAACTCCGTATAGAACTGAGCTCATCGATCGCATTGTTCACCTGCTCAATTGCTTCGCGGGAACTGTCCTGATCCAGTACATTTGTTAGGGTCAGTCCAAGGGAATCTGTATTCATCCGGAAGAGCTCCACGTTGATGATGCTTGCACTCTCGTTATCACATCCGACCATTAACTGAATACCCCTTGTACTTGCGATTCCCTTACCGGTAGGCTTGGTTGGATTATCCGTTAAGTAAAATTCCTGGTCGCCCGTTACAGTTGCACCGATGATATCAGTATCACCAAGGCTGTTTGCAATCACGGAACCGGAACCGTTTTTGGAATTAAATGCAAGCTGACGCACAAATGCTACCAAGTCTGAATTTCCACTGCTGAATAAGGATTCCAAACCGCCCTGGCTGGTAATCTTTCCGCCTGTAGCCGTGGATATTGCACCGAATAAACTGGCCTTATTCTGTGTGATCTCTTGAAACACCCTATTCATTCCGTTCGCAATAGTTGTTCCGTCGACAGCACCTGCGCCGCCAGCTAGATATCCGATATAGGCGCTTGCAAGATAACCGTGCCCGTAAGGCCGTCCAGCCACACTATATGATCTTAGATAATTCGCAATTTCCGTATCTTTTGAAGTATCATTTGCATTGGTAAGGGTATTGGCGATGTTTATAAGCGTATCATTCCAGTGTGTAGGGAATCCGCCGCCTGCAAGCTGCGCGGTTCCTTCTGTGAACCATTCCGGGAATCTCTCAGATCCGCCGCGTCCGCTCATCTGATCGGTCATGGTGTACTGCATCACCGAATGCATGATTTCGTGTGCAAGCGTAGATTCTAATGTCTTTTCAGCAGCACCGGTTATAGACGCGTCTGAAAAATCAGAGGAGTCTAACATGATCAGCATATTTCCCGCTTTACCGGTGGCTCGAAATGAGAACTTGGCATACGCAAGCATTCCGCCTGAACCGTCGATATTCCCGATCTGAAGCTCCATTCCCACGGTATCCCCGGCCAGTGCCGTCTTAAGAGAGGGAAATTTATCTAAGATCTGTCTGACAGCATTCGGGAAATATTCTTCGGCAATCTTATCGGCAAGGTTATTAGCGGCTCTTGACACTCCGCCTGCACCGCTTGCAGAAGCGGCGCCTGACCTGTCTATCTGAACAGTACCGTTCTTCAGATCCAAAGTAAGATTGTAAGTAGTCACGGATGCTTCTTTTGTGCTGAATATGCTTCCGTCCGGAAAGAGATGAATACTGTTAAAGGATGTGGTGCTCCCGACTCTTGTGATCTCGGTTTTTAACTTCTGCACCTCCTGATTCATCATAATGCGTTCTTTCTCAGTATACGTTCCGTTAGCAGACTGTACGGAGAGCTCCATCATGCGGTTGAGCATGGTATGAACCTCCGTCATGGCGCCTTCCGCCGTCTGTACAAGGGATATGCCGTCGTCTGCATTCTGCCAGGCCTGCTCCAAACCGGTAATCTGAGCCCGCATTTTTTCGGAAATGGCAAGACCTGCCGCGTCGTCCCCTGCACGGTTGATCTTATAGCCGGAACTGAGCTTCTCCAGATCCCGGGCTACCGAACGGTTATTCCCGGTCAGATTCCTGTGGACATTCAAGGATGTAATATTATGTTGAATTCTCACCAATTCCACCTCCTTTCTTCTTGCCGGTTTGAACGGCAGATTGATGTTTGCTCCGCATTTCATGCGCCTGTATATCTAAAACACTTCAAATGCGATTATTTTTCACTAAAAACTAAATATCTTCTGAAAGCTTGAAAGATATAAAGTTAACTTTATATCGACATTAATGAAGGAGTTAATAATACATAATATAGAATCATTTTGATATATATTTACATAATATAGAAAACAGGAAGATTGATTGATAAAATATTTATTGACAAACCGACCGTTGGTATGTAAAATGTAAATATATTGACAGCATGCGGGAAGGGGTGAGAAGAACGTGGCAAGAAACAAGCACCCGGAGGAGACTGTCCGGTTAATACTGGACGTTGCCTTCCGTCTGTTCATGGAGAAGGGATATGAGCATACGTCTATTCAGGATATCATTAAGCATTTGGGCGGACTCAGCAAGGGAGCGATCTATCATCATTTTAAGTCAAAGGAAGATATTTTGTTTGCCGTTGCAGACAGGATGACGTCGGAGTCAAACCAGTTACTTGCGAATGTAAGGAATCGTAAGGATCTTAACGGGAGAGAGAAGCTTAAGGCTATTTTTAAAGTGTCGCTGAACCGGCCTGTACAGGAGGAATTATTTGCTGTGGCGCCTAATCTGCGAGGTAATCCGAAGCTTCTTCTCAGTCTTTTGCAGGAGACCATAGAAGATGCGGCGCCCAATTATATCTTGCCGATCATCAGACAGGGGATTGCGGACGGGTCTATTGAGACGGATTATCCAGAGGAGCTGGCAGAACTCATCATACTTGTGGCAAATATCTGGACAAACCCAATGATATTTAACAATTCTGCGGACGAATCCTATCGTAAGTTTATGGTCTTTGGACAGATGCTTAAGGGATTGGGAGTGGATATTGTTGACGGCGAGATGACGGACAGAGTGCGGGAGCTGTCGTCTATTTATCAAAAGAATAAACTGCATTCTGCCCATTAGACACGGCAGAAAATTTTCCAACTGTATGGTTGGAAATTTTTTAGGGAAATACATACCGACGAACGGTATGTTATAAGTATTAAGAATAGGAGGCACTATATGAATCATAGACTTTTTTCAAAGGACTTTACACTGGTAGTTATCGGGCAGATCATCTCATTGTTTGGAAACGCTGCGTTAAGATTTGCGTTACCCTTATATCTGCTGAACTTGACAGGATCATCGGCGCTTTACGGCACGGTGATGGCATGTGCGTTTATCCCGTCTATTTTACTGTCACCGGTGGGCGGTATTGTTGCGGACAGAGTCAACAAGAGAAATGTTATGGTGGCGTTGGATTTCTTTACGGCGGCGGTCATACTGACATTCTTTCTTTTAATGGAGGGAGGCAATATCGTCGTTCTCCTTACTGTGACGCTCATGCTTCTGTACGGCATTGCAGGCGCTTACCAGCCGTCGGTGCAGGCAAGTATCCCGGCGCTGGTAGAGCAGGGGAATCTGATGGCGGCGAATTCTATCATTAATACCATAAGTTCATTTGCATCCTTAAGCGGTCCGGTGCTTGGAGGAATTCTGTACAGTGCATACGGAATAAAGCTTGTGTTATTGGTATGTATGGTATGTTTTGTCTTGTCGGCTGTTATGGAGATATTCATTAAGATTCCGTTCCTGAAACCGGCTTCTGACGGAAGGATATGGAAGATCGTGAAGGCAGATTTTACGGAAAGCATCCGGTTCATCCGGCAGGATAAGCCTGTGATCGGAAAAGTCCTCCTGGTAGTCTGCGGAATCAATCTGTTCTTATCTGCAATGATCATTGTGGCGCTGCCGTATCTGGTGACGGAGGTATTTGACCTTGGAGCGCTGGAGGCAAACAGGTTATACGGCTATGCCCAGGGTGCATTAGCAGCGGGAGGGCTGACAGGAGGGATCGGTGCGGGTATTTTTGCAGGCAGGCTGTCGATCCAAAAGGCGGGGAATCTGATCATAGCCAGCGCGGCCTGTGTATTTCCGGCGGCCATTGTACTTATATTATCCTCATCAGGAATAGTCAATTATATTGTCCTAACAGCCTGCTGTTTTATTATTATGGTATTTTCAACCGTATTTTCGGTGCAGATGATATCATTCGTGCAGGCGGAGACACCGCAGAACCTAATCGGGAAGGTGATCGCTGTCGCCCTTACCTTCTCCATGTGTGCACAGCCCTTCGGCAATGCGTTATACGGCGTCCTGTTTGAGATCTGCCGGGGATTTGAGTATGCGGTGGTACTGTTTTCGGGGGCCGTATCGCTTCTGATTGCCATGAGTGCGAGAAGAGTATTCAGACGATTCGCAGAGTACGACAGTCTGGTATAGCAGTTTTGACAATCATTTTTGTTAAAGTTTCGCTAAAAATTGACAAACGGGGAGAACAAGGGTATAATATGGACATTATTTCGAGACAGGAGAAGATACATTATGTGGTGGAATAACAGTATTATTGAAGGAAATGCATACCAGGTGTTGCTTTGGTTTGTGTTATACAGTATATTGGGATGGCTTGTAGAGTCTGTCTATATGTCCATTTGTAACAGGAAGATCACGAACAGAGGCTTTGCGAGAGGCCCTATGTGTCCGATCTATGGGTTTGGCGCGCTGACGGTATTCTTTACTCTGCATCCGTACAGTGAGAACCCGGTCCGGCTGTTTTTGCTGGGGATGTTCCTTGCGACGACGTTGGAATTCATAACGGCGCGTATTATGCAGAGGTTTTTCGGAGAGATCTGGTGGGATTACCAGGAGAAGCCTTTTAATTATCAGGGGATCATCTGTCTGGAGAGTTCTATTGCCTGGGGATTTTATACGGTGGCGTTGTTTTTCTTCTTACATAAGATGATCGTGAGTATGGTGGATTATGTTCCGGCGCGGGCAGGGAAGATCCTGGGGAGCGTTATTCTGGGAGCGTATCTGATAGATTTTGCGATGGTAGTGTATAGAGAGAAGAAGAATGATCTGGCGGAGGTTCTGGAAGAACCGGATGAGGTGTCGCCCGTTCAATAAGGATAAATCATATTATGAGCAGAAATGTCCAGGGAGAATGCCTGAGAGTTTTCTGCTCATTTGTATTATCTGCCCTTTTCGTATGAATAAGAAAGTGATATACTGAAAAATAACAAGAAGAGGATATTATGGCGGCGGTTCCGGGCAGAGGAATTGGGGAGTAGTGAGGTGGATATGGAAGATTACGCATTTACAGTTATGTGGAAAGATGATGTCATGGCGGATGTCAGACTCTACGATAAGCGTAGGAAGGTAGAGATACAGAAGCATAAGAATACATTTCCGGAGAATCCTTTTTACGGCGGGGAAGTGACTGTGGAGCGGGTATACCGTTTTCTGGAAGGGAGATGTATGGAGCGGAACAGACCGTGTCTTCCGGAATATCTCGAATGGTTGGGGCTTAAGGAATACAATCCGTATGAGATCGTGAAGATTACCCATGGAGTTATGTGGGAGGATTTCCAGTGGCTCAGGTTTCCGGGGGAGGATATCAGTTGGAAGGATGTGAAGATTCGTGACTGATTATCTTATCGGAGAAGGATACAGGCGGAATGATATCGGTTTTTCAAGTCTTGGAGCAGAGAGTAAGTATTTCAAGGACGGATATTGGTATAAACAGGATATCAGCGGGTATGAGGGTATGGCGGAAGAGGCGTGCAGCATGATACTCAGGCATTCTAATCTTAAAGATTATGTCGAGTATGAAGCATGTATGATTAATGGAAGATCGGGCTGCAGGAGCAGGAATTTTCTAAAAGAGGGCGAGATGATCGTTACGTTTAAGCGGCTGTACGAGATCGCCTGCGGAAAAGATCTGACGGATCATATATATACGATTCAGGATGTTGCAGGGAGAATCCGGTTTGTAATTGAATTTATGAAAGAATATGCTGAGATTGATTGTACGGAATATCTTCGTAATATCTTAAGTTTTGATATGTTAGTGCTGAATACGGACAGACATTTCCACAATCTTGCGGTAATTCGCAGCGGAAATGAGTATAGAGAATGTCCGATTTTTGATAACGGCGCATCACTATTGAGTAATTATGGGATGTTTCCGCTTGACGAAGAGTTGGAAGAGCAGATTGAACATGCGGCAGCGAAGCCTTTCAGCGGCAGCTTTGAGCAGCAGGCAGTCGTGTTGGGAACGGGAATTAAGCTGGATTATGAAGCCATATATAGAGAAATGGATAATATAAGACATACTAGACTGCATGAAGTATTGGAATATCAGTTGAAACGGTATAGGACATATTTTGTGTAAGTTGTTCAAAGGGATTGTGCTTCAGATAGAAACATAATCCCTTTTTTGTCATAAGTAGGTTTCCTCTTACGCAAATCATTTTCGAATCCTTCGGTGTCAATTTGAATCTCTTTTCCGCTGATCTACATTTATATACCAGATTAGTGCAAATACAGCCAGATTAGTGCAAACATGATCCTGTAAAATAAAGTAAAATACAGGCAGATAATATTTAGCGGGCAGCCTGCCGTCAACAGAGGATGATAAAACAGTGGTTGAGAGGGTAAGGTCTGGCTGCCGGGAAGTTGTAATCAGGAGGTACATAGAATGAAGATTTATGTCAATGGAGCTGCTCCCAAGCAGGGAAACGGTAGTAAAGAGACACCTTTTAAACACATTAACGATGCGGCAAAGGCGGCAAGACCCGGGGATGAGGTTATTGTTGCGCCGGGGATCTATCGGGAATCTGTAGATCCGGTGTATGCAGGCACCGAGGATGCGCGTATCATTTACCGCAGCGAAGAGCCGTTAGGCGCTGAGATCACGGGTGCGGAAGCGGCGACCGGATGGGAGAAGTATCAGGACAATGTGTGGGTATACCGTGTAGATAACGGAGTATTCGGCAATTACAATCCTTACACGACATTCGTAGGCGGCGACTGGTATTTTGCCCCGGTGGTAAGGCATACGGGCGCGGTATATCTGAATGACCGTCAGCTCTATGAGACAGAGACCTTAGAAGAGTGTATCAGGGGCGAGGTATATGCGCCGTCATGGGAGCCGGAATGGTCCGTATATAAGTGGTACACTGAGCAGGACGGCAATGAGACGGTGATCTATGCGAATTTCCAGGGTAAGAACCCTAACGAGGAGAAGGTGGAGATCAATGTCAGAAGGAATTGCTTCATGCCTTCGAAGACAGGCGTCGGTTATATTACATTCAGTGGTTTTACGGTAAATAAAGCCGCTACCACTTGGGCGCCGCCGGCCGCTTACCAGGACGGAATGATCGGGCCTCACTGGTCGAAGGGATGGATCATCGAGGACTGTGATATCAGCAACAGTAAGTGCAGCGGAATCTCACTCGGCAAATATTATGACGAGGAGAACGATCATTACTTCACGGTAAAGAAGGTTAAGAGTCCGACACAGATGGAGCGCGACGCTGTCTGCCGCGGCCAGTATCACGGCTGGACAAAGGAGACGGTGGGAAGCCACATCGTTAGGCGCTGCCATATCCATCACTGCGAGCAGACCGGTATCGTAGGACGTATGGGATGTGTATTCAGCCTGATCGAGGATAACCATATCCACCATATCAATAATATGCAGCAGTTGGGCGGAGCGGAGATATCAGGAATCAAGCTTCACGCTGCCATAGATGTAGTAATGCGCCGTAACCACATTCACCATTCTACAATGGGTATCTGGACAGACTGGGAGGCACAGGGGACACGTATCTCTCAGAACCTTCTCCATGACAATCATTCACCGGAGGGAACGCCGATGGCAGAAGGAGCAATGTGCAGCCAGGATATCTTCGTAGAGGTAAGCCATGGACCGACATTGATCGATAACAATATCATGCTCTCGAGGGCGGCAGTCCGCATTGCCACAGAAGGAGTTGCATGCGTGCATAATCTGATGCTTGGATCATTTACGGCGGTAGGAGCAGGAACGGATCATGCTGACGACGAAGTGGGAAGACAGCCCCGCTATACGCCTTATCATATCCGTCACCGTACAGAGGTTGCGGGCTTTAACACGATCCTGCACGGAGACGACCGCATCTACAATAATATATTCATCCAGAATTACCAGCCGATGGAGGATGCTGATACAGCAAAAGAATTCGGATATGATAATCAGACGGCAGGAACAGAGATCTTCGATGAGTATCCTACCTATGATGAGTGGATCGCCAATTTTGAGCTTGATAAGCCGGCAGATATGCACAAATTAATGAAGTATCACTTCGGACATCTGCCTGTATGGATCAATGGAAATGCATACTTTAACGGTGCGAAGGCATTCAAGAAGGAAGCGTCTAATCTGGTAAATGATAAGGATCAGGCAAGTGTAGAGCTGATCGAGCAGGGCGGAGAATATTTCCTTAAGACGAATGTGTACGATCTGATGGATGGATTCGAAGCAGGGATCATCAACAGCGATATCCTTGGGATGGCATTCGAGCCTGAGCAGAGGTTCGAGAATCCTGACGGAACAGAGATTATATTTACAGAGGATTATCTGGGTGAACACCGCGGTGTGTCTGCGGTTCCGGGACCGTTTGCATCTAAGGAAGCGGCTTTGAAGAGACTCTGGTAGAGAAGCACGAAGGGACGGGGTTGCCGGAAAATATTCTTTTCCGGCGCCCCGTTGATATTAGCTTTTTTTCTTAACCGGAATCCATATCTCCGTGTAATAATTTTCATCCTGTGCCCCGTTCGGGTATTTATCAGGGGCGTCGTACATCTCGATACAGTACCCGGCTGCGAATTCGTAATCATTTAACGCTGGCAGCCATTCGGAGAATATCTTGACATTCACATCCTGCATGGAATCCGGCAATGCGCCTTTGCAGGGAAAGACCGCCCATGTAAAGGCAGGAATCGTTCTTGTCACTAATCCTCTCGGGATGTCTGCCGACGGGTTGTAGATATCCGCGATCAGGTATTCGAAGGTCTCGTTACCCATCTTAGGATCGATATTGACTCCGAACATTCCGCAGACATGCTCTCCATTCCCAGATGCAAAGTGCTCCTGCCAGAAGACAGGGATATCCTGTTTTGCATTTTCATAGTTAAATTCTTTTGATGCGCCGATAATTGTAAAACTCTCTTTTTTTGTAATTCTGTAATCCATCAGATAACCGCCTTTCAATGATATTGTTAGTTTCAGAGGGGCAAAGATCTTCACCATTGCCTTTTCCTTACGGACTGAGGAAGGAGTGAAGCCGTGAAAGCGTGTGAATGCTTTGGTGAAACTATCGGGAGAATCGTATCCGTATTTCAAAGCAAGTTCAGTCACCGTGCTGCTGCCAAAGATCAATTCATTGCCCGCGAGCGAGAGCCTGCGGTTACGAATGTATTCCATAAGTGAATATCCGCACAGCATGCCGAATCCTTTGTGGAAATAAAAAGGAGAGATACCGACGTGCCCTGCGACATCATTTATCGTAATATTGTCGGTAATATGGGTCTCGATATAATCTACGGCTTCTTTGATGATCGTTGTCCATTCCATAGTTTCTGCCTCCGGTCTCGTATGTGATAGGTGCGGCAAATAGCTGCCTGATTGAGCGCTCGGTTACAGTATAGCACTGACCGCTTTCTTTTGCCCGACAATTCTTGCCTTATTTTGTCCGTCTTATGTTTGAAATGCTGCGGTTACGCGAATGATGTCAGAAGTCGGGATGCGCGTGTATCTTCCGGTATTGTATGGGGGACATCCCGGTAACGGTTTTAAAGATCCGGCTGAAATAACTGAGGCTTGCGAAGCCGAGATATTCTGAGATCTCATTGATCTGCCTGTCAGAATAGATCAGCATGTTGCAGGCGGCTTCGATCTTTACATTCTGAATATATTTTGTGACAGGAATCCCCTCCTGCTTTTTGAACAGTTTCAGCATATATTCTTTGGAGATCCCAAGCTGGTCTGCAAGTTTTTGAAGGTCAATGTTTTCCTGAATGCGGACATAGATCGCTCTTTTACATTTTTCCACGTACATATTCTTGCTTTGTTCGTTTTGCTTCTTCCTGACCAGTTGGGCAAAATGAAGCATTGCCCTGCGGGTAAGGAGCTTGATCTCATTAACGTTTTTGCAGTCTTCCAACTGCTTCAGGTAGATATCGTTAGTCAGAAGGCCTTCTTTGGAGGTCACGCCGCCCCGGATCGCTGCCCGTGCCGCAAAAGAGATGGAAAGTACCGCCATGTATTCTTCATTTTTATAAAAATCGCTCAGGATAACAGGATGCGGCAGTTCCATCAGTTCCAGATTATTGATCAGATAATCTACATCGCCCTTTTCCACATAATTATGGACGATATTTTCTTCATTATAAGTATGATTCTCCTGGAAGCTTTCCCACTGGCGGATCTCTTCGTTAATCAGGAGATGCTGTACATCATGTTTTTTTTCAAGGATATTTTCCTCTAATTGAGCAATGGTAAAGTGAGGATCCCGGTATTCGTTGATTAGGAAGACGGCGGCATTCAGTGCGCCGTTCCAGGAACATTCGACAAAAGAATCCAGGTGTAAGCGCAGTTTGCGCAGTCTCCCCTCCAGATCAGGAGTCCGGATGGGGCTGTAAGCGAACGGACCGAGAATAAAGCTGCAGTTACTTCCCCGGCAGCCCATGATACATACGGGAAGGCCGGCTTCGTAGGTTTCATATGCAAAGGGAACAGAATGAAGCCTTTGCAGAATCTTGTCTATCAGTCCGTGTTCATATTCGTTCAGGGGATGGCCGAGCGGGTCCAGCCTGTCTGTCAGACCTTCCGTGTCCTGATATATTGAGATGGGAATATGGCAAAGTCCGGCCAGGTTCTTGATGAATATCTTCTTATCCATAGATGCGGTATCATCCTTTCGGTGTATTCGGCAGACAGTCTGCGGGAATTGCTTCATATTACTATAGCATAAGAAGGCGGGGAGGGACAATATTCTTGGGTTTTCTTTTTTGGCGTATCTTACAGTATTATAAGCAGACATCCTCTGAAAATGCTGTATAATATATTTTAAAGTATTCTTTGCAGAAAATGCTGAGAGTTTGCTTGATATGGGAAATGAAAATGGATTATAATAGGAGCAGGCAGACTTCGGAAGATTATGGATAGAGGCTGCCGATAGTATTATCATACAGGAGAGTACATATCATGAGGAAAGTAAAAGTGGGGATCGCAGGACTTGGAAGACTTGGGAAGGTACATGCGCACAACATTGCATATAAGATTCCCAATGCCGAATTGACGGCGGCGTGTTCCATTGTTTCTGCCGAATTGGAGTATGCGAAAAAGGAATTGGGAGTGACGGATGTATACACGGATTACCGCGTGATGCTTGAGAAGGCCGATATTGATGCGGCCGCCATCGTTACCACGAGCGGCGAACATTGCTGGCAGATCGCGGCGGCGCTGCGGAGATCATCGGTACGGAAGGTTCCCTTCGGATCAGTCCCGTGCCGGAGAAGAATCTGTGTATGATCTATGATCAGAACGGCGCCGTGACGGAATGTGTCGGCGGGTTCCCTGAGAGATTCGCAGAAGCATATCAATTGGAGATGCAGGAATTCATTGATTGTGTGGAGAACGGAAGGAAACCGGAGGTTACGGTCTATGACGGAACAAAATCTACGCAGATTGGATTTGCCACCACAGAGGCGTGGAAGACGGGGAAGATTGTGAAGATTCAATATTAAGATGCTTCTGTATAAAAAGGGGTTGCCGGGATACGGCAACCTCTTGTATTATACACTTGACAGTCTGTCTTATGGGTTGTACTAGCCCTTTACGCCGCCGGAAGCGAGACCGCTTACCAGGTTCTTCTCAATACCCATGAACAGGATTACTACAGGTATGATGGCGAAGAGCGATGCGGCGAACAGATATTGCCACTCGATCATGTTGTAGCCGTTGAAGATGTTGATACCTACCGTCAGAGGCTCACGCTCGCTGGTAGAGATCAGACATAACGCAACCGTGTACTCGTTCCATGCATTGATAAAGATGAAGATCAGAGTCGTAACGATACCGGGAGCCGCTACAGGGAGCAGAACCTTGGTCATACCCTGAATACGGTTGCAGCCGTCGATGGTCGCAGCCTGTTCCATCTCTACGGAGATTCCGATAAATGTTCCGCGCAGCAGCCAGATCGTAAATGCCTGGTTAAAAGCCGCGTTGATGAAGATCAGACCGATGATGCTGTCTGTCAGGCTTAGGATGGACATTACCTTGTATATACCGATCAGCAGTACGACCGGAGCAAACATCTGGGAGACGATGACGAATCCCAGGAAGATGGTCTGTCCCTTGAACTTCATTCTCGCCAGGGCATAAGCGGCAGGAATACCGCAGAGCATAGCGATAATAGTAGAGCCGCCCGCGATCAGAAGGGAGTTGAACAGGTAATTAGCCATAGGCGCCCGATGCCAGATATCGAGGAAGTTAGACCAGAGCGACGTGATCGGAAGTATGGTCCCTTCCATGGAGAATATCTCGGCTCTGCTCTTTAATGCGGTACAGAACATGGCAAAGTACGGATACAGCGTAATGATACACACTACGAATATCACTGCATAGAGCAGGATTCGTAAGATCACTTTCTTAAGAGAACCAGGTTTTTGTGTCATATCATTCATCTCCTTTCCGCAGGGTATAAACCATGTATACGCTGGCACATATCAGCAGGATCATGAAACCGATCACGGAAACTGCCGCAGCCTGCCCTTGTTTTCCGTTGTAGAAAGCCAGCTTATAGAGGTAGGTAACCAGGGTATCCGTATGGTTGGCAGGATCGCCCTTGGTGATCGTCCAGATGATAGGGAAGGAGTTGAAGACATAGATGATGTTCAACACCGTGCTGACTGTCAGGGAGGAGCTTACCAGAGGCATGGTGATCTGGAAAAGCTGCTGCCAGTAATTCGCCCCGTCTACCGTAGCCGCCTCATAATAGCTTGTATCGATACTCTGCAGACCGGAGAGGACGCAGAAGGTAACGAACGGGATTGTTACAAAGATACCGCAGGCGATCTCCCATGTAAAATATGCACCCGCGGTGGGGGTCCAGTTTATGGCTTGGTCTATGATTCCCAGACGGAGAAGCAGGGTATTCAGCGTACCGTAATCGGTGTCGATAATGAACTTCCATGCGCTTGCCTGGATAACCAGTGTCGTTGCCCACGGGAAAACCATGATAGCCCGGGCAATCTTGCGTCCGCGGAATTCATTATTCAGCATCAGGGCAAGTATGAAGCCCAGTATGGTGGATAATACTACTACCGCGACTGTCCATACGATCGTGTTGCGTAAGACCAGCTTAAAAGCGGAACTGTTCATTACCTTAGTGAAGTTAGCGAAACCGGAAAATCCTCGGATGATACCTGCTTTGCTGACTTCGCTCAATGACATCCTGAAAACAAATACGATCGGAACAAGGATAAATATAGCCATCAGGATGATACTGGGCAGAATCCAGATATAAGGTTCTGCCTTGCGAAAGGTTTTGTTTTTCACGGAGACACCTCCTTAATTGTTTTCTAATGATTAATTAAAGTTGAGTACCCCGCAGCAAGCTGCGGGGTACTAAGATTGAAAAATGGGTCAGACCATGACAGTCTGGCCCATTATAAGATCTTATTCTGCGATTTCAGCCTGAAGCTCATCTAACAGTTCTTTTACATTACCCCCGAGCAATGCCTGCTGTTCTACGTCGATAACGCCCTGCTTAACATCATCCCATTCAGTCTTAGCTGTAGGATAGAAGTTACAGCTTCCTACGATATCAACCCAGCTTGCCATACTCTCGTCTTCCTTTGCAAGAATCTCTCCGCCGGTAGATGTAGCTGGCAGGAAACCTTCCATTAATACCCACTCAGAGTAACGAGCATCCTCATAGAAGAAATCGAAGAATGTCTTAATTGCATCAAGCTCTGCATCAGAGTATTCGTTGTCGAAGCACATAAAACGGTCCATAACACCTGCGGAAACAGAATCATTGCCGCCGTTCGTAGGAATCGGTGCTACCTCGTAATTGATGGAATATCCGCCGTCGGCAATATATGTAGGAATGCTGTTAGGCCCGATCATCATAGCTACCTGACCTGCTCCAAACATATCCTGAAGATCATAACGGGTGTCGTTGGAAGGATCGCTGTTGGTGTAACCGTCGTTTACAAGACCGATCGCATACTCAATAGCTTCTACGTTCTCGTCGCTATTGAGAGTCCAGTTGCCGTCCTCATCTACAAAACCGCCGCCGTTGTTCCAGGTGTAGTAAGCGAATGCTGCCTGGCCTTCGTCGGTAGTCATATCAATGCCCCATGGATAGATCTTGGAATCATGCTCCTTGATGGCCTTGCAGGCTGCGGTCAGCTCATCCCATGTTGTAGGAACTTCTACGTTAGCAGCTTTTAAGATATCGGCATTGTAGTACATTGCACGTGCGGAAGCCAAATCCGGGATTGCCCAGATCGTTCCGTCTACATTAGACTGCTCTAAGAATGCCGGATACATCTTGTCGTAGGTCTCCTTAGATACAAAATCTTCGGCAGGAAGCAGAAGATCATCCGCCTGATAGTTGGCAAATACGTCGATGTTCAGAATATCGGGAGCATCGTTGTTGGAAATACGTGTATTTACTACGGTGTAAATATCATTCCAGGATTCAACTTCAACTGTCAGATCGATGTCGGGATATTCTGTCGTAAATTCCTTAACAAAATCTTCCCACCATGTCTTGGTGTTCTGACCGTACTGAGCGGCGATGACGTTGATCGCAACCTTTCCATCGGATCCCCCTTCATCCTTGGACTCAGACCCGCCGTCTGATGATCCGCCGCCGCTGTTGCTGCTGCATGCGGCTAATCCGCATACCATGGAAACGGTCAGAAACAATGCTGCAAACTTTTTCATAACTTAAAAACCTCCTTTTATTGAACTCTGTCTTACAGAGCAGTGTTGTTAGTTTGGAGTATATCATGAGCAATTTCGTTCGTCAATATGAACATAAGGAAAAAGAATGTCAAAAATGCAATTATGCAAAATGACGGTTAAAAAAGCCCGCAAATTCGCGGTTTCTGGCGTTTTGCACAATAATATTATTTTTTTGCACAATAAGATAGGCGATTTGGCGGAGAGATAAAAAGTTCCGTCAAAGCTGTGATAATCGTGTACATTTTCCCAATCTTATATTATAATAAGCAGGGAAGTATGTTATAATTTAGAACTCAGACGATTGACCATACAGAATCATAAGGGGGAAGACAGAGCGATTATGGGGGAGAAGATCATTGTCAGGTTATTGGGAGTCCTGTGCCTGTTTATGCTCGCGGGGAGTGTGAGCCATGCAGAGGTTACGGGAGATGAAGCTTTTGCTGATTTGAATTGGGAATTGCTTTTTGAGGATGAGGTCGCGGGAGATGTACAGTCTATATGTGCGACAGAAGATTATATCATTACGATCGATAATGTATCGGACAGTCCGTCGGACAATGATATTGTGTCGGCGTATTACCGGAATGATGTAGATGAGTACGGGAATCCGGTGGAGCGTTACTCGCTTGCGAAGAGAGTCGCCGATACTTGCTGGGAGCATGGGAACGGAATGACATATAATCCGAATACACATGAGATCTATGTTGCGTTATATACGAATGTTATACCGGAGAACAGGGGATGTATCTACGTGATGGATCCGGATACGCTTACATATAAGAGGACCATTAAGATCAGTGACGATTATAATCTGCTTGGGATCGGTTATAAGGAAGATACGAACCAGTACGTGATCCAGACGAACGCGGAGGGCGGATACAGCTTTAAGATATTGGATGAGAATTTTCAGCTTGCGGAGGATCTGGGAGAATACGGAGAATCCGGTAAGGGTTATAATTTCCAAGATCTGGCGGTGACAGGGGATTATATCCTGAATTTTCCATTGACACTGAATCTCGGGATCGGGGATTATCTCCATGTATATTCTATGTCCAGAAGAGAGCTGGTTGCGGCTCCGCAGATAGATTTTCGATTTGAGAACGTGGTGATGGACGAGCCGGAGTCTCTGTGCGAGACAGAGCCGGGGATATTTCTTGCGGCGGTCAATGCAGAAGGGGCGGACGGCGTGAAGAAGATCCGTTTCTATCAGACAGAGCTGCCTTATTATCTGTATGTCAATGTGACATACAATGACAAGAAGATGACGAGGCAGAGGGTCTCAAGAGGAGAAGACCTGACGATAGACTGTACACCGTGGGAAGGATACGAGCTTACACATCTTACTGTGAACGGGATGGATCTGCTGGAATCCGGGAACGCACAGGACTACGAAGGAGAATATCTTCTCCAGAACATCAGAGAAGATAAGAATATAGAGATTCGTTTTGAGGAACCGAAGGCTTCCGGGGATATGCCTGAGGACGGCGAAGATATTCCGATAGAGAAGAACAGCGTATTATCTATCAAGTGGACGGCCGGCTTGGTATGTACCGTTTGCGCCGGAGGCATTATGATCATAGTATATCTGTATTATATGCATGTGAGAGCGGAACGGAGAAGGAAGGCGCTGCGTGCGAAGAAGCACAGGGGCCAGTATACGATGAAGGTAAGATAAAAGTGACGGATCTCTCACTGAAAAGTCACCAAAATGTAAGTTTAAAACTCTATGATATGGGTATATTCAGAAAAGGAGGCTCATATCATGGAGTTTTTAAAAATTGCGGACCTTTATAAGGTATACGGTGAAGATGAAAGCCAGATCACCGCGTTAGACGGAGTTTCACTTAGCATTGAGAAGGGAGAGTTCACGGCGGTTATCGGATCGTCCGGTTCCGGGAAGTCTACGCTGCTTCACGCAATCGCCGGAGTGGATGTGCCTACTGGCGGGAAGATCTATCTGAACGGACAGGACGTATATGCCCAGAGCAATGAGAAGCTGGCCATTTTCCGCAGGCGTCAGGTAGGGCTGATCTATCAGTTCCACAATCTGATCCCGACCCTTAACGTAGTAGAGAACATTACGCTTCCGGTACTGATGGATAAGCGGAAGGTTAATAAGCAGCGGCTTAACGATCTCCTGGAGCTGCTTGGGCTTGAAGAACGCCAAACGCATCTTCCGAATCAACTGTCCGGCGGACAGCAGCAGCGTGTGGCGATCGGGCGCGCGCTGATGAACGCCCCTCAGGTGATGCTGGCGGATGAACCGACCGGAAGCCTGGACAGCCAGAACGGCCATGAGATCGTTAAGCTTCTGAAGCAGAGCAACAGGGAGTACGGGCAGACCTTGATTATTGTCACCCATGACAATAATATTGCCTTGCAGGCAGACCGGATCATCCGTATATCGGACGGAAAGATTACACGGGATGAAAGGCAGGTGCAAAGGTCATGAATATTTTCAATAAGATTGCCCTGCAGGGATTGAAAAAGAACCGCACCCGGACGATCGTGACGGTTATCGGAGTGATCCTGTCGTCCCTTATGATCACAGGAGTCACGACCTTTGGCGTCTCGCTGCTGGACTATATGGCAAAAGGCGCGCTGTTAAGATACGGGAACTGGTATGCTGCGTTTTTGGATGCGGACGCCACCTTTGCGCAGGAGCGTATGCGGGATAAGGAGGTAAGCGGTACGGCCTCCTTTGAAAATATCGGTTATGCGGCTCTTGACGGCGGCCAAAATCCGAATAAACCTTATATATTTGTGGCCGGATTCGGGCAGGATGCGTTCGATCTCCTTCCGGTCTCCATCTTGTCAGGAAGATATCCCGAGAACGGTGCGGAGATTATGATCTCTGCGAAGCTTGCGGCTGACGGCGGCATTTCCTGTCAGGTAGGAGATACGATCGTGCTGTCTGTGGGAAGCCGCATGAAGGACGGCGAGGAGCTGACCCAGATCACGCCGTATACGGCCGGAGAAGAAGAACTGATACCAAGGGAACAGAAGTCCTACACAGTAGTAGGTATCTACCGAACGCCGGTATTTGAGCCGGAAGAGGCGCCGGGATATACGCTGATCACCAGGAGCGACGGGGCAGAACAGTCCGCTGCCCAAAGTCTGTTTGTTACTCTGAAAACGCCCGGGAAGGTTTACTCTTATGCAGATAAGGTTAAGGGCGGCCATGCCTGTATGCTGAATTATGATGTGCTTCGTATCATGGGGATCTCAGACCATCCGGCGGATAGAGTGTTCATGGCATTCCTGTATTCCTTCGGCGGAATTGTGCTTGCCATCATCATGACCGGTTCTGTTTTTCTGATCTATAATTCCTTCAGTATATCGCTGAGCGAGCGCATCCGGGAGATCGGAGTGCTGGCCTCTGTGGGAGCTACTGCGAAGCAGCTGCGCAATTCCGTTCTTTTTGAAGGAGTCTGTATCGGCGCTGCGGGGATTCCGATCGGTATACTGGCAGGACTTGGAAGCATGAGCCTGATACTCTCAGCTGTTTCGGATAATTTTGGAGCGATTCTCTTCGAAGGAATCTCCATAGATATGAAAGTGTCTGCTTTGGCGGTCTTCGGTGCGGCGATCGTCAGTATGGTTACGGTTCTGATATCTGCCTGGCTGCCGGCGAAAAAGGCGGTGAACCTGCCGGTGATGGAGTGTATCAGGCAGACCAATGAGATCAAAGTAAGGCTTGGGGATATGGAGATATCACGGCGGCAGAAGCGGATGTATGGTCTGGAGGGAGTACTTGCCCTTAAGAATTTTAAGAGGAATAAGAAACGTTACCGCAGCGTCGTGCTGTCATTGGTACTAAGCATTGTGCTGTCTGTAGCTGCCGATGCGCTGATCGCTTCCATGCGGCAGACGGCAGGAAGGTATAAAACCGTCTGTGATTATGATATTGGATTCGGAACGAAGGAGATGGGGGACGCCGAGCTGCTCAGCCTTTACGATAAGCTTAAGAATGTACACGGTGTTCAGGAGAGTTCCTGCCGGGCCGTGATCCCGTTCTCCTGCACGGTTCTGGCAGACAGGCTTACGGATGATTATTGGCAGGCGGCGGGGGGATATTCTGCCGAAGCGACTGCGGACCTTCCAGCAAAGGTACATTTCTTTGACGATGCTTTTTACCAAAAGCTGGTTCGGAAGCTGGGTCTTTCGGAGGAAGAATATACCGGGCAGAACGGGAAATTGCCTGCCGTTGCCAAGATCAGCGATGACAGTGCCGAAGTTAAAGGTGCCGAAGACTTAAAGGATATGTTCAGGGAGAATTGCATAGAGCTTGCCGTAAGGCCTTGTCTGACTGACGAGACGCAGGTCTGGCAAGGGCGGGATGTGACTATAACCACTGTGGAGTTCACACCTCCGGATATTCCGCCGCTTATGGATTCTGCTGAAACGGAAGCTTTGCCGTACACCTTCGAGATCCTTGCGCCCTGGTCGCTGAAAGAGACGCTTGCACCGTCAGGTCTCCCGATAGATCTGGAGGTCAAGGGACTGTGCTTTAATGCCGGAAAAGCGTCTCAGGTTACGGATAAAATGAGGGATATCATTACAGCAGAAGGGATCACGTCACCGTATACTCTGTTGAATGGGACGGAAGCCTTTGAGCAATTTCGGAATTATATATTTATTGCCAATGTATTTGCATATATATTTATTGCATTGATCGCACTGATCGCGGCTGCTAATGTGTTCAACACCATTTCGACCAATATCAGGCTTCGGAGGCGGGAGCTTGCCATGCTGCGTTCCGTGGGAATGTCCGATAAGGATTTTAACAAGATGATGTGCTTCGAGTGTATGTTCTACGGCACGAAGGCGCTGCTGATCGGAGTTCCGCTGTCACTGCTGTGTTCTGTGTTGATCGTAAGGGTCATGTCGGCGGAGGAAGCGGGATTCGCATTACCCTGGGCGGGTCTTTTGATCAGCGCGGCAGGTGTATTTTTGGTGATATTTGTAACGATGATGTATGCGGTAAGCAAGATAAAGAAGGACAATATCATTGACGCGCTGCGAAATGATATGACTTGATATCCGCAGACAACGGGCCGGGCGGGCATATTTGCATGTTCGCCTGGCTTTTTGCCGCGGGTTTGGAGTGAAGTTTCGGTTATAAAATGTCGAAAAATATCGATATATGTAGAGTGTATTTTCTTGACAGTCATGGTGTTGGAATTTTAATATAGAATTGTAAGTTATAAATAGTATGTCATGAGAACAAAGGAGGAAATCACATGGAACAAATCTTGAAAAAAATGAAAGACATGGGTATGGGGGGATTCATGGATAAAAGCCGGCAGGAACTTTGCATGTTTGATACGACGTATTTGCGTGACAATGAGGCTGAGAAAGAGCTCGAGGAGAGGTACATGGAATTGGACCTTACAAGACATCAGAGGATGCTGGTTAATGATTATGTTGCATGTATGGAGACAACGCGGAAAAGGTATGCGGATATCTCTTATGCGGCCGGTGTTAAGGATTCCATTATGATGCTGATCAGATTGGGGGCATTAAAGGAGATCAGAGTATCTGAAGATACAGAGGTTAATTTTTTAAGATTGTATAATATCTAACAGGTTATCAGTAAGGCTTTTGGAGAGCAGGCCTTACTGATGTGTAAACGAATCCCGTCTTTTACGGCATCTTCTGTTTGCCGATCGTGGGACGAAGCCGTTCGCTGTAGGCTGAGTCGATCTTGTCTTGCTGCAGAGATCCCTCTTGATAATATAGTTGTGTATTGAAGCGGTTATTCGGCGATCACGACGTCAACGCCCTGTGCACGTATCTGCTCCCGGATGTCCATAGGAACAGAGCTGTCTGTTACCAGTACGGAGATATCTGATATCGGGCAGGAGACGAAGAGAGAATCCTTCTCAAATTTGCTGTGGTCTGCCATTACGATTACCTTCTTTGACTTGGATATAAGAAGCTGCTTCACGGTATTGATCGCTTCGTGGAATTCCGTCACTCCTGAAGAGGGGGTAATGCTGTCCGCGCCGCTGATAAAGATATCAATAGAGGCAAAACTGTTCAGAAAATTACTTGCAAAAATCCCGGTAGTGACGATTTCGTCAGAGTCCACCATTCCTCCGATACAGTAAACCTTATGACTGGTATTCTTAGCGAGTTCACCTGCGATCAGCAATGAACTTGTAATGATGGAAAGATCTTCTTTTTGGTCAAGAAGATGTGCGAGCTCATAGGCAGTGGTGCCGATGTCGACGGCAATGATGCTGTGGTCAGGGATATAGTCCAGGGTTTTGGCAGCGATGAGTTCTTTTTCCCTGCGGCATTGCTTGATTCTTTTTGCCCATTTATCCAGAGTCGCCAGATGTGTATCATTGGGGGCAAGGCGAATACCGCCGTATACTTTTTTTACAATTCCCAGACGTTCTAATTCGTTGATATCCCGCCGGACGGTCTCCAGTGATACTTGGAACTTGGTTACCAGTTCACTTGTCTTTAAAGTCTGCTCCTGTTTAAGGAGTGTTACGATTTCATGCTGACGTTTATCCTTCATAACGAGTCTCCATCCTGAAATTATTAGTATACTGAATATTATAATGAAAAAATAAAATGTTGTCAACAAATGGTCAAAAACTAATCGAAAGCTATAGTGAATATGTACAAAATTAAAATCGCAATTTTGTAAAAATGCTTTAATTGACAATATTATGACTATATTATATAATATAACAACAAAATATAATCATAATAAAGGATAAAAACATTAATATATATTTGTGATATTTTTATAATATTATGATTAGGTTTGGGGAAGCGTGATAATAGAAAAGAAAGGAGATTTTTATGGAACGGTATTTTATCGGTGTTGATCAGGGGACTACAGGAAGTACAGCTCTTTTGATTGATGAGAACTGGAACGTAGCAGCGACGAAAAATGTAGAACATTCACAGATTTATCCGAAGCCGGGATGGGTAGAGCATGATCCGGTTGAGATATGGAATGCGATACAGACGGCGATGGCAGCTGTGTTGAGAGAAGCGGGCGTTAAGCCGGAGCAGGTTGTTTCGATCGGAATCGATAATCAGGGAGAGACATGCCTGGTTTGGGATAAGAAGACAGGAACGCCGGTATATAATGCTCTTGTATGGCAGGATCGGAGGACTTCGGAATATGCAGACGAGCTGAATCTCAGATATGGGGATATGATAACGGAGAAGACAGGTCTGGGACCGGATGCGTATTTTTCCGCGACGAAGATCAAGTGGATCCTTGATCATGTGGAGGGAGTTCGTGAGCGTGCCGAGAGGGGAGAACTGATGGCGGGAACATTAGATTCTTATCTTATCTGGCGTTTCACAGGCGGAGAAGCGTTTATAACTGATACCAGTACGGCGTCTCGTACGATGATGATGGATATCAGGAAGGGCCGGTGGGATCAGGAGCTTTTGGATATATATAATATACCGGGAAGCATTCTTCCAGCGATTGAGGATTCGAGTAAGGTATATGGTTATACGACACCGGAGACATTCTTCGGCAGGAAGGTTCCTGTAGCTTCCTGTATTACGGATGCCCTGGCTGCGCTTCTGGCACAGGGGTGCCTGGACAAAGGAGATATTAAGACGACTTATGGTACAGGCTGCTTCATGTATACGAATCTCGGCGATGAAGTGCGGTATTCAAAGAACGGATTGATCACGGTATCTTCCTGGCAGGTAGGAGGAAAGATCAATTATGCGTTTGACGGGGGTGTGTATATTGCTGGAGCGGCTGTTCAGTGGCTGCGGGACAACCTCAGGCTGATCTGGAATTCAGCGGAGACAGAAGAGATTGCCAATTCTATCAAGGATACGGGAGGACTGTATTTTGTGCCGGCATTTTCCGGGCTTGCGGCGCCGCATTGGGATCAGTACGCACGGGGAATGATGATCGGCATTACAGGAGGAACATCAAGAGAACATATTGTGAGGGCGACATTGGAGAGCATCGCCTTTCAGGTTTATGACAATGCTCAGGTGATGAAGAAGGATTCGGGTTATGATTTTTCAGTCATGAAAGCAGACGGAGGCCCTTCGGTCAACAGATTCCTGATGCAATTCCAGGCAGATATTCTCGGCGTATCAGTGGATGTTCCGGTTGTAACAGAGATGACGGCTTACGGTGCGGCGTTTCTGGCTGCATTGGCTGTCGGCGAATTCAGTGGAATAGAGGATATCAGAAGATGCTGGAAGCTGGGCAGCCGGTATGAGCCAAGGATGAGCAGCAGTGAGAGGGAATTCCGTATCGAACAGTGGCATAATGCTGTAGAGCGCTGCAAAAAATGGGAGATTTCGAACAGGAGTTGAGACTATGGATTACAAGAGTGATATCGTGATAATCGGAGCAGGTGCGGTAGGCGTGGCCATTGCCAGAGAGTTTGCAAAATATAAGAAAAAAGTAATTGTAGTAGATAAAAGAGACGATGTGGGAGGAGACGCTTCTAAGTCTAACAGTTCGATCATATGCAGCGGATTTGACTGTCCGCCGCACACATTAGAATCCGAATTGTGTCTGGCATCGCGGGCGATGATTGACAGGGTTGCAAAAGAATTAGATATTCCGTTTAAGGTTTGCGGGGCTATCATGCCGGCGGTTACGCAGGAACAGATGGATATACTGCCTCAGATTTACAGGGATGCCTATGAGAATCATGTTTATGATGTGGAATATATCTCTGCAGACGAGATTCTTAAGATAGAGCCGGAAGTGAATCCGGATGTGCTCGGAGGACTCTATATTCCGCGTGATGCAGTGATCGATCCTTTCTTGTTTGTGGTCGCTGAAGCTGAGAATGCAGCGGTTAACGGCGTTGAATTTCTGTTGGATGCGGTCGTGACGGAGATCAATGTACGGAATGGGAAGGTACGGGAGGTCGAGACATCGAGGGGAACGATTGAGACGGATTATGTGATCAACGCAGCGGGGCTTTACTGTGACGAGATTGCCAGGATGGCCGGTGAAGGCGGAGATTTCACGGTTAAGCCCAGAAAAGGGCAGTTCTATATCCTGGATAAAAATACGCCTTGTAAGACATCCCATATCATATATCCGATCCCGACACCGGAGACAAGAGGAAAGCTGCTGCTGCAGACGGTTCACGGCAATATGCTTCTTGGGCCGACCGCGGAAGATCTGGAAGATAAGGAGGATCACAGTGTAACAGCTTGCGAACTGGAAGAGGTGGAGAGAGACTGCAGACGTCTTGTGCCGAATATATGCGTACAGGATGCGGTCACACAATATTGCGGACTCAGGCCGAATCGGATACCGGCGGGATTCCATATTGGGTTTGGTGAAAAGACAGAAGGGTATTTTGGAATATCAGGTGTGCGTTCAACCGGAATCTCCACGTCTCTCGGTATTGCAAAATACGTCGTACATCAGTTTGAAGAGGCAGGTGTACCGCTGGAACGCAATTATGCTTTTGATCCGGTGCGCAGAGGGATTGAGAGGTTCTCGGAAGCGGACGACAGGAGAAAGGCGGAATTGATCCGAGAGAATCCGCTCTACGGACGTGTGATCTGCAGATGCGAGACTGTGACCGAGGCGGAGATTGTGGAGGCAATTCGAAGGCCGGTCGGAGCGAAGACTGTGGATGCTGTGAAAAGACGTGTGAGAGCCGGAACCGGACGCTGTCAGGGAGGATTCTGCACGCCCAAGGTAATAGAGATCCTGGCCAGGGAATTAAGAATACCGGTGACGGAAGTTCGGAAGAATCTGCTTGGGTCCAATATGCTGAGCGGAATGCTTCGCGAAGAAAAGGGGAGATTGTGATGCAGGAAAAAAGATATGATTTTGAAGTGGCGGTGATCGGTGCGGGGCCTGCCGGATTGGCAGCAGCCATTGCGGCCAGGAGGCAGGGCGCCAAGAAGGTGATCATCATAGAGCGTGATACGGCGCCCGGCGGAATTCTTCAGCAGTGTATTCACGCAGGATTTGGATTGTCCTATTTTCAGAAGGAGCTGACCGGACCGGAATATGCGGGACGCTTCATTAAGCAGGCAAAAGAGGAAGGGGTGGAATTGCTGTTAGACAGCATGGTGCTGAATATAGAAGAGGACGGTACTATATTATGCAGTAATCCGGGAAAAGGATTGGTGTATGTCCGTGCGGGCGCTGTGGTACTTGCTATGGGATGCAGAGAAAGAACGAGATTCAATCTGAGGATTCCCGGGACACGTCCAGCCGGTGTCTATACGGCAGGAGCCGCTCAGAGATTGATCAACCGGCAGAATGAGATGGTGGGGAAGAAGGTTGTAATCCTGGGCTCTGGGGATATTGGGATGATCATGGCCCGCCGAATGACACTGGAAGGGGCAAAGGTAGAAGCGGTAGTTGAGATTATGGATTATCTTGCCGGGTTAACCCGGAACAAGGTACAATGTCTGGATGATTTTGACATCCCATTGCTGCTTGGGCATACTGTGACGAGAATTACCGGAGAGTATAGAGTAGAAGGCGTCTGGATCGCACAGGTGGATGAACATAGGAGACCGGATCTTTCTACGGAACGATTCATTGCGTGTGACACGTTACTTCTGTCGGTTGGGCTGCTGCCGGAGAACGAGCTGACACGGGCGGCAGGGATCCGTATGTCCGCGGCTACGAATGGTCCCATGATCAATCAGTATATGCAGACATCCCGCGCGGACATCTTTGCCTGCGGAAATGTTGTGCATGTCAACGATCTGGCGGATAATGTGTCAGCAGAGAGCGAGCTTGCCGGCCGGTCTGCTGCAAGATATGTGTTGGAAGGATTTCCAAAAAGGAATAGAGAGATACCCTGTACGGCAGGATCAGGAATCCGGTATGTCTGTCCTCAGATGTTGTCGGTCAGGGAAGAGGAAGATGCTGATTGCAAGGAAGACCAAGGAGACGGCAGGAAGATTGAAGGCTGTGGAACAATAACCGGAGACCGTGAAGAGATAAGGCTGTATTTCCGGGTTAAAGCGCCCGGTGCGAAGACAACTTTGACCGCCCGGTGCGGCGGACGGGTTATAGCTGAAAGGACAGTACGCAGGGTGAACCCGGGGGAGATGGAACATATAGATATCCATGCAGAGATTCTGACGGGAGCAGAAGATACAGAGATTACAGTTGAAGCAAGGGAGGTTGGATAAGAATGCGTGAGCAAGAGATTATATGCACGATCTGTCCTGCGGGATGTCATATACAAGTATCCGGCCAGGGACAGGATATCAAGAGTATAGAGGGATATTCTTGTCCAAGAGGGAAGGAGTATGCTGAGAATGAATTCCTCTGTCCGGTTCGTACTTTGACGACAACTGTAAAAGTAGATGGGGCAGAGGAGCCGCTGCTTGCTGTTCGGACGGCTAAGCCAATTCCGAAGTCGAAGCTGTTCGAGTGTATGGATATTATCCGAAAGGAACGATTCCGGGTTCCGATCGAACAATATCAGGTTTTGATCAAAGATCTAGCCGGAACGGGAATTGATCTGATCGCATGTTCAGAACGGAAGGGAGATCCTTATGACATTTAATGATATCATTTTATGGATTGTTGCAATTGGCGTTATAATTGGCGGTATAGATAAACTGATAGGTAATAGGTTCGGGTTGGGTCAGAAATTCGACGAAGGATTTCAGGCAATGGGAGATCTGGCTCTTGCAGTAGCAGGAATCGTTGTTCTTGCGCCTGTCCTGGCAAATTGGCTTCAGCCGGCCCTTGTATCCTTATTTGGTCTGTTTCATGCAGATCCGTCCATGTTCGCTTCTATTATTGCGAATGATATGGGAGGATATTCCCTGGCTATGTCACTGGCCAAAGACTATGAGGTCGGGCTGATGTCGGGGTGCATTACGGCCTCCATGCTTGGATGCACCCTTGTATTTTCTCTTCCTGTAGGGTTGGGGCTGATTGAAAAGGAAGATAAAGGATATTTTTGTCAGGGGTTGCTGATCGGTCTGATCACAGTCCCGGTTGGAAGCATGATAGGCGGTATGGCGGCTGGTTTTGCACCGTCCAAGGTATTGGTCAATAATGTACCTATCATCATTCTGTCCGTGATTCTGGCAATCGGCCTTAAAGCGGCGCCGGACGCTATGAACAAAGGAACCAGCGCATTTGGGACGTTTATTGGATGGCTTGCGGTAATCGGAATCATCATCGGAGCATTTACCCATCTGACAGGTGTTACGATACCCCTGTTCGAAAGTGCAGATACGGTGATGGCAGCTATGGAGATCGTAGCAAGCATTGTGATCGTTCTATGCGGTATCCTGCCGGTATTAGAGCTTTTGACAAAGCTTCTGAATAAAGCCCTGACACTTTTTGGAAAGCTGCTTGGAATCGATTCCGTATCTGCAGGAGGGCTGGTATTTTCTCTGGCAAATTCGGTCCCGGTCTATGGGATGATCAAGAATATGGGGAGAAAAGGAAAGGTTATCAATGTAGCCTGGCTTGTTCCGGCAACAGCGGCATTGGGCGATCATCTGGGATTTACTGCAGGTGTGGAGCCAAAGATGATCACACCTATGATTATAGGAAAGCTGTCCGCAGGTGTATGTGCAATCATTATTGCATGTGTCATGACAAGGTCATGGAAAGAGACGGAATAATTGGGTTTAGCTTTGCGATCATATGTTTGTATATAGTAACGGGCGGCGTCCGTCGCCCGAAGGGCATGAAGTTGCTTCACTCTTTATTGTTTTCGCCCCAGACACATAACTGGTCTAAAACAGTCATCAGGGATTCGCCCCTGTTGCTTAGGCTGTATTCCACCTTTGGGGGGATTTGGGGATATTCTTTTTGGATAATCAGCCGGTCGGCCTCCAGCTCTTTGAGATTGCTGCTTAATGTCTTGTCTGATACATTTTTCAGATATCGTTTTAATTCGTTAAATCTTACGACTTCGAATTCCATCAGGCAATAGAGGATGACCATCTTATGTTTGCCGGATATCAGAGATAATGTATAGCTGAATCCGGTATCCTCAAAATTCGCTTTTTCAATATAATTCTTTATCATTTTATACTTCCTTCAATGATAGTACCTATCTAATAAGATAGTACTTGTATATTTTCTGTTACTGGCTATAATTATATAAGAGGATAGGAGTCCTGTCAATTCTAATAGAAGAAAAGAGGTAATGACAATGAGAAAGAAACTTAATATCACCGAAGGTATTTTTCCAATGCCTGTTTTAATGGTAGCAACGTACAATGAAGACGGCGGTATTAATGTTATGAATGCCGCTTGGGGAACTATGCAGGAGAGAGGCAGAGTGGCGCTTAATCTGACGGAAACGCACAAGACAGTGAAGAATATCAAGGCAAGAGGCGCATTTACCGTAAGCATTGCTGATGCGGCGCATGTGATCGAGGCGGATTATTTTGGCGTTGAGTCCGGTAACCGGACTGCAGATAAATTTGAAAACAGCGGACTTACTGCATCAACAGCTGAATTGGTGGACGCGCCGGTTATCAATGAATTTCCGCTCTGTTTAGAGTGTGAATTTATCGAATATCAGAATAATGAATATGGATGCGGTGTGATCGGTAAAGTGGTGAATGTCACCGCAGATGAACGTGTCATGGTTGAAGATAAGATTGATATGGATCTGGTAAATGCCATTGCTTTTGATCCTTACACGCATGGTTATTATAAGGTAGGCGAAAGAGTGGGAGAAGCCTTCAAAGATGGCTTGCAGCTTAAAAAGTGATATTGTATTTTTGATATCATAGTTTGGCGGAAAGCAATCCGTAATCTGCAGCGGAGACCATGAAATAATCTGTGACTCTTTTATTTTTTTACCAAACAATATATAATAAGGTTAATAGTAAATAAAAATTAGTCAGGAGAAAGATGCTATGGATATGACAAAATTTGAATGGACGAGAGAACCAGAGAAATATCGCATTGACAGTGGGAAAGTGGAGATTGTTACAGCACCTCATACTGATTTGTGGCAAAGAACTTATTATCATTTTCAAAATGATACTGCGCCAGTGTTTCAAATGGAAACGGATGAAAAATTTTTCAGCTTTGCTGTAAAAACTGATTTTTCTGAAAGCCACCACCGATTTGACCAATGCGGTATTGTTATGTATTTAGACAGTGAAAATTGGCTGAAAGGCTCTGTTGAATATGAGAATGAAGATTTTCAGCATTTAGGCAGTGTCGTAACGAATGGCGGATATTCTGACTGGGCTACTACTGCCATTTCTTCTTCTGTCAAATCCATGTGGTATCGGTTTAGCCGCCGTGAAGATGATTACTGTATTGAATGTTCTGAAGACGGCATCAAATTTAATCAAATGCGTATATGCCATATGAATAAGGGCGGTGGTAGAATCAAGTTCGGTATCTATGCCTGCTCGCCGGAAGATTCTTCTTTCAAAGCTGTTTTTACCGATATGAAGTTTACCGAATGTCAATGGAAGGCGCATAACGGTCAGCAGCCAGACGAAAGACCTTTAGCAGCCCTTTCCGGCCGCTGTCTCAATAAAACCATCTTCCAGCAGGATATCATACGCTAAAAAATAGATGACTTAGCTCTTAGCATAAATCATCTATCTTAGGCATTGCTTTTCTGTAGCTTATGTTGACCTTAAAATCTATCAATGGAGACATATTATGGGCATCTGCATAATTACTAAGGAAAGAACCGGAGGTGGGTTGAATAAGAGGGCAATCTTTTTTGCCCCCTTATTCAGCACACTTTCGGTT
>ERZ808024.138-NODE-138-length-63016-cov-10.533231_pt1 | contig 63016 bp, 54 predicted proteins | sample MGYA00380181_ERZ808024 | MGnify/ENA primary metagenome ERZ808024 (study PRJEB31490, sample SAMN06133413) | mouse gut metagenome | isolation source: Z2_1 | host: mice | place: China: Chengdu | collected 2015-05 ...
CTGCGTTCCGCAGACTGGCTGAAATTCGATATGGGCCAGGTGTATGTGATGATTGCATTTTCCATTTTCCCTGTAATAGTGGTGTATCTGATTTTATCAAAACACATCGTACAGGGTGTGGCATTAGGAAGTGTAAAAGGCTGATTGGGGTGGTTCCTAAAAAAATCAGTAAAAACAGTTGACGTATCCGGCTGAAACAAGTATTATTTAAAGAGGAAACTTAACACATCAACGTGCTAAAGTAAAAATACTATGCCTGCATGAGTTTAGAGTCAAAACAGCAGATAAACATTGCAGGCGCCGGAAAGGACTTAATACAGCAATGGAAATGGAGATGGAATTTTTACGGAAGCTGCCCACACCTCAGGAGTTAAAGGAGCAGTTTCCGGTAAGCCCGCAGATTGTTGCCGCAAAGGCGGAGCGTGACGAGGAAATACGCAGAATTTTTGAGGGAAAAGAAGATAAACTGATTTTAGTCATTGGTCCCTGTTCCGCAGACCATGAGGATGCAGTGATTGACTATATTTCAAGACTGCGGCAGGTGCAGGAGAAAGTACGGGATAACATTTTTATCATCCCCCGTATTTATACCAACAAACCAAGAACCATTGGAGTAGGTTATAAGGGAATGCTGCACCAGCCCGACCCTGAGAAAGAATCCGATATGTTAAAGGGTATCATTGCCATTCGCCAGCTCCACAAACGGGCAGTGGAAGAAACAGGATTTACCTGTGCGGACGAAATGCTTTATCCGGAAAACCACAGGTATCTTTCCGATTTGCTTTCCTACGTGGCAGTGGGGGCGCGATCCGTTGAGAATCAGCAGCACAGGCTCACCGCCAGCGGCGTGGCAATCCCTGTCGGTATGAAGAATCCCACAGGAGGCGATATTTCCGTCATGATGAATTCCATCATTGCGGCGCAGCACGGGCATACCTTTTTATACCGGGGCTGGGAGGTTAAGACCCAGGGAAACCCTTATACCCATGCGATTTTAAGAGGATATGTGGATAAATTCGGAAGGAATATTCCAAATTACCATTATGAAGATTTGCAGAACCTCATGGAGCATTATGAAGAGGCAAACTCCGGCAGTGGAAAACCGTTAGCAAATCCGGCGGTGATTGTGGATACCAACCATTCCAATTCCGGCAAGAAATTTGAAGAGCAGATTCGCATCAGCAAGGATATTATGCACAGCTGCAAGGTTTCCGAGGACGTCCATAAACTGGTTAAGGGGCTGATGATTGAGAGTTATATCGAGGATGGCAGCCAGAAGGTCAGTGAACACTGCTACGGAAAATCCATTACTGACCCGTGTTTAGGGTGGAAGAAAACAGAAAAGCTGATTTATGAATTGGCAGACTTGTGGTAGAGATTTTTTGCTTCATAGGAAATATTTTGTTGCGTTAACGTGTGAGAAACCGAAGATTTTTTCGAGACAGGAAAAACTTTCGGTTTCTCTTTTTTTGTGATATAAATAAGAGGAATGACTGGTTCATGGAATTTTAGGGGAAGAGGAATAGAGCATGTATCGGATATTTATGGTGGAAGATGACAATATAATTGCAAGAACGGTAAAAAGGCATTTGGAAAGCTGGGATTATGAAGTGGCGGTAGTTACTGATTTTTCCAATGTGCTGCAGGAATTTTTACAGTTTTCGCCCCAGCTGGTGCTGATGGATATTAAACTGCCCTTTTATAACGGCTATCACTGGTGCACGGAAATCCGCAGAGTTTCCAAGGTGCCTGTGATATTTCTCTCCTCCGCATCAGATAATATGAATATTGTCATGGCAGTGAATATGGGCGGGGACGATTTTATTGCAAAGCCCTTTGATTTGGATGTACTGACGGTGAAGATACAGGCAATGCTGCGGCGCAGCTATGATTTTATGGGACAGAGCACAGTGTTAGAGCATCGGGGCGCCATGCTGAACCTAACGGAGGCAACTTTGACCTATCGGCAGGAGAAAATCGAGTTGACGAAAAATGATTTGCGGATTTTGCAGGTGTTGATGGAGAATAAGGAAAAGGTGGTGCCCCGGGATACGTTGATGACAAAGCTGTGGGAGAGTGACAGCTATGTGGATGAAAACACCCTCTCCGTCAATGTGAACCGCCTGCGGAAAAAATTAGAGGCGGTGGGCCTAGAGGACTTTATTCTCACGAAGAAAGGGATTGGATATCGTATCGGATGAAATTTATATTTTCTTATTTTAAGTACAATTTAAAATGGGTGCTGGCCTTTGGAATTTGTGAGGGGATTATGGTAATGCTCATGGTGCTGAATAAAAATCCGATGCGGGAAATTTTATACGCAGCGGCAGTGGGGAGTTTTGTATTGCTGTTGGTTTTCCTCTGGGATATCGTACACCAGTGGGGACATTACCGGAATTTAAGGGAGTTTGAGTATTCCGTGTCTTATTCGTTAGAGCATATGCCGGATGCAGAGGGCATCATGGAAGAAGAATATGGGAAACTGCTTCGGTTAGCATTTGAAGAAAAGCTGCATAAGGAAAATGAATTGTTGGGCAGGCAGAAAGAGCTGCGGGAATATTATGCTATGTGGGTGCACCAGATTAAGACGCCGATTTCTGCATTAAGGCTGTTGTTGCAAGAGAAAAATGAGACGGGAGAACAGAACGAGGAATTAGAAGAGCTTTTCTGTATTGAGCAATATGTGGAAATGGCGCTGCAGTATGTGCGTTTGGAGTCGGAAACCAATGATTTTGTGGTGGAGAAAGTGAAGCTAGACGGTGTTATCCGGGGAGCAATCCGTAAATATGCCCGTATGTTTATCCATAAAAAAATTAATCTGGAGTATCAGGGGACAGAGCTTGCAGCGCTGACGGATGAAAAGTGGCTTTCCTTTGTGGTGGAGCAGATTTTATCCAATGCCGTCAAGTATACGGCGAAGGGGAAAATAACGATTCGTTTTGAGGGCGAGGGAACCGGGACCCTGTTTCTTGTGATTGCAGATACGGGCATTGGCATTAAGGCGGAAGATTTGCCACGGATTTGTGAGAAGGGCTACACGGGCTATAACGGCCACGCGGACAAACACTCCACCGGGATAGGGCTTTATTTGTGCAACCGGATTTTGAAAGAGCTAGGGCACAGCCTGACCATTACTTCTAAGGAAGGAGAGGGGACACGGGTTTCCATCGGGTTTGCGGTAAAATAGCGTTTCTATTTACTCGTAGAGGTAAGAGCAGCTTTCACGCTCTATCAGGCGGCAGGGCAGTTCTAAACGTACATTTTCCCCGTGCTGCTGGTTTTTCCTGTCTAACAGCATTGTAAGAGCGAGGTGGCTCATTTCCTTTTTGGGAATGTGGATGGTGGTGAGCATGGGGGACGTATACTGGGAAGCATGAATATTGTCGATGGAGATAACAGAGGGCAGATAGCCCTTTTTTTTGTGCTTTTTTAATGCCTGCAGGACACCGAGGGCAGTGCTGTCATTGGCGCAGAAAATGGCAGTTGGCCGGTTTGGGGCGGCAATAATTGACTGCATGACGAAAAAACCTTCCTCCTGGGTCTGGCTGGTGGGATGGATATTGGCATAGTTTAAGGGCAGGCGGTGGTCTAAGAGCGCCTGGTAATATCCGATGTACCGTGCCTCATAGGTACAGTCCCCGATATAGGCGATGTTTTTGTGGCCCAGGGAGATGAGATATTCCATAGCTTTCTGGGCGGCGGTGGTTCCGTTGCAGACTACTTCGTCATATTCGTAATCCGTTGGGTTGCGGTCAATTCCGGCAATACAGGAATAGCGTTTTTTTAAAACAGGTATCATGTCGGAGGGGCATTTTCCTAAAATGATGAGTCCTGTGTTTTCCTTCCGGGAAATACCGGAGAGTGTCGGGACGGGGGCGGCAACCTTGAGAACGGACTGGTAGGGGATTCGTCCGTTTTTTTCTGGGGAATGCGCCAGGTTTAAAATATCCACGGGGTGAAGAACATCACCTAAGAGACAGCCGGAGGAAAGGAGTTCTTCTTTCAGATATTGGAATAGTTCTAAGAAAAATACATCTTTGTCCAGGGAATCAAAGCGGGTCAGGAAAATGTCCACTACGTAGGGGGCTTTGTTTTCAGAGCGGCCAAGGCGGAGATTTCTGGCGGTGGTATTGGGGGTGTAGTTAAGCTTGGCGGCAGCGTCCCAGATTCGTTTTGCCAGTTCGGCATCATTGCAGCGGTGCTCCGGGTGGTTTAGAACACGGGATACGGTGGAGACGGAGGTGCCGGTTAGTTTGGCGATTTCTTTTAATGACATATGAGGGAAACTCCTTTCTGACGTGAAAACGTTTGCAATTTTGGCGGCTTCAGATGTCGATATCGGTTAGGAACAGCCCACTTTTGGTACCCGAATCCTTAGAGGGCTGGCGGTGGGAGACGGAGATGACAGGGGAGTTCCTGCTGGGCTTTGTGCGAGACTTAATGGGAAATTGGGGGGAATTGGTGAGGTTATGTATAAAAGGTAGCATAAACAAAGAATAATATCAAGAGAAAACGTTTGCAGATTTTGTGGTTTTTGGAAAAAAGGTTGCGTTGTAAAATAAGGACAATGTTTGAGAGAGCAGATATAGTTTTTCCGGAAAAAGAAATTTTATGACAGGTTTACCTAAGGGCTTGGATAGAAGAGAGAGACCGGGAGATGAAAAAATACGATACGGAGGTCGAGGAATGAGGAAAGGTTGGAAAAAATGGGCACTGGCGGCGAGCTGTATTTTAGTGCTGGCAGGGCTGATTGGATGTGGTAAAGAGGAGTCGGCAACGGAGATTCATGTGGGTTATTTTAATAATGTAACGCACCCGCAAGCTTTATTGATGAAAGCGGAAGGAAGTCTGCAGGAGCGTGTAGGGGATGAAGTGACAGTGGACTGGACGGCGTTTAATGCGGGACCGGCGGAAGTAGAAGCTTTGTTTGCGGGGGATATTGATATCGGTTATATTGGACCTGTTCCAGCTATCAGTGCTAATGTGAAGTCCCAGGGAGATGTGGTGATATTGTCCGGGGCGACAAAAGGCGGTGCGGTGCTGGTTACCGGAAAGGACTCGGGGATTGGCAGTGTGGAGAAGTTGGCGGGAAAGACCGTTGCGATTCCTCAGATTGGAAATACGCAGCATTTATGTTTGCTGGAACTTTTGAATGAGCATGGGTTGAAGACGGTGACGGAGGGCGGCGATGTCACGGTAACGGCGGTATCTAATGCAGATGTAGGTAATATGATGGAGCGTGGGGACATTGATGCGGCGTTGGTGCCGGAGCCCTGGGGGGCTACTCTTTTAGAGCAGGGGGCGGAGCTGTTGCTTGACTATGATGAGATTTATATGGAAGGAACTTATGATGTGGCAGTTGTGGTTGTCAGAAAAGACTTTTTAGAGGCGAATCCGGAGCTGGTGGAGGCTTTTCTGGAGGAACACGAGGCTGCAACGGAAAGAATAGGGCAGGATAAGGAAATGGCGTTACAGACTATCAACGGGGAATTGCAGAATGCTACGGGAAAATCTTTAAGTGATTCTATTATTACGGAGGCATTTGAGCGGATTCGGGTTTCAACGGAGTTAAATAAGGAATCTATTATGGGATTTGCGGCAATCAGCAAGGAAGAGGCGTTTATCGATGAGACGCCGGAGGAAGGAAATCTGTTTACGGAGTAGGAACGAAGCGCTCTGGCGAGGGCAGGGGAGAAATCTGTGCTAACAGGGAGGAACAGTATGTCATTGGAATTAAAAAATGTAAGTATGCAGTTTGGCAATAGTGAAAATGCCACCTTGAATGAAATCAGCCTCTGTGTGGAGCCGGGGGAGTTTGTCTGTATTGTCGGTGCCTCCGGCTGCGGAAAAAGTACACTGTTAAATCTGATTGCGGGGCTGTTGAAACCCACGGGCGGAGAGATTTTGCTGGATGGGAAAAGAATAACCGGGCCGGGGGCAGACCGGACGGTGATGTTTCAGGAGCACGGATTATATCCGTGGCTGAATGTGATTGACAATGTGAAATTCGGTATGAAGTTAGCGGGAGTTCCGAAGAAAGAGCAGGAGGAACGGGCGCTGTATTATCTGGAAATGGTGAAGCTGCTGGAATACCGGGATTATCCCATTCATCAGATCTCCGGTGGAATGCGCCAGCGGACAGCGTTAGCAAGGGCGCTGACCATGGATTCGTCGGTGCTTTTGATGGACGAGCCTTTTTCTGCGCTGGATAAGCAGACCTCTAATAAACTTCGGGAGGAATTGCAGAGAATCTGGATGGAGACGAAACGAACCATTTTATTTATCACCCACAGTGTGGAAGAGGCGGTTTACCTTGGGGACAGGGTGGTGGTGCTCTCTCCGGATGCGCAGAAGAAGCCCCATATTGTGGAAATCGGGCTGGAGCGTCCGAGACACGTGTATTCGCCGGAGTTTGTGGAACTGCGGCATCAGATATTAGAAGAAATCAGAGGGGAAGAAATTTAGATGAGCATTTTAATTTTTCTGTGTCTGCTGATTGTGGTCTGGCAGATTTTTTACTGGATTGGCGTGGACGTATTTATGGTGTTTAAGCCTTATGCCGTGCCCTCCCCTTTAGGGGTGGGACAGCGTTTTATCGAACTTTGCAGCGACGGGACGCTGTGGCAGGCAGTTGCCAATTCGCTGCTTCGCGGCGTGGCGGGTTATGCCATTGCTATTGTTATCGGGGTGGCGCTTGGTCTTTTGATGAACCATTTCAAATATTTGCAGAAAAATTTAAAACCCATTGTCCTTGGAATACAGACATTGCCAAGTGTCTGCTGGGTGCCTTTTTCCATTCTTTGGTTTGGGCTGTCCACCCAGGCGATTTTGTTTGTGGTGGTGATGGGTTCTGCCTTCAGTATTGCGATTTCTGTGGACAATGCCATTAAGAATATCCAGCCTATTTATGTGAAGGCGGCGCTTACCATGGGAGGGGGAAAGCGTCAACTTTACCGGTATGTTATCTTTCCGGCGAGCCTGCCGGAGCTGGTTTCCGGCTTAAAACAGGGATGGTCCTTTGCCTGGAGGGCGTTGATGGCAGGCGAGGTCATGACAACTTCCGTGGGTCTGGGACAGACCTTGATTATGGGGCGGGACATGGCGGATATCAATCAGGTGATGCTGGTGATGCTGGTGATTGTGGCTGTGGGTATTCTGATTGACAAATTTATCTTTTCTGTCATTGAGAAACGGCTGCTGATGAAACGGGGGCTGTGGGAGGTGCAGTAGGATGGAAATATCCGGTTTGAAAACGAAAAATTCTTCCAATCTTACAAAATTGTAAGAAATCACAGGGAAATGTAAGCTTAATCGATAGCTTGCATTTCCCTGTTTTGTTATACTAGTACAACGAAAGATATGGTGGTGATTTTTATGAAAGGAAATAAAGCAGTCCTTGGGATTGTAGTTACAGGTATCATTTTGATTTATTTTATAAGGAAAGGAAGAGCAGTAAGAAATGGCAATTTTAGAGGTAAATAACTTAAAAAAAATATATACCACACGTTTCGGCGGTCATCAGGTGCAGGCGTTGTCCGACATCAATTTTTCCGTGGAAGAAGGGGAGTATGTGGCAATTATGGGAGAATCCGGTTCCGGAAAAACAACGCTCCTTAATATTTTAGCGGCGTTGGACAAACCCACCAGCGGTACGGTGCTTTTAAACGGAAAAAATATTGTGGCGATTAAGGAAAAGGAACTGGCGGCATTCCGCAGGGATAATCTGGGATTTATTTTTCAGGACTTTAACCTGTTGGACAATTTCTCATTGAAAGACAATATCCTGCTGCCGCTGGTATTAGAACAGGTGCCGCCGAAGGATATGGAGCCGAGGCTTTTGCCCATCGCAAAACAGCTAGGGATAGGACAAATTCTCGCGAAGTATCCCTATGAGGTGTCCGGCGGGCAGAAACAGCGGTCAGCAGTGGCACGGGCACTGATTACAAAGCCCCAGCTGATTTTGGGAGATGAGCCCACCGGGGCGTTAGATTCCAAGGCAACGGACAGCCTGCTGCATTTGTTCCATGAGATTAACGCACAGGGGCAGACAATTTTGATGGTAACCCACAGCATAAAAGCAGCAAGCCATGCCAACCGGATTTTGTTTATCAAGGACGGGGAGGTATTCCACCAGCTCTACCGTGGAAATCTCTCCAATGAAGAGCTTTATGCGAAAATTTCGGATACCTTAACGATATTGACGACAGGTGGTGAAGAGAATGAATAGCCTTTATCGGAAACTGGCATTTACCAATATGAGAAACAACAGACAGTTTTATGTGCCCTATCTTCTGACGGGGATACTGTCCGCCATGATGTTTTATTCTATGCGTGCCATGCAGGGAAATGACGGGCTTGACAATGTGCGGGGCTCGGCACAGCTAAAGAGCATTTTAACCCTGGGGCTGGTGGTTATTGGCATCTTTGTCTGTATTTTATTGTTTTATACCAACAGCTTTATTATGAAGCGCCGAAAAAAGGAGCTGGGGGTTTACAATATCCTTGGCATGGAGAAAAAACACATTGCCAGGGTGCTGTTCTGGGAAACTCTGACCACCTTTGTCCTGTCCGTGGGTGGCGGACTGGCGCTGGGGATTGCATTTAACAAGCTGCTGACTATGCTGCTTTACCGCATGATAGGGCTTTCGGAGAGTATTCCCTTCTATATTTCCGGTTGGGGCTGTATGCAGACCGTGGAATTGTTCGGGCTGATTTATCTGGCAACGTTGTTTTATAATTTTATGCAGGTAAAACTGGCAAATCCCATGGAACTTTTGCGGAGCGGCAATGCCGGAGAGAGGGAGCCGAAAACGAAGCTGTTTCTTGCAGTTTCCGGAACAGCCTGCTTAGCTGCGGGATATTATATCGCCATTACTACAGTGGAAATCATGAAGGTCTTAATGCTGTTCCTTGTGGCGGTGCTGCTTGTCATTGCGGGGACCTACGCACTGTTTACAGCGGGAAGTATCGCCTTTTTAAAGCTATTGCGCAGCAATAAGAACTATTATTATCAGACGAAGCATTTTACTTCGGTTTCCGGTATGATTTACCGCATGAAACAGAATGCGGTGGGGCTTGCCAATATCTGTATTTTATCCACAATGGTGCTCGTTATGATTTCCACCACAGTCAGTATGTACGCGGGCGTAGAGGATGAGATAGAGATGAAGTATGACGGGGATGTGGTGGTAAGCGTAAATTATGCCGGGGTGCCGGATGAGAAAACCAGGGAGGCAGTCTTTGATGAGGTAAAGAGCAGTGTCCGGGAAAACGGCAGGATAATCACCGGGACAATGGGTACGGTGAGTATCAGCACGGCTGTGGTGAGAGAAGAAAACGAAATTTTCGTTTTGCAGAACGAGGCGCTACAGCTTTCGGAAATGGGAATGGCAGCTATTTTGACGAAAAATGATTATGAGACATTAGAAGAAACCACATTGCCGGAGCTGGGGCAGGATGAGGTGGTGGTGGCGTCATCTTTTGTTTATGGGAAAGACAGTATCATTTTTCTGGGAAAAGAATATCAGGTGGCAGAAAACCTGGAGCTGTCTAATGCGGACGCAGTGTATGGCTCCTTAATTCCCGGAGGCGTTATGTATCTGGTGGTTTCTGATGAGGAAGTGCTGGCGGATATTTACGGGAAAATGGCGGCTAATTATGAGCAGAACCCGGAGGCGGGAGGCTGCAGCGTTGTTTATGAAATGGCAGTTGACATAGACGGAACGGCGAAAGAGAAAAAAGACTGCGCACAGAATGTCCGGGAGAGAATCCACGGGCTTGAGGACAGCGGCGCAGCAGGTTTTTTGAATGTGACCGGATACGGCGTATCATCAAAACAGGAAGGATATGAGGATTTTTTAAGTCTGAATGGCAGTTTTTTCTTCCTGGGATTGTTTTTGGGACTGATGTTTTTGATGGTAACAGTGCTGATTATTTATTATAAACAGATTTCCGAGGGGTACGAGGACAAAGAACGTTTTGCCATTATGGAAAAGGTGGGAATGAGCAGAAAAGAAGTGAAGGCTGCCATCGCCTCCCAGGTACGGACGGTATTTTTCCTGCCCTTTGGGATGGCAGCAATTCATTTAGCGGCGGCGTTTCCTATGTTGAGCAGGCTGCTTGCCATGTTAAATCTGTATAACAAGTCGCTGTTTGCTCTCTGCCTGTTAGCGACGCTGCTGGTGTTTGGAGTGATTTATTTTATCGTGTTTAAAGTGACCTCCAAAACCTATTATCGGATTGTGGGGGAGCAGTTTTAGGATCACTTACTTATTTTTTTCAGATAAAAGCTCCTGAATAAATTGTTCAATTTCATCTACACAGGCACCGCAGACGGTTCCGGCGCTGGTAGCCTCCTGGACTTCCTCTAGGGTAGTGGCACCGGCGTCCACCGCATCTTTAATCATACCACGGGTGGTGTTGGTACAGGGACAGATAATTTCTTCTAAATTCATAATAAAAAACCTCCTTTTCAGACAGTATGTACCGAAAAGGAGATTTTTATTCATAAGAAAAGCAGACAACGGGAATCGAACCCGCCTCCTCAGCTTGGGAAGCTGATATACTACCGATGTACTATGTCTGCATTAATTCTATAAAACTATTATACTCCAAGAAAAAAAGATTGCAACAAAAATTTTTTTATTTTAAGATAAAATTATAAACAGGATACGAAATACAAAATTTTGCAAATAAAGTTTATGAAAACAGGCGGTTGGCCTGGGAAAAGGAGAATACAGATGAGATACCCCCAATATTTACCGGAACATGGAACTATAGGATTTGTAGCGCCTTCCTTCGGCTGCAACATAGAACCTTACCGCAGCGCCTTTGACAACGCCCAGCGGAAATTTAAAGAGCGGGGACATGGGCTGGATTTAGGACCCAACTGTTACGCGGGCTGCGGCATCGGCATCAGCAACACCCCGGAGGCATGCGGAAGGGAGCTGACAGAGTACTATTGCAGCGAAAAGAATGATGTTCTGATTTCCTGCGGCGGCGGGGAGCTGATGTGTGAAATTTTAGATGATGTGGATTTTGAAAAAATCAGGCAGGCAGAGCCAAAGTGGTATATGGGATTTTCAGATAACACCAATATGACCTTCCTGCTGACAACCCTCTGCGATACGGCATCGGTTTATGGTCCCTGCGCGGCAGCTTTTGGCATGGAACCCTGGCACGAGAGTTTAGAGGATGCCTACCGGCTTCTTAGGGGCACAAAGCAGGTAATCAAAGGCTATGAGCTGTGGGAGAAAGAGGGGTTAAAGGACGAAGAACACCCTCTTCTGCCTTACCATGTGACAGAGAAAAAGGAACTGCGGATTTACCAGCCGGGAAAAACGGAAATTGAGACACAGGCGGAAGTGAAGATGGAGGGCAGGCTTGTGGGAGGCTGCATGGATTGTCTTGTGAATCTTCTGGGGACGAAGTACGATAAGGTGACGGAGTTTTCCCGGCGGTACAAGGAGGAGGGAATTATCTGGTTTTTAGAGGCATGTGATTTGAATGTGATGGGAATACGCCGTGCCGTCTGGCAGATGAAGCATGCCGGCTGGTTTTCCCATGTGAAGGGCTTTCTCATTGGCAGACCGTTAGCTTTCGGGCAGGAGCTGATGGGCTTAGATGCCTATCATGCGGTGGTGGATTTGCTGGCAGAACTTCAAGTTCCGGTGATTATGGATGCTGATATCGGACATCTGCCGCCGATGATGCCGTTAATCTGCGGCAGTTATGCCCGTGTATCCGCAAAGGGAAATGATGTCACAATCGAAATGAAATAAAGGTGTTACAATACCACATTTACATTGTTGCCTATTCCGGTATTGGGTTCTCCGGTGGAGGGAACTAACGAAGCAGTATCAATGCCGGATACGGCGGCATTTTGTTCTGCCTGTTTTAAAAGAGCCGCTCTTTTTTCTTCAATATCTAAGATTTCGCTGCGCTTTTCCACCCGCTTGGCGTAGGAGGAAATCCGCTGCATATAGTCGGAATCTCCGGAAAAAAGCTTTTCAAATTTGGAGATATCGGCGTTGGCAAATAAATCGTCACGTTTTTCTAAGGTGCCGTTGCTTTTTACGGTGATACCGATTTTGTCTAAATCCTTTTCGTATTCCGAAGAGAGCTTTTTGATACTCTTATAGGTCTGCTGCATCCTCCTGTCATCGGAAGAGCCGGCAGAGCTTAACAGGTTGTTGTAGGTATCAATAAATGCGGAAACGCTGTTGCGGATATTGGTGGAATGGTCGCTATCATAGGAGAAAGAGCCGAGGCTTTTGATGGCCCGGCGCAACGCATGGGCATCCGCCTGGGACAGCATACTGCTGCTGTATTGTTTTCTGGAAGCCGCGGTTCTTGCGTTTGTATTTCCGGTATAAAACCGTCTCATATAATAGGAAGAACTGAGAGATTCTCCTGTTCCTGCATAAGCTGTACTAAAGACAGTAGCCATAATTTTTCCTCCGTTGGTAAGAATAAACATTACAATAAATCTTTCTATATGTTTCGGCTAAAAATGGCATATAATTAACCATAGAAATGGAAAATACTTTGTGCTATACTAAAGCAAAACCACATAGGGAGGAAAAGGAATGGAGGCAATTATCTGGATAGCGCTTATTATTGTATTTGCAGCAGTTGAGATAGCGACGGTGGGTCTGACTACCATTTGGTTTGCGGGAGGTGCCATTGCGGCATTGCTCTGTGATGCGGCAGGACTTGGCATAGGCTTTCAGTTTGCGGTATTTGTGGTGGTGTCGTTAGTATTGTTATTTTTTACAAGACCGTGGGCATTAAAATACCTGAAACCCCATTTGGTGCGAACAAATTATGAAGGAAACATCGGTGAGAATGTCTGTATTACGGAGACGGTAGACAATATAAAAGGAACAGGAACAGCTGTATTAAAGGGACAGGAATGGACGGCGCGCGCCTATGAAGAGGGGAAAATCTTTGAGGCGGGCACTATCGTGAAAGTAAAGGAAATCCGTGGCGTTACTTTATACGTGGCAGAAAGTGAGGTTATGCCGACGCAGGGCGGCAGCAAAGCACTCTAGGAGCAGTAAGGATAGATAAGGCAGGAGAGAAGAGATGACAGAATATCAGGGACAGACAAAAAAGACAGGAATGGTTTTTGAAGGAGGGGCAAACCGCACCGTTTTTTCCTGCGGTGTGATGGATGCATTTTTAGAGGAAAATGTGATGCCTGATTATTACGTGGGCGTTTCCGCCGGGATTGCCTTCGGGGTATCTTATCTTTCGAAACAGAAGGGCAGAAATTTAGAGGTAATTGAAAAATATCTGCCGGATAAACGTTATATGGGAATGCGACATTTGATTGACCGCAGGAAACGGGCATTTTATAATGTTGGTTTTGTTTTTGAAGAGATTCCCAACGAGTTGCTGCCTTTTGATTATGAGGCTTTCGAGGCGTTTCCGGGGACGGTTGAGGCGGTGGTGACCAATATCCACACGGGAAAACCGGAGTATTTGGAGGTGCCCCGGGGAAAAGACATGCGGGATACCTTAGTGGCAAGCTGTTCCCTTCCGGTATTGTTTCAGCCGGTGAAAATCGGCAGGCACTATTATTTAGACGGAGGGCTTTCGGATTCCATTCCTTTCCGCCGGGCGTTAGAGCAGGGCTGTGATAAAGTGGTGGCGGTACTGACAAGAGAGCGTGGGTATGTGAAGAAGCCGGAGCGGGCGGAGCATATTACCAACAGCTTATACCGCAGATATCCGAAAATTGTAGAGGATTTAGAGCACCGTGCCGAACGGTACAATGCGGATATGCAGGAGCTTTTGGAGTTAGAGAAGCAGGGGAAGGTATTTGTCATTGCCCCGGAAAGCACTTTTGGGGTGGGAAGAACCGAGACGGATGTGGCGAAGCTGAGACGGCTCTATGACGAAGGCTTCCGGATGGGCGCAGAACAAACGGAAGCGCTGAAAAGCTATTTGGAGAAATAGATTTTGATACAAGGGGGAAATCATGAAAATCGTTTTTTTGGATGCAAAGACTATCGGTGAGGATATCGACCTTTCCGGTTATGATAAATTAGGGGAAGTGGTGAAATACGATTTCTCCACGCCGGAGGAGGCGAGGGAGCGGACGAGGGATGCGGATGTCATTATCTTAAATAAGGTGGTGATAGACGAGAACTCTATCGGGGATGCGGAGCATTTAAAGTTGGTCTGCGTAACTGCCACCGGAACGAACAATCTGGACAAAGTTTATCTTGAAAATCGGGGCATTGCCTGGAGAAATGTGGCAGGCTATTCCACGGAAACGGTAGCGCAGCACACCTTTGCACTGCTGTTTTATCTGCTGGAGCATCTGAATTATTATGATGACTATGTAAAATCGGAAAAATATGTGAACGATATTACTTTTACCCATTTTGATAAGGTGTTCCATGAACTGAACGGAAAGCGATGGGGCATTATCGGTTTAGGAGCCATCGGCAGGAGGGTGGCGGATATCGCAAAGCTTTTTGGCTGTCAGGTGAGCTATTATTCCACCTCCGGGAAAAATGATCAGCCCGGTTATGAGCGGGTGGATTTTGATACCTTGTTAGGGCAGTCGGATATTGTGTCGGTACATGCGCCTTTGGACGAAAATACAAAGGGTCTGATGAACCGGGAGACATTTGGGAAAATGAAAGCCTCCGCTATCTTTTTAAATCTGGGAAGAGGCCCCATTGTTGTGGAAGAGGACTTGGCAGAAGCCTTAGAGCAGGGTGTGATTGCGGCGGCAGGGTTGGATGTGCTTTCCGTGGAGCCTATGAGCAGGGAGAATCCGCTGCGGAGAATTAAGGATAGTAACCGTTTGCTGATTACTCCGCATATTGCCTGGGCGAGTGTGGAGGCGAGGATGCGGCTGATGGGGATTATTGAAGGGCAGATTAGGGAGTTTTTTGGGATAAAATAACAGAGAGATAGGACGCAGGGGTAGTTTCCTGCGTTCTATTTTTTTGGCGATTTGGGGAGGGATTAGCTGGGAATGGAGCAGTCTAATCCGCTGTGGAAGGAGAGGTTGCCGTATTCTGACAGAAATTCACGAATATGCTTGTCCCGAAGGGATTTTTCTTCGGTGTTGTGGAAGATGGTGTACAGTTTTTTTAGGCGGGAGAGATATTGCTGTTCTGCCTTGGAATAGAGGTCGAAAAAGGTTTCGTTGGATGTGAGGCTCTTATCCCAGGGGTTGCGCCAGGGGGCGCGGCGGAGGTTAAAGGGGTCCGTGCGGAAAAACAGGTAATTGCTGGGGAACACGGGGGAAAACAGGGGGTAGCCTAAAAAATAGCGTTCTGTGAGCCGGACCATGGCTTTTTTCTGACCGCTGTCGTCGTGGAGAATGCGCATGCCTAAACGAAGGGAAAAGATGCTTAAAAACATGGTGGGTTTATAAATGCGCAGTTCGGGGTAGGCATAGCGGTAGGCATAGTACAGCATTTTTGCAACTACTTTTTTCTGCCGTGTGGTAAGGACAATGGTGTCGGCAGAGTGAAATTCATAGGGTTTCCGGTGCAGTTTCATGTTTAACAGGGAGGTGTCGATATCGGTTTCAAGGTAGGCGTGGCGGTGAAAATAGTCGGGACGCTTTTCTTTGTAATGGGTCATGGCATAGATATAGGGGTGGCAGACGGTGTCTAGGGTATAGTGGCCGAGAAAGCCGTAGAGATAGCTTTCTGCGATGGCACGGTCGTAAGGGTCCTCAAAGGTGAGGGCACATTTTAAAAGCCCCCGGAAAAAGGCTCCGGTTTCTTTGACGTGGGCGATGGCACCCAGATTGTGTCCCTCTAGTACATAGGAAGGAAGATAGTAAAAGAATAAATCCGGTCCCTGCTGGCCTAAGGAGTAGACGCTGCGGTTGGCGGAGAGATTTCTTTTTAAAGTGCGTGTTTGTATGGGGGAATCACACTGGATGTCCCTGAATGCTTCTGTTCCGAAAATATAATGAGTTACAAATCCAGGCATAAAGAACTGCCTCCTTTTATTTAATAAAGAAAGAGATTGTTTTCACGGATATTATAACCGCTTTTCCTGTCATTGTTAAGTTTTGAGGTATATTTTTAAGAAAAAACTAATAAGATGGTTTCGGATAATCGTGAAAATATTAGGAAAGGTAAGAATATGGCAATAGGTAGTATTAGAAACTATGTTATATAGATACGAACATTTCTGCATGTAGTCGAAGAATAGACAAAAGTGTCGAAATGTATATTTTCAAATGACACAGAAACCGCATTGCATATGTTAAAGGGATAACAAATTTTTTATACTTCTTACATAGAAGAATGTAATGAGACCGAAACGGAGGGGAATCATATGGCAAATTTAACAATGTCAGTGGAGAGAAAGGCTTTTGGTTTAGCAGCGGATGTGGCATTAAAAAAGATAAAAAAGGACAGACAGAAAGGGTTGCTGCAGATTGTAGATTTAACAGAATCCTTTATGGGAGATAATTTCAGCAAGGAGGCTTACGAGGGCGCAAGGGCGATGATTAACGATCCGGACAATAAATGGATGCGCTATGTCGACAGGCTTTTAAATGAAACAGATCCTCATGTGGCAAAAATAACGGCGCTTAATCTGGGATTTCAGGCGGCATTCCATGGGACGAAAACTATCCGTAAGATGCGTGAGGTACACGACTGCAATATTCCATGGCTGATCTTGATGGACCCCACCAGCGCCTGTAATCTGCATTGTACCGGGTGCTGGGCGGCAGAGTACGGAAATAAATTAAATCTTACATTTGAAGAACTGGACAGTATTGTGAGTCAGGGAAAGGAACTGGGAATTTATTTTTATATGATGACCGGAGGGGAGCCTTTGGTGCGGAAGGCAGATATCATCCGCCTCTGTGAGAAACATAATGAGTGCGCTTTCCACTGTTACACCAACGGAACTCTGGTGGATCAGGCATTTTGTGATGAGATGAAGCGGGTGGGAAATCTTTCGCTGTCCATCAGTCTCGAGGGCTTTGAGGAAGCTAATGATTTCCGCCGGGGCAGCGGGGTCTATGAGAAAGTGATTCGTGCCATGGATTTATTGCATGAAAATGGATTGATTTTTGGCAACAGCGTGTGCTATACTCGTAAAAACATGGATGCAGTAACCTCTGATGAATTTTTTGATTTGCTGATTGAGCACGGCAGCCGCTTTGCGTGGTATTTCCATCTCATGCCGGTAGGTATGAATGCCACGCCGGAGCTGATGCCGACAAAGGAACAGCGGGAATATATTTATCACAGGATTCGTGAGGTACGTGCCAAAGAGGGCGGCAAGGAAATTTTCGTCATGGATTTTCAGAATGACGGAGAATTTGTGGGCGGCTGTATTGCAGGGGGAAGAAACTACTGTCATATCAACCCCAAGGGAGATGTGGAGCCCTGTGTATTTATCCATTATTCAGGAGCGAATATCAGGGAGAAATCTCTGTTAGAGTGCTTAAAGCAGCCGCTATTTATGGCTTACAGGGATAACCAGCCCTTTAACGACAATATGCTAAGGCCTTGTCCCATGCTGGAGAATCCTGAAATCCTCCAGCGGATGGTGCAGGAAACCGGAGCACATTCCACGGATGTAGAGGAGACGGAGCCGGTAGAGCATTTGTGCGGAAAATGTGAGCAGTACGCCTGTGAATGGAAAGAAACTGCCGATAGACTTTGGAGTGAGCATCCGTATCATCAAAAGGGATATACGAATTTTAAAAAGAAATAAGAGGCGATTTTTATCAGTAAAAAACAAAAGCAGATTTTAAAGTGGGTGGTTGTGGTTGCCCTTCTGGGCATCATTGTTTATACCTTTCGGGATTCCGCGGGACCTATTTTAGAGCAGTTAAAAAAGACCACTCCGGCAGTGGTGGCGGGTATCTGCGTGATGACTATGGTCTACCATGTGGTGGAGGGGCTTATCACTATGGTACTGGCAAAGCATTACCAGCCGGAATTTACCTGGGGAATGGGTATTACCAATGCATTGTACTGTTCCTTTTATCGTGTGGCTACACTAGGCAGCGGAGCCGGTGTAGCTGCCATATATTATCTGAATGAGCATGGCGTATCCTATGGACAGGCCTTTGGCTTGTATATGTTGCAATATGCTTTTCATAAAATCAGCATTGCACTGTTTTCCCTGCTGTTTTTCGGCTTAAGCTGGGGATATATGTGGCAGCATTTTGCGGATTATGGAGAGCTTTTAGCGGCGGGCTACGGAATTACTGTGGTGATTACTTTAGGGCTGATTTTATTCTGCTGCTCCACAGGGTTTCACAGGCTGCTGTTTTTGGTGCTGGATTTTGCCAACGGAAAGATGAAGCATCGTTTCGATTCGTTGCTCTCCCACCTTCGGCAGCAGTGCGGCATGATGGAAGAGTCTTCGAAGCATTTGCTGAAGCGGAAATCTACGGTGGCCGGGGTGATTGGGCTAAATATGTTAAAGCTCAGCTTTTGGTATGCGATACCTTATCTGGTATTCCGGGCAGAGAACGTGATTGACCTTCCTGAGGTGATGGCAGTGACCTCGCTGTCAGTCATGTTAGCGGCGGTACTTCCGGCTCCGGCAGGGATTGGTTCCACGGAGTTTGTGTTTACCTCCCTTTTCTCGAAAATTGTGGGAACGGGAATGGCAGGCTCTGCATCCTTACTGTACCGTTTTGGGACCTTTGTATTTCCCTTTGTGGTGGGGGCAGTTATTGTGGCTGCAAGGCATACTAAAGCAGGAAAAAAAGAAAAAGTTTGTTGCTAGAAAAGCTAACAGCCTTTGGCGGATTCTGCCAAGGGCTGTTTTTTTAAGAAAACTTTAAGTAACAGGAAATTGACAAATCCGATAGAATTGGTAAAATTCATATGTAATGTTTGTAAAAACTGTGTGGCCCATGAGGATATGAAAAAGAGCAGTTTCATATAAAATCGGGTAATAAAAAAGAGGAAAACATGAAAGTAAAATTATATTTTGACGGGGAAAATCTGGGGAGGCTGGCAGTCGCCATGGTTTTTGCCAGCCTGCTGTGCTTCTGGATAAGATTTCCGGTGTGGATGCTGCCTGGCTTCGGGGGAGTTTATTTTTTCATAAAGAGCCTGAAAATTGAGTTGAGCGAAAAGCTGCCCTGGCTGTGGAGCGCCCTAATGATTGGGACAGGCAGCGTTTTTTCGGCATATCAGGTGCAGTATCTTTTGCTGGACGCGGAGCTTCGGGCAAAGATTACGGATACGAAGATGTTCCAGAACGTGTTGTGTTGTCTGGTGATTTATTTTGCGGTACAGATATTTACCAACAATACGGGGCTGACCTGTATCATTTCTCATCTGGCGTTTATGATTTTGGCGGGAATCAATTATTTTGTTTATCTGTTCCGGGGAAATGAATTTATTTTCAGTGATTTGAAATCCATTGCCACCGGACTGTCAGTGGCGGGAAATTATGAGTTCGTATTGGACGAGCGGGCAGGGCATGTGATTTTGCTAAGTATCCTGTATGTGGCCTTTATCCGCAAGTTGCATGTGGTTTTCAGGAAAAGGCTTTGGATGGGCGGTATCTGCCTTTCCCTTGTGGTTCTCTGCTGTGCATATATCGGGCAGAAAACGGAAAATTATGTGACAGAAACCTGGGAGCAGAAGGGCAGCTACCGCAACGGCTATATTTTAAATTTTATGCTGAGTATCCGGGATACCTTTGTGGGAGAGCCGGAGGATTACTCTGACGAGGCAGTGGCGTCGTTAGAGGTACGTTACAGCAAAGCCGGGGAAGCAGGGACGGCGGAAAAACCTACCATCATTGTGGTGATGAATGAGTCTTATGCGGATTTGAGCGTGGTGGGTGAGTTTTTCACCAACATGGAGGTGACGCCGTTTTACGATTCTCTGCAGGAAAATACCTTAAAGGGATATGCCCTGTCCTCTGTGTTCGGAGCAAAGACGCCTAACTCGGAGTGGGAATTTATGACGGGCAATTCCATGGCGTATCTGCCCGGCGGTTCGGTGGTATACCAGCAGTACATCAGCGATACGCCAACTTCCATCGTGTCAAGCCTGAAAAATGAAGGCTATACCTGTGTGGCGATGCACCCCTACTATGAGACGGGCTGGAGCAGGAATGTGGTTTATCCCAATATGGGTTTTGACGAAATGTATTTTATTGATGATTTTGACAATACGGCAGTGCTGCGGGAATACATTACAGATAGGGAGCTGTACAATAAAATTATTGATCGGTTTGAGAGTAAGAAGGGGAATGAGGATTTATTCATTATGAGTATTTCCATGCAGAACCACGGCGGCTACACGGAGAAATACGATAATTTTAAGGAAGAGGTCCGGCTGTTGGGGGCGGATTATCCCGATGTAAACCAGTATTTGTCCCTGATTCATGAGAGTGATAAGTCATTGGAGTACCTGATTTCCTATTTTGAGCAGGTGGAGAAACCGGTGGAGATTGTCTTTTTCGGCGACCATCAGCCGAGCCTTTCCTCTCGTTTTTATCCCTATCTCAACGGAAAAGGGCTTTCCGGACTGACGTTGGAGGAGTTGGAGGACCTGTATACCGTGCCCTTCTTTATCTGGACGAACTATGAGAGCGAGGCTTCTGAAATAGAGCTTACCAGCCTGAATTTCCTTTCCACCCTGGCGTTAGAGCGGGCGGGCATAGAGCTTCCCGCCTACAATCAGTTTTTATCCGACCTGATAGAAGTGATTCCGGCGATGAATGCCAGAGGCTATTATTCAAAATCTGAGGGGAAATTTAAGCATGTAGAGGACGCTGCCGGGGAGGACACAGAGTGGCTTTCGAATTATGAGATTCTTCAATATAATAATATGTTTGACGAGCGGGGAAGGAGCGGCGTGTTTTTTCCCTATTTGAAGGGAGATACCTTATGAGAAAGCTTGCGGCAGTATTTCCGGTGACTGCAATTTTTTCTTAAACCGGCAGGAAATATTAAAGTTTTTTTAGATTTTTTCAAAGCAGTTGCCATAAGAAATCTATTTTCATATAATTGATAGAAAAGCAGGCAAAGGAGGAACCGGGCACATGGAAATGGTGACATTGGGAAAAACAGGAATTACAGTGAATAAGAATGGTTTCGGCGCACTGCCGATTCAGCGTATCAGTACGAAGGACGCAGTAAAGCTGGCGAGAAAGGCGTATGCTGCCGGAATTACTTTTTTTGATACGGCGCGGTTTTATACTGACAGTGAAGAAAAATTAGGCGAAGCCTTTGAGGGAATGCGGGAAAAAGTTTACATTGCCACGAAGACAGCAGCGGCAAATGCTGACGAATTTTGGGAACAGTTAGGGATTTCGCTTCAAAACTTAAAGACAGATTATATAGATATCTATCAGTTCCACAATCCGTCTTTCTGTCCGAAGCCGGGGGACGGCACAGGGCTTTATGAGGCGATGTTAGAAGCCAAGGCCCAGGGGAAAATCCGCCATATCGGTATCACGAACCACAGGCTTGCGGTGGCGGAGGAAGCCATTGCTTCAGGGCTTTATGAGACATTGCAGTTTCCGTTCTGCTATCTTGCATCGGAAAAGGACATTGCCTTGGCGGAAAAATGTAAGGAGGCAGGCATGGGATTTATCGCAATGAAGGCTCTCTCCGGCGGTCTGATTACCAATTCCGCAGCAGCCTATGCCTTCGAGGCGCAGTATGACAATGTGCTGCCTATCTGGGGCGTCCAGAAGGAGAAGGAGCTGGAGGAATTTATTTCTTATATTGACAATCCGCCTGCCATGACGGAGGAACTCGCTGCGTTGATTGCACAGGACAGAGCAGAGCTAAGCGGTGATTTCTGCCGTGGATGCGGGTATTGTATGCCGTGTCCCGCAGGCATAGAGATTAACAACTGTGCAAGAATGTCATTGCTGCTGCGCCGTTCGCCGTCAGAATTGCAGCTGACACCGGAGGTACAGGAAAAAATGAAAAAAATTGAGAACTGCCTTCACTGCAACTGGTGCAGGAGCAAATGTCCCTACGGGCTGGATACCCCGGCGCTGCTGGAGAAAAACTATGAAGATTACAAGAAGGTGCTGGCAGGAGAGGTCAGTGTGAAATAAACCTGTGTGCAGCAGGCAGGTCAGTGTGAATAAACCGTGTGCAGCGGTGGAGGGAAAAATGAGACAGAAAATAGATACAGTAATTTTTGATATGGACGGCACGGTGCTTGACACGTTGCAGGATTTGGCGGATGCGGTGAATGCTGCGTTGAAAGCCTTTGCTATGCCGGAGCGCACCATTGACGAGGTGCGTTCCTTTGTGGGAAACGGCGTCAGGCGGCTGTTAGAACTCTCTGTGCCCGACGGCTTTGCCAATCCCCGCTTTGAGGAGGTTTTCGCAAAATTCAGGGAATACTACGGTGTTCACTGCAATGATAAGACGAAGGCGTATGATGGGATTCTGCCGTTACTGCGGGAGTTGGAAAAGGAAGGTTATGGGCTGGCAATCGTTTCTAATAAACTTGATTCTGCAGTAAAGGAGTTAAATGAAATTTATTTTGAGGGAATCGTAAAGGTTGCCATCGGCGAGGTGGAGGGCATTGCCAAAAAACCTGCGCCGGATATGGTGGAAAAGGCGCTGCGGGAGCTGGGGAAAACAAAGGAGACTGCGGTGTACGTGGGGGATTCCGATGTGGACCTTATGACGGCAAGGAACGTAGGACTTCCCTGTATCTCTGTTTTATGGGGATTTCGGGAAGAGGGATTTTTAAAGGAGCAGGGAGCCCGGTATTTCGCTAAGGCTCCGGCGGAAATTCCAAAGCTTATCGGAAAAATCCGGTAAAATACGGTTGACAGAGGAACAAAAGGGCTGGATGTGACAGAAACGGCGTGACAGGAGGATATATGAAGAAAAAGATACTGGTATGTGTGATGGCGGCAGCGGTTTTGCTTAGCAGCTGCGGCAAGGAAGAAGGGGAAATTTATTCTACGGAACCCCCTGGCGTGGAAGAGGAAATTTATTCTACGGAAACCCCTGATGCGGAAACAGAAGATACCGAAAATGCGGCTGACAATACAACAACAGAAGCAAAGGAGCAGGGCAGCGCCGGGGAAAATCCCGGTGGCTACGGGGTGGAAATGATAGAATTCCGCAGGGATGAGCTTTGCGATATCAGCTATCCTAAGATTAGCGGCTGGGACAACGAGGAAAAACAGCAGGAGTGGAATGCGGTTTTTGAACAATGTGCAGAGGAAGCGGTGCAGGACGTGGGGGAAAATGACAGTGTGAATATGGCTTTTGCTGTGGAAGAGCAGACGGAGGATTTCCTGTCCATGACAGTCAGCTATTATTATAATTTTGAGGGAGCTGCGCACCCGTCGGCCGCCATGAAATCCTTCAATATTAATATGCAGACCGGGGAGAAGGTTACATTTGCAGATATGGCGGATCCAAAGGAGACTGCGAAACTGCTTTTTGACGGTACGGACGGGTATCGGACGTTAGAGCCGGAGGCAGTGACCATGCAGGATATTCTGGAGTATAATTTCATCTGGATGGAGCCCACTGCGGAGGCGCTAGAAGCGAGTCTTCGCCATTTTGACGGGGAAACGGAGGATTATGGAGCGAATGAGACTATGGGCTATTCCTTCCGAAGGAACGGCAAAGTATGCTTGATTTTTTATGTAAATCATGCCATGGGAGATTATGCGGTGGTGCAGCTGGAAAACTAAAGGAAGAAGCGCCGAAAAAAGCATTAATCTGAAATAGTGAAAGGGATAGAGTATATTTTTTCTTTTTTTTCCACATAATAACTCCATAGCTGATAAAAAGTCATTTGGAGGAAGATGGAAAATGAAAGCAACAGGTATCGTTAGAAGAATAGATGACCTTGGACGTATCGTTGTTCCAAAGGAAATAAGAAGAACCCTTAGAATCAGAGAGGGAGACCCGTTAGAAATTTTTACGGACAGGGAAGGGAAAATCATTCTCAAGAAATATTCTCCCATCGGAGAATTGAGCCAGTTTGCCGGGGAATATGCCGAGAGCCTTTCCCAGACCACGGGACATCTGGTGCTGGTGACGGACTGTGACCATGTGGTGGCAGCCTCCGGCAGCGGAAAAAAGGATTTCGAGGGGAAACCCATCAGCAAGCAGTTAGAGGAAGTCATTGGAGCGAGAAAGAATTATCAGGCGTCGGCAGGGGACGCTAACTTTATCAAGGTGACCTTAGATGATGCAGGAGAGTTTGTACAGCAGGCAATCAGCACGATTATCTGCGAGGGAGATGCCATCGGTTCGGTGATACTTTACGACAAAGAGGAGAAGCGGAAGATGGGAGAGACGGAGAGCAAACTTGCGACTGCGGCAGCCGGATTTCTGGGGCGGCAGATGGAGCAATAAAGAAAGGACTGTCACATTAATTAGAGAGTGTACGGGACGCAGTATGGGCTAATGCCAAAGTGTACGGTATCTTGTTTGTCTCTTTTTATATGACAGTCTTTTTTATTTCACAAGGGAAAAGCTTCCCGGCTGTTAGCTGCGTATGGAAAAATCAAGTTTATTCACTGAAAAATTAGGGTTATAGTAGGGGTCGCCGGATTCGATGACGGTTCCCCATTTTTTTAACAGCTTTGTCTCCTGGTCGTCGGTTTCGGTGGTCTTGGCGTTGACGGAAAGCCCCTTTGTTTTTGGCACGCAGTAAAACAGTTCTGCATGAGGGTTATAGACCACAAGTAGTCCGAGACCTCTGATCTTTAATCCGAAATCAATGTCGCAGAAAGAACCTGTAAATTCTTCTGCCATGCCGCCGACTTCTTCGTAAACAGTATGCTTCACCAAAATACAGGCGGTGGATACGGCAGAAAAATCCTGTGCACATATGATGCGGCTCTCATAGCCCACGGCGTAACGGGACTTGCCGCGAAAAATATAGCCCGCTGTTTTCCCAAGACCGAGAATCATTCCTGCGTGACAGATGGTTTCGTCTTCATATAACAGCTTTGCACCGACGGCACCTACATCATTTCGCATACAGTATCCTAACAGTTCACCGATGCAGTTTTTGGATAGCATCCGTGTGTGGGGGTCTAACAGTAGAAGGTAATCGCCGGCCGCATTTTTTGCGCCGAAATTGGTAAGCGCCTGATGAGAAGCCTCTTCCTTAAAGGAGATGATCCGAAGCTGCCTGTGCTCCTGTTTAAGCGTTTCATAACAGGCAAGGGTTTCTTCGTCCCGGCTGCCGTTATCTACGATGATAATCTCGTAATTGGCGTAATCAGACCATAAAACAGATTCCACGCATTTTGCCAGCTTTTCTGCCGAATCTCCGTTGGGGATAATCACGGATACCAGCGGCGTTTCCTTCCAGCGGTAACGGGTACGGTAGAGACCGTGAAACTGTGCATGTTCTGCTTCCGCCGGAATGCCTAACCGCTGATAATGGGCTTCTACGGCACGCCTGCCTGCCTCAAAGGCGTATAATTTGCTTTGGGGATTTGCGGCAGTGGAATCATAGTGACAGCGCCAGTGGTATAAGATCTTTGGCACGTGATAAATCCCCTTTGCCGCCTCACAGCAGCGCAGAATAAAATCATAGTCCTGTGAGCCGTCGTATTCGCTGCGGAAACCGCCTACACGGTTAACAAGTTCCCGTCTTACGGCAAGAAGATGGCAGATATAATTGTTTGTTAAAAGAAAATCAAGGTCGTAATCCGGTTTGAAATGAGGCTCAGAAAACTTTGTTCCTGTTAAATCTATTTTATCCTCATCGGAATAAATGACATCTACGGACGGATTTTCATTGACAGCTTTGGCAAATTCAAACAGTGCATTGGGGGAAAGAGTATCGTCATGGTCTACAGGCAGGATAAAATCGCCTGCTGCCATCTGCATTGCCTCGTTCATATTCTGGGAAATGCCGTAATTTTTTTCAAGAATTCGGTAGCGTATGCGGGGATCTTTGGACTGATAGCCTGAAATAATGGCAGCCAGTTTCTGTTCGTTGTCTTCGCTGCCGTCCGCAAGGCAGAGCTCCCAGTTGGTGTAGGCCTGATTTTGTACGGAGGCAATCAGTTCCCGCAGAAAAACTTCATCGGTCTGGTACAAAGGGACTGCAATGGAAAATTTGGGAGAAATTTTAAACTCTGCCTGTCTGCTTTTTTGCTCTTCTAATTCGGCGGCAGTCACCTCATATTTTTTCCGCCAGCGGGTGTAGGCATCGATTCTGTTTTCCGTTAGCCGGCTGCTGATTTTCACCAGTGTTGCTTTCATGCCGTTGCTCTTAAGATAACGCAGGGCTTTTTTTAATTTGCGTAAAAGATTGGCTGCTTCGCTGGTGGAGTTCCACTTGTCCAGGCGCACCCGCTGAAAGCTTTTGGCACTGCGTATTTCAAGGTAAAAGATGGAACCCTTCAGACTGTCCGCCTTTAATGAAAAGAACAGCTTGTCTCTTTTTTCATCTTCGGGCCCCACTCGTTCCGGATCGGGTTTGTAAAAATGGTCAATTTTTGCGGACAGCGGCTGCTTCTGGGCATCCAGAAGGGAGAACTTTAGTTCTCCGCTGCCTAAGCACCACCCGTTTACCACGAGATTTTGATCTGTCCGTTTTACATGTTCAATGCAGTAATCAATTTTATTTTCCATGCGCTGCAGGTTTTTGACGGAGTAGACGGCATCCCGGTGTGGTCTCTCCAGATAGGTGGACTGAATGGATAATTTATGACCCTTCCGCCAGTCCTTCGGCAGCTTTACGATGCCTACCACTTCCTCATTGATTTCGTTTATGCTGTGGATATATTTCTGACATATTTCCGCTCCTTTATTGACCAGTTTTGTGGTCTGCAGTGGTGTACCGTCGAGTTCTACCGTGAGTGTATGGTTTGCTGTGCGGCCGTCATAAAACCAGCCCACAAATATTAAGGTGTCAGGAATATCCAGATGAAAACGTACCTTTTCGACCATAAATTTATGTGTATTCATGTGATTCCCCTTCTGATTTCTCGATTCTGTATTTTTATTAATAGTATCATTTTGAGGTGGTTGTTGCAAGCCGTTTCTCTGCCCGGAATTTGTGGTTGAAATTGATAAATCGGAGTGTTATAATAATGGCATTCTTATGAGGCTGAAACCAAAGGCGTTTGTTACATCGGGCAGAAAAAGAAAAGAGGGTAACAAATGAAAATGCTAATGAAAAAGAGAAATTACCTGTTTCTTTCGGTACTGGTTTTTGCATTAGTTCTTGTGTGCAGCGGAAAAACCACATATGCATCACAGGTACCGGGAGAAGCTGCAACGGTTTATAACGTTACGATTACATTTGATAAGAATGGCGGCTCAGGCTCCATGGCAGACATTACAGTACCGTCTAATGTGCAGACAGCGCTTCCTGCCAACACCTTTACCAGGAAAGGGTACCAGTTTAACGGATGGAACACCCAGCGAGACGGTGAGGGGACAAAGTATGCGGACAAAGCTGATGTGACGGGGCTGGCAACAGAGGAGAACAACGGCAGCATCACCTTATATGCCCAGTGGCAGTTGACGCAGCCTAAGATTAAGACGACAAAATCTAACAGCCCCTATTGCATCAAGATTACCTATGCGAAAGGAACCGCTGTTTCAGGCTATGAAATCGAGTATTCCACCAAGAAAAGTTTTCCTACGAAGACAACAGCAAAACTGAAAGCCCTAAAGAACTCTACTAGTGCGCAGCTTTCAAGAGTTGTCCCAAATAAGAAATACTATGTGAGAATGCGGAGTTATAAAACAGCCGGTGGGCAAACGGATTACAGTGCATGGAGCAAAGCAACGTCTGTAAAAGTGAAGAACGGCAAGACGATCATGAATGTCAAATGTGATACTGCGGTTGAGGCAGACATTAAATTGAAAGGTTCCGGTACAGGGTATCATGCCAAAATCGTGATGGGAAACCAGACTTCTGCCGTATCTTTCGGTTTGCAGTTTGATGATTATGCAGAGGCTCCTTACACTCACAAGACGATGGCGTTGGTTGAGAATATTGCCTCTAACAATGCCGGTGGTCAGACTTATATCAGGATGGGGAAACCGCTGAAACGGAATAAGACCTATCATCTGATGATGGCATCTAATGGAAAGGATAAGATTGACGTTTATCTGGACTATAAGAAAATCGGCAGCGTAAGGTCTGATGTGGCAGCTACCTCTCTTTTTGTCAGAATTGAGGCCTGCGCAAGACTGACCGGGGACAAGGTGGATGCGGAGTTTTCAAATATCAGATATAAAATTGCGCGCAATTCGCCTGTAAGAGTTCTCGGAGACGATTTGAAATGGAAACAGATAAAGTTAAACAAAGGATTGGCATACAAATATGACAAGAGTACCGGAGTGATTCGCCTGTATGGTACTGAGGTAGGCGTAAATGGTGACTGGGACAGCGATTATGAAGGTGTGTCAGAGATTCTTCAGTTTGAGTATTAAAAAAATGCCGATGAAAAGGCTTTTGGTTTAACTGCATAAGAAATATTGAGGGGAAGTCGGCCCTTTGGTCTGACTTCCCTAAAAAATATAGAAATTATGAGGAAAAGACGAAATGATTATTAGTGCCACAAAGAAAGAAAAGACACCTGCAGCAATAAGAATCATAAAAGATATCGCCGGTAACCTGAAATTAATACAGGAGCTTTCCAAAAATGATCTGAAAAAGAGATTTGCGGATTCCTATTTTGGTATTCTCTGGGCGTTTGTCAGTCCGATTATTACAATATGCGTTTACTGGTTTATCTTTACGGTGGGGCTGCGGGGGACAGGCAATGATGTGAACGGATATCCGTTTGTGTTGTGGCTGATATCCGGTCTGATACCGTGGTTTTTGTTTTCGGACATTTTAAACACCGGTACTGGTGTTCTGCTGGAGTATGCATATCTTGTAAAAAAAATCGTATTTAATATCAGTATTCTTCCTGTGGTAAAGATAGTTACGGCTACCGTGATTCATCTGATACTGCTCTTGTTTACCCTGCTGATTTTTGCGGGAACAGGTCATTTCCCGGATGTTTATATGCTTCAGATACCGTATTATATGGTGGCGCTCTGTATATTTTCCTCGGCCTGCGTTTTTATGACCAGTGCGGTGGTTCTTTTCTTCCGCGATTTAGGACAGATTGTCAATATTTTTCTGCAGGTATTTATCTGGATTACGCCGATTATGTGGCAGGATGCCTTGGTTGCGGACACGCATCCGGTGCTGATTGGTATTTTGCGGTTGAATCCTATGTATTATATTGTAAAAGGGTATCGTGATGCTTTGATCAATCACGTATGGTTCTGGGAGGATATGGGGCTGACCATATATTTCTGGATTGTGACAATCCTGCTGTTTGTTCTAGGCAGTACTGTATTTGTCAGATTAAAACCGCATTTTTCGGATGCAATTTAGGAAAATGCTTTGGGAAACTGTTGATTTTTAATATAGAAAGAAAGGCAGCTGTAGAGAAATGGCGTAGCTGCAGAGAGATTTTCGATGAGTGAATATGCAATAAGTGTGGAACATATTTCAAAAAAATATAAACTGTACCGCGGCAAAGCGGATCGTCTGAAAGATGCCCTGCATTTGACACACAAAAAAAATTACGAGGAATTTTATGCCCTCTCGGACGTGAATTTTACGGTAAAAAAAGGGGAAACCGTAGGATTGATCGGAACCAACGGCGCAGGAAAATCAACGCTTTTGAAACTGCTTACCGGAGTGCTGACTCCCAGTGAGGGACAGATTGAGGTAAACGGCAAGGTTTCGGCGCTTTTGGAACTGGGAGCGGGTTTTAACGGAGAATATACCGGATTGGAAAATATTTATTTTAACGGCACCTTAATGGGGTACACCAAAGAGCAGATGGAAGAGAAGGTGCCGGAAATCATTGCTTTTGCAGGAATTGGAGATTATATTTACCAGCCAGTGAAGAGTTACTCCAGCGGAATGTTCGCAAGACTTGCCTTCGCCCTTGCTATTAATGTGGAACCGGATATTCTTGTAGTGGATGAGGCATTGAGTGTGGGGGATATTTATTTTCAATCCCGCTGTTTTAAAAAAATGGATGATATCAAACGAAACGGAACCACGATTTTGCTTGTTACCCACGATATGAGCAGTGTGATAAAATATTGTGATAAGGTTGTCTTATTAAATCATGGGAAGGTGGTAAAAGAGGGCAGCCCGAAACAGATGGTGGATATCTATAAGAAGATTCTTGTGAATCAGTATGACGAGAAAGAGGAGGAAGGGGGAAATAATAACGCGCTTTCGGTGGAAGAGGGAAGCTGGATGTCCCAGCTGTCTTTGAATGATGAGAATGTTATTTATGGCAGCGGGAAAGCCAGAATTGTGGATTTCGGTTTTTTTGATGAAAACGGCCGGATTACCGGAATGGTGATGAAAAAGAGCATGTTCAGCTTTAAGGTCAGGGTTGAATTTTTTGAGGACATCGAGTATCCTATTTTTACTTATACCATAAAAAATGCAAAGGGAGCGGAGATTACAGGCACTAATACCATGTTTGAAAAGGTGGACTTCCCGTTGGCGAAAAAAGGGGAGCAGTATATCGTAACTTTTACACAGAAGGCACTGCTTCAGGGCGGTGATTATCTGGTATCCTTCGGCTGTACCGGTTATGAGGACGGCAAGTTTACCGTATATGACAGGCACTATGATGTGGCAAACCTTACGATTGTTGCAGAACAGAATACGGTGGGAACTTTCGATATGGATTCACGCATAACCGTAGAAAGGGTAGAACAGGATGGATGAAAATACAGGAAAAAAGCTCCTTCATGCGGTAGAGAATGGGAAGGAGCGGGAAAGTTGCCTGTTGAGCGAAAATTCATGGGAGGTTCTCTATCAGCTGTCAGATATCCGTGAAAATATTCTGGAATGGTATGATTTTAGGCCCGGGGCGTCTCTCCTTGAAATCGGGGCGGAGTGCGGCGCTCTCACGGGACTTTTCTGTAGGAAGGTTCATCATGTGACGGCAGTGGAGGAATCGGAGGATAAGGCTACGGTGAACCGGGCGCGAAATGCCGGATACGACAATCTTACAGTTGAGGTGGGGAATTTCCGCCGGATGGAAATAAAAGAAAAATTTGACTATGTGACACTTATAGGCACATGGGAGCCCTCTGACGATGAAACGGAACAGCCCTATCTGGATACGTTAAAAAAGGTGAGGGAATGTCTCAAGCCGGAGGGAAAGCTGTTTCTTGCCACGGAAAACAGGTACGGGTTGAAATATTTTGCAGGGGCGCCGGAGGAGCATACCGGCAGATGCTTCGACGGCTTAGAAAACTATGTGAGTGCCGGAAATATAAGGACATTTTCTCGTAAGACACTTCAAAAAATGCTGCGGGAGGCGGGGTTTTCCGACAGCAGATTTTATTATCCCATACCGGATTATAAGCTTCCTTCCGAGATTTATTCTGACGAAAATTTACCCTCCTTCGGAAGTATCCGCTATGCTACGGTATCCTATGACCGGAACAGATACGAGCTGTTAGATGAGAGGCTTGCCTTTGATTCCATCTGTCAGGACGGAATGTTCGGCGATTTTGCCAATTCTTTTCTTATTGTCAGTAGCTGTGGGCAGCAGAATACGGAAACGCAGGTTCAGGGAGGGGGAAACGGACAGACAGAGCAGTCCGACATTACTAAAAATGTCCTGTATGCGAAATATAACAGACTTCGAGCGCCGGAATTTCAGATTAGTACAAAGATTATTGCCGGGGAGGATGGCAACAGATGGGTAGAAAAGGCTGCCCTGCGTCCGGAGGCAAGGCGCCATATCGAGGGTCTTTTGGAAAACCGAAAGAAGCTCATGAGCATAGCTTCCCGGGGAGAGGGAACAGAGGAGGCGGCAGATATTCCGGTACCGGTTGAGATGATACGAAATGACGACGGACTGGCGGTGTTCCCCTTTGTGGAGGGAGTAAGTCTTGCGAAGGAAGTGACGAAATTTCTGGGAAAAAGAGAGGGATTTTTGCAGGCGCTTCACAGAGCAGTGGAAAGCATTTACGGCGCATTTTTAAGAACACCGGAAATGCTGGTGAATTTTAGAATGACCAAAGAATTTGAACATATTTTTGGTATAGTGTGTGATGAACAGACCGCAGAAATTTTAAAGGGCATGAAATCGTTGGCAGTTTCTAACATTGATAGTATTTTGAGCAACTTTGTCCGGTTGTCGGATGGAAAGCTGGTTTGCCTGGATTATGAGTGGGTATTTACATTTCCGATACCGGTGGAATATCTTATCTATCGTACGGTATATTATTATTATAGCGAAAATATTCATTATATCAAAATAGGAGAGGCAGAGCTCTGGGCGGAGTTTGGACTGAACGAAGCGAAGGTGGGGCTCTTTCGACGGATGGATGACTGTTTCCAGCAATATGTTCATGGAGAGAAACGTAAATATATTTATACAGCCAATTATGGAAAGAAGACCATTAATATAGGCAAGGATATTCAGAACGGGGAAAACTGGTTTTTATCTATCGCAGATGACATCCATTATTTAAACAGCCATCTTGGAGATTACAGGCGTGACCTTATCAAATGTCATATAAAAGTAGACAGAAGGGACGTGTTCCTGGCGAAGTGCAGGGAAAAAACGCCAAAGAGGTTGAAAAAATTAATTCGGAAATTAAGAAAGTAAACAGTGGAATGTGAGATGTCACACAAGGAGGAAAACTGCACATGTTAATGAGACGGTTACAAAAAGCACATTATATATGGAAAACCGAAGGTACAGATATGCTGCTGTACAAAGTAAAATTAAAACTGGATATGAAAAATATATTTGGGAAAAGTTCATATAGAAGATGGATAGATGCAAATGAATGCGATATCATGCGGGTGACGGAGTTAGAATATAATCCGCTGTTTTCGGTGGTAATTCCGGTATATAATGTTGCTGATAATATGCTACGGGAATGTGTGGATTCTGTGCTGGGACAGACGTATAAGAATTTTGAAATTATTCTGGTAGATGATGCCTCCACGCAGAAATCTGTCCGCAAGGTGCTGGGGGAATATGAGAAAAAACCGGGAATTACAGTGATATACCGGGAAAAAAACGGACATATTTCCCGCACCACCAATGACGGCATTCATGCTGCAAAGGGTGAATTTGTAGCTTTGTGCGACTGCGATGATTTGTATGCACCCAATGCCCTTTATGAAATGGCAAAAAAATTAAACGAGGATCCTGATTTGGACTTTATTTATTCGGATGAGGACCATATCAGTGAAAACGGAAAAGAGCGCAGCAACCCGTTTTTTAAGCCGGACTGGTCTCCGGAAACTTTTATGTCCTTTATGTATACCTGCCATCTCTCTGTATACCGGAGAGCGCTTCTTGAGGAGCTTTCCGGGCTTCGTGTGGGCTTTGAGGGTTCTCAGGATTATGATTTGGTGCTGCGGGTTATGGAAAAAACGATGCGCATTGGTCATGTGCCGAAAATCCTGTATCACTGGCGGATGCGCAAGGAATCAACGGCAAATGCCATTGCAGCAAAACCCTATGCCCTTGAAGCTGCCGAGAAAGCAAAAAAGGAGGCGCTTGTGAGGCGCGGACTAAAAGGCGAGGTCACGTTTCTGCCGGCGATTGCACAGTACCGGGTAACTTATTTTCCCCAGGGAAATCCCATGGTTTCTATCATTATTCCTTCTAAGGATAATCCGAAGATGGTTGCCATGTGCCTTGACGGAATTGTAAAGCATACGGATTATGAAAACTATGAAGTTATTCTGGTGGATAACGGAAGTAAGGAAGAGAACCGAAAAGAGATTGAGAGCCTTATTCTGAATTATCAGCAGACCGGGGAACTGCAGGTTCGGTATATATACCGTCCGATGGAATTTAACTTTTCAAAAATGTGCAATATGGGGGCGAAGGAAGCAAAGGGGGAGTATCTGCTTTTCCTGAATGATGACATTGAAGTAAGTGAGGAGGTAAAAAAGAGCCCTCACTATACGGCAGGGGTGGAACAGTGGCTTTCTGTTCTGCTAGGGCAGGCACAGGTTTCCTATACCGGAGCCGTAAGCTGTAAATTGTATTATCCGGGCGGTATCCAGATTCAGCATGCAGGGGTAGTGAACCTGTCCATTGGACCGGCACACGGCTTATATGGACTGAATGATACCTTTAATTATTATTACGGCAGGAATTTAATGGATTATAACTTCTGCTCTGTGACGGGGGCATGTCTTATGATAGACCGGAAAAAGTTCGAGGAGGCGGGACGGTTTGATGAGGATTTTCCGGTGGCATACAATGATGTGTCACTGTGTTTCCGGTTAGTAGAGCTGGGCTATTTTAATGTGGTGCGGAACGATGTGATTTTGATTCATCATGAGTCGGTCAGCCGGGGACTTGACCGGGAATCGGCGGAGAAGGAAGAGCGGAGAAGCCGGGAAATGCAAAAGCTGTATGAAAAACACCCACAGTTTTTGAAGGGTTATGACCCCTGCTATAATCCGAATCTGGTTTCTGACAGTATTGATTTTTCCATTGATATGAAATATGCTTCTAAGCATGAAAAGGTGAAAAAGCTGCAAGCGAGGAAAATTGCCCAATATTGTTGTGTCAGCCAGGAAGATGAGATTCTGGTATACTATGTGGATTTTGTGGAGGAAAAAGAAGAGCTGGTTCAGATTAACGGATGGGTGTTTAACAGCAGAAAGGAAAGTAATAATCACAATAGGGTGAAAGTTTTGCTGAAGCGTGAGGATAATGGAGAAATGTATGCTATTAGGGCAGAAAAGAGCCATCGCCCGGATTTGCAGAAAGAATATTTTAAGCAAAAGGAAATTTCCTTGGCGGGTTTTGAAACTATTTTTTCTAAAGCGAATCTTCCAAAAGGAAGCTATCAGGTTGGATTGGAGTTAGATAAGTTATATATTATGTGTAAAAACCGGTTGGAGGTATAATCATGCCGTCTGTCTCTGGGAGTTCTGTTAGAAAGAGACAGGCGGTATTTTTAACAGGAGTAATTAATATGAGATTACTACATATTGCAGACGTGCATTTGGGGGTAAAGCCCGATGCAGGAAAAAGCTGGAGTGTAAAGAGGGAACAGGATATTTGGGAATCCTTTGCCAAAGTGATTGAGACGGCAGGGCAGCAGAAGGTGGATTTTCTTTTGATATCCGGTGATTTGTTCCACGCACAGCCGTTAAAGAAGGAATTGCGGGAAGTCAATTATCTTTTCGGGCAAATCCCGGAAACCAAAATCATTCTGATGGCAGGTAACCATGACTATCTCCGGCAGAAATCCTACTATCTCTCCAATGAGTGGCAGGAAAATGTCTTTTTTTTCCGCCAGGAGGAAATCGGGCGCTTTGATTTTGAAAAAGAGAACGTCAGTGTATACGGGTTGAGCTATTGGCATCGGGAAATCAGGGAAAATTTATACGATAATGTGCTCCCCTCAAACAGCCAGCGCATTAATATACTGATGGCGCATGGCGGAGACGTATCCCACATTCCGTTCTCCGCGGAGCAGATTTTGAGGAACGGCTTTGACTATGTGGCGGCGGGGCATATCCACAAGGGAGGACAGCTGGTGCCGGAGCGGGCAGTGATGGCGGGGAGCTTAGAGCCCACGGATTGCAATGATGTGGGACCCCATGGCTACTGGCTGGGGGAAATAGAAAAGGGACACAGCAGGGTGCATTTTTATCCTATCCGGAATTGTGAGTACTGCCATGAAAATTACTTTGTTACGAGGCAGACCGCAGAGCGGGAAATATACGAGTGGGCGGGGAAGCTTTTGTCAGAGCGTCCGGTGTATCAGTATTTCCGCCTGTTTTTAAAAGGAAAGAAAAACCCGGACATTACATATGATGTAAGCCGTTTAGAACAGTTAGAGCGGGTGGTGGATGTGGTGCAGCAGTTAGAGCCGGATTATGACTATGAAAAGCTGAAAGAGGAACATGCAGGCTCGATTCTGGGCGAATATATCCGCTCGTTGCAGAGTATGCCAGCGGAAGAAATAAACAAAAAAGCGCTAGAATACGGGGTAAATGCGTTGCTTGGACATAAAATAGAATAAAGATTTAATTTTTGAAACTGCATTGTTTGGGAAAACAGGGGAAAGTATGAGAATCAGCGAAGCAAGAATTTTTAACTTTGGAAAACTGCAAAATAAAAACTACCAGTTTGCACCGGGGATTAATGTGGTTTACGGGGAGAATGAGGCGGGAAAATCCACCCTGCATGATTTCCTCTGTGCCATGCTTTTCGGTATGGAAAAAGGGCGGGGAAGAGCTGCGGCAGGAGAAAAATACAGCAGGTATGAGCCGTGGCATGCACCGGGCTACTATAGCGGGGCGCTGCGTTTTTTTGTGGAGGGACGTCCCTTTTATCTGGAACGGAACTTTTACCATAAAGAGAAAAAAGAAATTTTGAAAAATGAGGCGGACGGAGAAGAGCTTTCCGTTGCTTATGGGGATTTGCAGGTATTGTTTGGGGGAGTCAGCAAAGAGGCTTTCGAGAATACCTATGATGTGCCCCAGGCCGGTGCGGCTACTGAAAAGGAGCTGGCGGATATTTTAGCAGAATATCTTTCCGACGCGGCGGAGAGCGGTGACGCCAGCGTCCGTGTTACACGGGCGCAAAACCTTTTGAATGCGAAGAAAAAGGAATTAAATCAAGATTTAAAAAGAATAAAGAACGAGAAAAAGCAAGAGATTCATGGCCTTATGATTGAAAAAGAACTGTTGGAACGGGATTGCCGCGGGTTACAGGGCAGCATTGTGGATGCAGAGCGGGAAATCAATAATTTAAAGAGAATAAGAGCGGAAGAAATAGACGAAATGAAACAGAAATATATAGAGAAGGAGGAAGGGAATGCAAAAGAAAACGGAAAGCAGAGGATGGCGGCGGCTGTATTTGCAGTCAGTATTCTGGTGATGATGATAAACGGGCTGGTTTATGGGTATTTTCATTATCCGGGGCCATGGATGGCAGTGAGTGAACTGCTTTTGGCAGTGACAGGTGCAGCGGCAGCCCTTAAGTGGAAGCGGGAAAGTGAAAAAAATCAGGCGCAGCAGGAGGAAAAACCTTCCCTGCACCAGTACAGTAATGCGGCGCTTATGCAGTCGGAGCGGATGCTTAAGAATTTGCGGGATTCACTGGCAGAAAAGGAAACCAGAAGGTATAATATTATAGAAAAGATAGAGGCAGCGCAGCAGTCCGGTGAGGAGGAGCAGGCGTTGGGCATTCAATTAAAGGCCGTGGAGCTGGCTTCTTCCCAGATTACCCGGTTGGCAGAGGAGTTTTATGAGGAGATACAGGACGAGTTAAATGGTGCGGTGTCAGGATGGGTTTCCCGGATGACGGGAGGCAGATATGACCGTGTCACGGTGGCACCGGACGGCAGGCTGCAGCTGCATTTTGATGGTATGGATGTTCCGCCGGAAAGCCTCAGCAGAGGCACTTTAGAACAGATTTATCTGGCGCTGCGCCTTGCGGTGGGAGAAATTGTTACGAGGGAGGAGCAGCTTCCCGTATTTTTAGATGAGACGTTTTCCATGTATGATGGCAGGCGTTTAGAGCAGGCATTGGGGGCGCTCTCGGAAAGAAAAGAACAGATTTTTATTTTTACCTGTCAGCGCAGGGAGATGGAACTGTTGGAGAAGCTCGGAATTTCTTATCATAAAGTTGTGTTAGAGTAAGGTGGCGACAGATTTGGCAAAAAAGAAGAAGAAAAAAAAATACCGTCCTTTCTGGATTTTTGCAAAGATACAGTTGGTGCTGTTTCTTCTGGTGGCAGTCGGGACAGGGTGGTATTTTTTAGGAGGATACGCAGAAGAAATCAAGGAGCTTCAAAGAGAAGCGGAGCATCTGGTACGCAGTTCTACCGAAGAAACTTTTAAGGCAAGCCAGACCAGTATTGTTTATGCGGCGGACGGCACGACGATTTCTACGTTAAAAGGAGAGAAGGATTCCTATTATATTTCTCTGGAGGAGATGCCGGTGGAAGTGATATCGGCGATTGTCAGCATTGAGGACAAAAAATTTTTTAAGCACAATGGTATCGACTACCGGGCGATTCTTAGGGCAGTGAAGGCATTTATTGACGAGGGCAGGGCGACCCAGGGAGGAAGCACCATTACCATGCAGCTGGCGAGAAACATCTTTCTTTCTCAGGAAAAGACCTGGCAGCGGAAGGTGGAAGAAATGTTTATTGCCCTCGGGCTGGAAGAAAAATACACCAAAGAGCAGATATTAGAGTTTTATCTGAATAATATTTATTTCGGAAACGGGTACTATGGAATCCAGTCGGCTAGTAGGGGATATTTTAACCGGGATGTTTCAGAGCTGGATTTATCGGAAATCGCATTTTTATGCGCCATTCCCAATAATCCCACAGACTACGACCCCATCACCAATAAGGAGAATACCTATGCCAGAAGAAACCGTATCTTAGATAATATGTTAAAAGACGATAAAATTTCCGAGAAGGAATGTGAAGAGGCGAAGGCGGACTTTATCGTTTTGGAGAGACCGAAAGCTCTGGCAAAAAATGATTATGTGGAGACTTATACCTATTATTGTGCCACAAGGGCGTTGATGGAACAGGAGGGCTTTTCCTTCCGGTATGAGTTTTCCGATGAAAAGGACAGAGAGGCATACGAAGAATATTACGGGGCGCTCTATGGTGAGTGCCAGCGGAAGCTTTATACAGGTGGCTACCGCATTTATACATCGCTGGATTTGTCCATGCAGGAGCAGCTACAGGGGGCGGTGGACGGGACGCTTCTGGGATTTACGGAAACCAACGAGGAAGGGGTCTATGCCCTGCAGGCATCGGCAGTGTGCATTGACAATGCCAACGGATATGTAAAAGCCATCGTCGGGGGACGCAGTCAGGATTTTTCCGGCTACACCTTAAATCGCGCATACCAGAGTTTCCGCCAGCCCGGCAGTGCTATAAAACCGCTGACGGTTTATACACCGTCCCTTGAGCGGGGGTACACCCAGGACAGTATTGTGGTGGATGAACCTATTGAGGACGGGCCGAAAAACGCAGGGGGCGGCTATGCGGGAAAAATGACGCTGCGGCAGGCGGTGGAGCGTTCCGTCAACACTATTGCATGGAAGTTATACGAAGAACTGACACCGGAAGCAGGTCTTTCCTATTTAGAAGAAATGAATTTCTCCCGTCTCGACAGGGAGGACTACCGCCTTGCAACCTCTTTAGGAGGTTTTACCAACGGTGTTTCCGCTCTTGAAATGGCAGCCGGATATGCTACCCTTGAAAATGACGGAAAATACCGTACCCCCACCTGTATTGTAAAAATATTAGACGCTGACGGAAATGAACTTTACGCCTCTGCCCAGGAGGAAAAAGTAATCTATAAACAAAACGCGGCAAGAATGATGACAGATATGCTCACAGGCGTTCTTACAAAGGGAACCGGAAAAGGCTTGGCGCTTTCCGGAATGCCCTCCGCCGGGAAAACAGGCACCACCAACGACCAGAAAGACGGCTGGTTCGCCGGATACACAAGATATTATACCACAAGCGTCTGGGTAGGATACGACATGCCCCGGAAAATGGATAAGCTCATGGGATCCACTTATCCGGGTACCATCTGGAAAAATTTTATGGAAAGCATACACGAAAACCTAGAGCCCATGGAATTTCTCCCCTATGCCCGGATGTCCGACCGATTCGACACCCCTGAAACAGAAAATAACACGGACGAAAACCAGCCCGGACAGGGGGAAACCGATGGAGAAGCAGGTGCGCCGCAAGCATCCGGAGGCCAGGAGAATGAAGTGCCGGAACCACCGGAAAACGAAGGCGAAGGGCAGGAGAATGCGGTACCGGAACCACCTGCAAATGAAGCCGGGGGACAGGACAACGCAGTTCCGGAACCATCTGCAAATGAAACCGGGGGACAGGACAACGCAGTTCCGGAACCATCTGCAAATGAGGGGTGAGAACGTAACAGTTCAGCCTTCCCTGTGCCTTGGGGGTCGGATAGCGGTTCTTCCGGTTCAGACTGTTTATAAAACGTCGGCACTTAGGCACCGTATTTTGGTGCCTTATGTACCGCTACGTTTTATACCAAGCGCAAGCGTGTCTGAATAGGAAGAACCGCTATCCGGCCCCCTAAGGCACAGGGAAGGCTGAACTGTTACAGGAGAACGGAAGAACAGGAGAATGCAGTGCCTGGTCTTGACATATAATTTTGGAAACGGTATCATAAGCATAAATTCAATAAAACAAATAGGAGAAGAGACAATGAAAAAATACGCATTTGGAGTAGATGTCGGCGGAACCACCTGTAAAATCGGTTTTTTTGAAACCAGCGGGACGCTGATAGACAAATGGGAAATCAAAACCAACACGGAAAACAACGGAGCTTCCATTCTCTCAGATGTAGCTCAGGCAGTGGACAACAAATTAGCCCAGGAAGGCATTAGCAAAGATGATGTACAGGGTATCGGACTTGGCGTTCCCGGCCCCGTGAGAAGCGACGGCGTGGTAAATTGCTGCGTGAATCTCGGATGGAGCGAGGTGAATGCGGCAGAAGAGCTTGGCAGCCTCACAGGTTTAGATGTAAAGGTTGGAAATGATGCAAATGTGGCTGCTTTAGGTGAAATGTGGCAGGGCGGTGCAAAAGGCTGCAAGGACGTCGTTGTGGTAACCTTAGGAACCGGAGTCGGCGGCGGCGTTATCGTAAACGGAAAAGTGGTGGCAGGTTTTAACGGAGCAGGCGGTGAAATCGGTCATATCACAGTCAGTGACGATGAGATAGAGGCTTGCAACTGCGGACAGTACGGCTGTTTAGAGCAGTATACCTCTGCAACCGGAATTGTGCGTGTGACAAAGAGAAAACTGGCAAAATCCTCAGATGACACCAGCCTTCGTCAGCTTAAGAACATCACGGCAAAGGACGTGTTTGATGCAGCAAAGGCAGGGGATGCCATTGCCCTTGGACTGGTGGACGAGGTTTGCGAGATTCTTGGGGCGGCGCTTTCTAATATTGCCTGTGTGGTAAATCCGGAAATTATTGTAATCGGCGGCGGGGTTTCTAAAGCGGGGGATATTTTGATTGACAATATCAGGAAGCACTATCAGGAGACGGCGTTCCATGCCTGCCGTAATGCGAAGTTTGCGTTAGCGGCACTTGGAAATGATGCGGGGATGTATGGGTGCGTGCAGATGTTGCTGGATGAATAAAAGTATATAGAGTGGAAAAAAGGGGACAGGTAGGAAGTTATGCTTCTTGCCTGTTTTTTTTTGTGGGCATCGCCTTCGGATTCGGGTGGCAAAAGGAGGGCTGGGGGCGGCTGTGAGGCGGGGAATGCGTCGGGAAGGCTCTGGTTTTTTGTTACGCTGTACGGAGATAAGATGGTTCTAAGAAATCTGCGGGGAGGGGCTGGCGGGGGACGTGAACGGTACAAGGCCGCCTTCCATGGCGGCGTTGTACCTCACCCAGCCGTCCGTGGCTGGGTGTCACTGGGGAATGGAGCAGATTTCTAAGAACATCTAATCTCCTCCCAGAGTAACAAATAACCAGAGCCTTCCCGGCGCAGTTCCTGCCTCACAGCCGGCCCCGGCCCTCTTTTGCCACCCGAATCCTGAGGTTACTGGAGCGATGTCTGGAGGAGAATGCTGCCGGATGTATATTTTTTGCTGACGGGATCCTGAGGTTACAGGAGAGACACATGGAGGAGAATGCTGTGGGATGTATATTTTTTGCTGCCCGAATCCTGAGGTGTTGGAGAGAGATGGGGATTTAAACAATAAAATGCAAATTATGCCATACGTGGCAATACAGTTTTTGGAGGGGAAATTTTATAATGGAGGTACGATACAGGGAAGTGATGGAACTGTAGGCTCGGGGCTTTGGTGTTTTGGTGCGGGTGGCACTGGAGAGGGTACGATACAGGAAGTCATGGACTGTGGGTTAGAAAAAATGAGGGGAAGGGAAAGAGATGCGATACGGACATTTTGATAATGAGAAGAGGGAGTATGTGATTGATAGGGTGGATTTGCCGGTTTCGTGGACGAATTACCTGGGGGTAAGGGATATGTGTGTGGTGGTGAATCATACGGCGGGGGGATATATGTTTTATAAGATGCCGGAGTATCACAGGGTGACACGGTTCCGGGGAAATGCGGTGCCTATGGACAGACCGGGGCATTATGTGTATCTGCGGGATGCGGAGGACGGGGATTACTGGAGTATTTCCTGGCAGCCGGTGGGGAAACCGTTGGATGAGGCGGCATATAGCTGCAGACATGGAATGAGTTATACTACTTATGAGTGTAAGTATAAGGGAATTGAGGCGAGCCAGACGCTGGTGGTGCCTATGGAGGATGCAGTGGAGCTCTGGGATGTGAAAATCAGGAATACCACGGGGCAGAGAAGAAGAATTTCTGTGTTTTCCTATTTGGAGTTTTCGTTTCATCATGTGATGATTGATAACCAGAATTTTCAGATGAGCCTGTATTGCGCCGGGTCTTCTTATGAGGACGGTGTGATAGAGCATGATTTGTTTTATGAAGAGTATGGATATCAGTATTTTACGGCGAATTTCCCGCCGGACGGGTATGACTGCCTTAGGGATAAGTTTTTAGGCTCTTACCGGACGGAGGATAATCCCATAGCGGTGGAGCAAGGGAAATGCAGCGGCTCCTATGAGTTGGGCAATAACCATTGCGGAAGTCTTCAGAAGGATTTGGTGTTGGCACCGGGAGAGGAAATACGCCTTATCTTTATGCTGGGAGAGGGAAACAGGGAAGAGGGAAAACGGATTCGGGAGAAATATTCAAACCTCAATAACGTAAATGCCGTTTATGAACAGTTAGCGGCGTACTGGAAGGATAAATTTTCCAGATTGCAGATACAGACACCCGATGAGGGAATGAATACGATGATTAATACCTGGAATTTGTATCAAGCGGAGGTTAATGTGATGTTTTCCCGGTTTGCTTCCTTTATTGAGGTGGGGGGAAGAACCGGTTTAGGCTACCGGGATACGGCGCAGGATGCCATGACCATTCCCCACTCCAATCCGGAGAAATGCAGGCAGAGGATTGTGGAACTGTTGCGGGGGCTTACCACAAAGGGCTACGGGCTGCATTTGTTCCAGCCGGAATGGTTTGATCCGGACAAGGATAAGGAGAAGAAAAAACCTTTTAAGTCACCGACGGTAATACCGACGGCTAATGCGGCGGACATTGTCCACGGCATTGAGGATGCCTGCTCCGACGATGCGCTCTGGCTTGTCCCGGCGATTGTGGAATATGTAAAGGAGACCGGAGAGACGGAGTTTGTGGACGAAGTAGTGACCTATGCCGATGGGGGAGAAGGCACGGTCTATGAGCATATGATGCGCATCCTTGATTTTTCCGCGGAACAGGTGGGAGCTACCGGAATCTGTAAGGGGCTGCGGGCGGACTGGAACGACTGCCTTAATTTAGGCGGAGGTGAGAGCGCCATGGTATCCTTCCTGCACTACTGGGCCATCAGCAACTTTATGGAGCTGGCAGGCTATTTAAAGAGGGAGAAGGACGTAGAAAAATATGCTGCCATGAGGGAGAAGGTACATAAGGTCTGCAACGAAGAGCTTTGGGACGAGGAATGGTTTATCCGGGGGGTAACGAAGAACGGCAAAAAAATCGGAACCATGGAGGATAAAGAGGGAAAAGTCCATTTGGAATCCAACGCCTGGGCGGTGCTTTCCGGGGCGGCAGACGCCGAAAAGGGAAAACGTGCCATGGACAGCGTGGGGAAATATTTGTTCACCCCTTATGGAATTATGTTAAATGCGCCCTCCTACACGGTGCCGGATGACGATATCGGATTTGTCACCAGGGTGTATCCGGGAGTGAAGGAAAACGGCTCTATTTTCTCCCACCCGAATCCATGGGCGTGGGCGGCGGAATGTGTGTTAGGCAGGGGCGATATTGCCATGAAATATTATGATGCCCTCTGCCCCTACTACCAGAACGACAAGATTGAGATCAGGGAGTCGGAGCCTTACTCCTACTGCCAGTTCGTTATGGGAAAAGACCATACTGCCTTTGGCAGGGCGCGCCATCCTTTCATGACAGGCAGCGGCGGCTGGGCATATTTCTCCGCTACCCGGTATATGCTGGGGCTTCGCCCGCAGTTTACGGAGCTTGTCATTGACCCCTGTGTTCCAGCGGAGTGGGAGAAATTTTCCGCAGTCCGCAAATGGAGGGGCGCAGAATTTGAGATTGAAGTAAAAAACCCCGAGGGTGTGATGAAAGGGGTAAAAGAAATCTGGTTAGACGGAAAGAAGGCGGAGTGCATTCCGGTACAGGAGGAAGGCACGAAGCACAGTGTCATTGTTGTTATGGGGAAAACAGCTTGATATTTATATGAAGAAAAACAGGCTGTAGGTTCATGACTGAATGCAGCCGGATGAAAACAGCCTGATATTTTCATGAAAATAAAACAGGGGGAACGGGAACAGACATGTTCCCCACACATAGAAAGGGGATTTCACATGATAAAATTTGGAACAGGCGGCTGGAGAGCCGTCATTGGAGATGAATTTACAAAAACAAATATTCAGTTGTTAGCCCAGGGACTTGTCAACAAGATGAAGAGCGAGGGCGTGGCGGAGCAGGGAATTGTCCTGGGATATGACAGAAGATTTCTTTCTAAAGAAGCCATGCAGTGGGCGGCGGAGGTTTTTGCGGCAGCCCATATCAAAGCCAGCCTGATTAATAAATCTTCACCGACACCGCTGATTATGTTTTATGTAATGAAGCACGACCTGCCCTATGGAATGATGATTACCGCCAGCCATAACCCGGCGATATATAACGGTATCAAGGTGTTTACCGCCGGAGGCAGGGACGCAGATGAGGTTCAGACAAAAGACTTAGAGGACTATATCGGGGACATTGCGCCGGAGGAAGTGGCGGTGATGGACTATGAAGAGGGAAAGAAAGCGGGCTATATCGAGGAAATTTATCCTCTCAACGAGTACTTAGACAACATCATTGCCTCCGTGAATATGGACGTTATCCGGAATGCCGGCTTAAAGGTGGCGTTAGACCCCATGTACGGCGTCAGTGAGACCTCCTTAAAAACTATTCTCATGACGGCACGCTGCGAGGTTGCTACCATTCATGACAGGCACGATACCCTCTTTGGCGGGAAACTGCCGGCACCTTCTGCGGCAACCTTACATTCTCTGCAGAATTATGTGGTGGAGAAAAAATTTGATATCGGTATTGCAACGGACGGGGATGCAGACCGTATTGGCGTCATTGACGATAAAGGAAATTTCCTGCACCCCAACGATATTCTGGTATTGCTGTATTACTATCTTGTGAAATTTAAGGGATGGAGCGGCCCTGTGGTAAGAAATATCGCTACTACCCATATGCTGGATAAGGTGGCGTCGGAGTTTGGGGAAACCTGTTACGAGGTTCCGGTAGGCTTTAAATACATTTCTGCAAAAATGCAGGAAACCGGGGCGATTATCGGCGGGGAATCCTCCGGCGGACTTACGGTACACGGACACATCAACGGAAAAGACGGTATCTATGCGGCGGCGCTTCTGATTGAAATGCTGGCAGTGACCGGAAAGAAGCTCTCGGAAATCATGGAGGATATCCATACCGAGTGCGGGGAAATCCATATGGAAGAAAGAGATTATAAATTTACGCAGGAAAAGAAAGAGGAAATGAACCATATTCTGATGGAGCAGAAGCTTTTGCCGGAGCTGCCGGAGGAAATCGATCATATTTCCTATCTCGACGGCAGCAAGGTATATTTCAAAAACGGAGGCTGGATTATCGCCCGTTTCTCCGGTACGGAGCCGTTGCTGCGAATCTTTTGTGAGATGCCGGAGACTGCGGCTGCGGCAGAAATCTGTGATATTTATGAAGAATTTTTAGGCTTATAAGGTATAGGCTTTTCAAATACCGGGCAGAATGTTATACTTTTTTCAAGGGAAGAGAATGGGAAAAAGTAGCTTCTGCCCGGTATTTTTGCATGGAGGAGTGTATGAAAAAAAATAGAAAGCCAGGCTCGTTAAAACAAAAAATATTGATTTTTCTGATACTGTGCTGGGGCGTCCCAATTGCAGTATTTTTTGCATTTACCACAATTTCTTACCGGAAAGGGATTATTGAAAAGGCGGAGGGGCTAGTGGAGGACCAGTTAGAAAATGTGGCGGCATTTGCCTCCATCCGGATTGGCGATGCCATTACCCTCTGCCAGCGCCCCTCCTATGAGAAAACCTGGGAGAACGCATGGAAAAGCTATCAGCAGGGAGAGTACTCCGAGAGTGAGTATCTCCAGCTGATAAACAGCAGCTTGAAAGGGAAATTTTATCTGGACGAAAAGTTCAATATGTATGCCTATTACCAGTACGGCACGGAGAATCCCAAATGTTTTTCCTCCCGGACGGGCATTTCCTATAAGAGCTATACCAGTGAGATACAGCCGGAGCTTTTAGATATTATCCGTATGGATTCCTCCTATGCTTATGTGCGGGTTGTGGAGGGCAGGATTTTTATCATAAGGAACCTGTATGCCACCGTGGACTATGAGCGCTATGGGACACTGGTAGTGGAGCTGAATAAAGAGAAGGTATTCCAGGACGTGCCTGAGGACACCAGGGAGCGGATGATTGTCTGTATCGACAGTAACCGGGACGTGGTGGAGTTTACCAACGGAGCAAAGCAGGAGGAAAAGTTAGCGGAGTTGTCGGAGGAACTGTTGGAGATATATGACGGCACAAGCAACCGGAAGCTGGATAAAATGCAGAATGAGGCATATAACGGTTATCTCTGGCAGGAACGCCATGACAATTACCACATCGGAGTGCTGGTCTTTGCAAAGAAAAGTGAGATATATTCCAGCCTCTATGAATTTTACACCATCGTGGCTTTGATGCTTGCATTGTTTGCGCCGCTGTTTGTTTATGGGGTTTCTTTCCTAAGGAAGCATATCCAGATGCCTATCGGGCAGATATTGCAGGCATCGAAACGCATGGAAGCGGGAGAAATCGGTATCACGGTGGGAGGAGGGGAGATGCCCAACTCCGAATTTCAGTATTTGAAGGAAAGCTTCGACAGCATGTCCGCACAGGTGAAATATCTCTTTGACTATGTGTATGATGAAAAGCTGGCGAGAAAGGATGCGCAGATACAGGCGTTACAGGCGCAGATAAATCCACATTTCCTGAATAACACCCTGGAGATGATGAACTGGCAGGCGAGGATGTCGGGAAATACGGTGGTGTCAAAAATGATTGAGGCGCTGGGGACAGTGCTAGACTACCGGATGAACCGGGCGGACGTGAAGGAGATTCATCTGGCGGAGGAACTGCAGTGCGTGGATGCCTACTTTTACATTATGACCATGCGTTTCGGGCAGAGGCTTCAGATTGAAAAGAAAATTGACGAAGAGCTGCTCTATATTATGGTGCCCCCTCTGATTCTGCAGCCTCTTGTGGAAAATGCTATTGTCCATGGGGTGGAAACGGTGAAGAACGGAAAAATACGTCTGCGGGTGTACCATGACGTGAAGAATGTTTATTTTGAGGTGCGCAATACCGGGAAAAAGATGACGAAGGAGGATTTTGACCGGATTAAGGCAATCCTTGAGGGAGATGAGGAAAAAATACCGAAGAACACAGGACGCCACACCTCCATCGGCATACGGAATGTAAATAAAAGAATCCGCCTTGTCTATGGGGAAGAATATGGGCTTACGATTGTACAGGAGGAAAATTTAGAGACAGTTTCCACCATTACCATACCTTACAGGGAGTGGAATGAGGACGCTTCGTTAAAAGAACGAAAGAGCGCAGAGGATGAATGGAGGAACATGGCAAGATTGAACAAATAATGTCAAGTCGGTCTAATGCCTTTTTGTAAAATCTGTACTAATATGATGATAGTAAATGAAGAACACATTTACAAATCATATGAAGGAGGATTTACTATGAAGAAAAAAGTTTTATCAGTACTGTTAGTGGGGGCAATGACAGCATCTATGCTGGCTGGTTGTGGAAACAACGCCGGGCAGGCAAATGCCAATGCTTCATCGGGAAATAGCGGGGAGGTATCCCAGGGGACAGAAAAAGGCAGTGATACCGCTGAGGCAGCTAAAAACCCGGTTACATTAAAAACCGTGTCTATGTTTGGGGGAACAGATCCGAATAAAGAAACCTATGAGTCTATTAACGCAGACATTATGGCACAGTATGATTACATTACCATCGAGGACAATTCATCTACCTCAAGCGAAGAGTGGAAAGCAACTGTCAATGCAGACTTTTCTGTGGGAAACGAACCGGACGTGATCCAGTTCTTTACCGACGCAACTGCAGATACCATTGTGGACACCGGAAAATTAGTATCCATTGAAGAGATACGGGCAGAATATCCGGAGTATGCACAGGATACCTTAGAGTCTGCTTTAGACGCAGCAAAGAATACCGACGGTGTTATGAGGGCAGTGCCCACCACCGGATACTGGGAGGGCTTATACTGCAACAAGGATTTGTTTGACCAGTATGATTTAGAGCTTCCTACGGATTGGGAGTCCTTAGAGACAGCAATCACAACCTTCCATGATAACGGAATTATCCCGATTGCATGTTCTCTGAACAATGTACCTCATTACTGGATCGAGTTTTTAATGCTCTATTCGGCAGGCGTGGAGGAATATACTTCTATCCCTGAAACTGCTCCGGAAGGTTGGGAAAAAGGTCTTGAGCTGTTTAAAACCTTAAGGGACATGGGTGCATTCCCGGAGGACACAGACACAGTAGATGACCCCTATGTGGGACAATTATTCCGTGACAAAAAAGCTGCAATGCAGTTAGACGGCTCCTGGTATGCAGGAAATATTGAAGATACAGAAAATACCGTTGTAATTGCATTTCCGGGCGTTCCGGACCAAAAGGCAGAGGCAGGCGCTTTAGTAGGCGGTATCTCTTCCGGCTTCTACATTACAAAGAAAGCATGGGAGGACCCGGACAAGAAAGACGCAGCAGTGAAATTTGTTATGGCGCACACCAGCCAGGCGGGCGTGCAGAAATACTGGGAGGCAACAGGCGCTTTATCCCAGGCGGCAACCGAGGTATCTCCGGTAGAGGGGGCAACACCTTTTGCAGAGTCCATCGCAGCTTATACCAGCAGTGCCAGCGCCATTGTATCGCCGACTGACTCCAGAATCGGCGACGCATATAAGACCTTAGTGGCGTATATTGTGAAAGTATCTACAGGTGCTATGTCTGCAGAAGAGGCACTGAATGAGACATTATCTCTAATTCAGTAAAGTTTGTGAAAAACGGAGGGGCTGGTTTTGCCCGGTTCCTTCGTTTTGACCTTATGAGAATTGCGTCGTCAGACGCATTTATTCGAAAGTTGTGGTAACTTTAGTTACCTGCAACTTTGAGAGCGTCACGAAGTGACGATTTTTTGTACCCAAAATCCGGGAATTTCCCGTGGAAAAAGAAGGTTTTTTAAGAGAAGAAAGGTGGAAGAAAGATGTTATATAAGAAAAAATGGCCGTTAGTGGTGTTCTTAGTACCGGGGTTACTGTTTATGCTAGTCTTTCTTTACATACCGTTTATTGAAAATATTAAGAACAGTTTTTATGATATGCCTGCCATCGTAAAGATGCCGGGGACTGAATGGAAGTTTATTGGACTTGAAAATTACAAGAGATTGCTTACGGATACAGATGTGAGGACGGCGTTACTTAACTCCGTAAAGATGATGGTACTGACGGTTATTTTCGAGGTGGGAATCGCCTTTGTCTTAGCCGTACTGGTATCTCAGGTGAAAAAACTTCAGCAGCTGTTTCGTACCGTCTACTTTTTTCCGGTAGTTATTTCTGCAACAGCAATCGGTTTGTTGTTTAAATTGTTCTATAACTATAATGGCGGTATGTTGAATCAGATATTAGAAGTATTTGGAGTGGAGCCTGTCAACTGGCTTTCACCGGAACTTGCATTTATCATGGTATGTATTCCTACACTGTGGAGTTACATCGGATTTTACTTCGTAATTCTGCTGACAGGATTAAGCGATATCCCTGATGATATATATGAGGCGGCATCTATTGACGGCTGCAACCGTTTTAAACAGGTATTTTATATTACGCTGCCGATGATGAAATCCGTATTTTTTACTTCTGTTACCTTAGCGGTAACGGGAGCGCTGAAGGTATTCGACCTTCCGTGGGTGATGGTTCCCAACGGAGCGCCTCAGGGAATGACCCATTTCCTCGGCACATACATGTACCAGCAGACCTTCGGCCTTAACAATTATGATTATGGTTCTACCTTAGCGGTATTGATTGTTGTTTTAGGTATCGTAGTTTCCAAAGGTGTAGGCTTTTTGACTGAGGATAAAGAGGAAAGGGCAGAGAAAAAGGCGAAACGTGTCAGAGAAAAAGCAGAGAAGAAAGCTGCTTTAAGCGGCAAAAAAGTACAGAAAAGGGAGGTGGCATAAATGGATGCAGCAGTACAGGTAAAAACAACGGTAAAAAGAAGAAAAAAAGTAAAGATAAGTACGATTGTGATTTATGCCATCTTGATTTTGTGGGCGGTGCTTACGGTTTTCCCATTTGTATGGGTGGTTATGAACTCCTTTAAGCCATCGGCGGAGGTGCTCCGTTCTTCCTTTGCACTTCCGAACCCGGCGACCATGATGAACTATGAGAATGCCTTTGGAAAGCTGAATGTATTAAACGCGTACGGTCACAGCTTTTTGATTTCCGGTTCCGTAACCGTAGGTGTTATGGTGTTTGCATCGCTGATGTCTTTCGGGCTTACCAGATATCATTTTAAAGGAAAACAACTGGTGCGCAGCCTGATTGTGGCGAGTTTGATGTTCCCGGTGTTTGCCACCATTATCCCGGTATTCCGCATGATTGTGGAATGGGGGCTTTTGAATAAAAATATTGCGGTGATCCTGCCCCAGATTGCCGGAAACTTAAGCTTTGCAACCATCGTCATGACAGGCTTCATGCAGAGCATTCCGGTGGAAATGGAGGAGGCAGCCTACATGGAAGGAGCAAATGTATTTCAGGTGTTTGGCAGAATTATTGTTCCACTCTGCCGCCCATCTCTTGCAACCGTGGCAATCTTTAGTTTCCTGTGGTCCTACAATGATTTGTTTGTACAAAAGATTATGATACGTGACCCGAAGAGATATCCGATTTCCACATTGTTAGAGCAGATTAGCTCCCAGTATGGAACAGACTTCGGACTGATGGCGGCGTCTGTAACCATCATTGTGGTTCCGGTTATGATTGTGTATGTCATATTACAGAAAAACATCATTAAAGGATTGACAGCCGGGGCAGTAAAAGGCTAGAATCATATTATAGAAGAAAAAAGAACGACGGCGCTCAGGTTGGGTGTCGTCGTCTCTCTACAGGGGGTTTTATGTATAAAGTGATGATTGTAGACGACGAACCGATTATTGTGGAGGGGCTTTCCCGCAGTATCGCCTGGGAGAAATGGAATTGTGAGGTGGCAGTCACCGCCAATGACGGGCTGGAGGGGAAACAGCTCATTGAAGAGAAAAAGCCGGATATTGTTTTTATGGATATCTGTATGCCGGAGATGGACGGACTTGCCATGATAGCTGCGATTAATTCCCAGTTTCCCGATTTAGAGGTTTGCGTTTTGACAGGCTACCGGGATTTTGAGTACGCCAAAGAAGCCATACGGCTGGGGGTTACCCGTTTCCTGTTAAAGCCCTCTAATATGGAAGAGTTAGAGGAAGCCATCGACACTATGTGCAAAAACCTGAAAAAGAAAGGTATTACCGGAGAACAGCCGGAAATGAGCGGGGAGAAGGAGCAGGGGGAGAGCGCTTCTAGCAGCTTTATCGTAAAGAATGCACTGCATTATATTGAGGAAAATTATACCCAGAAACTGACTTTAAGCGAGGTGGCGGAAAAGACTTATGTGAGTCAGTGGCACTTAAGCAAGTTGTTAAACCGTCATACGGGACAGAGTTTTTCCGATATTTTAAACCATGTGCGTATAGAACATGCCAAGGAGCTGTTAAAAGACCCTGCCCTGCGCATCGGGGATATCTCGGAGCGGGTGGGATTTTTGGATTTGGCGCATTTTTCAAGGGTATTCAAAAAGCAGGAGGGAGTATCAGCCAACGAGTACCGGAATGAGGTGCTGGGAAGGTAGAAAATGCAGACTTGCCTTTTTTTATCCCCGCTTGCGTAGTTAGGGGGAAAACCTTGAAATAAGCGGATTTTGCTGTTACAATCTAGTTAGAAGCCGTCGATGCGCCTTTTTAAAAGAAACAGGCTGCACGAAAAAGCGGCTGTCAGAGGAAAATCAAGACAGGGGGATTAGACAATGAACATTATCAAAGCAAAAGATTATCAGGACATGAGCCGGAAAGCGGCCAACATTATTTCCGCACAGATTATCATGAAACCGGACTGCGTGCTGGGGCTGGCAACAGGCTCTACACCCGTCGGCATTTACCGACAGCTGATTGACTGGTATCAGAAGGGGGATTTGGACTTCTCTAAGGTGGCTACCGTAAATCTGGACGAGTACCGGGGATTGAAGCATACGGACCCCCAGAGCTATTATTATTTTATGCGTGAAAACCTGTTCAAGCATGTTAATCTAAGGGAGGATGCCACCTTTGTACCGGACGGCACCAATGAGGATGCCGGGGAGGCATGTGCAAAACACGAGGAGACAATACATTCCCTGGGGGGAATTGACTTGCAGCTTTTAGGGCTTGGAAATAACGGACATATCGGCTTTAACGAGCCGGGGGCAGCCTTTGAGAAGGAAACCCACTGCGTGGATTTGACAAAGAGCACCATCGAGGCAAATTCACGGTTCTTTACCTCCATCGATGAGGTGCCGACCCAGGCGTACACCATGGGAATCCGTACCATTATGCAGGCGAGAAAAATCCTGGTGGTGGTAAACGGCGAGGGAAAAGCAGAGATTGTGGCACGGGCGTTCTGGGGTCCGGTGACACCGGAGGTTCCCGCATCCATTTTGCAGATGCACCCTGATGTGACGGTGGTTGCAGATGAGGCAGCCCTTTCTAAGGCACCGATGTAAACAGAAGCGGAAAAGGGGGAAACCACGGAATGGTTATCAAAAATGCGTTTGTTTTTACATTAGATCAGGGATTTGTCAAGAAAGATGTGGTTATTGAGGACGGATATTTTACCGCAGGAGAAAGGGAGCCTTTTGCCGGGGAACAGGTCATTGACGCGGCGGAAAACTATCTGATACCGGGGCTTGTGGATGTTCACTTTCACGGCTGTGCCGGAGAGGACTTCTCCGACGGTACGCCGGAGGCATTAGACACCATCGGCGTCTATGAATTAAAATGCGGCGTTACCTCCATCTGTCCCGCCTCCATGACCTTGGCGGAGGATACATTGATTTCCGTCTGCGAAAATGCCTATGCCTACAAAACCCGCAGTGAGAACCGGCACACTGCCAGACTGTGCGGCATTCACTTAGAGGGCCCATTTATCTCGATGGAAAAGAAAGGGGCGCAGAACCCCGCCTTTATCCAGCCTCCCAGTGAAGCGGTTTTCCGCCGTCTGCAAAAGGCAGCTCACGGGCTAGTACGGCTCATTACCATTGCACCGGAAACAGAGGGTGCGGAAGAATTTATCCGTGCCCTTAGCTCTGAGGTTCATATTTCCGTAGGGCATACCACCAGTGATTACGAGACTGCCAGCCGGGCATTTGCTCTCGGAGCGGACCACGTCACTCACTTTTTCAATGCTATGCCGGGCTTCTCCCATCGTGCCCCGGCGGTGTTTGGCGCCGCTTTTGATGCTGGACACGTAATGCCGGAGCTGATTTGCGATGGTATCCACGTGAAGCCTTCCGCCGTACGTGTTCTTTTTAAGCTTTTCGGAAAAGAGCGCATGGTTTTAATCAGCGACAGCATGAGGGCGGCAGGTATGCCTGACGGCGATTATTCCCTCGGCGGGCTTCCCGTAAAGGTCACGGGAAATCTGGCAACCTTAGAGGACGGAACCATCGCAGGCTCCGCCACTAACCTGATGGATTGTATGAGAACCGCAGTCTCTATGGGTATCCCATTAGATACCGCTGTCCGCTGTGCAACCTACAATCCGGCGAAATCCATCGGAGCAGAACATATCTGCGGCAGCATTGCAGCAGGCTTGCAGGCGGATTGTGTTATATTGTCAAAGACCGATTTGTCTGTCCGGAAAGTCATTTTTGGCGGGGAAGTGGTTGATGATACAGTTAGCTGAATAAACAATACAAAAACCTGGAGTAATCCGTCCAAATGGATGTTTTGCTCCAGGCTTTTTTAAATTTACAGGTTGGTGCTTCCCGGTAAAGTGATTCGCTTTGTTATGCCAGCAACACGGGATTTTTTGCAGGCGGCCATACCAAACAGCAACAGTACCGGAAAAATGACAGCGGCAAGAATCCCAATCTTTAGATTGTCCTGAAAGAAACTGGAAACTATGCCCACCAAGGTAGGACCGCCGGAACAGCCGAGGTCGCCGCCTAAGGCTAAAAGTGCAAACATGGCAGTCCCGCCCTTTGGTACCGCTGCGGAGGATTTGCTGAAAGTTCCGGGCCAGAGAATACCTACGGAAAGGCCGCAGAGGGCGCAGCTAAGGAGTCCCGCCACAGGGCTTGGAATCAGGGAAATTCCTAAATAGGAGGCGATACAGAGGAAAATACTGTAGACCATAAAACGGTCTAAATCTATTTTTTCACCGTATTTTCCGTAAATTGCCCTAGAAGAGCCCATGAGAATGGCAAACGCCATAGGCCCCGCCAGATCGCCCACGGTTTTAGAGACACCCAGACCCATTTCCGCAAAGGTGGATGCCCATTGGCTGACTGCCTGTTCGCTGGCTCCGGCGCAGACCATCATCAGAAACAGGATCCAGAAAATTTTCATGGAAAGCAGCTTTTTGACGGAAAACCCCTGCTCCCCCTCGTCTATCAGGGAGGCGATGGGGACTTTGGCAAAGAGGAAGGTATTGCAGAGGGGAATCAATGCCCAGAGAACCGCTAAAATCTTCCAGTTTCCGATCCCGAAGGCACGGAAAAAGATGGTGGAGAGCAGGACAACTCCCACATGGCCCCAGCAGTAGAAGGAGTGCAGAAGGCTCATGGTCTGTTCCTTGTGTTCCGTAGGACATGCCTCCACCACGGGGCTTACTAATACCTCTAACAGCCCTCCGCCCACAGCGTAAACCATAACCGCAAGGAAAATGCCGATGAACGGGTCTGAAAAACAGTCCGGCAGGACGGTGAGAAGCAGCAGCCCGGCAGTGGCAAAAAGGTGGGCAAGCAGCATAGAGGCACGGTAGCCGATTTTGTCCACAAAGGTGACGGACAGTAAATCCACCAGAAGCTGCAAGCCGAAATTGATAGTGATAAGCATAGTAATTTTTTCTAAGGGTATTCCGTAGCTGCTCTGAAAGGTTAAAAACAGCAGCGGCACAAAGTTATTGACCACTGCCTGCACGATATAGGCGATAAAGCAGGCAGTGACGGTTTTATTATAGTCGTTCTTCATAAAAACTCCTTGAAATGTATTATGGGTATACAGTGTTTTTACATATTTCTGTTTCCATGTTTAAAGAAATCTGAACCATCTTAGGGACAGACGGCATTTCTTTTTACCCGGGCAAGAGCGCTGCTCACGGCAGGGATACAGAGGATACAGAGAGTGACCGCCATTTCCGGCAGCAGGTAGGAAGCCTGATAGCCGATGGAGTAAAGCACAGGGCTCATTCCCTCAGGGGCGTAGGCGGCAAAAAATACAATGCCGGAGAGGGTGGAAAAGAAGAAGCGTCCTAGAACGCCCACCACATATCCGATTTGCAGTCCCCATTTCCTTTTATGGAAGAAGCCCGCAAGCCCCAATGCGCCGAAGGCGAGGGGATAATCTAAAAGCATTTGGGGAATGGTATAAAAAATCGGTTCTGTGACGAACTGCACTAAACCGTAGGCAACTGCCGTCATAATGCCGACATAGGGGCCGTACCAGTAAGCAATCAGCACGACAAACAGCATGGACAGCAGTGTTACGGAGCCGCCCATGGGCACTTCAAACAGCTTTATCATGGAACAGGCTGCCGCAAGGGCAATGGCTGCTGCGGAATAGACCAGCTGCTTTGTGGTAAAGGCAGCCTTCTTTGCGCCGTTTCTGTGGCGCAGCAGGGCGGCAGTTACGATTAGAAGCAGGATGATGGCAGCTACAAGGAAGACACCTGTGACCGTCAGCCGTACGGAGCCGTCGCCCCATGCGCCCTCCGGCGTTGCAAAAAAGTCATTCATAATAAGAACCTCCGAATATTCAATGTTTTAGCGGTTCAACTATACCAACACAGCCGGAAAAAGTCAAGAAAAGCGAGGCTTTATTTGACAAGGCGGGGAAGAAAAAATATAATAGCAAAATACAGGAAAAACAAACAAAGCTAAGGGAGAAGGACAGACATGAAAAAAAGATTTTTAACGGCAGTACTGGTAGGAATAACAGCAGCATTTGCGTTGATGGCGGGCTGTGGCAGTGAAAATGAAAAAAATACTTCTGTGGGAAACGGGAGTTTAGGAAAAGAAGACAGCGGAGTTACAGAAGCAGCCGGGGAGACAGGCGGTACGGAGGAAAATTCCTTTACCGGGGAGGCGGAGGTTTCACAGACGGCCACAGAGGAAATCACATTTACCGATGATTTGGGAAGAGAGGTCAGCGTGGCCTCGGCAGACCGGGTGGCAGCGTTAATCGGCAGCTTTACGGATATCTGGATGCTTGCCGGAGGAGAGGTTGTGGCAGCGGCAAATGATTCCTGGGAAAGTTTGGAATTGGATTTAGGGGAGGACGTGGTAAATCTGGGAAGCATTTTGGAGCCGGACGTGGAGCAGCTGATTGCGGCACAGCCGGATTTGGTTCTTGCCAGCGCCAATACGGACGCAGACGTGGCAATGGAGGAAGTTTTAACCCAGGCGGGAATCACAGTGGCATATTTTGATGTGGCGGATTTTGATTCCTATTTGCATATGCTAGAGATTTGTACCAAGATTACAGACCGTGCTGATTTATATGAAAAAAACGGTCTTCTGGTAAAGGAAGAGATTGAGGAAACCAAGAAGCGTGTGGACGGCAGTGCGCCTACGGTGCTGTTCCTTCGGGCGTCTTCCCAGAGCGTGAAGGCAAAGGGCAGTGAAGGAAATGTCTGCGGGGAGATGCTGGCGGATTTAGGGGCAGTCAATATTGCAGACAGCGACGAGAGCCTGTTAGATGACCTTAGCATGGAGGCAATCATCGCAGCGGACCCGGATTATATCTTTGTGACGATTCAGGGGACGGACAGCGAGGCGGCACGGAATAACGTGGAGGAACTGTTGGTCTCTAACCCGGCATGGAATGCCCTGACAGCGATTCAGAACGGAAATTATTATTGGCTGGACAAGCGGTTATTTAACTTAAAGCCCAATGCGAAGTGGGGAGAGGCGTACCGGCAGTTAGCGGATATTCTTTACCCGGAGCAGTGAGAGGGAGAGAGGACAATTATGGCATATTTTCCGTTTTTTATAGATATCGAAAATGAAAAAGGTCTGATTGTGGGCGGCGGCAGGATTGCAGTCCATAAGGTGGAAAAGCTCCTGCCCTTTGGGGCACGGCTCACCGTTATTGCGCCGCAGATTTTTCCTATATTAAAAGAGAAGCCTTCTGTCATCTGTTTGGAACGGGAATTTTGCGACAGGGATGTGGAGCAGGCACGTTTTGTCATTGCCGCCTCGGACGATACCGCATTAAACCGTCACATCAGCGAACTGTGCAGAGAAAAGGGAATTTTGGTAAATGTAGTGGATGATAAGGATGATTGCGGTTTTCTTTTCCCGGCACTGGTGAAGGAGGGGAAGTTTACGGCGGGAATCTGTACCGCCGGAGCAAGCCCCCAGACAGCTGCCTCTGTCCGCAGCCGGTTAGCCGCAGAACTGCCGGGGCAGATAGAGGAGATTTTGGAGGATTTGAATGAGTTAAGGGACATTGTAAAGGAGCGGATTGCAGATGATAGAAAACGCGCTGCCTTTTTAAAAGCCGCAGCGAAATTCTGTCTGGCACAGAATCGTCCATTGACGGAAGAGGAAAAGGAAAGCCTGACAGTCTGGCAAAAAGGCAGCGTCACCTTAGTGGGGGCAGGCTGTGGTTCCTATGATCTTATCACGCTCCGGGGCTTAAATGCGCTGCGGAATTGCGAAGTCCTGATTTATGATGATTTGATAGACGAGCGTCTGTTAGATCATGTTTCCGAGAGCTGTGAGAAAATCTATGTGGGAAAACGCAGGGGTGCCCACAGCAGGCGTCAGGAGGAAATCAATAACCTTTTGAAGGAAAAGGCAAAGGAAGGGAAGCGGGTTGTGCGTTTAAAGGGCGGCGATCCCTTTGTATTCGGGCGGGGAGCGGAAGAGATAGAGTCGCTCCGCCGGGAAAACATAGAGGTTTCGGAGATTCCGGGGATAACTTCCGCCGTGGCAGTTCCCGCAGCGGCGGGTATTCCTGTCACAAACCGGGGAATGAGCCGCAGTTTTCATGTCATCACAGCCCATACCTCCGATACCAAAGACTCCCTCCCGAAGGACTTAGAAACGCTGGCAAAGCTGGAGGGTACCTGCATTTTCCTTATGGGGCTGCACCAGTTAGGGAGCATTGCGGAAAAACTGCTTGCTTACGGAAAAGCGCCGGATACACCTGCGGCGGTGGTACATGGAAATTTTGACGGAACGGTGCAGGCAGTGCGGGGAACGTTGGCTGATATTGTAAAAAGGGCAGAAGAGGCGGGGGTAGAAGCCCCGGCGGTGATTGTGGTGGGAGAGACTGCCGGGATGGAGCTGTTTGCTTAGAAAGGCGGAAACGAAAACTTTGAAGGCGTTCTTCTTTGATTTTTACAGGAAAAAATAAAATTTTTCCTTCCCGTCCGTAAATGTCCGTATCTGTGTCTGAAACACATCCTCGATGACACCGGAAGCAAGGCAGCTTTCCGGCGTTCCGGCGGCTGTAATCTTCCGGTCATTCATCACCAGCAGCCTGTCGGAAATCCGAAGCGCCTGATTCAAATCGTGCAAAATCAAAATCACTGTCTTTCCCTGTTCCCTTAAGGTACAGACCATTTCAAGAAATTCCCTCTGACCGCTGATATCCAGGTAGGTGGTTGGTTCGTCTAGCACAATGTAATCGCAGTCCTGAGCTAAAACCATGGCGAAAAATACCCGCTGGCGGATACCGCCGGAGAGGGTGTCCACGCAGCAGTCGGCGTATTCTGCCACATGGGTAAAATCCATGGCACGGGATACAATTTCCACGTCCCGTTTTGACTTTTTCCGGGAAAATCCAAGATGTGGGAAACGCCCGTGCTCCACCAGGGTTCTGACGGGCAGCACAGGGATAATGGTGCGCACCTGGGGCAGGAAAGCCAGCTTCCTTGCCCGCTCCTTAGGCGGCAGCTTCAGATAATCGTTTCCGTTTAGCCGGATATGCCCGGCAGTCACCTTTGAGACACCGTTTAAACACTGCAGCAGGGTGGTCTTGCCGCAGCCGTTAGGGCCGATGAGTGTGGTAATCTGCCCTGCCGGAAATGAGACGGAGATATCCTCCAAAATCGGGGTGTGTCCGCAGGAGACAGACACATGGGAAAATTCAAGCATGGATTCTTCGCCCTCCTTTCTTTTTTAAAAGCAGATATAAGAAAAACGGGCCGCCAATAAAGGACATAATAATTCCTGCCGGAAGCTCAAAGGGGGCGGCAATCACCCTGCCGAAAAGGTCACAGAGAATGACAAAGCCGGCGCCAAGCAGCCCGGAACAGGGAAGTAAAAATCTGGCGTCATTTCCAAAAAGCTGTCTACAGATATGTGGGACGATAAGCCCGATAAAGCTCAGCAGCCCCGCATAGCTGACTACGCAGCCCGCCAGAATGCTGGACAATATTAATAGAAGAAAGCGGGTCAGGGAAACCCGAAGCCCAAGGGAGTGGGCGATATCGTCACCGAGAGCGAGCAGATTTAAGGGCCTAGTAAAAAAAAGTGCCGCCACAAATGCCGCCAAAATGCAGAGACAGGGCAGTTTTATTTTATTTAAAGTCAGTCCGGACAGCGTCCCGATTAAAAAAGAGGTTAGGTTGACGGTGATGTCCGTATCTAATAATTTAACGGTATTGATTCCTGCATTTAAGAAACTTGATACGGTGATGCCTGCAAGGATAATGGTGGTTCGCGAACTGTCGGAGGCTGCCGCCAACAGGAAAATGGCAAGGGTGGTAAGCAGCGCCCCAAGAAAGGCAAAAAAAGGTACATAAAAAGAACTTGCCGGAAAAAAAATCATGGCCAGCATAACCGCAAAGCCGGAGCCGGAATTGACGCCGATGGTATTAGGACTGGCAAGGGAGTTGTTCATTACGGTCTGTAAAATCACCCCGGCGCAGGAAAGCCCCACTCCGGCAAAGAGCCCGCCAATCACCCGCGGGATACGTACGGTGGTGATAAGGATATAGGCGGTGGAAGTTTTGTCTGCCCCGGTGAGCACATGTAAGATATCCGAAAAGGTCAGGTTGACGCTGCCGAATAAAATCCCAAGTAAGACAGAAACAATCAATATAAGAAAAAGGACAAAAATAAGGAAAACAGGGTGTTTTTTCATGGAAACCTCGTTAAAATTTATGAATTTTTTCTCAGGTCCGGCGTGCTGAAATATTTGTATTCAGGCAGGCTTGCCGGGCGGATACTATAGACATACAATAAATTATAGCATATTATGGACGGACTGTGTAAAAAGTATGTGACTGAAATCTTGTAAAGTTCCCACACTAATGATAAAATTTTGCTGTTGCTTGTTGGAGTTAGGAGAAAAAAGATGGAACTTACGGAGAATCAGAAAGAGCGGTACGCAAGGCATATCGTATTAGAAGGCGTGGGAGAAGAAGGACAGAAAAAGCTGTTACAGGCAAGGGTGCTGATTATCGGTGCCGGGGGTCTGGGCTCTCCCGCAGCCCTCTATCTTGCGGCGGCCGGAGTGGGGACGATTGGAATTGCAGATGCGGATGAAGTGGATTTGTCTAATTTGCAGAGGCAGATTTTGCATGGCACGGCAGATGTGGGTAAGGCAAAGGTGAAATCCGCGGAAGAAACATTAAAACGCAGGAATCCGGACGTTACTGTCCGTGCCTATCAGCAGTTTGTCACCGGGGAAAATATCATGGAACTTATCAGCGGTTATGATTTTATACTGGATGCTACGGATAATTTCGACACAAAATTTTTGATTAATGACGCCTGTGTCCTGGCAAAGAAGCCTTTCTGCCATGCGGGGATTTCCCGGTTTCAGGGACAGCTTTTGACCTATGTTCCGGAAAAGGGTCCCTGCTACCGCTGTGTCTTTAAAAATCCGCCGCCAAAGGACGCTGTCCCTACGGGAAGGCAGGCGGGGATTATCGGTGCTGTGGCAGGGGTTATCGGCAGTCTCGAAGCGATGGAGGCAATGAAATATATGTTAGGCGTGGGGGAGCTTTTGACGGGACAACTTTTGATTTATGATGCCCTGAAGCAGGAATTCCGCAAGGTCAAGCTGCCGGAACACACGGAGGATTGCGCTGTCTGCGGGACACATCCGACGATTACGGAGCCGGGTGGCTAAGGAACTGTCCCAAAATTGGAACGGGGTGTTGTATGATTATCCTGAAGAAAGAAGATTATCAGAAAATATTAAACCATGCAGCCGCAGAACTTCCAAACGAAGCCTGCGGTCTTCTGGGCGGCTATGAAGATGGAGAAAACCGCATCGTGACGAATGTATATCTGCTGCGCAATGCGGATGAAAGCGCGGAGCATTTTTCTATGGATCCTAAGGAGCAGTTTGCGGCGGTTAAGGATATGCGCAGTAAGGGGCGGCAGCTTCTCGGCAATTTTCATTCCCACCCTAAGACGCCTGCAATGCCCTCGAAGGAGGATATCCGGCTGGCGTTGGATGAAAACTTAAGTTATCTGATATTGTCTCTGAAGGAGGAGAAGCCGGTGCTGAAGGTGTTTCGGATAAAAAATGGAGTGGCGGAGGAGAAATTGATTGTAATATGATAAAGGGAAAAAGAATGAAGAAAAATGGGAAATTGTGGGCGATTTTTTTCATAATCGTAATATTTATTATCAATTACTGCTTTTTGATTCCGCGAAAGGAAGATGTTTTTAGCAAATATTACACGTATGGGATATTTTTAATCATATATGCGGTGATTATAGTTTTTTCCCTAAAAAATATAGATATAAAAAAAGTAAGCAAAAAGAAAAGGGGAATAGCTATCATAGCTGGAATTTTAGGCTCTATGGTCACAACAATACCTTGGATGGGAATATTAACCGGTATCTGTACTTTTTTTGCCTGTCTGTATGGTTTTTATATAAATATTGTTTATGAAATAGGAAAGACTAGGGATAGAAATTATATTTTAGATAATTTTAAAATTATTTTTGAGGGTTTGATATTCTATATGATAATCTTATATTTTAAGCTATTGTCAGAAAAGGCAATAGACAGTAGCGCTTCGATAGGCATCACTAATTTTACGGCCATAGGAGCAGGTGTTTCGGAAGAAATGATATTTCGATGGTTTCTTCCGGCGTTTATGCTACAAATAAATAAGGGAGAAGAGGTATCTAGTTTCCTGTATTATAGTATGGTAACGGTACCGTTTGCCTTATTACATGTAATAGATATGGTGGTTTGGCAGGGAATAACAATGGAAGCCTTTTTTTATGTGATAAGTACGCTGATGATTGCGCTCCTGCTTGCAGTTTTAGCGAAAAAAAGAGATGTATCGGTAGCAATAGTATTTCATTTTATCTTTGATTTCATAAGAATCATTTAGAAAGAAGTATTTTATTGAGCATATGAGGAAACTTTTAAATTTTGGATTTAAGTATATAAAGCACCACTTTACAAGTTTTGATTAACTCATTTGTTTTAGACACAGATGTTTCAAGGCTTTGATAATGATACTGGATTTTATGTGGGTTTCGA